>AMFO01000084.1_pt1 | contig 15477 bp, 14 predicted proteins | sample 552608 | NCBI WGS metagenome assembly AMFO01 (sample SAMN01893955, study PRJNA167987) | microbial mat metagenome | biome: hydrothermal vent | place: USA: Loihi, Hawai'I | collected 2003-05-01
TCCGGAGAGGATCTCCCGACCGCCTCGATCCTCGAGCGGCTCCAAGGACTGGCCGCCGGCGCCGTCATCGTCCACGCGACCTACCTCGGCTCGCGCCCGCTGACCTACATGGGCCGCACGGAGGACGCCTACCAGTCCCGGCTCCAGGTCCTCGCCCTCGACCCCGCCGACGGGCGCCCCCTGGCGCCCGAGTGGACCGGCACCGTGGAGTACACCCACACCCGCACCGACCGGTCCGCGGCCCGCGTGCTCGGGCCGGCGGCCGACCGCCTCGTCCAGGCCCTCGACGCCCCCCGCTTCCACCGCCGCTGAGCAGGCCGGGGTTCCCCCGATGGTTTCGGAACCGCGACTCGGTGGATGGTCCGGTAGCACGTGACTTCCGGAGCGCGCTCCAGGACCGTCAGGGATGGCCACGTCGGCCGGCTGCGCCGGCCTCCTCGCCATGACAAAAAAGGGGGTTGTCATTGCGAGGAGGGTTCCGCAGGAACCCGACGCGGCAATCCCCTCACGATCGGACACCGCAACGGAGCACCGGCCAGCGCGCTTCAACGCTGTGAGGGATCGCCACGTCGCCGGGCTTCGCCCGGCTCCTCGCGATGACAAAAAGGGGGGCAGGGGTGTCGTGCGCGCAGGCGAAGCGAAGCTTCGCGCGCTTACGCCACCTCGCGATGACAACAAGGGGGGATGACAACGCCAAGGTTGCCCCCATGTCCACGGTCCTGCGGCGGGTGCTCGCGTCCAAGGGCCCGCCGCAGCCGCGGGGCGGGTGGTAGACTCCTCGGCCATGGAGCACGCCGCACGCCGCCCCACGCCCAAGAACCTCTTCTCCTTCTCGCGGCTCAAGGCGTTTTCCCAGTGCCCGCTGCGCTACCGCTACCGCTACCTGGAGGGCCGCCGGGAGGCCTTTCGTTCCATCGAGTCCTACCTCGGCAACGTCGTGCACGAGGTCCTGGAATGGATGTACCGGCGCCGGGACGAGGGTGCGGCGCCGCACCTCGACGAGGCGCTGGAACAGCTCGCCGAGCGCTGGAGCGGGTCGTGGAGCGACGAGGTCGTCGTCATCCGCGCCGGCCAGACCCCCGAGGACTCCTTCCGCGCCGGCCGCGAGATGCTGACCACCTTCTACCACCGCGTCTTCGTGCGCGACCGCAGCGAGACCATCGCCCTCGAGCAGCGGCTCTCCGCCGAGCTCGCCGAGGACGTCTCGTTCACCGGCTTCGCCGACCGCATCGGCCGGACCGAGAACGGCCGGCTCTTCGTCGTCGACTACAAGACATCCTCGCGGGAGGGCAACGGCGCGGATTTCTCCGAGGGGCTCCAGGCGCCGCTCTACGCCGCCGCCGCCATGGAGCGCCACGGCGAGGCGAGCTGCCTCGCCGGCTACCACTACCTGCGGTTCGGGACCACCAGCTGGCAGAACGTCGAGCGGGCGCAGGGCGAGCAGGTGCGGCGGCGTTTCCTGTCCCTCGCCCGGGAGGCCCTGGCCGCCACCGACTTCCCGGCCAAGCCGGGCCCGCTCTGCGCGTGGTGCGGGTTCAACCGCTTCTGCCCCGCCGCCGAGGTGCCGGCCTCGCTCTCAGGCGGCCGTTTCCCGGCCGGCTGATCAGCCGCTGCCCGCCGCCGGCGGCTCGGATCCGCCGCTCTCCCCTGCCGGCAGGCGCAGGGTCACTGGATCCCCCCGCCCCAGGTCGAGGAAGGCCGACGCCGAGGCGCCGTTGATGGCCACCTCGAGGAGGCCCGAGGAGCCGCCGAGGAGCACGGCCTCGCCCCGGGGGCCGTCGGCGTAGGTGCGGACGCACCGGCGCACCCGCCGCCACCCGCTGCGCAGCTCCGCGCCCTCGGAGCACCACTCCCACGGCACGTTGGTCACCAGGTTGCCGAAGCGGTCGACGTGCAGGACGACACCGTGGACGGTCCGCCCCTCGCGGCGCGGCTCGGGCAGCGGACAGGCGGTGAGCGCGGCGGGCTCGACGGCCGGGCCGAGGCCGGAAAGATCGTCTCCCCGGGCCAGCCTGGCCGCCGCCGGTGCGAAGAGATCGCGGCCGTGAAAGACGGGGCTCACCCGCTCGATGCCCATGCGGCCGGGATCCAGCTCCACGCAGCTCTCGGGGCGGCCCAGGGCGGTGGCCAGCCCGTTGTCCGGGGCCACGATCCAGCGGCCGCCGATCGCCGCCGCCACCGCCCGGCGGGCGCTGCCGACGCCGGGGTCGACCACGGCGAGGACCACCGCGTCGTCCGGCAGGTACGGCCAGGCGCAGCGGAGGAAGTAGCAGCCGGTCCAGATGTCCCCGGGGGGTACGGCGTGGGAGATGTCGATGCGCTCCGCGCCCGGCGCCGCCGCCGCGAGGACGGCGTGGAGGACGCCCGTGTAGTGGTCCTCGAGGCCGAAGTCGGTGAGCAGCGCGACCGGTCTCACGAGGCGTGGTGAAGGACGACCTTGCCCCGCTTGATGAAGCTCTGGTTGGCGAGACGGCGTCCCATCTCGATGATCCCGGGCACCGGCCCGACGTAGCGCCCGCTGGCGCGGAGCACGTAGTCGTGGACCGGGGAGTAGAGCTCGACGCCCTTGGCGTCTTCCTCGACCTTCTCCTCGGGCTCGTAGCCCTCGAGCCGGACGCCCTCGGGCAGGTTCTCCTCGATCAGCGAGCGGACGGCGGCGGCCTCGTCCCGGGAGTAGACCTCGTAGCGGAACTCGAGCTCGGCGTAGTCCACCGCGCGCACCGCGCCGACCTTGATCTTGAGCTTCTCCGAGCTCTCCAGGGCCGCCGCGATGCGGTCGGCGAGGCCCTTGGGCAGGATCACGTGCCGCTCGAGGTCGAGCTTGGTGCGGATTCCCTCCAGCAGGCCCTCGAGCTCGACGTTCTCCTGGTCGGCGAACCAGGCCGCCTCCTCCCCCCACATCGCGAGCCGGAAGCCCTCCACGAATCCCAGGGCCTGATCGCCCGGCCCGACCAACTCCATCTCCACGTAGGTCTCGTTCGTCATCTCGGCCACCCCCTCAGAGGAAGAACAGGAACGTCACAATGATAAACGTCGGAATGAGGATCGGCAGCGAATACTTCAGCATGTAGCCGAAGAAGCTCGGCATCTCGATCCCGTTCTCCTCGGCGATCGACCGCACCATGAAGTTGGGCGCGTTGCCGATGTAGGTGTTGGCCCCCATGTACACGGCCCCGGTGGAGATCGCCTTGAGGAAGAGCTCCTTGTGGGCGATCAGGGTGTGCACCGACTCCCGTTCCGGCACGCCGGGGAAGAACCGTCCCAGGGCCGAGCTCAGGAAGGTCATGTAGGTCGGCGTGTTGTCCAGGAAGGAGGACAGGACGCCGGTGGCCCAGAAGTAGTGGGCGGGCTCGCGCACGGCGCGGATCAGCCCGGCCATGGCGCCCTGCTCGCCGGCCCGGAGGATGAGCAGCGCCGGCACGATGGTCATGAAGATCCCGGCGAAGAGGTAGGCCACCTCCTGGATCGGGAACCAGGTGAACGCGTTGTCCTCGTGAATCTTCTTCGAGGTCGTGGCCAGGGAGAGCAGGCCCATCACCACCAGGATGCCGTCCCGGACGAGGTTCTCGATGGCGTGGTGGACGCCCAGGATGTTGACGCTGCCGGGGTGCCACATGCCCGACAGGAGCACGCCGCCGATGATGCCGGCGAGGAAGATCAGGTTGTGGAGGCCGTCGATCTTGAGCTTCTCCTGGGGCCCCTCGTGCGGCTGCTGGGCGGCCCTGGTCTCCTTCTTCCAGAACCACCAGTCGAGCCCAAAGTAGAGCAGGAGCAGCAGGCCGGCGGTGGTGGCGGACTCGGTGAAGATGTTCAAGGTCCAGAAGAAGGGCACCCCGTGCAAGAAGCCGATGAACAGGGGCGGGTCGCCGAGGGGGGTCAGCGATCCCCCGATGTTCGCCACCAGGAAGATGAAGAAGACGATGGTGTGCACCTTGTGCGCCCGGCGGACGTTGGCGCGGATCACCGGCCGGACGAGGAGCATGGCGGCGCCGGTGGTGCCGATCCACGAGGCCAGCAGCGTCCCGATCAGCAGGAAGATCGTGTTCAGGCCGGGGGTGCCGTTGAACGACCCGCGGATGAGAATCCCCCCGGCCACCGTGAACAGGGCCCAGAGGAGAATGATGAACGGGATGTAGTCCGAGATGTAGATGTGGAGGATCTCGTGGATCGCCTCGCCGTGGTAGGCGATCACGAAGGGAACGGCGAACACCAGCGCCCAGAAGGCCGACACCTTGCCGAAGTGGTGATGCCAGAACTCGGCGGCGACGAGGGGAAAGATGGCGATCGACAGCAGGATGCCGACGAAGGGAATGACCGACCACAGGGGAAGCGAGGCCCCGAGCGCGAGCTCGCCGCCTTCCGCCGCCAGGGCCTGGACGGGGTCGAGAAGAAAGACACCGAACACGATCGCCAGCACGGTCAAGACACGCCGCCGGTTCCAGCTCATGGCCGCCTGTACCTCCTCCCGATCGCGCGCCCGCATTCGCCCCGCTCACCCGCCCAACACGGGCCGCGGACGTTCCGCACACCCTACCACAAACCCCCGCCCTCCCCTCGCGTCGTGGGGGAACGCCCCGCCCGCCGGGGCGTCCCGCCGGCCAGACGCCTACTTGGGATTTGGAAGGCCCAGCCCGCATTATTCATGAGCGATCGTCACGAAACCGGCGAGACGTCTGTCAGCGGCGGGTTCTGAGCGCTGAGCCGCCGGAGGCATACTTGACAGTATGTTGACGGCGGCTCGGCGTGAAGAGCACGGCGCTGGCTGGCGGATCGCCGGTTGCAGTAGATCGTGAGTGAATGATGCGGGCCAGAGCCTTGCAGATTCTCTGGCAGAGAAGGTCGCTGAGCCCCGGTGCCGCGGCACCGCTTCAACCCGCCCGGTCTGGGGGTTCATCCACAGGGAGTGCGAGGCGCCCTCTCGCTTGAGAAAATACCGTGGCGGCGGAGATGGCGAAGAAACGCGCTCCGCTTCATTCCACGGTGACGACTTCGCGCAGGGCCGTGGGAGGCAGGCCCCGCGTTCCATCCTCCCGGCGGTCCTCGAGAATCAACTTGATCGCTTCGGCGAGGCTCTTGAGGCACTCTTCCTTCGTACGTCCCTGGCCATTGGCGCCCGGCACCTCCGGACAGGAACCGATGAACCATTTACCATCTTTTTCGATCACGGCCGTGAATTCATTTCGCACTGGGCTTTCTCCTCATGGCCTCGAGCATGATTGTAACCCACTCGATCCGGCGGGGCAGGCACCTCGCCTGGCGGCGCACCTGGCCCCGGATGTTATCCTTCCGTGGTGCCGACCGTGCTCACCGAGCTGATCCGTGCGGCCATGATCACCGGCCTGGTCTTCGTGATGATGGCCGTGGTGGAGCTGGTGTCCGTTCTCACCCGGGGAACGGCCTCGGCGACCGTTCAGGGGAGCCCCCTCAGGCAGTACCTGATCTCGTCGTTCCTGGGCGTCACTCCCGGGTGCGCCGGCGCCTACCTCGTGGACACCATGTACTCGCGCGGCGTGGTCACCCTGGGGGCGGTGACGGGGGCCCTCCTGGCCACGGCCGGCGACGAGGCCTTCCTGATGCTGGCCATGTTCCCCCGCCGCGCCCTGGCGCTCTTCGCCGGGCTCTTCGTGGTGGGCGTCGGCGGCGGGTTCCTCACCGATCTTGTGCTCCGGCGCTTCCGCCTGGGCCGCTGCGAGCCGTGCCTGATGGCGGAGCTTCACGAGGAGGACATCGGACCCCGGCAACGGCAGGGCGGCTGGTGGCCCGTCCGGCCCCGCACCGGCGCCCCCGGGCCCCGCCTCGCCCTGCTGGCCGTGCTTTCCCTCCTCCTGCTGGCCGCCCTCGCCGGGCCGGCGGAGCATCACGCGGCGTCCACGGCCGCCGCCGGCCTTCACGCCGGCTTCGAGGGGATCCTCTTCGGCGGCACAGCCCTCCTGGGGCTCTGCCTCGTCGTCGTCGCTCCGGACCACTACGTCCAGGAGCACCTCTGGCGCCACCTCTTCGTCCATCACATGCCGCGCATCTTCGCCTGGACCGCCGGCGCCCTGGTGGGCGTGCACGTGCTCATGGCCCGCACCTCGCTCCACTCGCTGGTCGCCAGCCACGGCGTCCTGCTCCTCCTCGGCGCGTCGATCCTGGGCCTCATCCCCATCTCCGGCCCCCACATCATCGTCGTCACCCTCTTCGCCACCGGCCAGGCGCCCCTCTCGATCCTCGCCGCCAACTCCATCGTCCAGGACGGCCACGGCCTCCTCCCCCTCCTCGGCATCTCCCCCCGCGACGCCGTCATCGCCAAGGCCTTCAACTTCGTCATCGGCCTTGCCGTCGGTGCGGTGATGATGGGAGTGGGATGGTGACCCTGGAGCCGAGGTTGACGGCCCGGCCCGGGTGCCCTTACGCTGGCTCCCGCACAGCTCAACCCACGCCGCCGGTCCTGATCGCAGGCCGGTGGCTCGGCGATGAACGGGGAGATGTCGACTCATGACCCAGATCGTTGAAAGCCCGCCCGTTGCAGGCCGCGCCCTCGATGCCACCGTCTCGCTGGTGGACATCGTCGTCTTCGTCCGCCGCAACCTCTGGCGGATCCTGGTCCCCGCCGTCCTGGCGACGGTGCTCACCGGGGTCCTCATCGTTGCCTTCGCCCACCGCACGTGGAAGGCCTCGGTGACGCTGGTCGTCGTGCCGCCGAAGATCTCGTCCGACCTCAAGCCCCCGACCCTCACGGTACAGGGTTACGAAAAGTTGCTCACGTCTGGCTCGGTGGTGGACGAAACCCGGCGGCGCCTGGTGAAGGAGGGCGTGCTCGAGCCCACCGCCAGGTTGCGCGTCGGCAAGGAGCTCGAGACCAAGATCTTCGTCGCCCGGCGGCAGGAAACCACGACGCTGGCACCCCTCATCCGCGCGTTCGCCCGGGGCAAGACGCCGAAGCAGGCGGCCGCCATCGCCAACACCTGGGCCCAGGTCTTTCTGGAAAAGGCGAGCGGCGTAATGTCCGGCGCCACCGACCCGGTGATCAAGATGGTCGAGGCCAACTACACCCAGGCGCGCAAGGAGCTCAACGATCTCGAAAACCGCCTCATGGAAACCCAGCACACCTACCAGCGCCGGATCAACGCAGCGGCCCACAAATGGGACCGGAAGATCACGGCGTACAACACCGCCACGTCCAACGCGGTGGCGCAGTACCAGGCGGAGACGACGCGCCTGGTCAACTCGTTCAACGCCGACAAGAACCTCGCCACCCGGCAGACGCAGGTTGACGCCGTGCGCAAGGCGCTGGCCGACCTTCAGGACGAGCAAGCCAGGGTAAAGGCCCAGCTCGCCCGCAAGAAGTTGGAGCTCGCCGCCGCCCGGAGAACCCTGGCCGAGACCAGCCAGTACATCACTCTCCGCAAGGCCATAACCGACGACGCCCTGTGGAACGCCGAGATCTCCGGCAAGGATCACGGCCTCCTGAAAAAGCTGAAGGACAGCTCGCTCGTCACCGAAGCCATCAACCCGGTGTACCATGAGCTCTTCGACCGTACCTCCAAGCTGGAGATCGAGGTCAACGCTCTCGCGCCGCGAAGCGACCAGCTGGAGCAAGACATCAAGGCCGCAGTCCAGAAGCTGCAGGTGCAGGAAAAGGCCCTGCAGAACGATCTTTCGGACCTGGAAAGGTTGAAGCAGACCCGTGCGGCCGGCCTGAAGGGTCTCCAGGGCGCGCGCGCCGAGGGCCTGCGCAAGCTCCAGGCCGACAGGGACCTCGAGATCCAGTCCCTTCAGCGGTCCAGGGACACGGCGGTGGCGGCGCTTCAGCGCGACATCGACACCCAGAAGGCATTCTTCAACCAGCTCGCCCAGGACTACAACCAGGCGCTGGTGGCCAAGTCGCAGATGAACACCAACATCGAGGACGTCCGCCTCCTCTCGCCGGCGGCGCTGCCGTCCGAGCCCGAGCCGCGGGGCGCGCTCACCAAGGGCGTCCTGGCGGGCATCCTGGCCGGAATGCTCGGGTTGTTCTGGGCTCTCGTTCGCGAGGCGCTACGCCTGGGGACCCCGGCCGCGGAAGCTCCGGCAGGGGGTGGCTGAGCTTTCCCCCGCCTCGCTGGACGGTCGGGTGCGGCGTCAGCGGCCCCGGCCCAGCCCGAGGACGTCGAGAACCGAGCGCCGCAGCGTGCGGTCCCGAATCACCTTCGCCAGCCCCGGGTTCACCCGGCAGGCATCGACCAGCCACGGAAAGCCCTCGTTGACCCTGCCTTGCTCCACGAGGGCGAGGCCGAGGCCCAGGTACCCTTCCTCGTGGGAACACCTCTCGAGGCTCTTCCTGAAAGCCGCCTCGGCGCCCCTGCCGTCCCCCAACCCGAGCCGGCACCGCCCGATCACCCGCCACAGGTACGGCCTCTCGCCGTGCTCACGCTCCAGCCGCCCCAACGCCTCCCGCTCGACGCCGCGCAAGAGCGCCGTGCGCTGCGCGGGACTCACGACCTTTCGCCTGACCATGCGCGGCAGGCTCCGGAACGTGACCTCCACCTTTTTCCGCCAGACCTCGGCCCCAAGGTTCACTGACTGGGCCCAGAGAACGATCGCCGCCAGCGCCACCACGCCAGCGCCCAACCATTGCGCAGCCGGCACGGAAAGCTCACCCCGGAGCTCGGCCTCCCCGCGGACCGCCACCGCGGCGTACACCGCCAGGGGGGCCAAGGCGACGGCTACGTGGGCCGGGTAATGAAACAGCAGGAAGGGGAGCAGGCCGGCGATCCCGAGGGCCGCCATCGGCTCACGCCACGTCCCGGACCGTGCAAGGAAGACAATGAGACCCGCCATCCACAGAATGCCGATTCCCCCCAGCTCCGCCGCCACTTGCAGTGGGTCGGAGTGGGCGGTCGAAAAGTGGCCCCGAAAGCCTTGAAGCGTCTCAACCCGTCCCCGCGCCTTCAGCCACTCGAGACGGGCCCGGGCCGAGTGGCAGGAGTAGTTCGCGCTGCCGACACCGCCGAGCGGGTGATCTTCCCACATCACGATCGCGGCTGACCAGCCACCCGCCCGGCCGGTGGCCCGAGGAATGCCGCCGGCCCTGTCCTCCAACAGGGTTTGCCGGAGCCGTGGCCACGCCACCCAGCTCCCCGCGACGAGCAGAACCAGGACGGCCATCGCAGCGGCCCACCTGGCCTTGAGCGGCACCCGCTTGCGCGTCAGGGTCGCGAGCAGGACCACGGCCTGCAGCCCGAGCGCTATCAGGGCCGCCCGGCTCTCGGTGACGACGGCGCCGCCGACCAGCACTGCGGCCCCGATCAGGCGAACCCACGAGCCGCTTCTCGAGCCGGCGAGCAGGAGAAGGGGCGCCAGCAGAACGCAGGCCATGGCGAGCTCGTTCGGATTCCCGGCCAACCCCACGATGTTTCCCCTGCCCCACGCTCCGAGGAGCCGAAAGGGCGATTTCCCGGCCGCCTGGAGCAAACCGAGGCCGCCCGATATCACCCCTCCAGCCACGGCCCATTTCACGACCCTCCCGAAGCTAGACTCACTGAGCCTGGCCAGAACCAGGACGCCGGCCACCCACGTCACGGCGCTGCCGGCCGCCAGCAGGCTACGCGAGGGCATGGCGGCCCACGTCGCGGACAACGCTGCCAGCAGCGGATACATCGCCAACATGCCGAGCACCCACGAGCGGGGTACCCGAACGGACCCCCACCGCCCCCCAACCCACAACCAAGCGAGGAACCCGAGGACGAAGAAAACCTCGAGCACGACCATCTTGGGCAGCCGGAACGAGCTTGAAGCGGGCGGAAAGACGACAACCTGCACGAGGAAAAGCCCGAACGCCAGGCTCGAGACGGCAAGAACAGCGTCGCTTTGCCTCTTGGGCTCGGGAGCCCGCGATCTACCCTGCTTCGCCACGGGTGAATTCTACCCCGGCCTCAGCCAGAGGCCCCGGCGATCCTCGAACACGCCGCTCCCGGCGTCATTGCCTCGCTCTGCACAGAGCCCGCACGATCCCGGCCACGCGCTCGATATCGGCTGGGGTGAGCGAGGACCCCGACGGCAGGCAAAGGCCCTTGTCGAAAAGCTCCTCGGCAGCCCGGCCACCGACCGTACGACAGCCCTGGAAAACCGGCTGCAGGTGCATGGGTTTCCAGACCGGACGCGCCTCGATGTCCTCGGCCTCGAGGGCCAGGCGAACATCCTCCCGGGTGGCACCGAAGGCATCTGGATCGATGGTGAGGCAGGTCAGCCAGCGGTTGCTCAGCCCGTAGGATGCCTCGGGCATGAAACGGACTCCTGGCAGATCGCCGAGCAGCTCGACGTACCGCGCGAAGTTCGCCCGGCGCGCCTGCACCCGCTCCCCCAGGACCCGTAGCTGGCCCCGCCCGATGGCAGCCAGGATGTTGGACATTCGGTAATTGAAGCCAATCTCCGCATGCTCGTAATGCGGGGCCGGCTCCCGGGCCTGGGTGGCGAGCTTCCTCGCCCGGCCGATGAGCTCCGCGTCGTCCGACAGCAGCATCCCGCCGCCGGATGTGGTGATGATCTTGTTGCCGTTGAACGAGAGCACGCCGACGCGACCGAACCTCCCCGCCGGGCGGCCGCGGTACGTCGCGCCGAGGGCCTCGGCGGCATCCTCGATCACGGGCACGCCGAATCGATCGCAAACCCTCAAAATCCGGTCCCAGTCGGCCGCCTGGCCGTAAAGGTCGACCACGACGGCCGCCTTCGGCAGCTGCCCGCCGGCCGCCGCTTCCTCGAGCTCCGCTTCGAGAAGACCTGGGTCCATGTTCCACGTCGCCGGATCGGCGTCCACGAAGACCGGTTCCGCACCCACGTACCGGATCGCGAATGCCGAGGCGGCGAAGGTGAGGTCCGAGCAGAGTACGGTGTCTCCGGGCCGGACGCCCAGCAGCATCAGTGCCAGGTGAATCGCCGCCGTCCCCGAGGAGAGCGCCGCGGCGTGGCCCACCCCCACCGTCGCGGCCATCTCGCGCTCGAAGGCGTCGACCTGCGGACCCAGCGGCGCGATCCAGTTCGACTCGAACGCCTCGCGCACCAGCTCCAGCTCGCGCCCGGACATGTGCGGGGGAGAAAGGTACAGGCGGGTCATCGCCTGCCGCCTTCCCGAAGCACCCTGGCCGGCACGCCGGCGGCCACCACGCCGTCCGGGAGATCCCGGACCACGGCCGCCCCGGCCCCGACCGTGGTCCACCTGCCGATTCGAACGCCGGGAATGGCGCTCGAGCCGATCCCGACGAACGCCCCCTCGCCGACCTCGACGCCGCCGGCAAGGCTTGCGCCCGGCGCGATGTGGGCGAAGTCGCCGATGCGGCAGTCGTGGTCGACGGTGGCACCGGTGTTGACGATGGCATGGCGCCCGATCACGGTGTCCGGCTGAACGGCGGCCCCGGCGAACACCACGGTGCCCTCGCCGATTCTCACGGTCCCATGGACCCAGGCGGTGGGATGAACGACGACGGCCCATTCCAGGGAGAGCCGTCGCGCGAGAGCCTCCCGCACGCGATTGGACCCGATCGCCAGCAGGCCGAGGGCGGCGCCGGCCGTCTCGCCGGTCACCGGGCCGCTGACCTCGATCCCGAGGATCTCCGACCCCCACAGGGCGCGGTCGTCGTCCAGCACGGCCGTCACGCGGAACCCCGCCGCCAGCGCCGCGCTGACGGCCACCTTGCCGTGCCCACCTCCGCCGATCACCACGAGGTCCCTACTCCTCACGGCGCTCCGTCCTCCTTGAACTTCGGCATCGTCGCGTGCCCTCGCGCACTCACGCCCCTCCCGCTCAGCACCTGCCCCACCGTCATGACCAGGATCTTGAGATCCAGCCACAGGCTCCTGTGGTCCACGTACCAGACGTCGAGCTCGAACTTTTCCTCCCAGCTCAGCGCGTTACGCCCGTTCACCTGCGCCCAGCCGGTGATGCCAGGCCTGACCTCGTGCCGGCGCGCCTGCCGAGGAGTGTAGCGCTCCAGGTACTCCATCAACAGCGGCCGCGGCCCCACCAGGCTCATCTCTCCCTTGAGCACGTTGAACAGCTCGGGCAGCTCATCCAGGCTCGTCCGGCGCAGGAACCGGCCGAGTCTCGTGAGGCGCTCCTCGTCCGGCAAGGGTTTCCCCTCGTGATCCCTCAGATCGCTCATCGTGCGAAACTTCAATAGCGTAAATGGCCGCCCGAAAAGCCCCGGCCTCCTCTGGCGGAACAGAACCGGCTTCCCCATCGTCAGCCGAACCACGAGGGCGAGCCCTCCCATGAGGGGCGAGGTCAGCACGATCGCGGGAATCGCCACTGCCAGATCGAGGGTCCGCTTGAGATCGAGCTTCGCCATGGTATCGCCCATAACTGTACCCGATCCCCCGCCCAGCGGGCCGCCGGCCCAACGGCGCCTCTGACTCGCCGGCCCGGCGGATAACGGACCACCGCCTGGACCTTCCCCGAAATTTGGTGAGAGAAGCTGGGAAGTGGTTGATGAAGAGTCAGATGCGTGGAGGGCATGGGTGTAACGGCCAGAATTTTGGGGAAACTTGATGCAGAAGGGGCTTCCGGCCTTCGTGTAGGCTATGGGTGAGAAAAAACCAAGCCGGAAGGGAGGAAGCCCAACCCATGATACTAAGCCGGTCATAATGTATCCGACATTTAGGCGGGGTCGAGAACGTATTGGACATGCTTCTCCCGGAAGAAGCCTGCCACCAGGCCGGGGGTCTTTTGGAGGCGGCGAAGAGCTGAGATTACGAGCTTCTTGAGTTGATCCGGCCCTGTGATGAACTTCTTTCCAATCTGGTGACGCTTGACATGGTTCCAGACCATTTCGTCGGGGTTGAGCTGCGGCGAATAGGATGGAAGAAAAAACAATCGAAGACGCCCGTCCGTTGCCTCGACGAAATTCCTCACCTTCGCCGAGCGATGGACCGGATGCCGATCGACGATCACATACACCGGCCGACTTGCTCCGACCAGAAGTCTCTTGAGAAAGCTGATGAACACGTCAGCCGTCAGACGGCCATCGATCACCATGAAACGCAACAACCCCCGTGCAGAGACTGCAGAAATCATGTTCACCGAAAACCTCGCCCCTGTGGTGCGGACCTCGGGTGTCTTCCCTCGCGGTGCCCAGGTCGTCCCACTGTGATAATCCGAGCGAACACTCGCTTCATCAGCAAAATAGATGTCCGCACCCTCTTCACGGGCCAACTTCTTGATTCCTGGATACTCCTCCTCCAACCACCGCTGGACAGCCTCGGGGTTCTGCTGATACGCCCGGCGCAATGGCCTCTGCGGGCTCAACCCCAGCTTCCTCAGCAAGCGACCAACCGAAACCTCGCTCAAATGAACCCCGAACTCCCGTCGAATCAGTTCCCTCACCATCCGCCGCGTCCACAAAGCGAACTCAAATTGGAGTTGAAGCGGGTTTTTTCGGGTCACCAGGTCGTAGATCCGCTTCAGCTGTCTCCCGTTCAACTTCGGCGGCCGACCGGGAATCCGCTTCGTCCTCAACGCCTCGATCCCACCCTCCCGGTACTTGGCCAGCCAATCGTAGATGCATGACCGATGAAACCCCAAAGCTCGAACGACATCCTCCGGGCTCTCCCCATCCTCCACCCGCTGAACTGCCATGATCCTTATCTCTTCCCGCGTCTTGTGGCTCAAACGTCTGCCGTCAAATTTCTTCATGCACCCAGTATATCAATGTCTGGTGCCTTGTGCACGCCTTAGTAAGTCAACTCAGCTCCCGGATGCGCGCCAGGTTGGCCGGATTTTTGGGGAATCTTTCTGCCCCGCTGTGCAAGAGGGCGTCGGTGTTCGTGATGGAGATGGTGTACGGGATCTTGGCTGGCGGCAGTGTCATGCTGACGGAGATCGGTCGGCAGCTGGAGGAGAAGGTCGCGATCAAGCACACCGTGAAGCGGCTGTCGCGCAATCTTGCGCGTCCTGAGCTGGGGAGGGTTCTGGCCACGGCGCTCCTTCGGGAGGCCACGAGGCACGTTGACGAGGATACTTTGCTCATCCTGGATCCGACTGATATCGCAAAGAGTTATGCCAAGAAGATGGAGTATCTGGCTACCATCCGGGACGGATCGAGGAAACGTTTGACGAAGGGCTACTGGATGGTGTCAGTGGTCGCGGCAAAGACCGGGAAGAAGCAGATGATGTCAGCGGACACGGTACGGTGAGGGTGTAGGGGACATCCAGTTTCCCGCACGAAAGGAGCCTGGGTCCGTCATCCTTTGGGTGACAAAAAACCGGGGGGTGACGGATGGCCAGGCTCCGGCGGGAGGATATCGAAGCGATGGCATGGATGGTAGAGCAAGGGGCGACGATTCGGTCGGCGGCACGGGTTGGGGGGTGCGATGAGAGCACGCTGCGGTATCACCTGAGGCGCCGGGCGGAGGGAGCGGGGGATGGGCGGAGGAGGCAGCCGGAGGCGGTGGGGCCGTACGCGGAGGTAGCGGAGGCGTGGATCGAGAGGCAGCGGGAGGCGACGGCTGCGGGCCGGCGGCCGGAGGCGGTGAGGCGGCTGTACGAGGAGCTGGTGGATGTAGGGTACGAGGGGTCGTACAAGGCTGTGCTGCGGTACGTGCGGCGGCGCATGGAGGCTCCGCGCCTAAGGCCGTTCCGGCGAGTGGAGGTGGCGCCTGGGAGCCTGGTGCAGGTGGACTGGGCTCTAAGGAGGGTATGGATCGATGAGCTGGGCGGCGAGGTAGAGCTTGCTGGATTCATGGCGGTGCTGGGGGCCTCCCGGCGGCGGGCGCTGGTGTGGAGCCGGGACCGGGGGCTTTCGTCCTGGATTCGCTGTCACAATGAGGCGTTCACGCGGCTGGGTGGTGTTCCGGCGGCAGTTCGGCCGGACAACGAGCGGACGGCGATGAGCGAGGGTGCGGGCAGCCGAGGCACGGTGCATCCGGTGTACGCGAGCTATGCCGGCGAGCTGGGATTCGCGGTGCTGCCTTCGCGGCCCTACCGGCCGACGGACAAGGGGAAGGTGGAGCGGGCGATCAGGGATCTGGACGGCTTGTTGCGGGGGAGGCGGTTCGTGAGCCTGGCCGCGGTTCAGGAGCTCACCGACAAAGCCTTGGAGCGCCTGGATCGCCGGCGGGTGTGTCCGCAGTCGGGGAGGAGCGTGTGGGAGACCTGGCAGGAGGAGCGCCCCATGCTGCGGCCTTTGCCGCGGACGCTGCCCGAGCCGTTCGACGTCGTGGTCAAGCGGCGGGTGAGCCGGGACTGCCTGGTGCGGTTCGAGGGCCGGGAGTACTCGGTGCCCTACTGGCTGACGGGCAAGCACGTGGAAGTGCGGGGAGCGGGCCGGGAGGTGGTGATGCTGTGGCAGGGCCGCGAGGTGAAACGTCATCCGAGGCACACGGTGGCGCGGCTGGTGATCGACCAGGCGGACTACGAGGGAGAAAGCCTGGATCCAGCGGTGATGCGGCCGACACCGTTGGGGAAGACCTGAAGGAGATGGCGCTTGAGCACAGCTGGGAGAGTCCGCTGGCTGTCCCGGTGCG
>AMFO01002360.1_pt1 | contig 15464 bp, 15 predicted proteins | sample 552608 | NCBI WGS metagenome assembly AMFO01 (sample SAMN01893955, study PRJNA167987) | microbial mat metagenome | biome: hydrothermal vent | place: USA: Loihi, Hawai'I | collected 2003-05-01
GCCGCCCTCGCCCTGGCCGGGTTCGAGCCCGCCGACGTCACCATGTCCGACCTGCTCGCCGGGCGCGCCCACCTCGACGATTACCGCGGCCTGGTCGCGGTGGGCGGCTTCTCCTACGCCGACGTCCTCAACTCGGCCAAGGGCTGGGCCGGCACCATCCGCTTCAACCGCCGCCTCGCGGAGCAGTTCGAGGCGTTCCGGAGCCGACCGGACACCTTCGCCCTCGGCGTCTGCAACGGCTGCCAGCTCTTCGCCCTGCTCGGCTGGGTGCCGTGGCGGGGAATTCCGGACCTCGCGCAGCCGCGTTTCATCGCCAACGCCTCCGGCCGCTTCGAGTCGCGCTTCGCCACGGTGCGCATCCTCGACAGCCCGTCGATCTTTCTCCGCGGCATGGCGGGCTCGGTGCTCGGCATCTGGCTCCAGCACGGCGAGGGGCGGGCCCACTTCCCCGATCCCGCCATCCTGGAGCGGGTGGAGGCCGAGGGGCTGGCGCCGGTGCGCTACGCGGACGACGGCGGCGAGCCCACGGAGCGCTACCCCTTCAACCCCAACGGCTCGCCGCACGGGATCGCCGCCCTCACCTCCCCGGACGGCCGCCACCTGGCCATCATGCCCCACCCCGAGCGCACCTTCCTGAAGTGGCAGTGGGGGTGGATGCCGCCGGCGTGGCGGCGGGATCTCGACGCCTCCCCCTGGCTCAAGCTCTTCCAGAACGCGCGCGAGTGGTGTGAGGAGAGCGACTAGCGCGCTCGCATGTGTGAGTGCGTGCCGGTGCGTTCAACGGCAAAGCGGGCTCCGCAGGGGCGGAGCCCGCCGCTATTGACATTGTCGAGCTCAGACACCACCGCTCTGCGCGTGCGCCTCGGAGGGCCGCTCTGCGCGGCGCTCCATCCACAGGTAGCCGGCAAGGAGGCAAACCAGGTTGACTGCGGAGAACCCAATGAACTCCAGAAGCTCGCCCGTCCAACCCGGCCGGGCCCGAACGACACCGAAGATGAGCTTGACGGTCACCCCGGCCGCGGGCGTCAGCGCCATTCCCCAGAGGAGCTTGCGACCTGCGGGCTGGGGCACAAGGCCGAAGATGGCCCCGAGGCCAACGGAAATGGCCGCGCTGACCAACCACCAGCGCACCGCGGCAAATCCCAGGGGCCCGGAGAGAAGGCCCGCAGCGAGGAAACACGCCGAGCCGAGCGCCGGCACACGAATCGCCTTCTCAACGTCCATCTCAACGCTCCGCAATCATTATCCACATGCGCCACTGGCGGTCCAGAGGGCCCAGCAGGCAGTACCGGCGTAAACCGAGCAGGGCGCCGACACTCCCAGAGCGACGAGCATGATCGTGGTAGCGAGTCGCCTCATGTTGAACACCTCCTGTCTGGTTTGCCCTGGTGCGCGCAAACGGGCCACAACCAAGATAGGCCGGGGGGGGGTCAAGGGTCCAGTTGCAAGTTTTACAATCTCATGACATTCGGCACATCTCGTTAAGGGTTCGGCAGCCGCCCGCCGCCTGCCGTCCCCCCGGCTGAGGTATCCTCGGGGGGACGACACGATGAGCGGCACACGCGACGCTTCCCTCGCCGGGCGAGGCCTGCGCTTCCTCGTCATCGCCCTGGCCTACGCCGGGTTGAACCTGGCCATGAAGCCGCTGCAGGCCTACCCCGGGGTGGCCTTGATCTACCTTCCATCCGCGCTCGGCGTCGCCGCCGGGACGCTGTGGCCGGTGGAGGCCGGGCTGGCGGTCCTCGCGGGAACCCTGGCCACCCCCTGGAACCCCGGCTTTCTCGGACTCCACCTGCTCTTCGCCGCCGGCAACGCCGTCGAGGCCGCCCTGCCCGGGCTGGCGCTGAGGCCGTGCACCCGGCGGCAATGCGTGCTGCAGGTCGTCCTCTGGACCTGCTTTGTGAACACCGGCGCCAACTTCATCCTCGCCCGCACGGTGCCGTCGATGCTGAGCGTCCCCGGCTGGCAGGCGGGCGGATGGCTCGCCGACCTCAGCTGGTGGCTGGGCGACGTGGTCGCCGTGGCCGCCTTCGCGCTGCCGGCGCTCTACCGCCTGCGGCCGGCCCTCTTCCTCGGGGAGTCCGGCGCCCTGCAACCGCCGCCCCGGGTTCGGCCCGCCGCCTGGGCCTCGGCCGTGCTCACCGCCGGCCTCATCTCCGTGGCCCTGCTGGTCGCCGATCACCTCCGCTTCCTGCCCTTCAACTGGTTCGCCGTCCTCTACCTTGTGCCGATCGGGCTGATGACGGCGCGATCGGGCCTCGGCGGCGCTCTGACGACCAACGCCATCTGTGCCGTCGCCTACCTGCTCACCCTCGGCGTCGAGTCGCTCGCCGGCCGGCCCTCGCCGCTCCTGGATCCCCGGCGGATGCTCGTGGTCCACGCCAACCTCGTCGTGTTCGCGGCCTTCGCCATCGGGGCCGGGTACCTGCGCACCCGCAACCTCCGCCTCGCCGCCGAGCTCGACGCCCGCTGGCGGGCCCTCCGGGAGACCTTCGAGGGCCTCATCCGGGGGCTCGCGGCCGCCATCGAGGCCCGGGATCCCAGCACCCAGCAGCACGTGGACCGCGTGGCCACCTGGGCGGAAGAGCTCGCCCGGCGCCTGGGCTGCTCGGAGGACGAGGTCGAGGCTGTTCGCTGGGGCGCCATCCTTCACGACGTGGGCAAGATCGGGGTCCCCGACGCCATCCTCTTCAAGCCGGGCCGGCTGACGCCCGAGGAGCACAGGATCATGGAGCGCCACCTCGACCTCGGGGCGCGGATCGTCGAGCGCACCAACGTGCTGCCCCAGGCCGTGCCGCTGATCCGCTACCACGAGGAGCGGTGGGACGGCGCCCGGGAGGGATCGTTCCCGGCCCGTTTCGGCCTGCGCGGGGACGAGATCCCCCGCGGGGCGCGCATCATCGCCATCGTCGACGCCTTCGACGCCATGACCTCGGACCGCCCCTACCGGCCGGCACGCTCGGCGGCCGAGGCCATCGCCGAGCTCCGCGCCCAGGCGGGGCGGCAGTTCGATCCCGAGCTGGTGGAGGCGTTCATCGCGTTGCTCGAGGAGGGCGGGACGGGCGAGGGCCGCTGAGGGCGGCGACACGGGCGAACGGCCCTCCCGTGGATTGCCACCCTCAACGTTGTGCGCGAGCGGCGAGGGGGACCGCCGCACACAGAAGCACAACGGTAAGGGTGGCTCGTTCCGTCCCAAAAGGGGGTCTGGCCCCCCTCACCCCCTCTCCCTGTCATTGCGAGGAGGGGTCCGCCAGGAACCCGACGCGGCAATCCCCTCACGCCGGGAGCGCTCCCGAAGGACTTTGGAGCGTGCTCCAGAGCTGTCGGGGATCGCCACGTCGCCGGGCTGAGCCCGGCTCCTCGCGATGACAGCAAGGGGGAATGCAACGCAGAAGGGGTCTCCGTCGCTCCGCTCCTCGGGATGGCGGGCGTGCTCGCAAGCGGGCCGCGAGGCCGTTACAATCGGCCCGGAACGTCTGCGCCGGAGCCGCGGGGCCTGCCGGCGGACAGGAGGATCTATGCGACACCGTGCCGAGCCGTGGCGGGTCAAGGTGGTGGAGCCCATCAGCCTTCCCGACCGCGACACCCGCAGGCGCCGGCTCGAGGAGGCCGGGTACAACGTCTTCGCCATTCCCGCCGAGGATGTCTACATCGACCTCCTCACCGACTCGGGGACGGCGGCCATGTCCCAGAACCAGTGGGCCGGCCTCATGCTCGGGGACGAGTCCTACGCCGGCGCCAGGAACTTCTACACCTTCCGCGACACCGTCCAGGAGATCACCGGCTTCCCATTCATCATCCCCACCCACCAGGGCAGGGTAGCGGAGAACCTGCTCTTCTCCACGCTGGTCAAGCCGGGGATGAAGGTTCCCTCCAACAACCACTTCGACACCACCCGCGCCAACATCGAGGTGCACGGCGGCGAGGCGGTGGACCTGGTGATTCCCGAGGGCCGGGATCCAGCCTCGGAGCACCCGTTCAAGGGCAACATCGACCTCGAGCGGCTGGACGCCTTCCTGGCGGAGAACGGCCGCGAGCGGGTGCCCGTGGCCATGCTCACCATCACCAACAACTCCGGCGGCGGCCAACCGGTGAGCCTGGCCAACATCCGCGCCATGGCCGACATCTGCCACAGGCACGGGGTTCCCTTCTTTCTCGACGCCTGCCGCTTCGCCGAGAACGCGTGGTTCATCAAGCAGCGGGAGCCCGGCCAGGCTCATCGTGCGGTGCGGGAGATCGCCGGCGACATGTTCTCGGCCGCCGATGGTTGCACCATGAGCGCGAAGAAGGACGGGCTGGCCAACATCGGCGGCTTCATCGCCATGCGCGACCAGGGCCTGTTCGAGAAGCTCAAGAACATGCTCATCCTGATCGAGGGCTTCCCCACCTACGGCGGCCTGGCCGGCCGCGACCTGGAGGCGGTGGCGCGCGGCCTGGTCGAGGTGCTCGACGAGCGTTACCTGGAGTTCCGGGTGGGACAGGTCCAGGCCTTCTGGGAGCGCCTGGACCGGGCGGGCATCCCCATGATCCGCCCGGCCGGCGGCCACGCCGTGTACCTGGACGCGCGGCGCTTTCTGCCCCACATCCCGCCGGAGCAGTACCCGGCCCAGGCGTTGACCGTGGCCCTCTACCTGGAGGGGGGGATCCGCGGCGTGGAGATCGGCGGCGTCATGTTCGGCCGCAAGGACGCCGCGACCGGCAAGGACGTCTGGCCCGAGCTGGAGCTGGTCCGCCTGGCCGTCCCGCGGCGCGTCTACACCAACACCCATCTGGGCTACGTCGCCGAGGTGATCGAGACCCTGTTCGAGAACCGGGAGGCGATCCGGGGACTGCGGATGGTTTATGCTGCTCCCGTGCTGCGGCATTTCACCGCGCGTTTCGCGCCGGTAGAATCGTCCGTGCCGGCTTGACGGGCGGCCGGAGGGGGCCGGCCTCACCGGGAACGATGGGAAGGAACTGGGAGTGCTCACCGGGTACAACACGGACATCGCGTACGCTGGCGTGACCTACCACGTCCAGACCGAGGACCGCGGCACGGAGAACCCGGTGATCGAGACCCTCGTCTACGCCAAGGGCGAGATCCTCTACTCCCAGCGCACCCCGTACGCCGATCTGCTCGAGCAGGGGGCCGACGAAAAGACGCTCGCCGCCTTCATGGACCGCCAGCACCGGACGGTGGTGGAGGCGATCAGGAGGGGCCAGATCGAGCACCTCGGCCGCCAGCGCCGGGCCGCCGCGCCCACCGACGAGACGGCCGTCTCGAGCGGGGGCGGACGCCCGCCGGCGGAGCCGTCCGCAGCCTCCAAGACCCTGGACCAGGTGATCATGGAGTACCTCGAGGCGCAGAAGCAGCGCGCCCACCTGGTGCTGCGCTCCCAGGGGACCGACGACCTGGTCTACGGCCAGTCGGCGAGCATCAGGATCGTGGCCCTCAACTCGCACAACCAGGAACCGGTCGCCGGGGTGGAGATCGCGGTGGTCTTCAAGTCCACCGCCGAGCCGCGGCGGCTGGTCCTGGCCGAGGGGGTCACCGACGCACAGGGCCTGTTCGAGACCGAAGCTCCCATCCCCCCCTTCAGCGGCGGCACCTCGGCGGTGGTGATCACCGGCCAGTGCCCCCTCGGGCAGTCCGAGATCAAGCAGCTGGTCCACCGCTGACTCCCGCCTCCCGCGCCCCGGCGTAGGGGTATCAACGGCGCGGTGCGCCTTGACGGTACGAGGTGCCGGTTGTACCCTTTTTATGCCTCCGGAGGCGTTCGATGAGCCATCCTCTGCCCCTGACCCGCCGCCAGCGCGAGGTGCTCGACTTCATCGTCGAGTTCATGGCGGCCCGCAAGGTGGCGCCCACCCTGCGCGAGATCTCGGAACGCTTCGGCTTCGCGAGCACGGCCGGCGCCCAGAAGCACGTGCTCGCCCTCCAGGCCAAGGGGTACCTCCGGCGCGAGAAGCACCGCAGCCGCGGGCTGGTGCTGCTGGCCGACGGGGCGGGCACCGGAAGCCGGGCGGTGACGGTTCCGCTGCTCGGTCTGGTGGCGGCCGGACAGCCCGTCGAGTCGCTTCCCGACCCGGAGGACATCGTCGTGCCGGCCGGCATGGTCGGCCCCGGCGAGCACTTCGTCCTCAAGGTGCGCGGGGACTCGATGATCGACGACGGCATCCTGGACGGGGATCTCGTGGTCGTCCAGGCACGGCAGAGCCCCGCCGAGGGCGACGTGGTGGTGGCGCTGGTCGACGGCGAGGTGACGCTGAAGCGCTTCTTCACCGAGTCGCCCGGCATCGTCCGCCTCCAGCCCGCCAACCCAACCATGGAGCCGCTGCGCGTCGATGCCCGCAAGGTCTCGGTCCAAGGGGTGGTGGTCGGCCTCCTCCGCAGCTACCGGTGAGCGCCGGGCCGGCGGGTTGACTCACCCGCCGGTTTTCGTTAGCGTGCTCTCATGGCGGAGCCGGAACCCATTTCCTTGATGCTCACCTCGGTGGGAACCGAGCAGCAGGCGGTGGAGATCTCGGAGGAGCTCATCGGGCGGCGCCTCGCGACCTGCATCAACATCGTGCCCTGCCTCCGTTCCATCTACCGGTGGAAGGGCAAGATCTGCGAGGACACCGAGTACCTGCTCTTGATCAAGACGCCGAGCGCGCTCTTCGAGGACGTGGCGGCCACCATCCGCGAGCTTCATTCGTACGAGCTGCCCGAGATCCTCTCCATCCCCGTGGACCGCGCCGACCAGGCGTTCCACGAGTGGGTGGTGCGCATGGTCGGCGAGGAGGCCGCCGAGGAGGGCTGAGCCTCGGATCGCAGCGCCGCCGGCGGGTTACCTCCCGAGTCCGCGGGAACGCCGGTCAGTGTTCGGCCGCCGGCTCCTTGACCACCACCGCCTTTTCGATCATCACCGTCTGCGTCGGCACGTCGGCGAACGGCACGGTCCCCGAGCCGGGGACCCGGACCCGCACCGTCGTGGTCGGGACGGCGGCGATGGCGTCCACCACGTCCATCCCCTCGACCACCCGACCGAAGACGCAGTAGCCGAAGCCGGCGGGCGTGTCGTCCCTGTGGTCGAGGAAGTCGTTGTCGGCGAGGTTGATGAAGAACTGGCTGGTGGCCGAGTCGATCCGGCTGGTGCGCGCCATGGCCACGGTGCCGCGGAGGTTCCGGAGGCCGTTCGCCGCCTCGTTGGGGATCGCCGGCCGCGTCTTCTTCTGGGCCATCTCGCCGGTGAAGCCCCCGCCCTGGATCATGAACCCGGGGATCACCCGGTGGAAGATGGTGCCGTTGTAAAAGCCCGACCGCACGTAGGCGAGGAAGTTCTCGACCGTCCGCGGCGCCGGCGCGGGGTCGAGCTCGATGACGATGGGGCCCTTGGTGGTTTCCAAGCGGACGTGGGGATGGGTTGCGGTCATTGGGGATCCTTTCTGCCCCGCGAAGGCCGCGAGGGCGACTCCGAGCACGAGAGCGGTCGGCCAGGCCTGTCGGCGGATGCGCGTCACGTTTTCCTCCCTCGGCGCGGTAGGCGGCGGGCCGCCGCGGCGCCCCCTCGAATGAAACGCAAGATCACCGTATACTAGCGCCGAACATGAAAGACGCCAAACCCCTCACGGCCGAGGTCTCCATCACCAGCCGCTTCGAGAACATCGAGGTCGCCGAGCGCGTCCTGCGCGACCTCTGCACCGCGGCGGGGTTTTCCGAGGATGACGCCTCGCCCCTGGTCAGCGCCCTCTGGGAGGCCCTCGCCAACGCGATCCGTCACGGAAACCGCAACGACCCCCGTCGCCGGGTGCACGTCGCACTGACGATCGGCGGCGGCGTGGCGACAATCGCCGTCGAGGACGAGGGGCCGGGCTTCGACCCGGACGCCGTCCCCGACCCCACCAAGCCCGAGAATTTGCTTCGTGCCAACGGCCGGGGTATCTTTTTCATGCGCCAGCTCATGGACCGGGTGGAGTTCAGCCGGCGCCCGGATGGTGGCACGCTGGTCACCATGGAGCGCCGCCTGGACGCGTGAAACGGGAGGCAGATCGATGAAGACGCAGATTTCGGACCACGGCGACATCAGGACCATCAAGGTGGCGGGCAAGGTCACCATCGGGGCCGGGGACGTCCAGATACGGGACCTCATCCATGCCGCTCTCGACGAGGGTAAGAAGAAGATCCTTCTCGATCTCGGCGACGTGAAGGCGATCGATTCCTCGGGCATCGGCGAGCTGGTCGCGGCCTACACCACCGTCACCAACGCCGACGCGCGCCTCGCCCTGGTCCATCTTTCCCCCAAGATCAACGACATTCTGCAGGTGACGCAGCTGATCACGGTCTTCGACGTCTTCGACAACGAAGAGGAGGCGCGTGCATCGTTCTCCTGAGGGCCCGTTCCTCCCGGGACGGCCGGGTCCGCCCGGATCGCGGTCCGCGGCGACGCCGGGTGGCCGGACATGACGGGGCCGTGGGCGACGCAGCATCCCCCGTTGCATCCCTGAGGCGGCGGGTCGATCTCGCCCTGTCCGGGTGGGCGGATCGGGAGATCGCTTCCGAGGACGAGCTGGGGAGGGCGGTGCGCGAGGCCCTGCTGTCACCCGGCAAGCGGGTGCGTCCGGTCCTCATGCTCCTGGTGGGCGAGCTCTTCGCCACCCCGCCCGACCGCCTGCTCGACCTGGCGCTGATCGTCGAGATGGTGCACGCGGCCTCGCTGGTCCTCGACGATCTGCCATCCATGGATGACGCGCCTCTCAGGCGCGGCCGCCCCAGCCTGCACCGCGCCTTTGGCGAGGCCACCGCCATCCTGGCGGCGTTCGACCTCCTCAACCGCGCCCACGCCTTCCTGCCGGCGGCCCTCGAGAAGGCCCGGATCCCCCGCCGCCTCGCCCAGACGGCCGGCCGCCAGATGGCCGCCACCGTCACCAGCCTGTGCGCCGGCCAGATCCTGGACCTGGCCGGCGCGGCCGCCACCGTGGAGGAGCTGGAGCGGGTTCACGCCGGCAAGACCGGGGCCCTCTTCGTCCTCTCCGCCGGCTGGGGGGCCATGGCCGGCAGGGCGACCCGTGCCGAGCGGGACGCGGTGGAGGACTTCGCCCGCAACCTGGGGCTCGCCTTCCAGGTCGTCGACGACGCCCTCGACGCCTCCGCCCCGAGCGCCCGGCTCGGCAAGCCGACGGGACAGGACGCGGGCAAGGTCACCTTCGTCGATCTCCTCGGCCTCGAGGGCTCGCGGCGACTGGCCCGCGAGCTCGCCGACACCGCCGTCACCGCCCTGGCCGGCTTCGGCCGCCGCGCGGAGACGTTATGCTCCTTCGCGCGGGAAGTGATCGAGCGCGATGCCTGAGGAGAGCCGCCGAACGGCCGCCGACTCCGAGGAAGGCGCCCACCCCGCCGACGGCGGCTGGGAGGAGGCGGTGGCGCTCCTTCGCCGGCGGGGCTACCTGCGCCGCCGGGGCGAGGGCGGGATCTCCCGCGGCGAGCGGCTCCGGGCGTGGGGCGCAGCAGCCGCCGGCATCCTGCTCCTGGTGGCCGCCGCCGCCATCCTCGGCGCCGCGCCGGCCGTCCCCGCACTTTCGTCCCGGTGGCGCTCCTGCTCCTGCCCCCGGCCCTGGCCGCGGCCGCCGTCTGGCTCGTGCTCGCCCTGCCGCTGGCCGTGCGTGCCCACCGGGCCGGGTTCGGGGCGCCCGCGGTCGCTGCCGCAGCGGCGGTGACCACCGGCTCGGTGGCCGGGCTGCTCTGGATGGCGGCCGTTTGGAGGCCCCCGGACCCCGTCCTCGGCCCCGGCGGAGCCGCCGCGGCCGGCCTGGCCATGGCCGGGGACGCTATGCTGATGACCGCCGTGGCCCGCCTCGTCACCTTCCGCCTGGTCAGCGGCAGGGCGCTCCGTGCGGCCCCCGGCCCGCGCCTGCGCACGGTGCTGGTGTCCAGCCTCGCCGTCCTCGCGGTCCTCGCCGTCGCCGCCGTTCGACTCCGTTCCGGCGAGCCACCGGCCGCCGCACCGCCCCTGCGCACGGGCGCGGTGCACGGGCGCCTCGCGGTGGTGGGCGTGGACGGCCCGAGCCGCGCCGAGGTGTTGCTCCTCGCCCGCTCACAGCCCGCCCTGGCGGACATCGGTAGCTGGGCCTGGGCGCCGCTCGCCGACCATGAGCCCGACGAGCCGCTGCCCGTGCGCTGGATCGGGATCGCCACCGGGGTCGGCTCCCGACGCCACGGTGTGGCGACCCTGCGCCAGATCCACATCCGCGCCACCGGCTGCGAGGTCCTGCTCAGCCCGGCCCTCACCCGCACCGTGGCCGGGATCTGGCAGCCGCTGGGCGTGGTCCAGGAGCGGACGATGCCCGCCGTGTCCCGGCGCATGCCGACGCTGTGGGAGATGGCCTCCCGGGCCGGCCTCGTGGTCCGGGTGATCGGCTGGTGGGGGAGCTTCCCGCCGCGGCGGATCACCGGCCTGGTGGCCTCGGCGCGCTGGCTGCTCACCGGCGAGCGGTCGCCCCGGGTGGTGTTCCCGGCCGCGGCGGCGGCGGAGCTCCCGGACGCGGACGGCCGCGGCGCCCTCGCCGTCGACCGCCGCACGCTGGCCGCGATGACCGCCCCCAGCTGGACCGGGGCGTCCCTGGTGATGCCCTATCTCCCCGGCTGGTGGCTGGAGAAGAACGCCCGGCGACGCCCGCCGCTGCTCGAGGCCGAGGCCCTCAGGCCCCACCTCGCGGTGCTCGGGCGCACCCTGACCGCCCTCGCCGGGAACGGGTACCGGATCTGCGTCATCGGCCTGGCGCCCGGGCGCACCGGCTGGGTGATGTGGTCCTCACCGGGAGGCGAGCGGCCCCCGGCGTCTCCCGGTGACCTGGTGGCCACATGTCTCGACGCCCTCGGGCTGCCGCCCGCCGCCGGCGTCGGCGGCCGGGTCCGGCGGGACCTGTCCGGCGTTACCGGGCCCGGGCCCCTCCCCGCCATGGACTACGGCCCGCCCCCGCCCCTGGCGTCGGCGACGGCCGCCCGCGAGGGGGCGGCGCAACTGGAGCTCTTGCGCGATCTCGGCTACCTGCAGTGAGGGCCGCTCACGCCAGGGAGGTGAGGAGCTCGCTGACCAGCCGCTCGATGCGGCGCGCGGTGCGCAGGTAGGTCTCGGCGCCCTCGCCGTAGGGATCGGGGATGTCCCACGCGATCCGGCGGCCGCCGGCGGTGCGCGGAATCCAGCGCAGCCCCGGCTTTCCGATCAGGCTGACCACGGCGTCGAGGTCCACCAGCGGCACCGCGTCCAGACCTTTGGACGCGAGGTCCTCGGTCGGGCAGCCGAGCCGCTCGAGGACGTCGAGGGTTTCCGGGACCACCACCCCAAGGGGCGAGAGCCCGGCCGAGAAGGCCTCCACCCGGTCGCCGGCGAGGCGCCGGCACAGGGCCTCGGCCATGATCGAGCGGCAGGTGTTGCCGACGCACACGAAGAGAATCCTCGTCCGCCCGGCGGTCATCTCACACCGGCTCGTACAGGGTGCGCCGCTGGCGCGGCTCGTAGCCGGCCTCCCGGATCAGGCGCTCCATGGCGCCCTGGGTCATCCGGTGGCGGGCGCCCGCGGCGGCGACCACGTTCTCCTCGAGCATGATGGAGCCGAGGTCGTCCGCCCCGAAGGCGAGGGAGACCTGGCCGATCTTCGGTCCCTGGGTGACCCAGGAGCCCTGGACGTGGTCGAAATTGTCGAGGGCGAGCCGGGAGATGGCCAGGGTGCGCAGGTAATCGTGGCCGCCGGCCTTTTCCACCTCGCCCTCGAGGTCGGTGTTCTCGTCCTGGAAGGTCCACGGGATGAAGGCCGTGAAGCCGCCGGTCTCGTCCTGCAACGCGCGCACGGCGAGGAGGTGGTCCACGCGGGCGGCGAACGGCTCGCCGACGCCGAACATCATGGTCGCCGTGGTGCGCAGGCCGAGGGCGTGGGCCTCCCGGTGGACGGCCAGCCACTGCGCCGTGGAGGCCTTGGCGCGGGACCAGATCCGGCGCCGGGTCGCGTCCTCGAGGATCTCCGCCCCGCCTCCAGGGAGGGAGTCGAGGCCGGCCGCGGCCAGGCGTTCGAGGACGCCCCGCACCGGCATCCGCTCGAGCTTGGCGATGTACCAGATCTCCGGGGCCGAGAAGGCGTGCAGGTGAACCTGGGGGAAGGTGGCCTTCAGGCGGCGGAGCAGGTCCTCGTAAAAGCCAATTCGGAGCGAGGGGTGGACGCCGCCCTGGAGCAGGATGCCGGTCCCCCCGGCGGCGACGGTCTCGGCGACCTTTTCGGCGATGGACGCGAAGGGCAGGACGTAGGCGTCCTCGGCGCCGGCCTTGCGGTAGAAGGCGCAGAACCGGCAGCGGTAGACGCAGACGTTGGTGTAGTTGATGTTGCGGTCGATGATGTAGGTGACGATCCGGGGGTCGGTGTGCCGGCCGCGGACGATGTCGGCCGCCCGGCCCAGCTCGAGGAGCCCGGCGTCCTCGAAGAGGGCGAGGAGGTCCCCGCGGTCCAGGCGCTCCCCGGCCGCGGCCCTCTCGAGGGCGGCGCCGGCCGCGGACGACTCACCGCTGGCTGCCCGGGCGATGCCTTCGCGTCCCACGCCGTTAGCCCTGGGACATGGCCTCGAGGAACTCGCGGTTGGTCTTGGTCTTGGACAGCCGGTCCAGCAGCAGCTCCATGGCCTCGACGGTGGACAACGGCGACAGCACCTTGCGCAGCACCCAGATGCGCCGGAGCTCCCACTCGTCGATCAGGAGCTCCTCCTTGCGGGTGCCGGAACGGTGGATGTCGATGGAGGGGAAGATCCGCTTCTCCACCAGTTTGCGGTCCAGGTGGACCTCCATGTTGCCGGTGCCCTTGAACTCCTCGAAGATCACGTCGTCCATGCGCGAGCCGGTGTCGATGAGGGCGGTGCCGATGATGGTCAGGCTGCCCCCCTCCTCGATGTTCCGGGCGGCGCCGAAGAACCGCTTCGGCTTCTGCAGGGCGTTGGAGTCGACGCCGCCGGAGAGGACCTTGCCGGAGGGCGGGACGACGGTGTTGTAGGCCCGGGCCAGCCGGGTGATGGAATCGAGAAGGATGACCACGTCGCGCTTGTGCTCCACCAGCCGTTTGGCCTTCTCGATCACCATCTCGGCCACCTGGACGTGGCGGGTGGCCGGCTCGTCGAAGGTCGAGGAGATGACCTCGCCGTGCACCGAGCGCTCCATGTCCGTGACCTCCTCCGGCCGCTCGTCGATGAGGAGCACGATCAGGGTGACCTCGGGGTGGTTGGTGGTGATCGCGTTGGCGATCGCCTGCAGCATCATGGTCTTGCCGGTGCGCGGCGGCGCGACCAGCAGGCCCCGCTGCCCCTTGCCGAGGGGGGTCATCAGGTCCATCACCCGGCAGGTCATGTTGCCGTCCACCTCGAGCTTGATCCGCTCCTCGGGGTAGAGCGGGGTGAGGTTGTCGAAGTGCACCTTCTCCACCGCCATCTCCGGCGGCTCGAAGTTGATCGCCTCGACCTTGATCAGGGCGAAGTACCGCTCGCCCTCCTTGGGCGGCCGGATCTGCCCCGAGACCGTGTCGCCGGTCTTGAGGTTGAAACGCCGGATCTGGGACGGCGAGACGTAGATGTCGTCGGGGCCGGGCAGGTAGTTGTACTCCGGCGCCCGCAGGAAACCGAAGCCCTCGGGGAGCACCTCGAGGACGCCCTCACCGAAGATCAGGCCCTCGCGCTCGGTCTGCCGCTGGAGGATGCGGAAGATGAGGTCCTGGCGGCGCATTCCGGTGGGGTTCTCCACCGAGAGGGCGCGGGCGATGCCGGACAGCTCGTTGATGTTCATCTCCTTGAGCTGCTTGAGGTCGAGGCGCCCTTCCTTGGCCGCTTCGGCGGCCTTGGCCTCGTACTTCTCGATCTCGTCGTCGATGTCGAGGGGGATCACCACCGGCTCGCTGCCGTTGCCATTCTTCTTCTTGCGTGCCATCTCACTCTCCTCGATTGCGTTGATTCCACAGGGTCAGGACCCGTTCGATGCCGTCCAGGAGCTCCCGGCGTCCCTCGCCGGACTTGACGCTGACCACCACCGGCGGCGTGGGCAGCCCGAGCTCGAACTGCACCTCCCGCTGCACCCGGGCGCGGTGGGCCCGGCCCACCTTGTCCGCCTTGGTGAGCACCACCAGCCGCTCCCGGCCCGCGTCCAGGATCATCCTCTGGAGCTCAAGGTCCAGGGGCGTCGGTCCGTGCCTGATATCGATCAATGTCATCACTCCCGCCAGCCGCTCCTCGGCGCCGATGTAGCGTCCGAGCTCGGCGTCCCACTGCTCGCGCAGCGTCCTGTTCACCTTCGCGAACCCGTACCCCGGAAGGTCAACCAGGTAAAAGTTACGGTTGACCAGAAAGAAGTTGAGGGTTCTCGTTTTTCCCGGCGCCTTCGCCACGCGGGCGATCTGGCGCCTGCACAACCAGTTCAGAAGGCTCGACTTGCCGACGTTCGAACGGCCCGCGACGGCGAGGTGGGGAAAGGGCTCCCGGGGCCTGTCCTGGGGTTTGAGCGCCGACCTTGCAAACCTGACCTCCTTGATTTCCACGACTCTACTGGGGAGTCGGCGGCGGCACCGCCTCCTGGGCCTCGGCCGCCGGCTGAACCGGCGGCGCCGCACCCTCGGCGACGAGGGTGTGCTCGAGGACCTCGTCCATGGAGCTCACCGTGAGGAAGGTCAGCCCCGACCGCACCTCCTCGGGGATCTCCTCGAGATCCTTGTCGTTCTCCTCGGGCAGGACGACGGTGGAGATCCCGGCCCGGAACGCCGCCAGGACCTTCTCCTTGACGCCCCCCACCGGCAGCACCCGCCCGCGCAGGGTGATCTCCCCGGTCATCGCCACGTCCGCCCGCACCGGGCGCCCCGTGAAGGCGGAGACCAGGGCGGTGGCGATGGTGATGCCCGCCGAGGGGCCGTCCTTGGGGATCGCCCCCTCGGGCACGTGGACGTGGATGTCGGTCTTTTCGAAACGCTCGACGTCGATGCCGAGCTCCTCCGCCCGGGAGCGGACGAAGGAGAGCGCGGCCCGGGCGGACTCCTGCATGACGTCGCCGAGCTGGCCGGTGAGCGTAAGCTTGCCGCTGCCGCGCATCAGCGAGACCTCGGTGGTGAGGATCTCGCCGCCGACCTCGGTCCACGCGAGGCCGGTGGCGGCGCCCACCTCGGGGCCCTTCTCCTTGCGCTGCTCTCGGAACCTCGGCCGGCCGAGGAGCTTCTCGACGTCCTCCTCGCCGACCTCGATCCTGGCGCCCTTGGCGATGCCCTCCTTGAGGACGCGCCGCGCCAGCTTGCGGCAGATGGAGGCGATCTCGCGCTCCAGGTTGCGCACCCCGGCCTCCCGGGTGTAGCGGTCGATGAGGAGGCGGATGGCGTCGTCGGCGAAGCTCACGCGGTAGGCCTTCAGGCCGTGGCGCTCGATCTGCCGCGGCACCAGGAAGCGGCGGGCGATCTCGAGCTTCTCCAGCGGCGTGTACCCGGAGAGCCGGATGATCTCC
>AMFO01002042.1_pt1 | contig 15454 bp, 8 predicted proteins | sample 552608 | NCBI WGS metagenome assembly AMFO01 (sample SAMN01893955, study PRJNA167987) | microbial mat metagenome | biome: hydrothermal vent | place: USA: Loihi, Hawai'I | collected 2003-05-01
GACTTTCTGTCGACGACCGGGGATATCCAGGTCCAGCGCGGCGTGGGCACCACGCTCTACGGCGGGAGCGCCATCGGCGGGTCGGTGGACCTGCGCACGCGGCATCCCCTGCTCGAGAGGCGCCTGCGTGTCTCCGCCATGAGGGGTTCCTGGGATACCACCCGCTGGAACGTGGAGTACGACACCGGCCTCTCGAAGGACGGCTGGGCCGCCGCCTTCCGCTGGTCGCGGATCGACACCGACGGCTACCGGGACCAGTCGTGGGTCAGCATGTGGAACTACTTCGGAACCGTGGAGCACTACGGAAACAAGAGCACCCTGCGCCTCGTCCTCTTCGGCGGCCCCGAGGAGACCCATCTCGCCTACCTCGGCGTGCCCAAGGCCTACCTCGACGGCGCCATCACCGGCGACCGCCGCCGGGACAGGCGCTTCAACCCCCTCACCTACCCGGGCGAGATCGACCACTTCTTCCAGCCCCAGGAGCAGCTCATTCACACGCTCCAGGTGACGAAGAACCTGACCCTGCAGAACACCCTCTACTACTTCCAGGGCAACGGCTACTTCAAGCAGTTCAAGACCAACCGCTGGCTGCCCGAGTACGGTCTCCCATCGTTCCAGGGCCCCGGCGGCGGGATCATCGACCACTCCGACCTGATCCGCAAGCGCACTGTCGACGAGTGGGACGCCGGGTGGATCGGCCAGGTGGACTGGCGGCACGGGAACGGGCGCGGCCGGTTCCAGGGCGGCGTCGCCGTCCGCATCCACCGCGGCCACCACTACGGCGAGGTGCTGTGGGCGCAGTTCTACCCGCCCGGAACGCCTCCCGACCACCGCTACTACGACTACGAGGTGGGCAAGCACACCTACCAGCCGTTCGTGCAGGAGACCTGGGAGCTGGGCCGTGACTGGACGCTCCTCGGCGGCGCCACCTGGACCTCTCACCGGTACAAGCTGGAGAAGGACAGGCGCAAGGGCGTGCACTTCACCCAGGATTACTCGTTCTTCCTCCCCAGGGTCGGCCTCGGCTGGCATCCCGGCGGGCACTGGAACCTCTTCGCCAACGTCTCCCGAGGCGGGCGGGAGCCCGCCTTCCGGGACATCTACGATCCCCAGGATTACTACTCCGAGCGGACCAACCTCGAGGAGGAGAAGCTCACCGACTACGAGCTCGGCGGCGAGTACCGGTGGAAGCAGGGCTTCGCCAAGCTCAACCTCTACTGGCTCCACTTCGACAACGAGATCGTGTGGGCCGGCGCGCTCGACGACAGCGGCGTTCCCATCAACGCCAACGGCGCGGTGGCCAATCACCGGGGCGTGGAGCTGGAGACCGCGTGGAACCCGTCACCGCGCTGGGGCGCCCGCCTGGCCCTGTCCTACTCGTTGAACACCTTCTCGCACTTCACCGAATTCGACTGGGACGGCAATCCGCTGGACCACTCCGGCAACCGCATCGCCGGCGTTCCCGATTGGCTCGGAACCTTGCAGCTTTCGGGCGGCATCGGTCCCGTGGACGCCCTGCTCACCCTGCGGTACGTGGGCCGCTTCTACCTCGACAATACCCAGGACGAGCGTAAGCGTCCCCAGGTCCGGTCGGCTCCCGGCTACATCCACCGCGTCAACGACGATTCCCTCGTCACCGACCTGTCCCTGCGCTGGGATCTCGGCGGAACGGCCGCGGATTGGCTCGGCGCCCGCCGGGTGGGTCTCGACCTGCGCGTCAACAACCTGACCGACGAGCTGTACACCACCTTCGGCTACATGGACGGCGCGGAGCCGGTCTGGACGCCGGCCGCGACCCGGAGCGTCTACGCCGGACTCACCGTGGACTGGTAACCAGGTTGCGGTTTCGGGGGCGGTGTGCTACAAGTCGCGGAAGGGTCCCCCGCCGGGGGACCCGGAGTTAACGACTGGTGCGGCCTCGATCATGCTCTCGTCCACCCTACGGCATCGTGCCCCGGGGGCCGAGGTGTGCCCGGGGCCGCGGGACATGAGGAGAGATTCGTGGAGAAGAAGCTGTTTGTTGGGAACCTGCCGTACAACATGACCGATGCCGACCTGGAGCAGACGTTCAGCGCGTATGGGTCCGTCGAGAGTGCCGTCGTGATCCGTGATCGTGACACCGGCAGGTCCCGAGGGTTCGGTTTCGTCGAGATGGCCAACGGCGAAGAGGCCGAGGCAGCGCAGAAGGCCCTGGACGGCTCGCCGGTAAACGGCCGGCCGTTGCGGGTCAACGAGGCGCATCCCCGGGAGCCGCGGCAGCACCGCGCCTCGGAGCGCTGGTAGCACCAGCCCCCCAGCAAATCCAAACGGAAAGCCCCGCGGACGCGGGGCTTTCTTCATGGTCTTCAGGAAGCGCGCCGGCTCACTTGCCCGCGGCCTGCGGGGCCGCCGCCTGCCCGGCGCCGAGGTCCTGGATCTTGGCCTTGGCCCGGAGCGACGACACGAAGCTCTGCACGGCCTGCCCGAGCTTCTGCTGGCCGAGGAAACCCTCGATGTCCGCCTTGGCGTCGGCGAAGGGCTGAGTGCCCGCGGGACGCCGCTCCTCCACCTTGATCACGTGGTAGCCGAAGCGGGTTTCGACGACGCCGGAGATCTGGCCCGGCTTGAGCGCGAAGGCGGCGTCCCCGAAGGGCTTCACCATCTGGGACTTGGCGAAAAACCCGAGGTCGCCGCCGTTCTTGGCGCTCGGGCCCTCGGAGAGCTCCTTGGCCAGGGTGGCGAAGTCCTCTCCCTTCAGGGCGCGCTGGCGGGCCGCCTCGGCCTTGGCCCTGGCCGCCTTCTTCTCGGCCTCGGTGGCGTTGGGCTTGACAGTGAAGAGAATGTGCCTCGCGTGCACCTGCTCGGGGCGCTTGAAGTACTTCGGATTCTCGTCGTAGAACTTCTTGGCCTCGGCCTCGGTCACCTTGACCGAGGGCTGGATCTTGGCCTTGACCAGTTGCTGCACCAGGCTCCTTTCCAGCATGGCGTCCCGGTACTCGGCGTAGGTGACGCCCGTCTGCCCGAGCATGGTCTCCAGCTTGTCCCTGCCGCCCACCTGCTTGGCGAGCGCGGCGAGCTGCTTGTCGACGCCGGCCGTGTCCGGCTCGAGCTTCTCGCGGGTGGCTTCCTGGGCGAGGAGTTTCTCGTCCACCACCTCCCGCACCGCCATCTGCCGCAGCCGGTCCTGCGGCAGCGACTGCTTCTGCATGGCCATCTGGCGTTGCAGCCCCTTGATGGCGAAATCCAGCTGCCCCTGCGTGATCGCTTCGCCGTTCACCTTGAGGACCACCTTGCCGGTCTGCCCGGCTGCCTGGGTTTGCGCGATGCCGGCCGCAGCCACCATCGCGATGCCGATCATCGTGACGACTATCCTTCTCATGTCTCGAGCTCCTTTACTTCGGAAGAGGTGGCTGACCCGCCGGGGCGAGGAACAGACATTTCTTCTCTCGGCACGACAGGATAGCAGGTCCCCGCCCCACCGGCACCCATAAACCCGGCCGAGTCCGCATTATTCACGAGCACCATCTTCCCTCTGTGGGAACATCCTTTGCGCTGTCATCGCGAGGTGGCGTAAGCGCGCGAAGCTTCGCTTCGCCTGCGCGCACGCCACCCCGAGGAGCGAAGCGACGAAGGGGACTCGGCGCAGCCCGGCGACGTGGCGACCCCTCACAGCTCTGGAGCGCGCTGCCCACTACTCCCTGGCGCGCTCCAATCGTGGTGGGTTTGCTTCGTCGGGTTCCTGCGGAACCCTCCTCGCAACAGGCTCCTTCAGCGGGCGGAAGATCTGCCCGTCCTTCCTGCGCTCGGCCTCTCCGCGGCCCGGAGCGGGATTGCCCGGCCCTTGTCCCGCACCCACCCCCGCCCGCCGCAGGACCGTCCTTGGGGTCACCTTCGCTGTCGCCGAAGGGAGACCAAGGCGGTGCGCCTCCCCCCCTGTTGTCATCGCGAGGAGCCGGGCGAAGCCCGGCGACGTGGCGATCCCTGACAGCTCTGGAGCGCGCTCCCCACTGCTCCGTTGCGGTGTCCGATCGTGGTGGGATTGCTTCGTCGCTTCGCTCCTCGCAATGACAAGGCAGGGGGGCGGAGCGCGCTACCCACTGCTCCGGGGAGCGCTCCGGGCGTGAAGAGTACGGCGCCGGCTGGCGTATCGCCGGTTGCAGTCGATCGTGAGTTAGGGATGCGCGCCGAGGTTGGTTTCGACGAGAAAGAAATGCGTCTCACTCTGTGTTATAAGCCGTGAAACGGGGCCCGGCGGCCCCGGGAGGCGCGCATGGCCCGACGGAGCACGGAAATCGAGAACGACGAGACGAGCCTGGAAACCCGGGAGTGGCTGGATTCGCTGGAGTGGGTGCTCCGCAACGAGGGACCCGAGCGCGTGCGTTCCCTCCTCGAGTCCCTTCACGTCCACGCCCGGCGCTCGGGCGTCGGGTTCCCCTTCACCGCCGAAACGCCCCACATCAACACCATTCATCCGTCCCAGGAGGTGCCCTACCCCGGCAGCCGGGAGATCGAGCGCCGGATCAAGAGCATCATTCGCTGGAACGCCATGGCCATGGTGGTCCGCGCCAACCGCATCACCGAGGGCATCGGCGGTCACATCTCCACCTACGCGTCGGCGGCGACCCTCTACGAGGTGGCCTTCAACCACTTCCTTCGCGGCCGGAGCGAGGATCACCCGGGGGACCTCGTCTACTTCCAGGGCCACGCCTCGCCGGGGATCTACGCCCGCGCCTTCCTCGAGGGACGCCTGACCGAGGAGCACCTGAAGAACTTTCGCCGCGAGCTGGCGCCCGGCGGCGGACTGCCCTCCTACCCACACCCCTGGCTGATGCCCGACTTCTGGCAGTTTCCCACGGTGTCCATGGGGCTCGGTCCGATCACCGCCATCTACCAGGCGCGTTTCCAGCACTACCTGGAGGATCGCGGCCTGGTTCCGCGCACGGACACCCGTGTCTGGGCCTTCATCGGCGACGGCGAGACCGACGAGCCGGAGACCCTGGGCGCCATCACGCTGGCCGCGCGCGAGCAGCTCGACAACCTCATCTTCGTCGTCAACTGCAACCTACAGCGCCTGGACGGCCCGGTGCGCGGCAACGGCAAGATCATCCAGGAGCTCGAGGCGGCCTTCCGCGGGGCGGGATGGAACGTCATCAAGGTGATCTGGGGCGCCGACTGGGATCCCCTGCTGGCCCGGGACCGGGGCGGCTTCCTGGTGCGCCGGATGAACGAGGTCGTCGACGGTGAGAGCCAGAAATACAGCGTGTCTCCTGGCTCCCTCATCAGGAAGGAGTTCTTCGGCCGCTACCCGGAGCTCGAGAAGCTGGTCGAGGGGTACTCCGACGAGCAGCTCGCCAAGCTCCGCCTCGGCGGCCACGATCCCCAGAAGGTGTACAACGCCTACCTGGCGGCGGTCCGCACCGAGGGCGTCCCGACCGTGATCCTGGCCCGGACCATCAAGGGCTACGGCCTCGGCGAGGCCGGGGAGGGCCGCAACGTCACCCACCAGCAGAAAAAGCTCAACGAGGAGGAGCTGCGCGACTTCAGAACGCGGTTCGGCATCCCGATATCGGACGAGGACGTGGCGGACGCGCCCTTCTACCGGCCGCCCGAGGGAAGCCCGGAAATGGAGTACCTCCGGGAGCGGCGGCGGGCCCTGGGCGGCTACGTCCCGAAGCGGGTGATCCAGGTTCCCTCTCTGCGCGTGGAGGACCCGTCGGTCTTCGACGAGCTCCTCCAGGGGTCGGGCGGGCGCGCGGTGTCGACGACCATGGCCTTCGTGCGGCTGCTGACGAGGCTCATCGGCGACAAGCGCCTGGGCCCGAGGATCGTCCCCATCATCTCCGACGAGGCCCGCACCTTCGGCATGGAGTCGTTGTTCCGCAAGATCGGGATCTACTCCCACGCCGGCCAGCTCTACGAGCCCGTCGACCGTGAGATGCTCCTTTACTACCGCGAGGCCCGGGACGGCCAGCTGCTCGAGGAGGGCATCACCGAGGCCGGGGCGATGTCGTCGTTCATCGCCTCGGGGACCTCCCACGCGAACCGGGGCGTGACCACGATTCCCTTCTTCATCTTCTACTCGATGTTCGGCCTCCAGCGGGTGGGCGACCTCGTCTGGGCGGCCGGGGACTCCCGCACCAGGGGCTTCCTCATCGGCGGCACCTCAGGGCGCACCACCCTGGCCGGCGAGGGTCTCCAGCACCAGGACGGGCAGAGCCACCTCCTCGCCCTGCCGGTGCCCAACCTCCGCGCCTACGATCCAGCCTTCGCCTACGAGCTCGCCGTCATCATCCGCGACGGCATTTCGCGGATGTACGACAGGAACGAGGACGTCTTCTACTACATCACGGTGGGGAACGAGCCCTACGCCATGCCGCCGATGCCGGAGGGAGCCGAGGAGGGAATCCTCCGCGGCCTCTACCGCCTGCGCCCGGCCGCCGCGGGGGATCCGGCGCTGCCCGCCCACCTCGTCGCCAGCGGCGCCATCGTCAACGAGGCCCTGCGCGCCCAGGCCATCCTCGCCGAGCACTTCAACGTGGCGGCCGACGTGTGGAGCCTGACCAGCGTCAAGGAGCTCTACCGCGACGGCATCACCACAGAGCGCTTCAACCGCCTCCATCCGGACGCCGCCGAGCCACGGCTCACCCACGTCGAGCAGGCCCTGGCCGGCGCCGGCGGCCCCTTCGTCGTCGCGACCGACTCGGTGAAGGCCCTGCCCGCCGCGATCTGCCGCTGGTTCCCCCGGCCGCCGGTCATTCTCGGCACCGACGGCTACGGCCGCAGCGACGGCCGGCCCGCGCTGCGCCGTTTCTTCGAGGTCGATGCCGAGCACATCACGGTCGCGGTTCTGAGCTCCCTGGCCGCCGACGGGGTCATCGACCCCGGCGTCCCGGCCGCGGCCATCGAGGAGCTCGGCATCGACCCAGAATCACCCGACCCGTCCCGGGTCTGACCGAGGTCCCGACATGACGACCACCATCACCCTGCCCGCCCTGGGCGAAAACATCGAAACCGCGGACGTCGTGACCGTTCTCGTCGAGCCCGGCCAGCGCGTGACCGCGGAGCAACCCATCGTCGAGGTGGAGACCGGCAAGGCCTCGGTGGAGATTCCGGCCCCCGTCGCCGGCATCGTCCGCGAGATCGTCGTCCGGCCGGGCGACAGCATCCCGGTCGGCGCGCCCATCGCCATCGTCGAGGCCGATGCCGCGGACGCCCCCGCAACGGACGCCCCGGCCGCCAGGGAGGAAGCCCCCGTCCCAGCCCCGCCTCCGAAGCCCGAACCCGCGCCGCAGCCGGTCACCTTCCCGGCCCCGTCGCACGCCGCGGCCGCTCCGGCGCCCGCCGCCAGGCTGGTTCCGGCGGCGCCTTCGGTGCGGCGCCTCGCCCGGCAGCTCGGCGTCGACATCACAACCGTGCGCGGCACTGGTCCCGGCGGCAGGATCTCCATGGACGACGTCAAGGCCCACGCCAGGAGCCTCATCGCCGCCGTGCCGTCCGCCGGGGCTGCGGCCGAACCCGAGCTGCCGGACTTCTCGCGCTTCGGCGAGGTCACGGTCGAGCCGGTGAGCACCATCCGCCGCCTCACCGCCGAGGCCGTCGACCGCTCCTGGCGGACGGTGCCGCAGGTCACGAACCACGAGCTCGCCGACATAACCCACATCGAGGAGATCCGGCGCCGCCACCGGTCCGCGGTCGAGGCGGCCGGCGGCCGCCTGAGCATGACGGCGATCCTGGTCAAGGCCGTGGCGGCAGGCCTCCCGGCCCACCCCGAGCTGAACTCGAGCATCGACCTCGCCAACCGCCGCATCTTTCGCAAGCACTACGTGCACATCGGCGTCGCCGTCGACACCGAGGCCGGCCTGCTGGTGCCGGTGATCCGCGACGCCGACACCAAGAGCATCACCGCCATCGCCGTCGAGCTCGCGGACCTGGCCGCGCGGGCGCGCTCGCGCAGCCTGCGCCCGGACGAGCTGGAGGGCGCCACCTTCACCATCTCCAACCTCGGCGGCATCGGGGGTACCGGTTTTTCTCCCATCGTCAGCTGGCCCCAGGCCGCCATTCTCGGCGTCTTGCGGGCCCGGACCCTGCCCCGGTGGAACGGCGAGGCCTTCGAGCCGCGCCTGATGCTGCCGCTGTCCCTGAGCTACGACCACCGCCTCGTGGACGGCGCCCAGGCGGCCCGCTTCCTGCGCTGGCTGGCGTCCGCCCTGGAGGAGCCGCTGCTGCTCAGCCTCTGAGCGGCCCGGCGGCCGGGCTCAGACGATCCGCTCGCGGATCTTGGCGGAGACCAGGTCCATCAGCCAGACCGTGACCGCGATGAGGATGACCAGGGTGCCGACCTGGCCCCATTCACCCAGGTCCACGCGGGGTTTGAGGATGTAGCCGATGCCGCCGCCGCCGACGAACCCGATGATGGTCGACATCCGCACGTTGATGTCCCAGCGGTAGATGGTGAAGGAGAGAAACGGCGGCATCACCTGGGGGACCACGCCGTAGCGCAGGACCTGCAGGGTGCGGGCCCCGGTGGCCGTGATTGCCTCGACCGGACCGGGGTCGATGCTCTCGATGGACTCCGAGTAGAGCTTGGTGAGGGCGGCGATGGAGTGCACCCACAGGGCGAGCACGCCGGCGAAGGGACCGATCCCGACCCACGAGATGAAGATCAGCGCCCACACCAGGGGCTCCACGGCCCGGGTGAAGTTCATCACCGTCCTGGCGGCGGTGTACGCCAGGCGTGCGGCCCGGCTCCGCCGGGTGAGATTGCGCGCCGCGACGAAGGACAGCGCGAAGGCCGGGGGAATCGCGAAGGCGGTCGCCATGAAGGCCAGGAAGACCGTCTGCACCAGCAGGACGAGACCCTGGTGAAGCACCGCCCCCGACGGGTGCACCAGGCCGCGAACGATGTCCGACGCCTTGGAGAACTTGGTGAAGAAGGCCGGCAGGTCCACCTCGGTGATCAGCCAGCCGGAGAAGAAGGTCAGCTCGATGAAGAGCACGGTGAACCAGCCGCGCAGGGTGCGGTCCCAGGGCAGGTCGCGCTCCCACTCGGGAACCCCGCGGACCAGCGCCCGCCCCGGTGAGCTCCCGATCCAGCTCGCGAACAGATTCCACAGGAAGGCGACCGCCACCGCGGACGCCACCATCCAGGCGTAGTGGAGCTGGTCCAGGGCCTCCTCGGCCGTGACCAGCAATCCGGTCGGCCCCCGCCGGCCGGAAAAGACGATGGCCAGGAACTCGATCATGAGGCCGAAGACCGCGATCAGGACGGCGTCCGCCGTCAGCGCCTTGAGGCGGGCCACGTTCTTCTGGAGGCGTCTCGACGGCGGCGTGATCTCGTATCCCCTCGGCATTCGAACCTCAGATCACGGTGCCCGCGGCCGGCTCGGCCTCGGCCCCGTAGATTTCGCGGTAGGTCTGCCTGTCGATGGCTTCCGGCCGGCCATCCCAGACCAGCCGTCCCTCGCGCAGCGCGACCACCCGCGTGGCGTAGCGCCTCACCAGGTCGACGTCGTGCAGGGCGCAGATCACGGTCAGTCCCTCCTCCCGGTTGAGGGCCTCGATGTGCCGCATCACCGAGTGGCGCAACGCCGGATCCAGCGAGGCCACGGGCTCGTCGGCGAGGATCAGGCGCGGCTCCTGCAACAGGGCGCGGGCGATGGCCACGCGCTGCTGCTGCCCCCCCGACAGGGTGTCCGCCCGGTGCCTCTCCCGGCCGGCGAGGCCGACCCGGGCGAGGGCCGCGATCGCCCGCTCCCGGTCGGCCGCCGGGAACCGCAGGAACAGGCTCGGCAGCAGCGGTGCGCGTCCCAGCGTGCCCGACAGGACGTTGACCAGCGCCGGGTGGCGGCCGACGATGTTGAACTGCTGGAAGATCATCCCGACCTGGCGGCGCAGCCGGCGCAGCTCGGCGCCCGAGGCTCCCGTGATCTCCCGCCCGAAGATGAAGATCCTCCCCTCGGTGGGATCGATCAGGCGGTTGATGCACCGCAGGAGCGTCGACTTGCCCGACCCCGACAGGCCGAGCACGACGAGAAACTCCCCTTCCCGCACCTCGAGGTTGACGTCGGCGAGGGCGCGGATCCGGCCGTCGAAGACCTTGCCCACGCCGTCGAGGCGCACGGCCGGGACGCCGCTCCCGCTCACGAGCCCGGCTTCGCGTGCGGCTTCCGCCGCCGCTGCAGCTTGGCCTCCTCGGCCTCGAGCAACCGGCTGGCGGAGACCCCCGCCTGCCTCAGCGCGGCCCGGAAGCCGTCGAAGGTCGCATCCGTGCACTCCGCGGCGGCGACGCCGGCGACCAGGTCGTAGTAGGCCTCCCGGCCCTTGGGCGTCTTCAGGAAGCGCTGCAGGGAGGCGTTGAACCGCGCCCACGTCTTTTCCGGGAACCCCCTGCGAACGCAGCACACGTCGTTGGGGATCGGGTCCGTGAGGGCCAGGATCCTCACCCTGTCCAGCAAGGCGCGCCGGCTCTCCTCGTCGGGCATACGCTTGATGATCAGCCGGCGGGCGTCCCCCACCAGGGAATGGTCGCGGGCCTCGAGCCGGCCGGGCGGCGAGTAGAAGACGGCCCCCCCGGCCACCTTGCCGTCCATCACCGCCTGGACCACGTTGGGGTGCCCCCCGGCGAAGAACGTGTGCCCGAGCGTCACGTGCGCCCGGTTGAGCAGGGCCCGGGCGAAGATGTGGCCGGAGGTCGAGGTCTCGTCCGAAAAGGCGAAGGAACGGCCGTTGAGATCCTGCAGCCGGTTGATCCCGGAGTCGGTCCGGGTCAGGATGCAGCCGTTGTAGGTGGTCGTCAGCTCGGGAACGGGGTTCTCCGTGATGCCGAGCACCCGCGTCGCCTCGAGCGTGCCGGGCCGGTCGTACTCGAGCTCCTTGCGGCCGTCGCCGACCAGGTCGTGAGGCCCGGAAAAGACGTGGCTGGAGACGGCCGCGTCCACGGAGCCCGGGGCGTCGAGAAGCCGGCGGACCGCGTCCTTGTCGTCCTCGGCGGGAACCTCCACCCATCCCGGCGCCACCCGGCCGAGACGCTGCACGAGGAGCTTCTTGAGGTCCGGGTTGAGGTTCCCGGGGAAGGCGATGCGGCTGCCCGCGAGGTCCTGCAGCGATCGCGGCTGACCCGGGCCGACCCTGCCGACCACGATCCCGAAGAGATCGTAAGAGCGCACCACCTGGAGCCGCGCCTCGGCCCCGTAGCGGGCGTGGGCGAGCACGTAGGCGAAGGCCGGCACCCAGGCCACGTCCGCCTGCCCGGACCCGATCGCCTGGATGACCGCGGCGTAGCTGGTGGGCACCTCGGAGCGCAGCATCAGCCCGGAATCGGCGCGGATGAAGCGCGCCAGCTGGTCGCCCCGGCGGACCAGGGTCCCCTGCTCCACCGACGGGACGAAGAGCATCCGGATCACCCCCCGGCTGCTGGCCTCGAGCACCCGCCGGTGGTGCAGAGCGGCCACGAACCACACCAGGCCGGCCGCGACCAGGAGCCAGCCCACGCGGGGAAGCCAGACACCGAACCGTTGCTCTTCGCTCATCGTCCCTTCAACGAGGTCAAAGGACCGGGGCCCGGCCCCGCCGGGAGGGTAGCACAGGCGCCGGGCATCTCACGATCCGGCCGCCACGCCCGTCAGGGCGGCGCCGGAGCTGAGCAGCACCCGCCAGCGGACGCGCACCCGGGAACGGCGCGACGGCAGGCGAACCCACCCCGAGCGGACGGTCTCACCGGGCGCCACGTACGTATCGGTGAAGCGTACCGCGTCGGCTCTACCGGTGGTGACCGGCCGCCACGTGCCCGACCGCACGCTCCCTACCAGAACGCGGTCGAAGCCGCCGCGCGCCGGCCCGGCGACGACCCCGCGCCCCACGGAGATCTCGACCCACGTTCCATACGAGGAGACGGCCGAGCAGAACGGCGTCGGGTTCTCCAGCCTGACGCGCAGCCGGGACCCCGAGCGCTCGACGTGCACGCCGATTCCGGGAACCGGCCCCTCGCCCCGGAAGTAGGCGAGCAGTGCGTCCAGGCTCATTCCTGCGGCCGACGTCCGCGGCGGAACACCGACGACGTCCCAGCCGCCGACGGGCGGCATGGTCAGGGCGGACGCCTCGGCCAGCTCCCGGTCGAGCCCCACCGCATCCATCCACGACGCCTCGATGGTATCGCCCCGCTTCCAGGCCCGGCCGCTCCAGGTGAGTGAACGCCGAAGGACGAATCTCCAGTCGAAGCTGTCCGAGGTTCCGAGCCGGGCGACGCGGGGATGGGTCAGGGGCTCGGGATCCGCGGGCCAGCCGTCGAGCGCCGGTCTCGCCCGCGGCACGATCACGATGGCGACCCGCGGCCGCACTCCCGTGCCCGCCAGCGGGGAGAGCTGGTCGGCCATCGGGAGCGTCGAGGGAACCACGCCGGGACGGACCACGGCCAGGTTCCCGGCCACCAGCACGACGCAGCGGCCGGCCGCCGTCACCGCCTCCTGGACCCGCTCCTCCGACAGCTGGGCCGCAGTCACCACCGGGACCACCGGGATCCCGGAGACCTCCGCGAGCGCACCGAGGAAACGTGCGCTCCCGTCCGGCATCACGGCCATGTCGGCCAGGATCTCGCGCGCCTTGGCGACCGCCGGCCAGCCCTCCTTGAGGGCCGACCAGACCGGCCGGGCGAGCCGCGCCACCCCCTTCGCCGGCATCTGCCTGAGCTTGAGAAAGACGCCGAACGGCACGCCTGCCGGGGGCGCCGGGGGCGTGGCAAGCCGGAGGACCGGCACGCCGGTGCCCATGTCGACCTGGCCGGCGTCGAGCACCACCTCGTCCGTGCCGGCGGCGGCGAGGGCCGACGGCTCCGGGATCTCTGCGGGCCGCGGCATCAGCCACAGCGTGAACCGACGTTCGACGGGCTTCGCCGTGGCCGTGGCGGGCCGGCGGGAGCACCCCCAGGACACGAGCGCGGCCAGGCAGAGACACGCACCGATCCGGCAAGCCCTCATGGCTGCATCCTAGCAGAGGTCCCGGCGCTCGCCGGCAGCTCCAGCCTGACCAGCAGGCCGCGCTCGCCGTTGACCGCCGTCACCGTCCCGTGGCATCTGGCGGCCACGTGGCGCACCAGGGCCAATCCCAACCCGGTCCCGGAGCTGGTCGTCGAGAAGCGCGGGTTGAACAGCTCCCCCAGCTCGTTCTCCGGCACACCGCCGCCGGTGTCCTCCACCTCGAGCACGACCCGGCCCGGCGCGCACCGGATGCGGATCGCGATCTCCCCGGCCCTGCCCCGGAGCACGTCGAGGCTGTTCTGGATCAGGTTCGAGACGGCCCGGCGGAGCCAGTTGCGGTCGCCCACGACCCGGCAATACTCGCCCTCCGGCACATCCACGGCGACCCGGATGCCCCGCCGCTCGAGCACCTTCATGCCGCTCATGGCGGACGCCACGACATCGGCGAGGTCCACTTCCTCGGCCTCCCAGCGCTCGAGGGCCACCAGATTCGAGAACGAGGCCGCGGTCGCCTCCAGGCGGGCCACCTGGGTCGCGATCTCCGAGCACGCCTCGCGCAGCACGCCGTCGAGCCCGGGTCCGCCGCGCTCGAGCGCCGCCTCGAGCTCCTGCACCCAGAGGCGGATGGGGGTCAGCGGGTTCTTCACCTCGTGGGCGACGATGCGGGCCAGCTGGTTGAGCTGGCGGAAACGATCGGCCTGGACGACCTCGCTGACGTCGTCGACCACCACCACCTTGCCGCTGCGGCCGGTCGGCAGCGGAACCTCGGCCGCGCCCACCCGCCAGGTGACGTCCCGCCCCGGGTACGGGTTGACCGTGCCCACCGCCGCCCGGCCGGCCGTCTCGCCCCCGCCCTCCACCTCGCGCGCCACGGCCAGCGCCGCCTCCGGGCGCTCCCCGAAGAGCTCCCGCGCGCTGGGGTTGGCGAAACGCACGCTCCCGTCCGCGTCGAACACCACCACCGCCGGGTTGAGCGTGGAGAGGGTGATACGGAGCAGCTCCTCCTGGGATCGCAGCTCGCGCTCCCTGCGCTGCACCTCGCGGCTCATCAGGCGGACCGCGTCCAGCACCTGGGCGATGTCCCGCTCCGGGGGCCACGCCACCTCGACCACGGGCTCCCCCCGTTCGACCCGCTCGGAAAGCTCCACCAGGGAGCGCAGGGACGTCCCGAGACGGCGCTCCACCCGGGAGGCGACCAGCAACGCCAGGAAGGCGGCCGTCGCCGCACCCGTCAGCAACCAGTCGACCACGTCCGGCAGGCCCCCGAAGGTCAGCGGGTCCCTTGGAAACACCTCCAGCAGAAACCTTCGGCCCAGGATCTCCGCCCCCCCGGCGCCCACCAGCCACGGCCCTTCCCGGAGCACCAGCGGGTCGTCGCGGCCGAGCATGAAACGCGAGTACGCCGCCGGCAACGGCAGGGCCGGGAGCCGGCCGGCGTCCAGGAGGTCCGGCCGAGACGCCGCCCGGAGCCGGGCGCCGTCGAAGATGACCACCTCGCCCCCCACCTGGCGCGCCATCCAGCGGGCGAGATCCTCGTTCACCTGGAAACCGCCGGCGAGATGAAGCGCGGTCCAGCGCGCGCTGCGCAGGGCGTCGCCGGCGATGACGCGCTCCAGGTGCACACCGTCCTGCCGCAGGCGCTGGTGCAGGAAGAGGGTGAGCAGGACGAGCGGCAGGATCACCGCGCCCGTGACCAGGAGCCGCAGCCGGCCGCCGAAGGTCGTGAACCGCTCCCACCGGACCATCGGCGGAACCGCCAGCGCCGTGCCGAGCATCGCCCACAGCAGCGCGAGCAACGAGCGGACCAGCCATACGCCCGGCGCCGGGTAGCGCCCCACGGCCGCCACCAGCCAGTCCCCGGAGCGCCGGACGTGCGCGAGGCGGCGGCCCTCCCCCACCCCGACCATGGTCCATCCCCCTCCGGCGTGATAGAGGGTTCCGGCCCGCGCCGGCGAGAGGCCGTGGATCTCCCGGTGCAGCGTGGCCACCACCTGTCCCGACCGCGTCATCACCGAGAACCACACCTCACCGCCTTCGGCACGGTCGAGGGAGGTCCACGTGCGCCAGTCGCGGAGCAATCCCCACGGTCCGCCGGCGACGTAAAGGGCGGCCCTGCCGATTCCCCTGCCCTGATCGACGAGGTCCCAGCTCCGGATCCGGCGCAGGGCGTCCCCCGCCGGAGCGAGGTCCCCCCACTGTGACACCCGATCGCCCTTGGGGTCGCGGACCACCAGCATGCTGGGAGTCCGCCACGACCGCAGCCGCAGGTTCGCCGCCAGCACGCCGGCGAGGTCGTCCAGGTGGCAGGACCCGGCCGCCGTCGGCAGGACGCGTCCGACATCGACCGCTCCCCGCGGCAGGATCGGCGCCCGCCGGGGCGACTCCGCGTGGAAGATCACCGCCGGGACGTGAGCCAGCTCGGCCGCCAGCCCGACGGCCGCGACCATCAACCCGAGCGCCAGGCGCCGTTCGAGGCCGATACGACGCCGTCCACGTCCCCGCTC
>AMFO01000323.1_pt1 | contig 15358 bp, 11 predicted proteins | sample 552608 | NCBI WGS metagenome assembly AMFO01 (sample SAMN01893955, study PRJNA167987) | microbial mat metagenome | biome: hydrothermal vent | place: USA: Loihi, Hawai'I | collected 2003-05-01
GACCCCATGGGGCTGAGGCCGTTCGTGGACGTCCAGTATCGGCAGGACGGCGACGCCGTGCTCCGCCGCGGCCAGATGGGTCCGATCCGGCTGGCCGAGCTCTTCCGCACCCGTCCCGAGCTGGAGGGCGCCTTCCAGGTGGCCGCCGGTCCCCTGGACCTGGCAGGCCCCCGGGCCTTTCTCCAGCCGAAGCTATGGAACGCCGTCCGGGCCATGGGCCTCCTCCACCGGATCGAGATGACCCCGAAGCAGGCCGAGCTCCTGGTGGACCTCGGGCTCCGGCTCAAGCGGCTCGAGGTGATCGCCGCCGCCCGCCGCCACGTGACCGAGGTCTCGGCACGGGGCGGAGTGCTCACCGTGACCTCGCGCCGGCCGACGCTCGAGATCGCGTCGTCAACCCGACCCCTGGACTTCACGCGGCCGGGGGTGGTCACCGCCTCGGTGCGCCGTTTCGGCCTCGTCTACGACCTCACCGCCTTCACCGAGACCCTGGAGGAGATCCGCAAGCGCGGCCGCCGGGCGGAGGAGCGGGCGCTGCAGTTCATGTACATCTTCCAGCGGCGCCTCGACGAGATCCGCCGCCGCCGCCGGCTCACCTTCGAGAAGTTCCTCGGCGACGGCGCCTTCTACTCGTCGCGGCGGGCGTCGCGGACCGTCGCCGCGGCCTGCGAGATTCAGATGCTGTACGACCGCCTGCGGAGCCGCGGGTTTCCGTTTTCCCGCGGCATCCGGATGGCGGTCAACTTCGGTACCTACCAGCTCCTGCCCATGATGACCGGTGACGACGGCGGGACCCGGTTCGAGTTCTTCGGGCACGGCGTCGTCGAGCTGCTGCGGCTGACGACGGGCAAGAGCACCCGCGAGGTGGACGAGATCGCCGAGTTCCTGATCAGCTCGGGGTACAGCCCGGCGCTGGTCGACGACTTCCTCGCCCCGCTGGCGGCGGCCCGTTCCGGTGTTCCCGAGGGGTCGCCCCGGCCTTACACCGTCCGCGTCGATCAGCGCGGTGAGCTCATCAACGAGGGCATCGTCCTCACCCCGGCCGTGGTGGAGGAGCTCGCCCGCGAGGCCTCGGAGGTGCGGCCCGTCGTCGCCACCGCCTTCGGCCATCGCTGGGTGGTTCTTCCCCTGCGCGAGGCCGGCTCGCCGGACATCGCCGTCGGGCTTCGCTTCGTGGGCATGGCGCGCCTCAAGGGGCTGCCCCCGCTCGAGATCGTCGAGGCCAATCCGTGGCCGGCGCCGCCCGCCGAGGACGCCCGGACGGCTCCCGACCAGCCGCTGCCGTCCCTCCTGCGCGGCCTGGCCGCACCCGAGGAAGCGCCGGACGAGGCGCCCGCGCCCGTGGTCCCCGAGAACCTCGCCGTCATCACCTACCTCGACCGGCAGCAACGGCGGCACTGGCTCTTCGGGCTGTACCGGCCCGCCGACGACGTGCTTCTCGAGGCCATCGAGACGCCCCTGCGGCCCCCGGACATCGAGGACGGCGAGCCCCTGGAGGCCTGGCTCTTCCGCAACCGGCGGGAGCTCAGCCAGGTGTACGCCGGCCTCCGCCGCGAGAACCCCGGCCTCTCCGTCCCGCTCAAGTCCCTGCGCCGCCAGGACGGCTTCGTGGGAACCTTCCTCGCCGCACCCCACCGTTCCCTGGAGTGACGCCCGCTCAGCGCACTCCAGAGCCGTCGTTGCGAGGAGGATTCCGCAGGAATCCGACGCGGCAATCCCCTCACGATCGGACACTCCCACGGAGAAGGTTCCTCCCCACGGACGGTCCTGCGGCGGGACGAGGGCCACTCCAGCGGCCCCCGTCAATCCCGCCACTCGGTTACGAAGACGTTGGTCTCGTGGGGCTTCGAGTTGTACCGGTTGGAGCAGAAGACGAAGGTCCTGCCGTCCGGGGCCCACATGGGGAAGCCGTCGAAACCCTTCGCATAGGTGATCCTCTCGAGGCCGCTCCCGTCGAGGTTCACCATGTACAGGTCGAACTCCCGGCCCGCCGGGTCGCCGTAGTTGCTGGAGAAGATGATCTTCCGCCCCGAGGGATGAAAGAACGGCGCGAAGGACGCCGCCCCGAGGTGGGTCACCTGCCGCTTGTTCGAGCCGTCGGCGTCCATGACCCAGATGTCCAGCGTGGTCGGGCGAATGAGGTTCTTGGCCAACAGCGAACGATAATCATGAAGCTCGGCCTCGGTCTTCGGGTGATAGGCCCGGTAGACGATCTTCGAGCCGTCGGGAGAGTAGAACGGTCCACCGTCGTACCCCGGCTCTTCCGTCAGGCGGCGGACGTCGGACCCGTCGAGGTTCATGGAATAGATGTCGAGATCCCCGTCGCGCATTGACGTGAAGACGATGCGGTCGCCCCGGGGCGAGATGACGGCCTCGGCGTCGTACCCCGGAGTGGTCGTCAACGGCACCAGGCCGCTGCCGTCGGCATTCGCCCGGAAAATGTCGTAGCCGGGATAGACCGCCCACACGTAGCCGTGGCTGCGGTCCGGCGGCGGCGGACAATCGGGGCCCGCCAGGTGCGTGCTCGAGTAGAGAATGTGCTTCCCGTCGGGGTAGAAGTACGAGCACGTCGTCCGGCCCTTGCCGGTGGACACGAGCTTGAGGCCGGAGCCGTCGATACCCATGGTGAAGATCTGGTCGCAGCGGAACGGCGGCCGCGTGGACTGGAAGATCAGCCGGCGGCCGTCGAAAGAAAAGTACGCCTCGGCGTTCTCGCCGCCGTCGGTGAGCATGTGCAGCTTCGAGAAGTGCCGCTCCCGCGGATCGGGGTCGATCCAGCGGGGAGCGTTGCCGGCGGCCACCGTCGCCGCGGGCTCCGGCCCGGTCTGCTTCGAGCACCCGGTGAAGGCCGCCGCCGTCACGACGCACAGAACAAGCACCCACGTTCGTCTCATGGCATCTCCTTCCCTTGTGGCGCGGCATTGTGACACAGATTTCCAGCTTCTCCGAAGCCGGCCCGCGCGGCGCGGCCCACCGTCGCGACTGCCGGCCCGAGGTCACACCTTGCCGCGGCGCGGCTTGAAAACCCTCCCCGACCCGTTGTAGGTATACGTCAACAGTCCCATGGCTCACGAGTCCTTTCAATACCGCCGCTCGAGTCAGCGAAACCGTCGTCGGGGAGGTGGTCTGCCTCAAGCGGCAGGAACCAAGGAGAAGGAGGAGGTATGAGGAAGCTCGTCTTGCTCGCATGTCTCGTCGTTGCGGCGCCGGTCTTCGCCAACACCGGCGTCGCGTTCGTTCACGGTACCGGCCACCAGACGGACGCCTACCACGACTACTGGAAGGCGGACTTCGTCGACTCGGTGCGCCAGGGCCTGGCGAACCCCGCCAATTACACGGTGATCAACTGCGACTTCACGCAGTACATGTGGACCTCCGGGGCGGCGGGCTGCCTCGCCACCCAGCTTTATGACTTCATCACCAGCAAAAACATCGACGATCTCGTCGTGATCACCCATTCCAACGGCGGCAACGTGATGCGGTGGATCCTGTCCAACCCCACGTGGGACAGCCGGTACCCGACGATCATCAACGCCATCCGCTGGGTGGACGCCCTCGCCCCGTCCAGCCTCGGCACGCCCCTCGCCGACGCCGTGATGAACGGGACCGTCTTCGAACAGGCGGTCGGCTGGCTCCTCGGGTACCAGAACGACGCCGTGCGCATGCAGCAGACCAGCTGGATGGCCTACTACAACGCGAACTGGCTGTACGGCACCAGCGGCCGGCCGGCGCTCCCGGTCGGGTTCTGGGACGTGGTCGGCACGGACGTCGAGACGGCCCCGTGGGATCCGGACAGCTACTGCGGCGGGTACACCCTCAACGTGGGCCTCGAGATCACCCAGGCCTGGCTCGACAGCTGCTCCGACGGCTTCCTCGACTGCACCAGTCAGTCGGGGGCGGGAACCCTCTGGTTCAAGGATGTCTGGAGGACCCAGGGGAGTGAGCCTCTCTGCCACAACCAGAGTCGGAGAAAGTGCTTCGGCCTCGATGTCATCCTGCGGAACGACCTGTGAGAGGAGCCGGTCTCATGAAACGATCCACCATCACTACAGGCATTCTCGGCGTACTCGTCCTCCTCGCCGGCCAGGCCTTCGCAGCCACGCCGGTCAGGCTGCTGCGACCCGCTCCCGGGGACCTCTTCTCCACCCGCCTCGTCCCCGCGGCCCAGGCTCCCGCGCCGACGGCGAACACCAGCCATGACCCGGTGACCTTCAGTTGGCCGTTGGAGGCAAGCCGCCCCTTGAGTCTCGAGAACCGTCCCTTCACCAAGCGCAGCCGGGAGTACTGGAGAAAGGTCACGGCGTCCGAGCTCGAGAGGGGCGTCTTCATCGACGTCGTCACGCCCGGGGCGATCATCCGGATCAACCCGGTGGCGGGATCCGCGCCCGCCGGCGCCCGCGCCCTCAGGCCCTCGGAGCTGGAGATCATCTCCGGCTCGCACGGACGCATGGACGTCTCTTCGGCCGCCGCAACGATCGCCCAGGAGGCGGACCTCGCACGGGCCGACATCCGATTCCCGGAGGGCACCTTGGCCCTGCGCCTCAAGCCGGAGCTCGGCACCGGCAGGTTCCAGCTGCGGGCGCCTGGAATCCAGGCCGCCGCCGCGGCGCGGTACCTGGTCTCCGTGCTCGAGCCCCGTTCCCCCGTCGTGCTGGCGGTGACCACGAGCTCCCAGACCCTGCTGCCGGGCATGACGCTGCGCTCGAGCATCGCCCTCAAGGACGCCGGACGGCCGATTCCCATCGACTCGGCGCGCGGCTGGCTGGTGGCACCGGACGGCCGCACGAGCGGCGTCCGGGTGAGCCGCAGCGGTGACGGCCGGCTGGCGGCGGTCGTTCCGCTCGACCGCATCGAACCCGGAGCCGCCGGCATGTGGGAGCTCAAGGTCTCGGTCACCGGAACCCTCGACGGCGAGACCGTGCACCGCGACCTCAGGACCGCCTTCGCCTACGCCCTGCCCACCGCGCGCCTCACGGGTGAGGCCGTGGTGACGCTCCCCGGGACCGCGGGCTCCGGGCTGGCCGTCAGCCTCCCGGTGGAGACGGCGGTGGCGGGACGGTACGAGGTTCGCGGCATTCTCTACGGCACCGGCGCCGACGGCAGGCTGGCGCCCATGGGCGTCGCGGACACGGCGGCATGGCTCCCCAACGGCGTGAACGACCTCGAGCTCCGCTTTCCGGCTTCGATCGTGAACCGGACGGGCTTCCGTCCGCCCTACGAGATCCGCGATCTGCGCCTGATGGACCAGAGCCGGATGGCCGTTCTGCTCCGCCAGCGGCGCGGGCTGGTCATCGGCCGCTCCCCCGGCGGCCTGCGGCACCCCAAGCCCACCGGCGGCGCCGAGTAGCCCACCCCGTGATCGCTCCCAGGGACGCACCCGGTGGTGCGTCCCTTTTTCTCATCGCCCGAGCATCGCCTCGACGGCGTCGGCGTCGGCCGGCAGCTCCCGCGAGAGGTTCTCGGCGCCGTCCTCGGTGACCAGGAAGTCGTCCTCGATGCGGACGCCCAGGAATTCCTCCGGAATGTAGATCCCCGGCTCGTTGGTGATCACCATCCCCGGGGCGAGCTCGGGATCCTCGCCGCCCACGTCGTGGGCGTCGAGCCCCAGGAAATGGCCGATCCCGTGAATGAAGTACCGTCCCAGGCTGCGCCCCTCGCCGTCGGTGAGCGCGGAGCCCTCGATGACGTCGTAGGCGATCTTCCTCAGCTCGCCCAGCGTCGCCCCCGGCCGGATGGCGGACGCCACGGCGTCGTGGGCCGCGAGCACGAGCTCGTAGACCGCCCGCTGGCGGTCTGTGAACCGCCCGCTCACCGGGTAGGTCCTCGTGAGGTCGCCGCAGTAGTAGCCGTAGCGGGCGCCGATGTCGACGACCACCAGGTCGCCCTCGGCGAGGGTGCCGACGTTCTGGTCGTAATGGAGGACGGTGGAGGCGAAGCCCGAGCCGACGATCGACGGAAAGGCCACGCCCTCCGCCCCGGCCTCGCGGAAGGCCGCGTACACGGCGCCCTCGATCGTTCCCTCGGGCACGCCGGGACGGATCAGCGCCGCCGCCCGGCGATGGCCGGCGATGGTCGCGGCGACGGCCCGCCGCATCAACGCGATCTCGCCGTCGTCCTTGATCAGCCGCAGGCCGGCCACGGCCTCGCCGAGGTCGCGGACCGCGAAGCTGGGCAGCCTCTCCCGGAGCCGGGCGATGTAGGAATGCGGGAAGGGCAGCTCGGCCCCGGTCGGCACCGGCTCGAGAACCGTCCAGAGCTCGGCCTCCGGCTCCGAGAGCCACCCCTGCAGCCGTCCCTCGAGCCCGGGAACCGGCCGCTTCCTGGCGTCGAGCTCCACCTCGCCGGGCTCTTTGGCCAGCACCCGGTCGAAGCCGAGGGCCGCGGCGGTCTCCTCCCCGGGCCCCCACTTGGGGCCCGTCCACCGCTCCAGCGCCGGATTCCTGGAGGGCAGAAAGAGGGCCTCGTAATCCTCGGCGGGCCGCAGCACCAGCGCCGCGTTGGGCAGCTCGACGCCGGTGAAGTAGAAGAACGTCGACTCCTGGCGGAACGTCCCCACGTCGCCGTAGCCGCGCTCGTCGCCGGCCCCCCAGAGCACCACGGTTCCGCCGCCCACGCGCTCGGCGAGGCGCTCGCGGCGCCTCCGGTAGACCTCCGGCGCCTGCAGCTCGGCGGCGTAATTGGCTCCCAGGAACTTCGTATCGTCCATGACGGCCTCCGGGACGGGATTGTACCCGGGCGGGGCCCGGGTACAATCGTCGGCCCTGGGAGGGAGCATGCGCGACAAGGTGTTGATCGGCAACGGACAGGGATTCTGGGGCGACAGCCCGGACACGCCCTGGGAGATGGTGACCCGCGGCGAGCTCGACTACCTGACCCTCGACTACCTGGCCGAGGTCACGATGTCGATCATGATGCGGCAGAAGCTGCGGGATCCCAACCGCGGGTACGCCACCGACTTCCTGGCCTTCCTCGAACGCGCGCTGCCCATCATCGTGGAGCGCGGCATCAAGATCGTGACCAACGCCGGCGGTCTCAACCCCGGGTCCCTACGCCGCAAGATCGGCGAGATCGCCGAGCGGACCGGGGTCTTCGGCCTCAAGGTGGGCGTCGTCGAGGGTGACGACATCCTGCCCCGCCTGCCATCGATCCTGGCCGAGGGTCACCCCATGGCGCACATGGAGACCGGCGACCTCTTGTCCGACCTCAGGCCCAAGGTGCTCTCCGCCAACGCCTACCTCGGCGCCGCCCCGGTCGCCGAGGCCTTGGACAAGGGCGCCCAGATCGTGGTCGCCGGGCGCATCACCGACACCTCCCTCACCCTCGGCCCCCTGATGCACGAGTTCGGCTGGCGTCCCGGCCAGTGGGATCTTCTGGCCTCCGGGATCGTCGCCGGCCACATCATCGAGTGCGGGGCCCAGGCCACCGGCGGTAACTTCACCCGCTGGTGGGAGGTCCCGGACATGTGGGACATCGGCTACCCCATCGTCGAGTGCTTCCCCGACGGCTCGTTCGTGGTCACCAAGCACCCGGGCACCGGCGGCCTGGTGAGCATCGACACGGTGTCGGAGCAGCTCGTCTACGAGATGGGCAGGCCGGACGAGTACATCACGCCGGACGTGGTGGCCGACTTCACCACCGCGAAATTGGAGGACGACGGGCCCGACCGGGTCCGGGTGACGTCCATCAAGGGCAGGCCCGACACGCCGTTCTACAAGGTATCGGCCACCTACCACGACGGGTACAAGGCCGTCGGCCATCTCACCATCTCCGGACCGCGCGCGATCGAGAAGGCCCGCCTGTGCGAGGAGATCGTCTGGTGGCGCCTGGCCCGGGCGGGCATCACCGTGCCGGCGGCGGACCGCCTGGCCGAGATCGTCGGCGCCGACGCCTGCATGCCCGGTATCGCCGAGGCCGCGTGCCCGCCTCCCGAGGTCGTGCTCCGGATCGGTATGCGAAGCCGGGACCGGCGCAAGGTGGCGCGCTTCGGCATGGAGCTGGCGCCGCTCATCACCTCCGGACCGCCCGGCGTCACGGGTTTCGCCGGCGGCCGGCCCAAGCCCCAGGAGATCGTCGCCTACTGGCCGGCGCTCCTCGCCAAGGAGGTCGTCGACCCCCACGTCACCGTGACCGTCGAGGAGGTCTGACCGCCCCCGCCCGCCCCATGCCGAGGCCGGAGCGAAGGCCCGTCACGGCCGGAGCGAAGGGACCCCCTCACACCCGGACCGCTCCACGCAGCAGCGGGCGGCGCGCTCCGCCTCCTTCCCTTGTCATTGCGAGGAAGGGCTCCGCAGGAGCCCGACGAAGCAATCCCCCCACGATTGGACACCGCAACGAGACACCGGGCAGCGCGCTCCAACGCTGTGAGGGATCGCCACGTCGCCGGGCTCCGCCCGGCTCCTCGCGATGACAAGAAGGGGGTATTTCGCCTCGCACCCCCCACGCTGTCATTGCGAGGAGGATTCCGCAGGAATCCGACGCGGCAATCCCCTCACGATCGGACACCGTCACGGAAAAGGGCGCTCCCCACGGACGGTCCTGCGGCGGGCCCCTTCGTCGCTTCGCTCCTCGGGGTGGCGTGCGCGCAGGCGAAGCGAAGCTTCGCGCGCTTACGCCACCTCGCGATGACAGCGCAAAAGATGCTCCCAACGGTTCGGGCCGGTGCCCGCGCCGCGGCGCGTTGCGCCCGCCGCGGTCGGAGAGTAAACTCGACCCGTGCGCGAACGGCAAATCCTGACAGTCTCAAGACGGGAGGTGGCATGAGCGTCGGCATTCTCGGGTACGGCTCGTATATCCCGCGGCGAAGGATCAAGCTCGAGGAGATCGCCAAGGTATGGGGGGCCGATGCGCCGTCGTACAAGCGCGGCCTGCAGCTCTTCGAGAAATCCGTTCCCGGCCGGGACGAGGACACAATCACCATGGCCGTGGAGGCCGGCCGCCGGGCCCTGGCCCGCTCCGGCGGCGTGGACCCGGCCGCCATCGGCGCCGTCYACGTGGGCTCCGAGTCCCACCCGTACGCGGTCAAGCCCTCGGGGACCGTGGTCGCGGAGGCTCTCGGGATCACGCCGCAGGTCCATGTGGGCGACCTCGAGTTCGCCTGCAAGGCGGGCACGGAGAGCATGTACCTGGCCCAGTCCCTGGTCAGGGCGGGCGAGGTGCGGTACGCGCTGGGCATCGGCGCCGACACCTCCCAGGGGGCGCCCGGCAACGCCCTCGAGTACTCCACCGCGGCCGGCGCCGCCGCCTTCATCTTCGGCGCCGACGAAGAAAGGATGCTCGCCGAGGTCGTGGCCACCTACTCGTGGACCACGGACACCCCCGACTTCTGGCGCCGCGCCCACATGCACTACCCGCGCCACGGGAGCCGCTATACCGGCGAGCCGGCCTACTTCCGCCACATCGAAAGCTCGGCCCGCGGGATCATGGAACAAGCGGGGCTCGCACCCGAGGACCTCGCGTTCGCCGTCTTCCACCAGCCCAACGGTAAGTTCCCGCTTCGGGTGGGCAAGCGGCTCGGGTTCACCATGGAGCAGCTGGAGCCCGGGTGGCTCTCCCCGTGGCTCGGCAATACCTACTCCGGCGCCTCCCCCATCGGCCTCACGGCCGTGCTCGACGTGGCCAAGCCCGGAGACCTCGTCCTGCTGACCTCCTTCGGCTCCGGCGCCGGGTCGGATTCCTTCATCTTCCGCATGACCGACCGGCTGCCGTCGGTCCAGACCCTGGCCCCGCTGACCAGGATGCAGCTCGACAACGACAAGATCTACGTGGACTACGGGACCTACGCCAAGCTCCGCGGCAAGATCCGCATGGGGGAATAGGAGGAGATCATGCGTGAAGTAGCGATCATCGGTGTCGGCATGATCGACTGGGGCGAGCTGTGGGAGAAATCCCTGCGTGAGATCTGGGCCGAGGCCGCGCTGGCCGCGCTCGACGACGCCGGCGTCGACCGGGTCGACCTGATCACCGTCGGCTGCATGTCTCCCGGCCTCTTCGTGGGCCAGGAACACCTCGCATCGCTGCTCGCCGACGAGATCGGCATGGCCGGCGTCGCCGCCACGCGGACCGAGTCCGCGTGCGCGTCGGGGAGTCTCGCCTTCCGCGCGGGCTTCGCCGAGGTGGCGGCGGGTCTGGCCGACATCGTGCTCGTCAGCGGGGTGGAAAAGATGACGGACGTGGACGGGGCGGACGCGACCTTCGCCCTGGGTACCGCGGCGGATCAGGAGTACGAGGGGTTCCACGGCATCACCTTCCCCGGCCTTTACGCCATGATGGCTCGCGTGCACATGGCCCACCACGGCACCACGTCCCGCCAGCTCGCCGCGGTGGCGGTGAAGAACCACGCCAACGGGCTGCTCAACCCCCACGCCCAGTACCATCTCAAGCTCACCGTGGACGACGTGCTGGGCTCCACGCTGGTCGCCGATCCCCTCCACCTGCTCGATTGCTCGCCCATCACCGACGGCGCGGCCGCCCTCGTGCTCGCCCCCCTCGAGAAGGCGAAGGACATCGCCGGCCGGAGGCCGGTCGTGAAGGTCACCGGCTCCGGGCTCGCCACCGACACCATCGCGCTCGCGAACCGGGAGGACCTCGCCCGGCTGCGGGCGGTGGAGCTCGCCGCCGAGCGGGCCTACGCCATGTCCGGCCGGCAGCCCAGGGACATCCACGTGGCCGAGGTCCACGACTGCTTCACCATCGCCGAAATCATGACCACCGAGGCTCTCGGGTTCTTCCCGCCCGGGGAGGGCGGCCCGGCCGCCGAGCGCGGGCTCACCGCCCTCACCGGCAGGATCCCGGTCAACCCCTCGGGCGGCCTCAAGTCGAAGGGCCATCCCGTGGGCGCCACCGGCGTCGCCCAGATCGCCGAGATCGTCACCCAGCTCCGGGGCGAGGCCGGGCAGCGGCAGGTCGAGGGGGCCCGCGTCGGGCTGACCCAGAACATGGGCGGATCGGGCGGCAGCTCGACCGTCCACATCCTGGAGGTGGCGTGATGGAATCTCCGGCACGTTCCTGGCGAGAGTATCCCCGGCGGTACCGTCTCGAGGCGGCACGATGCACGGGCTGCGGCAAGGTGCTCTACCCGCCGCGACTGGTCTGCCCGGCCTGCAAGGGCCGCGAGTTCGAAACCGTCACCCTGCCCCGGGAGGGCCACGTGGTGGCGCCGACGGTGGTCCGCGTGCCGCCGGCCGGCTTCACCGAGGACGCCCCCCTGGCCATCGCCATCGTCGAGCTCTCCAACGGCGTGCGGGTAATGGTCCAGGTGGCGGACCTCACCGACCCGGCGGGGCTCTCGATCGGCGACCCGGTTCGGCTGGAGTTCCGCAGGATTCGCGAGGACGGCGAGGCCGGCCTCATCTTCTACGGCCACAAGGCCGTCCGCGGCTGAGCCCGCTGCTTCTCCGGGAGGCGATCGCCCGTCCTGTGAGGCCTTGCGGCCGCAGCCGCTGGGAGCATCCTCGGCCCTGTCATGGCGAGGAGAGCGCCGAAGGCGCGCGACGTGGCCATCCCTGAGAGCTTTGGAGCGCGCTGCCCAGTGCTCCGTTGGGGTGTCCGATCGTGAGGGGATTGCCGCGTCGGATTCCTGCGGAATCCTCCTCGCAATGACAGCGTGGGGGGTGCGAGGCGAAATACCCCCTTCTTGTCATCGCGAGGAGCCGGGCGGAGCCCGGCGACGTGGCGATCCCTGACAGCTCTGGAGCGCGCCGCCCAGTGCTCCGTTGGGATGTCCGATCGTGAGGGGGTCCCGTCGCTCCGGCCCTGGCGGGCCTTCGCTCGGGACGCCGTGACACCGCGGGAAGGGCACGGCACTTGCCGGCGCATGGCCGGTCGCAGTCGATCGCGGGTGATTGATAGGCTGAGGCGGATCACCCCGGCCGCGGGGGAAAAGGACGGGGAGCGGCGAGCAGGGGTTCTGGCGCCCATGGATGGATTGGTTACAAGGTGTTGCTTCACCACTCCCCGTCGAAACAGGATCGTCGTTCGTCGCGTCAGGCCTCGAGGGCGACGGCCCCCCGCGCCGGGCTCCGGACCCGCCCGATGCCCAGGAACCGGGCGAGGAGCGCGTCCAGGCTTACGGCCCCCGGGCCCTTGAAGATCAGCCACAGCAGAAAGAGCAGGAAGGTGAACGAGGTGACGTCGGTGGGCGAGATCTCGCTCGATGATTTCCACGACGACAGGAAGGCCCCGGTGTCGGCCGTCGCCAGGGCGACGATCATCGTGGTCGCCAGGCCGGACGCCATGAAGCGCGTCAGCAGGCCGGCCACCAGGAAGGCGCCGCCGACCAGCTCCATCGACGCCACCAGCGCCGCGTTGAAAGCCGGGAAAGGGATTCCGAGGGAGTCGAAGTAACCGATCGTCCGCTCGAAAAAGCGCCACTTGCCGAGGCCCGTGTGGATGAAGGCCAGCCCGATCACGATCCGGGTCGCCAGCGGTGCCAGGAACGAGAGCTGCTCCAGCAGCTGCCGGGTCTTCTCGGAAGCTGTCGTGATCCTCGTCTTCAAACCCATGCACTACCTCCTGACATTCGCCGCGAATGATTGCGACCGTACGCCCCTTCTATGCCGCACCGCTCGGATCGGTTGCAACGGGGAGCGTCGTCCGGCCTACCGGCGGGGGCGGCCGAACGACGCGGAGAGGCGGCGGGCCGCGGGACGCAGGCTCTTCCACCGCCGCCAGGCGAGCACCGCCAGGAGCGCCGACACCGCCGCCGCGGCCGCCCAGAGGGCGGCCAGCCGGCCGATCTCCGCCGACACCACCAGGCGCGAGGTCTCGTTGCCCAGCCACCACCCCAGGCCGCACCACAGGGCGACGTGGGCCACCAGCGCCGCCGCGTCCACGGCGGCGAACCGCGGCCACCTGATGCCCACCACGCCGCACGCGGCCAGCCAGACGCCCCGCCCCAGCGGAAACACCCGCGCGGGCACCAGCCCGGCGAGGGCCGACGGCGAGGCCTCGAGACGCGCCGCCACCCGCTCGATCGGGCGAGCGAAGGCCGGCCGCCCCATCAGCGCCGACCGCAGTTTCAGCCCGACCAGGTAGACCGTCTGGTCGGTCGCGAAGTGACCCAGCCACACGGCGGCGAGGATCCTGGCCGTCTCGGCCGGGGACCCCGCCCGGGCGGCCACGACCCCGATGCCCATCATGAAGAGCTCTTCGGGGAGCCAGTGGCCGACGAGGCGCACCAGCACCGGCCCCACCAGCGCGACCCAGACGGCGTTGGGTCCGAGCCAGGCGAGCAGCGAAGCCAGCTGGTGAGCCACGGTCCCGAGTATACCCCCCGGGCTCGGCCGGCCGCGCCTTCCCTTGTTAGAATGGAATGGTGCAGACAGCCTTCGACCAGATTCGCACGGCGCTGACGTCCGCCTACCCCATCACCTTCCTGGTCGGAACCGAGGAGGAACGGCTTGAGGCCCTGGTCACCAGGTTCGCCAGGGCCGCCCGGCCGGAGCCCCTGCCGGTCGTCGTGTGGAACTGTGCCGACGGCTTCGTCCAGGATCCCGGGGCGGGTGCGGACGGCGCCGAACACCCCCTCGACGCCCTCGGTTGGGTGGCCGACAAGGCGCCGCGGGGGCTTTACATCTTCAAGGACATGGAGAGCTTCTTCGGCGACAGCCGGGTCGTGCGACGGCTGCGCGACACCGCGGTCAAGGTGCGGAACACGGGCAAGTTCCTGTTCCTGATGACCTCCACGGCCGAGATGCCGGCAAGCCTGAAACCCCTGTCCTACGTCGTCCTCTCCCTCTTCCCCGACGAGAGCGAGCTGCGGGCGATGGTCACGTCCCGTCTCCAGGACCGCGGCGTGGACGCCGAGGTCATCGAGCGACTGGTGACCGTGCTCAAGGGCATGAGCCTGACCGAGGTCGAGCACCTGCTGATCCGCCTCCTGGCCCGGCACGAGACGCTCGACGCCGACTTTTTCACCGAGGTGCTGGCCGAGAAGGAGCAGGTGACCCGCAAGGAGGGCATCCTCGAGTTTGTGCCGCCCGGCGAGGGACTGAACGACATCGGCGGGCTCGACCAGCTCAAGGCCTGGGTGCAGGAGCGCCGGAGCCTGTTCACGCCCCAGGCGCGCGAGCACGGTCTGCCGGTGCCGAAGGGAATCCTCCTCATGGGCATGTCGGGCTGCGGCAAGAGCCTGGCCGTGAAGGTGATCGCCCAGGAGTGGAACCTCCCCCTCTTCCGCCTCGACATGAATCTCGTCTTCGCCGGGGTGCACGGCTCGCCGGAGTGGGTGTTTCACCGGGCGTTGCGCGCCGTCGAGGCGGTGGCCCCCGCTGTTCTCTGGATCGACGAGATCGAGATGGGGATCGCCGGCTACAACGAGGGTGAGACGGGCTCGCTGACGAGGATTTTCTCGTCCTTCCTGACCTGGATGCAGGAGCACAGCGCCGAGGTCTTCGTGGCCGCCACCGCCAACCGGATCAACCTCCTCCCGGCGGAGATCATCCGCAAGGGACGCTTCGACCAGGTCTTCTTCGTCGACCTCCCCAACCAGGAGGAGCGCAAGGCCATACTCGAGATCCACATGCGGCGCCAGGGGCTGGACCCGGCCAAGTACGACCTCATCCTGCTCTCCTCGGCCACCCGGGGGTGGAACGGCGCCGAGATCGAGCAGGCGGTCATCGCGGCCCGGATCACCGCCCACGCCACCGGCCGCGAGCCCAGCCAGAACGACCTCCTCCGGACCTTCGGCAAGATCATTCCCCTCTCGAAGACGATGGCCGAGCAGCTCAAGGCCATCCGCTCGTGGGCAAAGACCCGCGCCCTGCCCGCCACCACTCCGGAGAAGGTGGAGCTATGACCAAGGTCCCCCAGACAGCCGACCAGAATCCGTCGACCGGCGAAGAAGTCGCTCCCGACGCCGAGTGGCTGGTCAACCGGATCGCCCACGCCCTCCGCAACTCGGTCTTCGCCGCCTCCCTCCAGGCCGAGCTGGCCGTCGCAAAGTCGGGTGACCCGGCCATCGGCAAGGTCCTCACCCACCTCAAGAAGCTGGAAGAGACCATCGCCGAGATGCTGCTCTTCGGTCGGCCGGCCCAGGTCAACCCGCAAGACGTCGATCCGGGGGCCCTGCTGACCAACCTGGTGGCCGGCTTCGTCTCGAGCCGGGAGGAGGTACGGCCCGAGGTCAGCCTCGAGGTCACGGAGCCGCTCCCGGCCGCCCGCTGGGATCCGGCGGCGGTACGGATCGTCCTCGAACGGCTCCTGAAGAACGCGGTGGAGCACACGCCGCCGCCGCACGCCGTTCGCGTCTCGCTGAGCCGCCGGTCGAAGGGCGACGCCGAGATCACCGTGGCCGACGAGGGGGAGGGGATTCCGCCGGACATCCTCGACCGGGTCTTTCTCCCGTTCTTCCCCCAGACCA
>AMFO01002625.1_pt1 | contig 15316 bp, 23 predicted proteins | sample 552608 | NCBI WGS metagenome assembly AMFO01 (sample SAMN01893955, study PRJNA167987) | microbial mat metagenome | biome: hydrothermal vent | place: USA: Loihi, Hawai'I | collected 2003-05-01
GACATCCTCCGCTCGGCAGTATTCGTTCCCGAGAGCAAGCGGCTCGACGTGCTGCTGCGCGAATTCCGCGCCAGTCGCAGCCACATGGCCATCGTGGTGGACGAGTACGGCGCGGCGGCCGGGCTGGTCACCATCGAGGACGTGCTCGAGCAGATCGTCGGCGAGATCGAGGACGAGTACGACTTCGACGAAGGCGCCTTCATCATGCGCCGCGACCAGACCCACTACACCGCCAAGGCACACACCAGCATCGAGGACTTCAACGCCTATTTCGACGTCGATCTGCCTGACGAGGACTACGACACCATCGGCGGGCTGGTGCTCAAGGCCTTCGGGCGCATGCCCAAGCGCGGCGAATCGGTGGAGGTCGGCGGCTTCCGCTTCGAGGTCCTGGGCGCCGACGGTCGGCGTATCCGCCTGCTGAACATCGAGCGCCTGACGCCCGCCACCGGGGGCGCGAGCGACGGCGAGGCCTGAGTGCCACTGCGGGTCGCCCCCTCCCTGCTGCGCGGGGCTGCCGCCTTCGGGCTGGGCGCCCTGCTGGTGCTGGCCTTCGCTCCCTTCGGCCAGGGCTGGCTGGCACTGCCGCTGATCGCCGCCCTGCTGCAGCTCTGGCGTGGCACGCACAGCGTGCGCGAGGCAGCCGCCATCGGCTATGCCTTCGGCCTCGGCCTGGTGGGTTTCGGCGTCTTCTGGCTGCGCATCAGCATCGACCAGTTCGGCGGCGTGGTGCCGCCGCTGGGACTGCTGTTCACCCTGCTGTTCATCGCCGTCGTGGCCGCCTACTTCGCCCTCGCAGGCGCCAGCCTGCGCTGGCTGGGGGGCACCCGTGACGGCCCCTGGCTGCTGTGGCTGGTCGCACCGCTGGCCTGGCTGGGCACCGAGTTGCTGCGCGCCTATCTCTTCACCGGCTTCCCCTGGCTGTCCCTGGGCTACAGCCAGGTCGACCTGCCACTGGCGGGTTTCGCCCCCCTGCTCGGCGTATTCGGCGTCGGCGCCCTGCTGGTGCTCTCGGCCGGGCTGTTGCTTACCTGGCGGCGGGGCTGGCCCCTGCTCGCCCTGATCCTGCTGTGGGGCACGGGGGCGCTGCTCGGGCGCATCGACTGGACCGAGCCCGCGGGCACGCCGGTGCCGGTGGCACTGGTGCAGGGTAATGTACCGCAGCGCGAGAAATGGCGACCCGAGTACTTCCAGGCGAGTATCGAACGCTACCTGGAACTGAGCGAGCGGGCGCCGGAGGCTCGCCTGGTCGTCTGGCCGGAGACGGCCATCGCGGCGTTCGACGACGAGGTCGAGGATACCCTGCTGCGACCGCTCGACCGGCGCATGCGCGACGAAGGGCGGGACCTGCTCACCGGCATCGTGGTGCGCCGCCCCGACGGACGCTATTACAACGCCATGATCGGGCTCGGCGCCTCCGGCCGGCAGCAGTATTTCAAACGCCACCTGGTGCCCTTCGGCGAATACCTGCCGCTGCCCCCCCTGCTGCGTCCGCTACTGGACTTTCTGCATATCCCCATGTCGGACTTCAGCGCCGACCCCTCGGTCGGCCCGGTGCTGTATCTCACCGGTCACGCGGTCGGCGTGGATATCTGTTACGAGGACGCCTTCGGCCACGAAGTCGCAGAGGCCCTGCCGCAGGCGGCGTTCCTGATCAACGCCAGCAACGATGCCTGGTTTGGCGACTCGCTGGCGCCGCATCAACACCTGGAGATCGCGCGCATGCGTGCACGGGAAACCGGCCGCTGGCTGCTGCGCGCGACCAATACCGGCATTTCGGCAGTGATCGACGAGCGCGGCCGGGTGCGCGCACGCTCGCCCCAGTTCGCCCCCGCGCTGCTGCAGGCCGAGGTGGTACCGCGCCGGGGTGCCACCCCCTACGTGCGCTGGCACGATGCCCCCTTGTGGGTGCTGGCGATCCTCGGCGGCCTATGGCTTCGGTGGCGGCGGGACCGCGCCGTCTAGCCCCAGGCGGTGCAGCCGCTCGCGTTCCAGCCGCTGCTGCTCGACACTATAGCGCAGCGCCTCGGCGTGCTGAAATGTCGCCTCGGCCGCATCGGACCAAGGCTCGGCCGGCAGCCGCGGTGGCTCCGGCGGGTCGCTGCAGGCAGAAAGCAGCAGCACACCCGCCAGCACCAGGGGGCTGGGCAGCCGGGGACCCTTTGTATAGAGTGCATGCATTGCCATCTCACCCTTGCAGGAGACGAGTCCAGATGAGCAGAGAAATCATTGCCACCGACCAGGCCCCACAGGCCATCGGCACGTATTCCCAGGCGGTCAAGGTAGGCAGCACCGTATACCTGTCGGGCCAGATCCCGCTGGTGCCGGAGACCATGGAAATGGTCGAGGGCGACATCGAGGCGCAGATCCGACGCGTATTCGACAATCTCGCCGCCGTGGCCCGGGCCGCCGGCGGCAGCCTGAACGACGTGGTCAAGCTGAACATCTTCCTCACCGACCTGGGTCACTTCGCCAAAGTCAACGAGGTGATGGCCGAGTACTTCCAGCAACCCTATCCGGCACGCGCTGCCATCGGCGTGGCGGCGCTGCCGCGGGACGCCGGTGTCGAAATGGACGCTATCATGGAACTCGGCGGCTGATCGACTGTCGGTTGACTGAAGCCAGGCGGGGTTTTCCCGCCGGATGCCCCGATCCACAGACAAACGGAACTTCAACGATGCACAAACTGATCCTGGCGATACTCCTCCTGGCCATCCTCCAACCCGCACTGGCAGAGGACAAGAAATCGGTACCCACCTTCGGCGACTGGGGCAAGGCCTGCGAAGAGGGCCTGGCCGATGCCAAGGACAAGCAGGGACCGGAGGTCTGCTACATCTTCCAGAACGTGAGCAACAAGGACAACGGCAAGCTGGTGATGCAGATGCGCATCGGCATGGCACCACAGAACGGCAAACCAGTGCTGATCGTGACCCTGCCGCTGGGCGTGCTGTTGCCGCCGGGCGCGGCCTTCCTGGTCGAAGGCCACGAAAAGGAACCGCTCAAGCTGCCCTTCCTGGCCTGCGCCCCCGAGGGCTGCACCACCGTGGGCCAGGTCATCGACGACAAGCTGCTCAAGGTGATGAAGAAGGCCGAGAAGGCCGCGGTGCGCGTGGCCCTGCTCAATCGCCAGGTGCTCACCCTGCCGGTCTCCCTCAAGGGCTTCACCCGCGCCTATATCGCGCTCAACAAGAAATGACGCCCGCCTGAATCAGCCGTTCACGGTCACCAGCACCCGCCGCCGGTGACCGTGATGGCGGTGCTCATAGAGAAAGATCCCCTGCCAGGTCCCCAGCGCACAGCCCCCCTCGCGCACCGGCAGGGTCAGGTCCATGTGGGTGAGTATCGAGCGGATGTGTGCCGGCATGTCGTCCGGCCCCTCCAGGCTGTGCCGGTAGCGGGGATCACCGTCCGGGACATTGCGCTGAAACCAGCCCTCCAGGTCGTGCCGCACATCGGGGTCCGCGTTCTCGCACAGGATCAGCGAGGCGCTGGTGTGTTGCACGAACACATGGCACAGCCCGGTTTCCACCCCACTGCGTGCCACCGCAGCCTGCACCTCGCGGGTGATGTCCAGAGTGCTGCGCCCACGGGTGTCGAATTCGAGAATCTCCTGAAACATGGCGTCGGTCCTGCGATGAAGACGATGGTGCAGGGCCCTTGCCACCCTGCGCGCCGCCATTGTCCCGGTTCCGCTGCCAGGATGGAACCGTAGAGGCCTCTCGACCAAACGGCAAGCACGGAAATCACCACAAAGGACACAAAGAACACGAAGGCTATTGATGTGACGGCCTTGTGCTCATCGGCCAGCATCACATAGGAAATCTTCGTGTCCTTCGTGCCCTTTGTGGTTCCCCCTTCAGAAACCTTCGCACCCTTGGCGTCCTTGGCGGTTCCCCACCCACCCCCATGTTCTTGTTACGTTCTCCTTCCTCCAGTATCCTCGCCCCATGAACGCCCAAGCGGACAGTCTGGCGATGATGCCGGTGAGCGCGCTGCGCGGGGTGGGGCCAAGGCGCGTACAACAACTGGCGCGGCTGGGCATCGCCACGGTGCAGGACCTGCTGTTCCACCTGCCGCTGCGCTATCAGGACCGCACCCGGGTAGTACCGGTGGGTAGCCTGCGCGCCGGCGACCAGGCGGTGATCGAGGTCACCGTCGATCACGCCGAGGTGCGCTTCGGCCGGCGGCGCTCCCTGCTGGTACGGGTGTCCGACGGCAGCGGCGCCCTGATGCTGCGCTTCTTTCACTTCACTGCCGCGCAGAAACAGGCCTTCGCGCGCGGCGTGCGTCTGCGTTGCTTCGGTGAGGCACGCAATGGCCCGGCGATGCTCGAACTGGTGCATCCCGAGTACCACCTGCTGCGCGACGATACACCTGCCCCCGTCGAAGAGGCGCTCACACCGATCTATCCCACCACGGAGGGCCTGCACCAACGGAGTTGGCGTGATCTCACCGAACAGGCCCTGGCGTTGCTGCACGAAGGGCGCGCCCTGCAGGAACTGCTGCCGGAGGCAGTACTGCGCGAACACCGGCTACCTTCCCTGCCCGAATCGATAGCGCTGCTGCACAGGCCGCCGCCGGATGTCTCCACCCAACTGCTCTCGGAAAAGGGTCACCCCGCACAGCAGCGGCTGGCCTTCGAGGAGCTGCTGGCACACCAGCTCAGCCTGCGCCTGCTGCGCCGCCACGCACGCGCACAGACCGCACCGCGCATCACCGTCAACGGCGAACTGGAACGTCGCCTGCTGGATACGCTGCCGTTCGAACCGACCGGCGCGCAACGGCGTGTGGCCGGCGAGATCGCCGACGACCTCGCCTCGGGGCGCCCCATGCTGCGCCTGGTGCAGGGCGACGTGGGCAGTGGCAAGACCCTGGTCGCGGCGCTGGCCGCCGCACGTGCACTGGAGGCCGGCTGGCAGGTGGCACTGATGGCGCCGACCGAGCTGCTGGCCGAGCAGCACCGGCAGAACCTGGCGCAATGGTTCGCACCGCTGGGCATCGAGGTGGGCTGGCTCACCGGCCGTCACAAGGGGCGCCGACGCGAAGCGGTGCTCGAGCGCCTGACCGCCGGCGAGCTGGCACTGGTGATCGGCACCCATGCCCTGTTCCAGGACGATGTGCACTTCGCCCGCCTGGGCCTGGCCATCGTGGACGAGCAGCACCGCTTCGGCGTGCACCAGCGGCTGGCGCTGCGCAACAAGGGCGAGGGGCTGGTGCCGCACCAGCTGATCATGACCGCCACCCCCATCCCGCGCACCCTGGCGATGACCGCCTATGCCGATCTCGATCTCTCGGTGATCGACGAACTGCCGCCCGGCCGCCGGCCGGTGAAGACAGTGGTGATCAGCGACGAACGTCGCGGCGAAGTGGTGGCACGGGTGGGCGAGAACTGCCGCCAGGGGCGTCAGGCCTACTGGGTCTGCACCCTGATAGAGGAGTCCGAGGCCTTGCAGTGCCAGGCCGCCGAGGACAGCGCACGCGCACTGGGCGAGGCCCTGCCGGACCTGCGGATCGGTCTGGTGCACGGGCGCCTGAAGGCCGCCGACAAGGAAGCGGTGATGCAGGCCTTCAAGGCCGGCGAGCTGGACCTGCTGGTGGCCACCACCGTGATCGAGGTCGGCGTGGACGTGCCCAACGCCAGCCTGATGATCATCGAAAATGCCGAACGCCTGGGCCTGGCGCAGCTGCACCAGTTGCGCGGCCGGGTCGGCCGGGGCGCGACCGAGAGCCACTGCGTGTTGCTGTATCACCCTCCCCTGGGGCCGCTGGCGCGCGAGCGCCTCGGCATGCTGCGCGAGAGCAGCGACGGCTTTGCCATCGCGCGCAAGGATCTGGCGCTGCGAGGTCCCGGCGAGGTGCTGGGCACCCGGCAGACCGGGGAGGTACAGTTCCGCATCGCCGATCTGGTGCGCGACGAGGCGCTGATCCCGCAGGTGCAGGCGCTGGCCGATCGCCTGTTGCGTGAACACCCCGAGCTGGCCGCGCCCTTGATCCGTCGCTGGCTGGGCGAAAAGGTGCACTATGCCGCGGTCTGAGAGATGCCGGGGACAGTCCTCCCGGGGGCAGCACGCTCACACCGGGTCGCCGACGCGCAGCCCGAGCCGCTCCGCGGCACTGCCCTGATTGACCGCGATCTCGACCAGGCCCAGGGCGTTGCGGTGCCAGAAGGCCGTGCCGGGCGACACCTCGGCAAAGGTGCGGGCGTGCGGCAACTCGTGCCCGGCGAGGCGCCACGGACCACCCTCGGGAGCCGATGATGCCGGGATACCGGTGATCAGGTTACCGAAGCGATCGATGTAGATGATCTCCTCAAGGCGCTCAGGCCAGTCATGGCCGACGCAGTCCGCAGAGCGCAGCTCGGTGGTCTCCAGGCCCTCAGCCGAGAGCAGGCGCAGCGCAGCGGGTACGAACCAGTCGCGGCCGTGGAAAGTAGCGGGAATGTGTTCGGGCATCCAGTCGATGCGCCGAATGCGGCGCGCCCCCGCGAAAAAAGGCGCGAACAGGCCATTGTCGGGACCGATCAGGCGCAGGTCGCCACACTCGACGAGGAGCCCGCCGCGCGCGGTGCCCACACCGGGATCGACCACTGCCACCACGGTGGCATCCCGCGGCAACCAGCGGCACTGGGCGGCGAGCAGGATGCCGGCGCCACGCGGACGAAAGGGCGGCAGGTCATGTTGCAAGTCGATGATCTGGGCCTCTGGCCGGGCCTGGCGTATCACCGCGTGCAGCAGGCCGACCCAGGGACCCTCGAGCCCGTAGTCGGTAAACAGGACGAGCGGGTCACTCATAGCAGGTCGGCTCCCCGAAACGCAAAAGGCCGGGCAATGCCCGGCCTGTCGCTCGCGCGGCGCGCGATCATTCGCTCTCGACAGCCGCTTCCATGTCCTCGCCCTGCTCGGCCTCGACGATCGGGCGATCGACCAGCTCGACATAGGCCATGGGCGCCTTGTCCCCAGGGCGATAGCCGCACTTGAGGATACGCAGATAGCCGCCCGGACGTTCCTTGTAGCGCGGTCCCAGCTCGTTGAACAGCTTGGCCACGGTGGCCTGGTTGCGCAGGCGGGCGAAGGCCAGGCGGCGCTTGGCCACGCTATCCTCCTTGGCCAGGGTGATCAACGGCTCGGCCACGCGGCGCAGTTCCTTGGCCTTGGGCAGAGTGGTCTTGATCAGTTCGTGCTCGAACAGCGAGTTGGCCATGTTGCGGAACATGGCCTTGCGATGTGCGCTGTTGCGGTTCAGCTGCCGTCCGGATTTGCGATGACGCATGGGTCGACTTCCTATGCAAAGAGGTTACTACGGGGAACGCTTCTCAGCGTGCCATCAGTTCTTCGAGATTCTCCGGCGGCCAGTTCTCCAGGCGCATGCCCAGCGACAGGCCACGGGTGGCAAGCACGTCCTTGATCTCGGTCAGGGACTTCTTGCCCAGGTTCGGGGTCTTCAGCAACTCCACCTCGGTACGCTGAATCAGATCGCCGATGAGGAAGATGTTCTCGGCCTTCAGGCAATTGGCCGAACGCACCGTGAGTTCCAGGTCGTCCACCGGGCGCAGCAGGATGGGGTCGATGACCGGCCCCTTGCCTTCCTCCTCCTCGGCACCGGCGGCCGTGGTGGTCTGGTCGAGGTTGACGAAGGCACTGAGCTGGTCCTGCAGGATGGTCGCCGAGTGACGCACGGCGTCTTCCGGATCGATGGTGCCGTCGGTCTCGATGTCGAGTACCAGGCGGTCGAGGTCGGTACGCTGCTCCACGCGCGCGGACTCGACGCTGTAGGCCACGCGACGGATCGGGCTGTAGGAGGCATCCAGCTGCAGACGACCGATGGGGCGATCCTCACCGGCTGCACCCTCGCGGTTGACCGCCGGCTCGTAGCCACGACCACGCTCGACCTTGACGTTCATGTTCAGCTCGCCCTTGTCGGTGAGGTGAGCGATCACGAAGTCGGGGTTGGCGATCTCCACGCCATGCGGGAGTTGCAGGTCACCGGCGGTCACGGTACCCGGCCCCTTGGCATTCAGCACGAGCATGGCCTCGTCGCGGTCCTCCATGACGATGGCCAGCTCCTTGAGATTGAGCAGGATCTCGAGCACGTCTTCCTGCACGCCCTCGACGGCGCTGTATTCGTGCAGCACACCTTCGATCTCGACCTCGGTGACCGCGCAGCCGGGCATCGAAGAGAGCAGGATGCGCCGCAGCGCATTGCCCAGGGTGTGACCGAAGCCCCGCTCCAGCGGCTCCAGGGACACCTTTGCGTGACGCTCGCTGATCGTCTCCACATTGACGATGCGTGGCTTGAGGAACTCGTTGACCGAACCCGCCATGGATTACCCTCTTCTGTTCTCTGTCCGGAAGATACCGATCACTTCGAATACAGTTCGACGATCAGCTGCTCGTTGATCTCGGCCGGCAGTTCGGCACGGTCCGGATAACGCTTGAACACACCCTTCATGGCCTTGGTGTCCACTTCCACCCACTCGGGGAAGCCGTATTGCTCGGCCAGCGCCAGGGAGGCCTTGATACGCTCCTGCTTCTTGGCCTTCTCACGCACGCTGATCACGTCTTCGGGCTTGACGCGGTAGGAGGCGATGTTGACCACCTTGCCGTTGACCTCGATGGCCTTGTGGCTGACCAGCTGGCGCGCCTCGTTGCGGGTGCAGCCGAAGCCCATGCGATAGACCACATTGTCCAGGCGCGACTCCAGCAGACGCAGCAGGTTCTCGCCGGTGGGGCCTTTCACCCGGTCGGCTTCCTTGTAGTAATTGCGGAACTGGCGCTCGAGCACACCGTACAGACGGCGCACCTTCTGCTTTTCACGCAGCTGGACACCGTAGTCGGACAGCCGACGACGACGGTCACCGGACTGGCCCGGCACCTTTTCCATGTTGCACTTGGTGTCGATGGAGCGGACGCGGCTCTTGAGGAACAGATCGGTGCCCTCACGGCGCATCAGTTTGCATTTCGGTCCGAGATAACGTGCCATGATCTAACTCCGGTTACACGCGGCGCTTCTTGGGTGGGCGACAGCCATTGTGGGGAATCGGGGTGACGTCCGAGATACTGGTGATCTTGAAGCCGGCGTTGTTCAGCGCGCGCACGGCCGACTCGCGCCCCGGACCCGGCCCCTTGACGTTCACGTCCAGGTTCTTGACACCGAACTCCTTGGCCATTTCGCCACAGCGATCCGCGGCCACTTGCGCGGCGAAGGGTGTGCTCTTGCGCGAACCCCGGAAGCCGGAACCGCCGGCGGTCGCCCAGCACAGGGTATTGCCCTGGCGATCGGTAATGGTGATGATCGTGTTGTTGAACGAGGCATGCACATGGGCAATGCCGTCGGTAACGACCTTCTTGACCTTTTTACGGGTGGTGTTCTTGGCCATCTGCCTGATTCCTGAAAACTTCGCGATTGCTTAACGTTTGATCGGCTTGCGCGGACCCTTGCGGGTACGGGCATTGGTCTTGGTGCGCTGACCGCGCACCGGCAGGCCGCGACGGTGACGGATACCGCGGTTGCAGCCCAGGTCCATCAGCCGCTTGATGTTCATCGACACCTCGCGCCGCAGGTCACCCTCGACCGTGTACTTGCCCACCTCGGCACGCAGCTTCTCGAGTTCTTCGTCGCTCAGCTCCATCACCTTGCGGCTGGGCTCGACACCGGCGGCATCACAGATGCTTGCTGCGCGCGTCGGGCCAATGCCGTAGATCGAACGCAGCGCGATCACCACGTGCTTCCGATCGGGAATGTTGACACCAGCAATACGGGCCATGCTCAAATTCTCCTGAAAACTCTCTCGGCAAATGACGCGCGAAAGCGCGGCACTATATCAAAATCCAGGCGCCTGTTCAAGGCCGCGAACGGCGACCGATCAACCCTGACGCTGCTTGTGGCGCGGGTCGCTGCAGATCACGCGCACCACGCCGTGACGCTTGATGATCTTGCAGTTGCGGCACATCTTCTTGACCGATGCTCTGACTTTCATAGCTCCAACTCCGAATGCAACCGTCTCTCAGCGCAGCGAACCCGCGCCCCCGACGTTCTTGAAATTCGCCTTCTTCATCAGCCCCTCGTACTGGTGCGACATGATGTGCGCCTGCACCTGGGCCATGAAATCCATCACCACCACGACCACGATCAGCAGCGAGGTGCCGCCGAAGTAGAAGGGCACGTTCCAGCCCGCGCGTAGAAACTCCGGCAGCAGGCACACCGCAGTGATGTACAGCGCGCCGGCCAGGGTCAGCCGCGACATCACCTTGTCGATATAGGCCGCGGTCTGCTCACCCGGACGGATACCGGGGATGAAGGCGCCGGAACGCTTCAGGTTCTCTGCCGTCTCCTTCGCGTTGAACACCAGCGCGGTGTAGAAGAAGCAGAAGAAGATGATGCCTGCCGCATAGGCCACCATGTACAGGGGCTCACCCGGCGACACCAGCGCGATGATGTCCTGCAACCAGCGCATGTTCTCGGTATTGCCCGCCCACTGTGCGAGCGTGGTCGGGAACAGGATGATGCTCGACGCGAAGATCGGCGGAATCACCCCGGCCATGTTCAGCTTCAGCGGCAGATGACTGCTCTGCGCGGCAAACATCTTGCGCCCCTGCTGACGCTTGGCATAGTTGACCGTGATGCGCCGCTGCCCACGCTCGACGAAGACCACGAAGCCGGTCACCCCGATCGCCAGGATGAACAGGAACAGCGCGAACAGCGCATTCATCTCGCCATTGCTGACCAGCTCCACCACCGAACCAAAGGCCGCAGGCATGCCGGCCACGATACCGGCAAAGATGATCAGCGAGATCCCGTTGCCCAGACCCCGTTCGGTGATCTGTTCGCCCAGCCACATCAGGAACATGGTGCCGGTCACCAGCGACACGGTCGCGGTGAACACGAAGCCCGGCCCCTTGGCCACTACCAGCCCTTCACCGAACTGGCCCTGCAACGCCACTGCGATGCCGATGGCCTGGAAGGTCGCGAGCACCAGAGTCCCGTAACGGGTGTACTGGGTGATCTTGCGCCGACCGGCCTCGCCTTCCTTCTTCAACTGCTCCAGCCTGGGGATCACCGCCGACATCAGCTGCACGATGATCGAGGCCGAGATGTAGGGCATGATCCCCAGGGCGAACAGACTGGCGCGCTTGAGCGCTCCCCCCGAGAACATGTTGAACATGTCCAGGATGGTGCCCTGCTGTTGCTCGAACAGCGCCGCCAGTGCCGCCGGATCGACCCCGGGCACCGGGATGAAGGTGCCGATGCGATACACGATGATCGCACCCAGCACGAACAGCAGGCGGCGCTTCAGCTCGCTGAGCTGCCCCAGGGAGATGCCGGCGGCGGGATTCTGGGCCATGGGTCGTTCAGTCCTCGACCTTGCCGCCCGCCGCCTCGATGGCAGCGCGGGCACCCCTGGTCACGCGCAGACCCTTGACCGTCACGGCGCGCTGAATCTCGCCGGACAGGATGATCTTGGCCCGCGTCTTGTTGCGCGGCAGGATGTCGGCCGCGTGCAGCGCCGCCAGATCGACCACGTCACCCTCGACCTTGGCGATCTCGTCCAGCCGCACCTCGGCGGTGAGCCTGGCCTTGCGCGAACGGAAGCCCACCTTGGGCAGACGCCGCTGCAAGGGCATCTGACCGCCCTCGAAGCCGATCGGCACCTTGCCGCCGGAACGGGCCTTCTGACCCTTGTGGCCGCGACCGGCGGTCTTGCCGAAGCCGCTGCCGATGCCCCGGCCGACACGCTTGCGCGCGCGCTTGCTGCCTTCGGCGGGTTTAAGCGTATTCAGACGCATCTCAGGCTTCCTCCACGACTTGAACCATGTAACACACCTTGTTCACCATGCCGCGGGTGGCAGGCGTGTCCTCGACCTCGACGACCTGATGCATGCGCCGCAACCCCAGCCCCAGGACGCACTCCTTGTGGCCCTTCTTGCGGCCGTGCATGCTGCGCACCAGCTTCACTTTCATCATCTTCTTGTCAGCCATGGCGATTACCCCAGAATCTCTTCGACGGTCTTGCCACGCTTGGCCGCGACATACTCGGCGTCGCTCATGTTGGCCAGGCCGTTGAGGGTGGCGCGAACCACGTTGATGGGATTGTTCGAGCCGATGCACTTGGCCAGCACGTTGTGCACGCCCACCACCTCGAAGATGGCGCGCATGGCACCGCCCGCGATGATACCGGTACCTTCCGAGGCGGGCTGCATGTAGACCTTGGCGGCGCCATGACGGCCGACCAGCGGGTACTGCAGGGTACCGTCCTTCAGCTTGACCTCGATCATGTTGCGGCGCGCGGCCTCCATGGCCTTCTGGATGGCCACCGGGACCTCCTTGGACTTGCCGGTGCCGAAGCCGACACGGCCATTGCCGTCACCGACCACCACCAGGGCGGCAAAGCCGAACACCCGGCCACCCTTCACCACCTTGGCGACACGGTTGACGCCGATCAGCTTCTCGATCAGGTCGTCGCCGGCAGGCTTGGTTTCATAATTTGCCATGATGCAGACTCCTCAGAACTCAAGGCCGGCTTCACGCGCGGCATCGGCCAGGGCCTTCACGCGGCCGTGATAACGGAACCCGGAACGGTCGAAGGCCACGCGCTCGATGCCCTTGGCCTTCGCGCGCTCGGCAATCGCACGACCCACCACGGCAGCCGCGGCGACATTGCCGGTGCTGCCCTCGATGCCGGCCTTGATCTCCTTGTCGACGGTCGAGGCCGCGGCGACGACCTCGGCGCCGTTGGGCGCGATCACCTGGGCATAGATGTGGCGCGGGGTGCGATGAACCGTCAGGCGATGCACGCCCAACTCGCGGATCTTGGCGCGCGCCCGCTTGGCGCGACGCAGACGAGATGCTTTCTTATCCATCGTGCTAACCCCTTACTTCTTCTTCGCTTCTTTGCGGATGATGTGCTCATCCGCGTAGCGAACACCCTTGCCCTTGTACGGCTCCGGCGGCCGGAAGCTGCGAATCTCGGCGGCCACCTGGCCCACCTTCTGCTTGTCGCTGCCGGAAACCACCACCTCGGTCTGCGAGGGCGTCTCGATAGTGATGCCTTCGGGCACCTCGTAATTGACCGGGTGCGAGAAACCGAGGGTCAGGTTGAGCACCTTGCCCTTGGCCTGGGCGCGATAACCCACACCGACCAGCTCCAGCTTCTTCTGGAAGCCCTGACTGACACCGACCACCATGTTGTTGACCAGCGCGCGCATGGTACCGGCCATGGCCCAGCCCTTCTTGACACCGTCGGCCGGACGCACCGAGATGACGCCATCGTCGATGCTCACCACGGCATCCGGATGTACGTCCATTTCCAGCGCACCCTTGGGCCCCTTGACGCTCACGTGCTGGCCGTCGATCTTGACCTCGACGCCGGACGGGACGGTGATGGGCGCTTTCGCTATGCGTGACATGCCAGACCCTCCCTTATGCGACGTAGGCGATGACTTCGCCACCATGACCCAGCTTGCGGGCCTCGCGGTCGGTCATCACGCCTTTGGAAGTGGAAACGATGGCGATGCCCAGGCCGCCGCGCACGCGCGGCAACTCGTCGCGGCCCTTGTAGATCCGCAGACCGGGTCGGCTCACACGCTTGATGTATTCGATGACCGGGCGGCCCTGGAAATACTTGAGCTGGATCTCCAGCACGGGCTTGCCATCGACCTCGATCTGCTGATAATCGATGATATAGCCCTCGTCCTTCAGGACCTTGGCGACAGCCAGCTTCTTCTTGGAAGCAGGCATTTGCACAGACGACTTGTTGGCCGCCTGGCCGTTGCGGATGCGCGTCAGCATATCCGCAATCGGATCCGACATGCTCATGATCGAGTCTCCTCTGGGTCAGCCATCGTCTTGCGATGCGATACCCGAATGTGTAACGAAACACGGCCCCGAGTTTCAGGGAGCCGTGCACTGTATACAAATCCGAACCAGAAATCCAGCCCGGAGAGTCAGACAGTTACCAGCTGGCCTTCTTCAGACCAGGCACGTCGCCGCGCATGGCCGCTTCACGCAGCTTGTTGCGGCACAGGCCGAACTTGCGATACACCGCATGCGGCCGACCGGACACCCGGCAGCGACGCTGCTGGCGCACCGGACTGGCATCGCGCGGCAGCTTCTGCAGGGCGGCCACGGCCGCGTCGATCTCCTCGAAGGAGCGGTTGCGGTCGTTGATGATGGCCTTCAGTTCGGCGCGCTTGGCGGCGTACTTCTGAACCATCTTCTGGCGCTTGGCCTCGCGGGCCCACATGCTCTTCTTTGCCATGTTCTCTTAGTCCGATTACTTGAACGGGAAATTGAAGCCGTCGAGCAGGGCGCGGCCTTCCTCGTCGGTACGCGCGGTGGTGGTGATGGTGATGTCCATGCCACGCAGGGTATCGACCTTGTCGTACTCCACCTCGGGGAAGATGATCTGCTCCTTCACACCCAGGCTGTAATTACCGCGACCATCGAAGGACTTGGGGCTCAGACCACGGAAGTCACGCACCCGCGGCAGGGCGATGTTGACCAGGCGATCGAGGAACTCGTACATGCGCTCACGACGCAGGGTCACCTTGCAGCCGATGGGCCAGCCCTCGCGGATCTTGAAGCCGGCAACCGACTTGCGCGCGCGGGTGACGATCGGCTTCTGACCGGCGATGCGCGCCATGTCGGCGACCGCGAACTCCATGTTCTTCTTGTCGCCCACGGCCTCGCCGACACCCATGTTGAGGGTGATCTTCTCGATCCGCGGCACCTCCATGATGCTCTTGTAGCCGAACTTCTCCATCAGCTGCGGAACGACCTTCTCTTTGTAGTGATCGTGCAAACGTGCCATCGATATCTGCCTCAGACGTCCACGACTTCGCCGTTGGACTTGAATACGCGCACCTTGCGACCGTCCTCGAGGATCTTGAATCCGACACGGTCACCCTTGTTGGTCGCGGGGTTGAACAAAGCCACATTGGAGATGTGCAGGGGCATCTCCTTGTCCACGATGCCGCCGGGTTCTCCCTTGTTGGGGTTCGGCTTCACGTGCTTCTTGGCCAGGTTGATGTTCTCGACGATCACGCGATCCTCGAGCACCGCCAGGACGGTGCCCCGCTTGCCCTTGTCCTTGCCGGCAAGGACGATCACGTCATCGCCTTTACGAATGCGTCGTGCCATGGCGAATTCCTCAGAGTACTTCCGGAGCGAGCGACACGATCTTCATGAAACGCTCACTGCGCAGTTCGCGCGTTACCGGGCCAAAGATACGGGTGCCGATCGGCGCCAGGGCGTTGTTCAACAGCACCGCGGCGTTACCGTCGAAGCGGATCACCGAGCCGTCGGGACGACGCACGCCCTT
>AMFO01000324.1_pt1 | contig 15237 bp, 23 predicted proteins | sample 552608 | NCBI WGS metagenome assembly AMFO01 (sample SAMN01893955, study PRJNA167987) | microbial mat metagenome | biome: hydrothermal vent | place: USA: Loihi, Hawai'I | collected 2003-05-01
CCGACGTGCTGCTGAACGGGATGGTGACCGTGGCCGAGCGCCGCGATGACGTGGTGGACCGCATGGCCCGCCAGGCGCTGCAGGAGCAGCACCCTGAGCTCATGGGCACGGCTTCGATCAGGGCGCTCCAGAGGCGGGCCAGGGACACCGAATCGAGATCTCGCCGGATCTTCAGCGAGTACCGCCGGCTGCTCCGCCGGCGGGCGGACCTGGCTGAGGGTGGGCAGGCGACGGCCACCATGGCCGGCTCCGCGGTGGCCCCCCAGGTGACCCACCGCCGGCGCGCCCTGCCCGGCGCCAAGACGCTGCCGCAGATCCGCAAGCAGGCAGCCGCCGCCATGGCTTCGCTGCCCGTGAATCGGATCCGTCCCAACGCCTTCCTGGCCGCGGCGCGCCGGGAGAGCAGCAAATCGGCCGCGCTGGTCAGGAAAGGCGAGTTCTACGCGGCGGCCCAGGCGAAGGAGCGGGAGCTGTTCAACTACGAATCGTTCCGCCTGGCGCTGGTCGCCGAGAAGGCGCTGAAGAAGCTGATCGACTACGCCAAGTTCCTGCGCCGCAAGGACATCATGGCGGGCGTGGGCCGGGGCAGCGTGGAGGCCCGCCGGCAGCTGCTGCGCCTGCTGCAGCGCGTGGGCCTGGAACGGCAGTACAGCAACCCCGACCTGCAGCCCACCATGTCCTTGGCCGGCTGGCTGGCGTCCCTGGACAAGGCGGGCGAGCTGGCGCCGGACATCATGCCCTGGATCCTGGACGACCGGCCCGAGGCCCGGGTGCTCTACACCGACCTGACGGTGGATCAGATCGAGGACGTGATGGACGCCTGGAAGCAGGTGCGTCACTTCGGGCAGAGCAAGGGCTGGATGACCACCGTGCGGCGCCGGATGCGCGCCGAGGATGCCCAGGTAGCGGTGGCGAGGCGGGTCGAGCACAGCCGAGCGCCGCGGAAGATCGCGTACCAGGAGCGGCAGGGAAAGCTGGCTCACTTCAGCTCGGCCCACCGGGCGATCGACAGCCTGGCACGACAGATCGACGGCTCGGACGACGGGCCTCTGAGTCAGTTCCTGGTGCGTCCTGGGATTCGTGCCGAAAACGCCGAGGTGGCCCACGCCGATCGGATCAACGAGCAGCTGAGTGCCATGCGCGAGCTGTTCACCGACGAGGATCGTCGGGAGTGGGGTCGGCCGCGAGAGATCCCTGGGGTGGACATCCCGCTGTCCCTTCAGCAGCGCTTCATGGTGGCGCTCAACAACGGCAACAGGGAGGGGCGAGAGCGGCTGCTCACAACGTTCGACTCGCGCCAGGTGCAGGCGATCCTGGACACGCTGGAGCCGCGGCACGCCCAGATGGCCGCCATCATCTGGGACCTGGAAAACAGCTTCTGGCCGGAGAGCAAGGCGCTCTGGGAACGGATCAAGGGCATCGCCCCGATCAAGGTGCCGGCCACCGCCTTCGCGTCCAAGAGCCCGAGTGGCGAGACCGTGCGCTGGCAGGGCGGCTACCACCGGATCAAGTACGCGGGGGCGAAGTGGATCCATGAGCTCAGCCCGGAGCAGCAGCTGGAGCGGTTCAAGACCGGGACGGCAACGCGGGTGTCCACCAAGGCCGGCTCGATGATCGAGCGCGCGAGGCACGTGAACGACCATCTGCGGCTGGACTTCGGCGTGGTGACGGGACACCTGGCCGAGGCGGTTCACATGATCACTCACCTCGAAGCGCTGCGGGACATGCAGGCGGTGCTGCACGGAGAGCCTGTCCGCTTGGCGATCGAGGAGCGCTACGGGGAGGCGGTCTACCGGCAGTTCCTGAACGCCTACCGGGACATGGCCATGGGCACGGGCGCCCTGAACGACGCGGGAGCGCGTGTCTTCGGCCAGATGCGGGCCGGCACCATCGTGATGCGGCTCGGATGGCGGATCACGACGAACCTCATCAACCTGGGTGGCATCACGCAGTCGATGGTGGTGTCCGGGCCGATCCCTGTGCTGCGAGCCATCACCCGGCTGGCCTCCCAGCCTCTGCAGGTGGCAGCCATCTACCACCAGGTCATACAGGCCAGCAGCTCCATGGCCAACCGCGACAAGACGTTCCAGCGCGAAGTGGCGGAACAGTACCGGCGCTTTGCTCAGGTGTCCCGAGGCCGAGACGTGCACGGGGCGATCCAGCGCAGCAGCTTCGCCCTGCTGGCCTTCACTCAGGCCATGGTGGACCTGCCGAGCTGGATCGCGGCCTACGAGAAGGCCGGGGGGGTGCTGCCGCCGGCTGGCAAGGCGCACGACCCGCTGGATTGGGATCCCGTGGCGATCGAGCTTGCGGACGCTGCTGTGGTGGCCAGCCAGGGCAGCGGGCGCGTCGCCGAGATGGCCGGCATCGCTCGGGGCAGCGAGTGGCAGAAGATGTGGACCACGTTCTACGGGTTCGCAAGCCGCACCCTGAACCTGACGGCCGAGTCCACGGCGCGCATGAAGGTGCGCGACCCGAAGACGGTGGCTCGCTGGGCGATGGAAATGACCCTGATCTTCATCGCGCCCATGATCTGGGAACAGATCATGACCCACATGCTCCGCGGGGACGATGACGACGAGCCGTTCCTCAAGGAGACAGCCCGGCGGACGGCAGCCGAGGTGCTGGGCCTCTGGGTGGGGTTGAGGGAGTTCGGGGCCGCGGCTCGGGGGTTCCGCTACCAGGGGACAGCCGGAGCCGGCGTGCTGCAGGAGGGCATGAACGCCTGGGCGCAGGCGGCTCAAGGGGAGATGGACGAGGCCGCTGTCCGGGCATTCCTGTCACTGTCGGGCATCGTGGCCCACCTCCCGATGACGCAGGCCATGGAGAGCTACCGGGGCGCGCGGGCCTGGCTGGACGGGGAGGCTCCGATCTCCGCCGTGCTGGTCGGGGCGCCGCGGAAGCGTTGATCGCGACCTTGGTGGGGGTACGATGCGCGACGCTTCGCAAGAGTGTGCGTCCCGGGTGTCCCGCCCCGCGATTCGGGGCATCCGGGGCGCTTTCCGTTCTGAGCCACCCCCGTCCGTTGAACGGCCACGGTGGGCGGGCCACGATGCGGCGGTCCCACCCTGCGGCCCAGCCCCTGGAGATGATCCATGATCAAGCCCACCGTCGGTCGCGTCGTTCACTACTACCCCCTTCAGCACGAGCTCACCCTCGGCCCTTACGGTGTCCCTCTGGCGGCCCTGGTGGTCTCCGTGCACAACGACAACCTGGTGTCGCTCTGCGTGTTTGGCACGTCCGGCGATCCATCCCCTCACGCCAGCGTGCCGCTTGTGCAGCCGGATGTCGATGAGAACCCATACCTCCCGCCCAACAGACACCGGGCGGGGTACTGCTGCTGGATGCCCTACCAGGTGAAGAAGGACACGGGGAGCGAATCGGGCGAGCAGGAGGCCGGCACGGAGACCATCTGAGGCTGGAGTACCAGCCGCCGGTATTGAACGGGCGGGGGGTCCTGTAACGCTCGGGCGGAGCCCGCGACCTGCGACCCCGCCGAGGAGCGCCCTGCCATGACCCAGACCTGGACTCCGATCGCCCCGTCCCTGGACTACACGCCCTCGGACGTGACCAGCCACTCGGGCCAGCGTCTGAGCGTGTTCGCTGGCACCGGGGTGACGAACGCCGCGGGCGGCCCCACTCGCCCGCGTCCGTGCCTGGTGCACGTGGTCTTCAACGGCTGGACGGCTTCCACGGTGAAGAGCAGCTACGACGACGATTCGGTGCTGTTCGATGACATCATGTGCAACGAGGCGCTGGGGCGGGGCTGGGTGGTGGTGTCGATCGGCCTGACCGTGGCCGGTGCTGCGATCACGGGCGCCGGGGCCGCGCACCTGCCGAGTCATCCCAACTTCGGCGACAAGACCCGCCAGGCGTACAACAAGGACATCGTTTACGCCCTGCAGTTCCTGAAAGAGAACGCGGCGGCCTACAACATCGACCCCGATCGGATGTTCGGGCTGTCCTCAGGGACAGGGTTCCAGTCGCTCTGCTGGGGTGCTCTGCGTCCCTGGGTCGAAGCGGAGTACGGCGACCGGGCGGTCGATCGTCAGTACGGATGGGACCCGCGCCTGGCCGGCCTGGTCACGCTGGAGGGCACTGTGCACTTGCCGAGCCTGTCCCTGGGGCTTGGCTTCGCCGTGGCTGCGAAGGACGGGGCGCCCGACACGCCGGCGACGATCCTGGGCGACCTGTCGGCGGAGTACCTGGAGGGTTTCAGCCCGTTCTTCTTCGCCGAGTACAGCAAGGCGTTGAAGGGTGCCCGGATGCCTCCCATGTGGATGGCCTCGGCCTACGCGGCCACGGGCGTCGTGTTCGAAGCGCTGGGGGGAGACCCGATCCCGCCCGGCACGGAGGCGAGCAACAACTCCATCCTGGGGGTGGAGATTGCTCGCCGGGCCTGGCCGGATCGCGTGCGCTCCCTGGCGGTGTCGGGGGACGGCTTCGCGCCGACCCATGGCAGCGATCTGATGCTCAAGGTGCCCGGCACCGTGGGCACGGCGGACACGCCGGCGGTGCGGGATGCCGTGACCTTCCTCGATCAGGTGGATGAGGCGGTCGTGAAGGGCGAGCGCTTCGACGTGGCGGACTTCCACCGGCGAGAGCCCTGGAAGGCGCTGCGCCAGGCAGCCCGGCCGCGCACGGTGAGCATGGCGATCACGTCGGCGGGCACGGTGCAGACCTGGACGCCCAGCTCCCCCAACCCCAACGGCTGGACGAATCGCCAGTACGAGCCGGCCGGGGTGACCAGCCACCCGATCCTGCGCTGCAACGGGATCCTGCCGGACCCGGTGCGCTTCCCGATGCCGCCTGGCGGCTACCCGGCGTGCCTCTGGAGCAGCAGCCAGGGCTACATCCAGGACAGCCTGCTCACGTCCATCGGGGCGGCCCAGGTGCCGCAGAAGATGCTTCTGGAGCTAGGCATCGCCATCGTGTCCTTCACTGCGCCGGCGGTGCGCGGTGGGCCGACCGGGATCCTGACCAGCGAGGCGACTTTCAACCCGTCCAATGGCCAGTTCGGTGCGGCCTACGTGCGCGGCAACGGTGCCATGGTGCAGGTCGATGGGGGTCCGGCGACGGCGACCCCCTACCCGGGCGCCCTACCGTCGGGCTGGGCGGGGACGCACCCGTGGCTCGACATGGAGTTCCTGACGCCCTGGCGGGCTGCCGAGTGGATCGTGCAGCACGTGAAGTACTTCGGCATCGGGGGCGGGTCGGGCGGCGACGAGCTGCCGATCGACCCTTCCCGCCTGGCCGTGTACGGCGGCAGTTCGGGCGCCCAGCTGGTCCAGTGGTGCGGGCTCTCGGGGGACAAGGCGCTGATCGCCGAGAACATCGCGGCGGGCGGGCAGCGCGCCGAGAGCACCCGGCCCAACTGCCTGGCGATCGCCAACCCGCTCATGACCATGGTGGCCTGGCGCAAGGTGCTGGCCAACGGCGGGCCGGCGGCCTGGCAGCTGGCGCTCAAGAACAGCGGGGCGTGGGACGTTCCGGCGGACGACGTGAAGACCGCCGTCGACGGCAACCTGTCGCTGCTGCTCTCGCCGGTGTACTACGCGAACCAGGACAGCCAGTGGCCCGCCAGCGGCAGCTGGCTCGGCCTGGCGGCGGAGAACGCGGCCATGCCGGTCTGGGCCTCCTGCAACGCGGGCATCGAGCCCGAGGTGCTGGCGGCGCCGGCCTACGGCAGCAACTTCGGATATGTGGGCACCGACGGGCAGGGCATCAAATCGGCCCACAGCTCCTATGCGCACTACTGGCTCATGAAGATGTGCCCGCTGGCCTACACGGTGGTGACCAAGGAAGAGTTCGTCGATCTCAACGCCGTGGCGAACGGGGCCGTCCGTCAGATCGACGCGGTGATCTCGGACTTCACGACCCGCTGGCGGTCGATGGCCGACTACATCCAGGCGCACCTGGCCGTGGCGCAGCAGGCCAGTCCCTGGGTGCTGGCGGCCGCCCCGAACCCCCTGCGCGAGAGCCACGTTGAGGTGATCTCGTTCGGCGACTACGGCCCGGGGACCGCCCGGGCGCCTGGCGCCTGCCTGTCGAAGGGTAGCGCCCTCGCCGCGGCCACCAGCCTGGTGCTGGACAACGGCGCCGGGCACATCAAGCCGCTGCCCCGGGTGGGCGAGCGCTTCGTTCTGAAGGGCGACCTGGGGACCGAGTACCTGATCCGATCGGTGGACAACACCACGGACAGCGACACGGCCTCCTCGATCACCTTCGCCCCGGGGTTGGCCTCGGCCGTGGCTGACAACGAGGACGTGTTTCTTCTGGGTCCGCGCCTGGTGGAGACCCTGGTGACCGAGGACGCTTACACGGCGCCCGACGGCACGGTGGCGGGTGTCCCGATGCCAGTTCACCCGCGTGCCGGCGGTCTGGTCGGCAACCCCGAGCCCCGCCGCCTGGCTGGCAAGGGGGCCGTCTGGGTGCGCAGCCCTGACGGTGTGGACGAGGTGGTGCATATCACGGAGGTCTGATCGTTGGCCGGCGATGGAGGCTGGAAGGTGCGGCTGGGCGAGGGTGGCGAGCTGCTGCTGCCGATGGTGGTCGTGGTGGCTCTGATCGTGGGGACCTGGCAGTTCGCTTCGACGACCGCGAAGTTCGACGGTCGGCTGGAGCGGGTCGAGCAGGGCGTGGAAGACATCAAGGCCGGGATGGACCGGATGGCGGCGGACGGGCGCGCGGCCGCGGCTGAGCACCTGCGGAGGGCAGACCTGGCCGCGTGGGTGCAGCGATTCCAGGAGCTGAACCCGGATCTCCGCGTGCCCGAGCCTTCGGGGGGCAGATAGGTGTCCGCTGGGGCCGGCTCGACGCGCTGCCAAGGGCATGAAGACCAAGGCACAGGTGTGGTGGATGGTGGCGCTCGCCGCGGTGCTGGGCGGCGCCGCGACGTGGGGCGTGAGGGCAGAGCAGAGACGGGACGATCGCCTGGCCATGTGCGAGCAGCAGCTTGCGGCTGTGAAGGGTCAGGTCATGGCCTTGGCCGATCGCACCGAGTGGTGGCACACAGAAGCGGGCGGGGGCCGGCTCCACATCGTGGTGCTGCGCCGGTCGTTCCCAAGCGTGGCGTCCTACGACCAGGCCATCGCCACCAGGCTGTCCCGCTGGCCGGCTGACCCGTGAGCAGCCTGATCGCCGCGCTGGCTGGCTTCCTGCTCGCTGGCTGGTGGAACGGCGACGCCCCCGACGCCCAGGGCCTTGCTGGGTTGTTGGGCGCTGTAGACCCCCTGGCGGGCGCCGCAGGAGGGGGGCTGCTCGGGACCCTGGCCATGGCCTTCGGCGCCCTGCGCAAGGCCAAGCGAGTCGAGCACGGGCCGTCTCGTGCCGAGGCTCGCGTGGAATCCCTGGAGCGACAGATGGCCGAGACCCAGCGAGACCTGCGCGAGGTGCGCAGCGCGCTCATGCGGCGCGGCTCGACGGGTGGCGCTGGATGATCAGCTGGCGCTGGACCCTGCTGCTGCTGCTCGGCGCCCTGCTGCCGGCCTGCGGGACGCCGGCCAGCCGCCCCGGGCCGGTCCACGTCTCCGTCTACCTATCCCTCCCGGGATCGACAGAGCTGCTGGCAGGAGGGGGCGGCTCGGGGGTGACAGCCACGGTGGTTGTGGACGCCGAGCCCGCGGCCCCCGCGCCGGAAGAGGTGACGGCTGCGGCGGACTGGCCATGGGTGCCGGCTGCCCTTGGCCTCACCCTGCTGGCCGGTCTCGGGCTGTGGCGCTGGCGGTAGTTACTTGAGTGGCAAGGCCGCGCGCACAGCGGCGTCCTTCGCTTCGAGCAGCTTCTGGAGGGCCAAGCTGGTCTGGTCCTCTCGCCCGAGCATCTGGGCGCAGCGCTCGCCAGGTACGCCCTGGTCGAACCACGTGCGGGCGACGTCCTGCGCGAGATTGTAAAACGGTAGCGCAACCGCCTGGAGGTGCGGCGGTAGGTGGTCGTATCTGAAGAACTCCAGGGATGGGAACCGAAGCACGCGCTCCGATGGAGGGAAGATGGCCACGGGGCCGAGTGGCGGGTCGATCGACGTTTTCATTGCAGATTGACCCTCTCCGTGAAGAGGCCAAGCCCTGCGGCCAGGCGGTGGATGCGCACCGTGTTGTCGTGGACCTGCTTACCCGCGAGAGAAGTGGGCGGCTCGGCGTCGGGCGGGCACGGCACTGCAGCGTCTGTCGAGTCAGGCTCCGCGAGAATGAATTCCAGGGCTTGCTGGAGTGTGTCGAGCTGCGAGCTGAGAAGGTCCAGAGCGTTGCTCTGGTCCGCGAGCAGCTTCGCCAGGGAGCAGCCCAGTGTCCGAGCGGTACCCTGGCATGTGGAATGGGCGGTGGTGACGGATGGGTTCATGGTTGATCTCCGTTGGGGTTGTGGCGTGGCCACGAGGAATCTGAGCCGAGGCTGGCCTGCCCGGCGTCCTCCGGCAGCATCCGCCCGTCGCCGTCCCAGCCGAGTCCGATCCACGTCGAGCCCATGCTCATCCGCTGGCCGCTCTCCGCGACGTGCCAGTCGCACCCGAGGCCGCAGCCTGGTGGGCACCCGTCGCACTTGTGCCCCAGCTCGCAGTCTGGCGACGGGTCGCCGCAGGGGAATAGGTCGTCCAACAGGCACGCGCAGTCTCCGTTCCACAGCCCGTCGCATTTGAGCCGGTTGGCCGTCTCGATGACCGCAGCTTCGGTACTGAGCAGCAGCTCGTCTGCGTCTGCGTCGGTGTAGCCCAAGTCACGCAGGTCAGGCGCTGGCATCATCGTCCTCCGGCAGCCGCCCGGCCGCTTCCAGAGCGCGCAGCAGGGCGATGAGCGGGGTGGGGGCAATGCGGGACACCACGGCAGCGACGGTCATGGGTGGGGCACCCCTTCGACCACTCAGCGGTCCACGGTATTGTCAGCCAGCACCCTATCTCAGAACCGCCGTAGCCCGGGAGCCAGCGTTGCGGCTTCCCGCAGCGAGCGCACCGACGCGTAGGCGGCTGATACGCGATATTCGGTGGCGGGAAAGTATCCAAGTAGGTCACGGGACGCGATAGTACCCACGCATGACCGAACAAGCATCTGAACTTCACGTCGCCTCCTTCCGCTGCTCGTGCGCGTCGAGGATGGAACGGATGGCGTCACGGAGCGCGGCGTCGGAGTTGTCCCACCCGTCGTCGTATCCGGAGATCGGGTGAGGCATCGGCGGCGCGGGAGTCGCCGTATCGCATAGCTCCCGCAGCGCCGCGACCAGTCCCGCGTGACGCATGCTTGCCGCCGTGAGATCGCGGTCCATCGTCTCGCAGTTCTCGCACGCCAAGATGTGAGTGCTGCCGTCTTCGTCGCGGCAGAGCAGCGGGGCGGGGGCGGGCATGGGCAGATGCTCGCGGAGGATGCCCTCGAATACCTTGCTACACGACTGCTCGCTGATACATGCCAGATTCTTCGAAATGAAAACAGAGCACGCCTCGGCCGCCGCTCTGATCTGCGCCTCGCGTGGGTCAGTCATGCTTCCTCCTCTATCGAGAGCGTGAGGCGGTAGGCATGCGAGAGCTTGGCTTCGGGGAAGCGCGGGTCTGCGCGTAGTATAGTCAGCATCTCTTCCAGCCTCTGTTGCATCACGTCGATGCGCGCAGTGAGCACCAGGGCGCCCGCGACTAGGGTGGTGTATCTGAGTTCTCTATACGCAGGGCTCCGCGCTATCTCAAGCGCGCGGCCGGTCAGCTTGGGGCGGTCAGTCATCGGAGTCTCCCTTCGTGTAGCCGTTGGGCTCGGCCCACTCGGCCAGAGCGTCTTCGTCGAACACGTCGTATGGGTCCAGGTTGCTCGCGATCCAGTCGATGGCTGACTCCAGCATGAGCGGGTCAACCCCGGCGGCTACGAAGCTCGCGTCTTCTGCTGCCGTCGTTCGCACCATCACCACACCTCCACGATGCCGGGGGTTTCGGGGTGCGTCGCGAACCCGGTCTTGGTGTATTCGCCGTAGCATTCCCACCCTGTTAGCCCCCGCGCCTTCGCTTCGGCGTCGAGCAGGCTGTGAACGGAGGCGCGCGTAGAAATCCCCGTTGAGTCGTACACCTCGCACGCCCCCAGCCACTCATCGTCTGTCAGCCGGCAGCCCTCGCGCGGCTCGCCCTCGACCAGCAAGTGGCGGTTCGCATCGACCCACGCCTGGATTGCCGGGCCGAGCTTGGCGGCGTAGGCGTCGCGCTCGGCGTTGTTTGGGAAGGTCAGCGTGGCGACTGCGAAGTCGTTACCGCAGCTCGTGCCACGCGGGCATAGCCAAGTCGGGTGCATGGCGATGTAGACCCTCACAGATACGCCCAGCCCGCCGGCCGTCACTTCCTTGGCCGCGAGCAGCCGCTCGTCCTGCTCCAACACCTGGAACGCGAGTGCGCGCTCCCAACGATCCAGTCGGTACTTGATGGCTGGCTTGCTCATGATCCGTTCTCCTTGGGGAACTCCTGCACTCTCAGATCCCTGGGCCACTCCGACGGGTCGGCCCCCTTGCGGTTGGTGATGGGCAGTGGTGTGTCCCTCCCGCGGAGCTCCCAGTTCTCGTTCGGGTATGGGACGGTGACTACTGGCCGCGCCCCGAGCTGCTTGACGAAGCACGGCACGCCAGCATCGCTGCACTGATCGACGACCGATCGAATCCACGCGACGTTGCACGGTCGAGACCCGCGGCCGCTCTCGCCGCCGACCACCACCCAGTCAAGGCCAGCTGGGTTCAGCCAATCCAGGTAGATGCCGCACTCGTGATCGCAGTCCAGGCACCACGGCTGCGACACCGGCTCCCCGTAGGTCGGCGGGCCGCCGCAGATGTCGCACCGCGTCGGGTCGAGGTCCACCGGACCCAGCAGCGGCTCGGCGGAGATCCACCGGACTGCCGCAGGCGTGTCGAGCAGGATCGGGATTCGCTCATCCGCAGCGGCTTGGTCCTCCACCGACACGCCGAGGCGGACGTTGGGGAGAGGCCACAGTCGCCCGGGGTCGTAGCAGCGCGCCTCCTGCTGCCGAGTGTCGATCTGGTGCGCCAGGTAGCCCGCATCGGTGCGGTTGTGCGCGTGCCGGAACGCCGCTCGCGCAACCGACGCACGGAAGCTCCGGCTGGCGAGCAGCCGCTGCATCCGGGTGGGGCGCTTCGTCAGCAGCAGGAACGTGTGCGGGCCGTAGATCCTCGGGTCTGCCATGCCCACCGCGTAGTGGTTGGGACCGAGTTTGCGCTTGGCGTTGCGACCGCAATGGAACGCGCCGCCGCCCACGGCCATGACTCCGAACACATCAGCGATGAACTCGTCAGGCACGTCCGCGTGGAACAGGTCGCTGGTAACGCACACGACCCTGGGGACACGCCATCGCAGCGGCGACGCTAGATTATCGCTGCACGGGCTCCAGTGCTCTACGCGCCTCCCGTCTATGGTGGCACGTCGTGCAAACGGGCTCAACGTCCTCGTGCTCCGCGTGGCACCACTCGCCGTGGGTGGCCTCGTACACGGGACAGTCGCTCCAGGCGCAGGGTCACGGCGGTCGATTCAGTCTTCATGGGTCACTCCTGGGATTCTGGTTCGGGTGGGTCCGGCATGAGCACGTTGATTACGCGGTGCACGAGGTAGAGGCGGTGGTCGGGCAAGGGGGAGCGGCGGCGTGCTTCCTCGTCGCTGTCGTCCACGGTGACCGAGAGCGTGGTCGGCGCACCGGGCGACGTGTCGAGCCAGCCGATGGCGATGCTGATCTGGATGGGTGTCCAGCCCTTGGCGGTAGGCGGGTTCATGCTGTGCCTCCTTGGTTCTGTTGGTGCAGGGACCGCGCGTGAGCGGCTGCCTGGGTCGCCCAGGCGTGGAGGTGGGCGTCCTGGCCGTCGGGGTTGCAGCTGTCGCAGGCATCGACCTTGAGGAACGTCTGGTCGAGCAGCTGCTGGCAGTTAGCACAGCGGACGGTGCGGGAGCGAGCGAGCACCACGTGGTGCAGGCACTCCAGGCGGTCCTCGTCGAGATCGACATCGGGCGTGGTGGTGGAGCCACACGGGCAGGCTGCCGCGGCTGCTGGTCCGCCACCCTGCTGCTGCCCGGTGCGGGTGGCGACCAGGGCGTCCCACTGCCGTTCGAGGTGGTAGGGGGTGAAGCAGCGGCTGCGCCAGTCGAAGTCCGGTCTCTCGGGTCCGTAGGTGCCGAAGAGCCAGGAGGCCAGGCCGAGCACCTGCTCGGCGCCGTGCTGTTCGAGCAGGCGAGCCATGGGCTCGGCCCAGGTCGAGGGCTTGCCGGGCCTGGCGCCCGCGTCGTGGGAGCGCCGAGCGGCGAGGAATGCGTCGAGCGCCCGCTGGAGCTGCGCTGGCTGCCCGTCCACCTGGTCGCTGCCCGTCGAGCTCTCGCTGTTCCCGCCACGTGGAGGGCACGGTTCCGGCACCGTACCCACCACGTGCTCCTCGTCGGGGGGAGGGCGCGAAGCGCGCGAGGGGGGTAAGTCTGGGTCTGGGTCTGGGTCTGAGAGGTTGGCACCGCGGCGCAGCCCCGGCTCGGGCCATAGCTCAGCCGTGGCAGCAGCCGTGGCAGCAGCCGCGGCTTGACCACGGGTGCCCTTCTTGCCCTTGGCGCGGTCGGATTGAATCTGGCTCCGATGCACAGCTTTGCTGGCCTCGGCGGCCATGCGGGGGTTGACGAGGCGGCCGTCCTGCAGCTCGAAGTAGGGCGCGATCTCGGGCCACAAGTTACGCACCGTGCGCGTGGGGTAGCGCAGTCGAGAAGCGAGCGCCTTTGTGTCGGCGGGAAGGCCGCCGGTGAGCGGTTGTTCGAGCAGCATGGCGCAGTAGAGACCCCAGGCCGGGCCGCTCATCGCCGCCTTGGCGGAGCTGCCATGCAGGTCAGCCAGCCACACGGCGATGAAGCGGGGGACCTGCGCCCTGTCCGCACGCGCCGGTGGGATCATGAGCTCTTGCCCTCCAGCGCCCGGGCAGCCACCCGCTTGAACGCCCGAGCCCTGGCCAGCAGGTAGTACTCCGCGGAGCATGGGCGGGCGCCCCGGGTGGCAAACCGCTGCCTGGTGAACCCGGCATAGCTCTCGCAGGCGTCCACGATGGGGCAGGTGGCGCACGGGTCGTCCGCGGCAGCCGCGTAGTCCGCGTAGTAGTGCTGCCGGCAGACCAGGCGCGGGACGGCGAGCAGTCCTAACAGCGGCTCCCACAGTTCCTTGCGGTCGTTGAGCCTGTCCCAGCGGTCGAGCGCCGCGCGCCACCTGCTGTCGGGGTCGGGATGTCCGCCGCTCACAGCCCGCGCCCCCCGATCCAGCGGACGCAGGTGGCCCCGCCCCCTTCGACCGCCTGCCGGTCAACGGCGAGCTGGTCCCCCTTGAGCACGATGACGGTCATGGCGTGGTGGGTTCCACGCGGATGGTGATGGCGTAGTCGCGGACCCCTCGGCGCTCCTGGGCGTAGTGCCAGCTCACGCGCGGGTCGTTGTCCTTGACGCCCAGCCGATCGGCCAGGCCGTCCACGATGGGCTTGAACGCGGCGCGCAGGTTGTCGTGTCCGTCGAGCGCTCTGGGGGCGATCCGTGTGAGGGTGACGGCCAGGCCGCCACCGTCGGGGATGGAGGGCATCTCGACGGTGGCAGCCTTGGCTGTGCCACGGAGCCTCTTGGTGACCCGGTGCCGAGCCATGCGATGCAGGTGTGCGTTGGCAGCGGACGCCAGGCGCACGGGCAGCTCGATCGACCAGGCCGCGCGTGGAGTCACGAGGGCGAGCCCAGGTAGATGGGAGCCACGGACTCATCAGCCGGCAGGCAATCGCGCACGCGCTGCTGGATGTGCGCCAGGGCGCGGCACATGGCCCGGTCGTTGGGGCGATCCTTGCAGTCATCCACGACGCGCGAGAGCGCCTGGCGGAAGAGCAGATCGACCTTCCCTCCTTCCAGCTCCTGGAGGGTGGCGAGAGTGAGCACGTGCTTGGCCATGCGGGGTCCTCTTTCAGGTGGCGGGGTGCGCCGGGTGGGCGCTGTGGTAGGTGTGGGCCTTGAGGCCCGTGATCAGGCAGGGCCGGGCTGGTCCGCGGACGAGCAGGCCGTCGCGGACCAGCTCGGGGAGGCGGCGGTTGACGCGGCGCGGATCACCGTCGCCGGCGTGGTGAGCCAGCTCGGTGGCGGTGCAGCCCGGGTGCTCGCGGACCAGATCGAGCACCCGGGCGCGGAGGCCGGACAGCTTCGGGGCGACCTGGCGAGCTGCTGCGCGGGAGGTCTCCGGGCCGTCGGAGCGCGCAAGCCTCCCCTGGCGCTCGATCCACGGCACAGCCCGTCCGAAGAGGTCCCCCTGACCAGTCACCGGGTCAGCGCGAAGGCCACGATGCCGAGGCAGATGGCCACCACGCCGAGGACGACCAGGAAGGCGGTCATCCGGCTCACCGTGGGCCGGGCCGGCTCCTGTTGGCTGCCCTGGATGGCGCCGACGAGCCGGTCGTGCTCGTCCATCACGATTCGGGCGAGCGAGTGCAGATCGACCTGCTGAACGGCGTGGGTGGCGGGGCCGTTGAACTGCTCACGTTCGGCGAGCAGCAGGAGCACGGAGTGAGCCGTCATCCGCAGCAGGAGGGACGTTGAGCGTGCCCTGCAGGACTGGCCATTGGCAAAGGAGATGAGGGCGGCCAGGTTGGCGGTGCTGTTCTTCACGTCCTGCGCTGCCCGCATCTTGAGGGCGTTCAGGCTCGCGTCCTGCTTCGGGGTGGGCGGCCAATGCGTGGGGACCTGCTTGCCGTTGTGACTCACCATGCTGCTGCTCCGGTGGGAGTAGGAAGCCCCTCATGCCGCACTGTGCAGCTGGCGGTGTGCGGCATGAGGGGCGTGGGAATGCGCCGGCTTCGACCGGCGCGCAGTGGATAAGGCCCTGCCTGGGCTGGCCTGCGCCGCGCGATGCCAGTGAGACCGGGCGGTCGTTTGGCTGATTGCGCGGAGAAGGGGGAAGACTGCAGGCGCCGCGAGCCGAGTGGCTCAAGCGATGCGCCCAGGCAGAGCACAATGGATGGAAGGGGGCCTAGCCGCCCGAAGAGCGCAGTAGCGCTGCTGAGATCACCCCGGAACCCAACATGATTGGCGGCGGCTAGACCCCGGTGTACGGGTGTGAGAGCGGGTGGCTGGCGCGGAAGACGCGGCGTCGGTGCTCGTTGGAGACGTGGGTGTAGAGCTGGGTGGTGGCCAGGCTGGAGTGACCCAGCAGCTCCTGGATCACCCGCAGGTCCGCCCCACCCTCCAGCATGTGGGTGGCGAAGGAGTGGCGCAGCTTGTGGCTGCTGACCCAG
>AMFO01000085.1_pt1 | contig 15172 bp, 17 predicted proteins | sample 552608 | NCBI WGS metagenome assembly AMFO01 (sample SAMN01893955, study PRJNA167987) | microbial mat metagenome | biome: hydrothermal vent | place: USA: Loihi, Hawai'I | collected 2003-05-01
CATGGTCAACCGGAAGACGCTATTTCGATATGACCGAGTTCCACGAGTGGAAGAATGCCCGGCTTAATCAGCCCGGCACCAGGGTGCGGAGCATTAAATGACAAATCCAAACCTGACGGAAAATGAATTTACAGCAGATCTGGGACTTGATCAATCCTTGGGAATCACGTATTTCTTGATTCACTGATGCTCATGTAAGTATTCGCCGCATGACCGCGATTTCGCGGAAAGGAGGATGAAGTCGTTTTTGACGATCGCCACCGTCGCCCTGGCCGTGATCGGCGTCGACAAGATGTTCAGCGTGTCCGACAAGGCCGTATTCCCCGCACACGCGGGGTTGAACCGCACTCCTGGGCAGCCTCTCCACATTCGGCGGTGCTCCCCCAGGCCTTCGGCCCGGGAGTGGATTGAAATCGAGGTTGACATTCGGGCGGGATGGGTTTTTAATTCACTTACGTGGTGATTTGACTAATCGGCTTGCCGCCACGTTAAAGAAGGTGCTAAAGAGATTCAGAGTTGCCGGCCTCTGAGGCCGGTTTTTTTTGGGCTTGCGCCCCGCGGGATTTGTGCTGATTGCAACCGCGTTACCAAATGCTAAACCGGCCGCCCCCGACGGGTGGCTCCGACAAAGGAGCGTCACATGACGCATAAACTTCCGAACCAAACCCGACCATCCCGACTACCCCTACATGATCGTGCGCCTGTACGCCGCGATCTACCAGCATGTGGACATCCATTTTCACCGCAGGAAGGAGGAATGCATCCACCGAGGCCTGGAACTCGTCTGCGCGGAGCCGTTCGATTCCGACGGAAAATTGACGGATATCGCCCGCGCCATGTTGATTTCCGAGGTGCGGGCACGAGTGAAGGAAACCGGCTTCCGGATGTGCATCGTGCTGGCACCGGATCGTGCCCTGTATGTCGAAATGGATGGGAGCGTCGAGGAATCCAACGAACCTCCGCATGCATCTCTTGAAGGCTTGGATCTGGAAGTCTACCAAGGCGGCGATATACCGACCCGGGAATCGCTCTCTGCTGAAAGCGAAGACCGCGAGAAGAGCCGATTTCCCGGCCATCCCGAGAACGAGGATGTGTAAGGTGTCCCAGGCCATCCGCTACCCCCGGGTGAGCAACAGGGGCGCCATCACCGTCGATGAACATCTCCCCCTCCCGGGGGCATGGTCGTGATCGGCGCCGTCATCGGCGACATCATCGGCAGTCGCTTCGAGCGGCACAATTGCACGCGGACGGACTTCGAACTCTTCGGCCGCCACAGCCGCTTTACCGACGATACCGTTCTAACCTTGGCCACGGCCGACGCCCTGCTGCACGGGCTGGATTACGCCGATGCCTACAAGAAGTGGCACGATCTCTACCCCCGCCGCGGATACGGATCCAGCTTTCTGTTGTGGATCGGCCGTCGGCGGCACTCCTTGCCCTCCTCCGCCTCTTGATCCCGATCAGAGAAGCAAGCATCGTAACATCGAAATGCGGTACGATGTTTTTTCCGACGAAACCGAATACCAGATCTTTACGCGCTTTATGGTTGCTGTGGGCACTGACGTTCCACCTGCCGGTCCCGGCATGGGCCGGAATCGAAGTGAATGGCGTTCTCGTGCCGGATCGGGTCAACGTCCAAGGACGAGCGCTGGTGCTGAACGGGACAGGTACGCGGTCGGTGTTCATCTTCGATATCTACGTCGCCGCCCTGTTCCTCCCAAGGCCCATGCATGACGCGAGAGGAATCGTTCGGGCGGCGAGACCGGCGGAGATCCGACTGTATTTTCTGCGCGGCGGGCCCGGAGGCGGCCTGCTGGCCAGGGGCTGGACCTCGGGATTCGAACGCAATCAGGAACCCGCCGCCATGGCGCGCCTCAGGAACCGCCTGAAGCGATTCAACGCCCTATTCTCGAACGTCCGCAAAGGCGATGTCTTTGTCTTCGATTTCCTGACGGACCGCAGTACGCAGATTTTCATCAACGGCGCTCGACGGGAGGTTATCCCCGGCGCGGACTTTCAACGCGCGCTGCTCTCCGTTTGGCTGGGCGGAAGACCCGCCGACAAGGCACTAAAAAACGCATTGCTCGGCAAACGATGAGACGATTCGCACGAAATACCCTACAGGAAGGACCGGGCGCTCCGGATCAGCCTCCTTTCCTGCTTTCGAGGATGTCCTTCAGGGTGGCGAAATCCATGTCCAGCTCACGCTTGACCACCCGTGCCACGACGGGAGAGGCCACCTTGAAATAGTGGCCGACGTCGAGGTCCAGCGTGCGCTCGATCCGGGTGCCGCCGTCCACGGCCTCGAACTTCATGCTCGTTTCCATCTGGAACGGTCCCAGCGTGGCGCGGGCGCGCCAGTAGGTGCCGTCCTTGTTGCGCTCGACCACCTCCCAGGTCTGGTAGATCACGCGCCCAAGAAATTTCTCCTTGGTGCGGTAGATGGTGCCGACATCGACGGGTCCCTCGGAGACCTTTTCGGATTCGAGCACCGACGTCTGCCACAACGGGTCGTTCTCGCAATCGTCCACGAAAGCGACCACCTCCTCCAGAGGGCGGTGGATGACGATCGAGGATTCAATATGGCTTTTCGGCATGATGATCCCTCCTTGGCTCTTTTTTCATTCTAACATGATCGGCAAATGATCCCAGCATCCAAGAAGCCGGAAAGCGAGAGCATCCCCCCACGAGGATTTCATGTTACAATGAACGACATGTGGTCCTATTCCCATGACGGTTTCACCGTCCACCAGCTTTCGTCCCTGCGGGACAACTACATCTACCTGGTCGAAACGCCGGGGATGCTGGCCTGCGTCGACCCGGCCGAGGAGGCACCGGTGCGGGAGGCCTGCGCGCGGCTCGGTCGCGGACTCACGCACATCCTGAACACGCATCATCACTGGGACCATACCGGCGCCAACCTGAAACTTGCAGCCGCCTTCGACTGCGAGGTGTTGGGTCCGAAGCGCGAGGCCGATCGCATCCCCGGCCTCACCACGGCCGTGGACGAGGACGACCCCTTCCCCTTGGGTGACGCGGAGGCCACAGTGCTGGCGCTTCCCGGCCATACCCTGGGGCACATCGGCTTCTTGATCGGGGATGCCCTCTTCTGTGGCGATGCCCTGTTCGGGGGCGGGTGCGGGCGCTTGTTCGAGGGCACACCGGAGCAGATGTGGGGAAGCCTTATGAAGATCATGGCCCTTCCGGATGCCACCCGCTTCTACTGCGCCCATGAATACACGGAGAGGAACCTTGAATTTTGCCTGCGGCACGGAATGCACAATGATGCCATCGAGGCGCGCCTGCGGCAGGTGCGCGAAAGACGGCGCAAGCGCCTGCCCACCATTCCGGGCACCCTGGGCGAGGAGCGAAAAACCAACCCCTTCCTGCTCGTGGCCGATCCCGCCTTCCGCCACACCTACGCCGCGGATCACGACCTTCCCGATGATCCTGTCCGCGTGTTCGCCCACATCCGCGCCGCCCGGGACCGGTGGTGACTGGTGATCGGCGATTGAAGGGAAAACGGGGACATATATGATCCACCCCGCCTTGCAGTTTACTTTCTTCCGGATGTATAGCCCGCAAAAGTGAAATTGTCCCCGCCTCTCTGCGGCTCACGGCCGCGGCATCGGCAAGCGCAGCTCCCGCAGCACCACCGGCTGCCGCCGGGAGAGAAGTCGACGGGCGTGCACCCGCAACTCCGTCCTGTCCTTTCCGAGCTTGATGACGATCGTTTCGTCCACATGCACATCCTCCAGCACCGCCGTGTGCACGATTCCGCCGCCGACYCGGGTCGGTTGCTTGCAGCAGACGAAGACCCGCCTGTGGACGGGCAGTCTCTTCGTATTCAGCCGCCGCACCGCGGCGGCAGTGATCTCCGCGTATGCGTGTCGTCGCGGATCCAGCAGACGCAGCCACAGGTCATGCCGCGGTGGTGGCGGCGCGTTGCGCGGCAGGGCGCCAGTGGTGAGAAAATCCATGATGACCTTCGAATCAATAAAATGCCTGGCCAAGTCATGATGACCGGCGCCGAAAACCGTGTTCCTGCCCCACGGCAGATAGGCCGAGTGCGCGCCCACGATGTAGTCCGCGTGCGCCACCCCCTCGTCGCCGACATAGACATTGAGAACCTGCACGCCTTGCATTTCCGCCCCCTCCCCGATATCGAGCTGCCATAGAAAATCGCTGCCCGGCTGCAGTTCGTCGGCCTGAAGGCTGCCGGCCGGATTGATGCCGGCCAGTTCGGCCAGCGTTCCCGCCGCCTCGGCACCGAAATGCGGGGTGGCCAGGAAGACCAGCCTGCGTATGCGTCGGGATCCATGATGGCGCAGGTATTGACGCACCAGCAGGCCGCCCATGCTGTGTGCCACGATGTCCACGCGACGAAAGCCGCGCAGGTAACGTTCGAGCTCCTCCTCCACAATCTCAAGCGGGGGGAAGCGACCGGTCAGCACGCCGCTGCGGTAGGAAAAGTAATAGATGTCGCGGCCGAGCCTCTTCTCGACCGCCGCCAGCCTTTGTGCGTCCGGCCAACTGAATTCACTGCCATTCCAGCCGTGCACGAGCACGATCGGCACCGCCTCCGGATAATCGCTCTGCATCAACGTATCCATGGCCTGCCACTTCTGCCACAGGTCCTCGGTGAGATGCAGGCGTGTCCTGGCGCATGCGGCCAGCGCCAAGGCCAGGGCGACAAGAAGCAGCCCGCGTGCAAGCCGCATGCGTTCAGCGCCCCGCAGCCGCGGCATCCACGTACCACTCGGCGGCGGCAAGCCTCGCCGCCGGCAGATCTTCTCCGCGCCGGATTCGCATCACCGCCGCATGCTTGGCCTCTCCGGCCGCCATGACAAGACGCCGGCGGGCTGAATTCAACAGGGAAAGACCCATCGACACCCGCTCCGGCGGCGGCTTGGGAGCATCATGCACGGGCACCACGGGGCGGGGATCCCGCAGCGCCGGATGGCCGGGGAAGAGGCTCGCCGTGTGGCCGTCCTCTCCAAGACCCAAAAGCACGAGATCGAGCACAGGCACGGATGCGAGTTCCCGCGCATAGGCCGCGGCAGCCGCATCGGGACCCAGCTCGGCGGGTATGGGATGAATCTGTTCCGCCGGCAGCGGCACATGCCGCAGAAGCGCCTCCATGGCCATCGTATCGTTGCGTTCGGGCGTCCCCCCGGGCAGGCAGCGTTCGTCGCCGAACCAAACGTGCACGCGCTGCCACGGCACGCTTTTCGCGCGCAACGTCTCGTAGGCGCGCCGGGGGGTACGGCCGCCGGCGAGCACCAGATGGAACACCCCGCGCGTGCGCACATCCGCTTCGGCGCAGGACGCGATCGAATCCGCCACCGCCGCCGCCAGTCCTTCCGCATCCGGAAACACGTGCAGTCTCAGGCCGGGAGCCGCCATCCTCCCTCGCAGCCCTCGACCAGTTTGTCCATGCCGGGGATGTCCCAGGTGCCGGCCGGATAGAGCGTGACCACCCGGCTTTCGTCCCAGACCTCGAGGATGGGCATCAGCACGCGCCAGGCCTCCTCCACCTCGTCGGCGCGGGTGAAGAGCGTGGCGTCCCCGAGCAACACATCGTGCAGCAGGGTCTCGTAGGCCTCCGGCATCATCTCCCCCTCGCCGGCATAGGGGGCGTGCAGGCGCAGCGAATGCATGCGCATCGACAGCCCCGGACGCTTGGTGTTCAGTTTCAGGCTCATGCCCTCATTGGGCTGCAGATGAAACACCAGTTCGTTGATGTCCGGACGGCCGCCCTCGATCCTGAACAGGTCCAGCGGCACGCGCCGAAAGCGGATGACGATCTCCGAAACCCGCGCCGGCAGGCGCTTGCCGGTGCGCAGCAGGAACGGCACGCCCTGCCAGCGCCAGTTGTCGACATGGAGCTTGACGGCCGCGAAGGTGGGAGTGTTGGAATCCCTCGCCACCCGCGGCTCCCAGCGGTAGCCCGCCACCGCCTCGCCGTCGATCACGCCGGGGCCGTACTGCGCCCGCACCGTGAGTTGTTCCACCTCCGCCTTGCGGATCGGCCGCATGGCCCGCAGCACCTTGATCTTTTCGTTGCGCACGCCGGTGGCCGTCATCTCCGCCGGCGGTTCCATGGCCACCAGGGTCAAAAGCTGCAACAGGTGGCTCTGGATCATGTCCCGCAGCACGCCCGCGTGTTCGTAATAGGGGCCGCGGTATTCGACGCCGATCTTCTCCGCCACCGTGATCTGCACGTGATCGACATAGGTGCGGTTCCAGATCGGCTCGAAGACGGCGTTGGCGAAACGGAAGACGAGCAGGTTCTGCACGCTGTCCTTGCCGAGATAGTGGTCGATGCGGAAGATCTGCTCTTCCTTGAAAAAACCGAGCAGAACACGATTCAGCTTGCGGGCGCTTTCGAGGTCGGTTCCGAAGGGCTTTTCGATCACCAGTCGCCGCCAGCCATGATCCTCAGCGGTCAGGCCCGCCGCAAAAAGATTCCTCGCCGTGATTTCGTAGTAGGCCGGTGGAATGGCGAAATAGAACAGGGCGTTCATCGAGGAATCGGGCTCCTCCACCACCTGCCGCAGCCTGCGGAAGCTCTCCGCATCCTCCAGATCGCCCTGCAGCGGCCGCAGCATCCTGGAGAACCCGCGCCACAGCTTGGGATCGGACATCAGTTTCGGTGCATACCTCTCCAGTGCCTCGCGCACCAACCGCCGCCAGGCTTCGGCCTGCTTCGGGTCGCGCACGACGCCGATGATGCGGCTGCCGGGAGCGATCAGACAGCAGGCATGCATGTGGGCCAGGGCCGGCAACAGCTTGCGCATGGAGAGATCGCCGGTGGCGCCGAAGATCACGAGATCGGCTCGATCGGGCTGCTTGCATCCGGAAACGACGGGCTTCGGCATGGGCGGCGGCTACTCGCGCCCGGACTTCTTGACGGCGTGGCCGCCGAAGCCGGCGCGCATGGCGTTGACGATCTTGCCGGCGAACGAGGGTTGCCGGCGGCTGCGGAAGCGCATGTGCAGGGCCAGGGTCATCACCGGCGCCGGCACGGCCAGGTCCACGGCCTCCTGCGCGCACCAGCGGCCTTCACCGGAATCGTCCATCCAATCCGAGAGGGCGGAAAGATCGCCGTCCCGCTCCAGGGCATCGCCGATCAGATCCAGCAGCCAGGAGCTGACCACCGCGCCGCGACGCCAGATGTGCGCGATCTGATTCAAATCCAGCGCGAATTCTTCCTTGGCGTGCATCAGCTCGAAGCCCTCGCCCAGGGCCTGCATCATGCCGTACTCGATGCCGTTGTGGACCATCTTGACGAAATGGCCGGCACCGATGCCTCCCACCCGTCCCCAGCCGCGGCCTTCATTCGCTGCCAGGGTGATGAGCGCCGGTTGCAGGCGGGAGACGGCCTGCTCCTCCCCCCCAAGCATCAGGGAATAGCCGTTCTCAAGCCCCCAGACACCCCCGGAGGTGCCACAATCGACAAAGAAGATCCCCTTCCCGGCCAGTTCCTTGCCGCGGCGCATGCTGTCCTTGTAGTTGGAGTTGCCGCCGTCCACGAGAAGATCGCCCGGTGTAAGCCCCGCCTGCAGCAGGGCGGCGATCGTATCGTCCACGAATGGATGCGGCAGCATCATCCACAGGGTGCGCGGGGGATCGAGAAGGCGGAGCAACTCCTCGTACGAGGCGGCGGGGGTCACCGTATCCAGCTCCCGAGAAAGCTCCCGGGAGGCGGCGGAATTCACATCGTAAACCACCAGGCGGTGGCCGCCGCGCGAAAGTCTCCTCGTCATGTTGCCGCCCATGCGGCCCAACCCGATCATGGCCAATTCCATGTCTTTGCTCCTTCCTCCCTCTGTCACCGTTCCGGGAATCTTCGCTTGCGCAGGCTAGCCCGAAACCTCCCCGGAGTCTTGCGCCGCGGGTGCATTGAGCATGGCTTCGAGAACGGCACACCAGGCGGCGGCCAGATTGTCGAGCCGGTAACCGCCACCGCCGAGCGCAAGCAGGCGGCTGGCGCAGGTCGCATCCGCCAACGCGCACAGCCGCGCTGCCGCGTGTCGGTGCGCCGCTTCGGAATAGGCAAGATCGGTGATCGGGTCGCCGGCCAGGGAATCGGCGCCGCATTGAAACAGGATGAATCGCGGGGCGTGAGCGCGGACGAAGGCCTCCGCCCTTTCCCAGGCATGGAAGAAGTCGGCATCGGCAGCGCCCGGGGGCAGCGGAATGTTCAGCTTGCGGCCCCTTCCCGGGCCGGTCCCGGTCTCGGAGGCGGAGCCGGAGCCCGGATAGAGGAAGCGCCCGTCTTCGTGGATGTCGGCGATGATCACCCGCGGATCCGCCTTGAAGCCGTCATACACTCCGTCGCCGTGATGGGCGTCGATATCGACGTAGGCGACCGGCTCGATCCCTTGCGCAAGCAAGGCGGCGATGGCGATGCCGCAATCGTTGAAGACGCAAAATCCCGCCGCCGCATCGCGTTTTGCGTGATGCAGGCCGGCGATGGGGACGAAGGCGCGGCGGCAATCGCCGCGCAGGATGCGCCGGGCGGCGTCCAGGACGCTTCCGGCCACCGTCGCCGCCGCCTCGTAGACGCCGGGGAAAGCGGGTGTATCGCCCGCGTCCAGAAGCCCTTTTCCTGCAACCGACATGGCCCTGACACGGCGGACGTAGGCCGACGTATGGAAGCGCTCGATGTCGGCTTGCTCCGCCTGCACCGGCGCGCACAGGCAGGCGCGCGCAAGAAGCCCGCGCTCCGTGGCCGCTCGCACGAAGGCGGGCAGCCTGAGCGGCCCGAAGGGGTGGTCGCGGCCGAAGGCATAGCGGCCCAATTCCTCCCCGACGTACAGACACAAGGCACAACCCATAGGCAAGTTATGGCCGCCAGCCGCCGCAAACGCAAGGAATCCCTGTGGGAAAACCGGGGCGGTTTACTTTTTTCCGGCCCCGGCCAGTATGGAAAAGAAGCGGAACCGTCCCCGCTTTCCGGGACGAACTTGCCCTGGATTTTCATGATGACCATGCGCCGGAATCGGAAAAATCGAGGAACTTGAAGGGATTGGATCGGAATGGATGGCCTTTTGCAGTCTGACACCTTGCATTTCGCGGCGCCTTTCTTGTTTGCGCGGGCCGGCAAGCGAGGACGGAGGCCGAGGTGAATGGTGATTGGAAATTGGTGATTGAAGGATTTCCCGATTACCAATCACGAATCACCAATCAACGATTTCGGCGCCATCCATCCGCGATCGCATGAAAAATCCGGGCTATGGAGGTGAACAACATGCGAATTCTGCACACAATGCTGCGAGTCGGTGACCTGGAGCGTTCCCTGGACTTCTACACCCGCATCCTGGGCATGCGCCTGTTGCGCAAACAGGACTATCCCGGCGGCCGTTTCACCCTGGCCTTCGTCGGCTACGGCGACGAGGAGGAAGGTGCCGTCATCGAGCTGACCTACAACTGGGATACTTCAAGCTATGAACTCGGCAACGGCTTCGGGCACATTGCCATCGGCGTCGACGACATCCACGACGTTTGCGCGCGTATCAAGGAGGCCGGAGGCAAGGTCGTGCGCGAACCCGGACCGATGAAGCACGGACACACCGTGATCGCCTTCGTGGAAGACCCGGACGGCTACAGGATCGAACTGATCCAGCAATCCCGCACGTAGGAAAGCGTGGATGGGTGATTGGGGATGAGGGTCAGCCCCCGAAGACGGAACGAAAGCGCTCGACGAAGGCGTCGAACATCTCCGCCGGCAAGCGGTTGATGCCGGCGGCGGCGGTGCGGCCGCCCCCGCTCGGGAAGGCGCGGCAAAGCCTGTCGGCGCCGCCGCGGCCGAGAGGCGCCCGCACGCTGACGCGCCAGCCACCCTCCTTGAGCGGCAGCAGAACGGCGTGGGCGCGATCGGGCTCCATCCGGGCCAGTTCGTTGCCGAACAGGCCGCTTGCGCGCCGGGCCCAGGGTGCATCCGGCAGCAGGTAGAGGGCCGCATGGGCCTCGGCGAATTCCGGGCGCAACCGCCGCGCCTTGCCGAGATCGCTCTCCATGCCCTCCCTCAGCATGGGAAAGACATCCTCCTCGGCCATGAAATCGAAGGGATCGGAATACGGCGCCAGACGGCGGTAAAGATCGGCCGGATGGAAGAGAAGGTCGTCCTGACTTAAGCCGTAGCTGTTGTAATTGACGCATTCGCCCAGCAGCCGCAACCGCTGCAATGGCTCCTCGCGCAAGTGCAGGGGAGCGGCGGCCCTGCGGGCGGCGTCGTGAAGGTTGTCGCCGAAGGCCGCCGCCACGGCCCAGGGAAGATGGGCGCCGCGCAGATATTCGTTGACCAGGAGGCTGGTGCAGCGCTCCGCCGCCGTGTCGATATGCGCCTCCAGATTCTCATGCTCGGGGATGTCGCCGGCATAATGGTGATCAAACCAGCATACCCGCACACCGCCCGCAAGCAGGTTCCGGAGCGCCGCCCGGTTTGCATGCAGAGAAAGATCCAGCACCAGAACATAATCTCCCGCATGTGCACGCACGTGCTGCAGGAGATCGATCTCGCGCTTGGCTCCCGTCACCAGCTCGCTTTCCAGCGGCCGGCTCAGGCGCAGCTGGTGCAGCGCGAACAGCCCGTCGGCATCGCCGTTGAACACGTCGAAGCACCTCATACGACCCGCTCTACAAAGGTTCGCGGCAAACGCACTTCAGGCTGCACGCGTGCGCAGGGCCGACTCGATGCGGCCGACGAGTTCGCCGCCGACGGCGAGCATCGTGTCCTCGTCCTCGGCCTCCACCATGATGCGCAACTTCGGCTCGGTGCCGGAAGAGCGCACGACCAGGCGCCCCCGTCCGTTCAGACGCTCCTCGGCCGCCGCCAGGGCTTCCTGCACTGCGGGTTCCTTCAACACCCGCATCCGGGACGGAAGGGCCACGTTCCAAAGTTTTTGCGGATACAGTTGCAGATCGGCCGCAATCTCGGCAAGCGGCCTATCCTGGTCGCGCATCACACACAGAAGCTGCAAGGCCGTCAGCAGGCCGTCGCCGGTGGTGTTGCAGTCGAGCATGATGATGTGACCGCTCTGCTCGCCACCGAGATTGCATCCCTTCTCGCGCATCATCTCGAGCACATAACGATCCCCGACGGGCGCGCGGTGCATGGTGATCCCGAATCGTGTCAGATAGTTCTCCAGGCCCATGTTACTCATGACCGTCGTGACCACGGCCTTGCCCGTCAGACGCCCGTGTCGAAGATGATGCTCGGCCAGAGCGGCAATCACGCGATCACCGTCGATGAGGCGGCCTTCGGCGTCGCAGGCGATGAGACGGTCGGCATCCCCGTCCAGGGCGAAACCGACATCGGCACCGGTCTCGACCACACGCGCGCGCATGCCGGCCGGATGCGTGGATCCGCATTCGAGATTGATGTTGCCGCCGTCGGGCTCCACATGCATCGGCACGACATCGCAGCCCAGTTCCTCGAAAAGACGCGGTGCCACGTCGTAGGCGGCGCCGTTGGCGCAATCGACCACCACCTTAAGCCCGTCCAGTCGGAAACCACGCGGCAGGGAGGCCTTGCAGAATTCCACATAACGGCCGCGGGCGTCATCCACGCGGAAGGCCTTGCCGATCCCGTCCGCATGCGGAAGCGGAGGCAGATCATCGAGACGTTGCTCGATCTCAAGCTCGACTTTATCCGGCAGCTTGAAACCGTCGGCCCCGAAGAACTTGATGCCGTTGTCGGGGGCGGGATTATGCGAGGCGGAAAGCATCACGCCGGCATCCGCTCGCAGGCTGCGGGTCAGGTAGGCCACGGCGGGGGTCGGGATCGGGCCGACAAGCAACACGTTCATGCCCTGGGAGGTGAGGCCGGAGCACAGGGCCGACTCGATCATGTAGCCGGAGAGACGGGTGTCCTTGCCGATCAGAATGTGCGGCTGGTGCCGCAGGTGCCGCGTCAGGACATAGCCGGCCGCGCGTCCGAGTCGCAGTGAAAATTCCGCCGTCATCGGCTCCTTGTTGACCGTTCCGCGCACGCCGTCGGTCCCGAAATAACGTCTTTTCATTTTCCCCTCCTGCCATGGCTTCGTTGCACCCGCACCAACACGCCGCGGATGGTGAAGACCGCACCCGGATTGACCAAGCGGATGGCCTTGCCGGTCGGACTCTCCACGCCGACCTTCAACGTGAACGGCCCGGGCTTGAGTTCGGGGCGGACCGCCGTGGTCTTGACCTCGGATAAGGCATCCAGCCACACCTCCGGCCCGGTCAGGGCGGCGCGGGGCGGATCCACCTTGATGTTCACGGCCTTCCACCCTTGGGGCAATTCCAGCCGCGGCCTGACCTTGATCTCGCGCCGCACCACGCGGTCCACCTGCAACTGGAAGCGGTCCGGCTGCACCTTTTCCACGGTCAGACCGACCGGCAGGCGGATGGCGGAGATCTTGATGGCCCGCGTGACCACCCCCGGTTCTTTCAGATCCGAAGCATCGAGCGGCACACGGATATCCGCCGCCTTGAGGTCATCCAATTGCGCCTGCAGGCCGCTGATCGTCAGACGCACATGATCGGGAAGATCGTTGACGATCACCATATCGCTGCGCAGGCCCTGCACCTGCAACGGCACATCCATGCTGAGTGAGGCCGCGCCCTGCCCGTGCACCTGAAACCATAGCACCACGGCGATGGCAACCGCGAGCAGTTTCAGGGCGTGAACCCGCATCCATTGCGGCAGGCGGATCATACGTCCTCGGGGGTGGCGACGGCCTCGACGGCCGTCTGGGAGAAACATCGCATGAGCATGCCGCGCAACACATTGCGGTCCAGGGGCTTGCTCAACTTTCCATCCTCCGCCAGGCGGATCTGCCTGGTCTCTTCCGAGACGACGATCACCAGTGCGTCGCTTTCCTCCGTCAGACCGATGGCGGCACGGTGGCGGGTGCCGAATTCCCCGGACATCGCATCGGCCTGGGCCAGGGGCAGCAACACCCGCACCGCCACGATCCTGCCGCCGTGGGATGGATGCGGTTGGATCACGACCGCACCGTCGTGCATCGGCGCCTGTGGGCAGAACAGCGTCTGGATCAGATCGCTGCGAACGGGCGCATGCAGCTCAACACCGGAATCGAACAGGTGCTTGAGCCCCGTTTCCCGCTCGATAACCAGAAGGCCTCCCCAACCGCGATGGGCAAGGGCGAAACTCGAATCGACCAGTGCCTCCACAAGGCCCGTACGCTGGCTGCCCGAAGCCAGGGGATTCACTCCCACCTGCATCAGCGCGCGACGGATCTCGTGCTGGAACAGCACCACCAGAATGATGATGAAGGCGGAGAAGAAATGACCGAACATCCATTCCACAGTCAGAAGACCGAACCATCGCGCCAGCTCGTAGACGATCATGACCACGGTCAGTCCGATGATCATCTGCACCGCGCGCGTACCCCGGATCAGCCGCAGGATGAAGTAGACCACTACGGCGACCAGGGCGATGTCCACCAAATCGCGTATGCCGAACGACCAGTTTTCCATGTCCTTCAGGATGATACGTCGCGGGCGCGTGCGGGCAAGCTCCGGCGCAGGGCGGCGGCCACCTTGACCGCCCGGGCCTGAAGGGCCACATCGTGGACGCGCACGATGTCGGCTCCGGCATGGACGCAGATGGCGACGGCGGCGGCAGTCTCAATCTCACGATCTTCCACCGCGGCACCGGTCAGGTATCCCAGAAACGATTTGCGCGACACCCCCATCAGGATCGGGAAGCCGAGCGCCTTGAAACGCGGGATGGCGTTGATCAAAGCCAGATTGTCCTCCGGGCGCTTGCCGAAACCGATGCCGGGATCGAGGACGATCGCCGAGGAATCGATGCCAGCCTCCAGACAAGCCCGGATGCGGCGCTCGAAAAAGGCCTCCACCTCGCCGACCACGTCGCGATAGGAGATGCCCTTCTGCATCGTCGCCGGGGTGCCGCGCATGTGCATCAGGCACACGTCCACCCCCGCCTCGGCTACGACGGCCGGCGCCTCCGCATCCCCCCGCAGGGCCGTGACATCGTTCACCATGACGGCGCCGGCCGCGACAGCCCGTCGCATCACCACCGCCTTGGAGGTGTCCACGGAGGTGCGGATCCCTCTCTCGCTGAGCGACTCGATCACCGGGATCACCCGATCCAATTCCTCGGTTGCCGGCACCAGTCCGGCCCCCGGGCGCGTGGACTCGCCGCCGACGTCGACGAGCGCCGCCCCCGCCCGCCACATGGCCTCGCCATGACGGACGGCATCGTCACGGGATGCATGCATTCCGCCGTCGGAAAAGGAGTCGGGCGTGCAGTTGAGCACGCCCATGATCCAGGCCCCGCCGTCGGGCGCAAACCAACTCGACCGCTTCATCGATACCTAACGCTGTAAAGCGATAGTAGTATTGAGTCCGAATGAATATTTCATGTGATCGCAATGGTTGGCTAAGTTTGGTGATTTTTGACTGGTGATTGGTGGAATGGACAACGCCAACAACGTAATCCTTGCTGCTTCATGATCAACCTACACAAATGATAAACAACGGCCTTGCTCAGACCTCGACCCTCAGTTCTCACCAACAGCATGGAGAAGCCAAGCATCGCGAAATACAAGTCGCCCACCCTGTCGAATGATCGTTCATCTTCAACACAACCCCTTATTCCACCACAGTAGACTAGCAGCCATCGTACTGCCTTAAGATTTCCACAGCTCTTTGGCCACAGCTTCCGGGTCTTTTTCTATCTCCATTCGCACTCCTTCGAATATAGCTCGAAGTTGGCTTTCGCGCCATTGAACTTGGCCAGGTGTCACTTGTTGAAGCACTAGAACGACTCGATGCTATTGATGTGGCAGTTGTCATCCCTGGAAAACTCCTTGGCCCCGTAATGAATGCGGAAGTGACTGGAGTAGCAGACATCCACCAGCCATTGTAGCCCACTAGCCATCACTGTATATCACCCTCTCCACCGAAACCTTGTCCAGAATCACTGTTTGTAACATGGCCATGCAGCAGTCGGGAACAATCTCCGTATACACCCGACCCTCGCGCTAGAAAATCCATAACACCGGCTGCTTGCTCGTGCCACGACCTCGTTATGCTTCCCACAAAAGCCACGAACATGGCTCGCGCTAAAGTTACTCTGTCAGTAACACATAACCTGTCCGAAGTAGTAGCACGAGAGTTGTCCGGTGTAATG
>AMFO01002286.1_pt1 | contig 15113 bp, 11 predicted proteins | sample 552608 | NCBI WGS metagenome assembly AMFO01 (sample SAMN01893955, study PRJNA167987) | microbial mat metagenome | biome: hydrothermal vent | place: USA: Loihi, Hawai'I | collected 2003-05-01
CGCATCTTGTTGTAGAGGGTGACACGATCGATCCCCAGCGTCCGGGCCGCCCGGGTCACGTTGAACTCGGAGAGGCGAAGGACCTTCTCGATATGCCGTTTCTCGACGGACTGCAGGGAGAGGTCGTCGCCGTTCGCCGCCGCACCGTGGTTCGCCCGCAGCCCCACGATGGGCAGGTGCTCGGGCTGGACCTCCCCCTCCTGGCAGACGACCAGCGCCCGCTCGACGGCGTTGACCAGCTCCCGCACGTTCCCCGGCCAGGAGTGCTGCAGCAGCAGATCCCGCGCCGCGGACGAGAAACCCGTCACCCGCCGGCCCATGGACGCCGCGAACTTCCGCAGGAAGTGCTCGGCCAGGACCATGATGTCCTCGGGACGCTCCCGCAGCGGCGGGATGCGGATCTCGAAGACGTTGATCCGGTAGTAGAGGTCGCTGCGGAACGCCCCCTCCTCGACCGCCTTCTCCAGGTCGCGGTTGGTGGCGCAGATGACCCGGAAATCGACCTCGATCTCCTGCGTCCCGCCGACCCGCGTGATCCTGTGATCCTCCAGGGCCCGCAGCAGCTCCACCTGGACCTTCAGGGGGATCTCGCCGATCTCGTCCAGGAAGAGGGTTCCCCCGTCGGCCAGTTCCAGCTTGCCCTGGCGCCTGGCGACCGCGCCGGTGAACGCCCCCTTCTCGTGGCCGAACAGCTCCGACTCCAGCACCCCTTCGGGCAGCGCGCCGCAGTTGACGGTCACCAGGGGGCCGAAGATCCGCTCGCTCTTGGCATGGATGCGCCTCGCCACCAGCTCCTTGCCGGTGCCGGACTCGCCCCGGATCAGGACCGTCGCATCGGTGGGTGCCACCGTGTCGACCAGCTCGATCAGCTCCTGCATGACGCGACTGGGGCCGGTGATCAGCTCGGGCACGTCGCCGGCCAGGCGCTCCTTCAGGGCGGCGTTCTCCTGCTGGAGGCGGATCTTCTCGCAGGCCTTCTCGACGACGCGGGTCAGCTCCTCGGGATCGAACGGCTTGACCAGGTAGTCGTAGGCCCCCTCCTTGAGCGCCCTGACCGCCGTGGCGACCGAGGCGTAGGCCGTCACGAGGATGACGGCCACGTCGGAATCGACCTCGCGGATCCGCTGCAGCAGCTCCAGACCGTCCATCCCGGGCATCTTGATGTCGCTGATCACGACGTCGAACCGCTCGCGCCCGAGCCGTGCCAGGGCCTCCTTGCCGCTGGCGGCGGTGCTGACCCGGTAACCGTCCTCCTCGAACCAGCGCGAGAGGGATTCCCGCACGTGCTGCTCGTCGTCGACGATCAGCAGGTTCTGCGCACCGGTATTCATCCCTCGTCACCTTCCTTCTTCTCGGGCCCCTGCGCGGGGAAGTAGAGAGTGAAGCGGCAACCCCTGCCCGGTGCCGTGTCCAGGTCGACCCGACCGCCGTGCCGCTCCACGATCCCGTAGACCAGGGACAGCCCCAAGGCCCACCCCCTCGCCCTGCTCCTTCGTCGTGAAGAACGGCTCGAAGGCGTGGGCAGCCACCTCCGGCGTCATCCCCGGTCCGGTGTCGGCCACCTCGATGACCACGCCGTCCCCCTCCGGACGGGTCGTCACGGTCACCCGGCCGCCCTCCTCCATCGCCTGCGCGGCATTGATCAGCAGCGCCATCAGGGCCTGGAGCATCTGGTTCTCGTCGGCGATGATCTGCGGCAGGTCCGCCGCCAGATCGCGGTCCTGCTCCACCCCCGCCAGTTCCAGCTTGTGGTTGATCAGGAACAATGCCTTGTCGACGACCTGGTTGACGTCGACAGGTGCGAACTCCCCGCCGCGCCGCCGGGCGAACGACAGCAGCTGGGCCACGATCTCCCCGCACCGCTCCGCCTCGCTGGCGATCGTCTCCAGGTACGCCAGGTTCTCACGGCAGCTCTTGTCCAGGACCTGCTGCTTCTTCAGCTTGCGGATGATGAGCCGCGCGTAGGTGACGACGCTGGCCAGGGGGTTGTTGATCTCGTGGGCGACGACGGCGGCCAGCTTGCCCAGCGAGGCCATCTTCTCCACCTGGAGGATCTGCTCCTGGGCCTGTCTCAGCTCCTCCGTCTTCTCCTTGGCCCGTTCCTCGAGGGTGGTGCCCCACTCGAGCAGCTCGGCCCTGGCCGCCTCCAGATCGCGGGCCATGACGTTGAACTGGTGGGCAAGCTCCCCCAGCTCGTCGCCGCTGGACTCCGGGACGCGGGCCGACAGGTCGCCCGCCGCGATGAGCCGCGTCTCCTCGATGAGCTTGCGGACCGGCTTGCGGACCATCTTCTGCATGGCGATGAAGGTGAGCGTGACGATCAGGACGATGGCCAGCAGACCGGCCACGATCATCTCCGTGGCGCTCTCCACCAGGGTCTGATCGTAGGGAGCGAGATCCAGGTCCACGTAGAGCGTCCCCAGCAGCCTGTCACTCGGAGCGTGGACGTGGCAGGCGGCCGTCGAGCAGTTGGGCTGGTTGCGGATGGTCTGGGTGATCCCCATGACGCGCTTGCCGCTATCGTCGATGAGCTTCGCCTGGTGGGAAGAGGGAATCTCGTAGGGGGGAGACTCCTGCCCGTGGCACCCGACGCAGGGACCGGTCCCGGGTTCGAGGACCCGGCCGATCTCCTCGTGGTGCGTCGAGTAGGCGATCTCCCCGCCCTTCTTGATGATCCGGATCCGGCGGACGTCCCGGATCCTGGCCAGCGAATCGATGGTTGCCTGGATCAGCTCGCGGTTGTTCTCGAGCATCCCGTTGCGGGTCGCCCCGGCCACCAGCCCGGCCACCTGGACGCCGCTCATGCGCAGGATCCTGGTGACGGCCCGTTGCTGGATCACCAGGTTGAACCAGGTGAAGGCGGCGAAGATCACCAGCAGGCAGGCCGCCAGCAGCAGGGAGACCTTGCGCGAGATGCTCAGCACCATCCTAGACCTCCAGGCGAGCGATCTCGCTGTAGGCGTCGGTCGGCCGGGTCTCGGTCAGCGGCCCCTCGGGGAAGACCGGCAGGTTCCGCACGGCCAGGCCGAAGGCGCCCATGGCGATGGCCACGATGCCGATCGAGACGACGAACTCCATCCAGTGGGGATTATAGGGGATACCGGTCTGCAACTGCAGCGCCGTCGTGGCCACGTTGACCCGGTTGAAGATCATCCCCAGGACGATCAGCAGCTGGGCCGTCGTCAGCAGGACCGGCCGACGACGCACCCTGGCGCTGACCAGCATCGCCGTGGGCAGGATCATCATCAGCCCGACCTCGCCCCAGAAGAACAGGGCCGCCCTGTCCAGGCGGAAGGCGTAGTGCAGGGAGTGGCGCACGATGAGGTCCTCGAACCGGAGCACGAGGTAGAACATCATCAGGAACGCCGTCGCCTTGCCCATCTTCGCCAGCAGCTCCGGTTCGAGCCGCCGGCCGAAGGCGCGGAAGGAGAGGAAGCTCTCGATGTTCGTCATCGCCATCCCCAGCGGGATCGACGACAGGAAGAACAGGTACGGCATGATGGGAGTGTACCACAGGGGATGGAGTTTCTCCGGCACGATGACCCACAGCGTCCCCAGGGACGACTGGTGCATCGACGAGAGCAGGACGCCCAGGATGCAGAGGATCGGCGTCAGGCGGGTGTGCCACCAGTGGACGACGAGCTTCTTGCCCATCCTCTCCAGGACCATGGGCAGGAACTCCAGGAACAGGACCGTCGTGTAGAGCATGACACACCAGGCCAGCTCGAACATGGCCGAGTGCTCGTTCCAGAAGATCATCGGGTGCCAGATGTTCCACGGCCGTCCCAGGTCCACGAACAGCGCCAGCACGACCATCAGATAGCCCAGGAACGCCGTCAGGACGGTGGGCCGCACGATCGGTTCGAACTCCTTGATGTGGAAGATGTAGACGATGGCCGTGATGGTGAACCCGCCGCCCGCCAGGGCGACCCCGGCCATGACGTCGAAGCCGATCCACAGGCCCCACGGCATCGCGTCGGTCAGGTTGGAGACACCGCCGAGCCCGACGGTGAACCGGCGCACGACGGTCAGTGCCAGCAGCGCCACGATGACGGTGAAGACGGCCCGCCAGAAGGTCAGCCGGGGAAGCCGCAGACTACTCATGCTCGCCACCTCGCTTGTGATGATCGCCCTCGTTGCGGGCCACCTCGTTCTTGCGGTCGGTCAGCCACATCATCCCCCCCAGGAACGTGGCCCAGGGAGCGATGATGACCGGCAGCTTGCTCAGCACGTTCCAGGTCAGCATCGGCATGTCGGTCTGGGGGAGGTCGACCGGCAGGTGGGACGCGGCCGGTCCCTTGGCCAGGAGCATCAGGACGGAGGTCCCGCCCACCTCCCGCTCTCCGTAGACGCCTCCGGCGTAGCGGTCCGGGTGCTCCTTCAGGCGCCGGTGGGCCTCGGCCAGCATCTCTTCGCGCCGGCCGAAGAGCGTCGCCCCGGTGGGGCAGACCTCGGCACAGGCCGTCGGCTCCCCCTTGCTGACCCGGTGGATGCACATGTCGCACTTGCGCACCCGCGGGTTGACGCTGAACCACTCGTACTTGGGGATCTGGAAGGGACAGGCCATCATGCAGTAGCGGCAACCCATGCAGAGATCCGGATCCCAGGTCACCGGCCCCAGGTTGCTCTTGGTGAACGCTCCCACCGGACAAACCGACACGCAGGTGGGGTCCTCGCAGTTCATGCAGAAATGGCGCTGGTACGACCCGTCCTCCAGTTCCTCCACCCAGTTGAACGACTGCTCGTCCAGCCGGGTAGCTTCGTGGGGCGGCTGGTCGTGCTCGGACTGGCAGGCCTGCTCGCAGGCCTTGCAGCCGATACAGAGGGTCTGATCGTAGAGAATGGCGTAGACGGACATCGGCATCCCCTTCCTTGTGCCCCGGAGATTGTGTCTCCCGCCTCGCGGCCGGGGAGGGTGTTCCCGGTGGTTGTCATCCCGTTCCCAGGGGTGGTCGGGAGACCCTCCCCGGCCAAGGGCTGCGTCCATTCCTGGACGGTTCCAACCCGCAACCGGCAGACTGTTGACGTTTTCAACACCGTCGCTCCTCCAGCCAGTTTCGTGCCCCCCTCAATCCAGCTTCAACACATTGATTATCATTGAGTTAGAAATATCGATCTCCCATGATCGCGTCGGGTGATCGTTGACATCATCAACACCTGTAAACGGCATAACAGCCGGCAGGGCGCTATCGAACCGCTACTCAACGGGTTACAATGACGTTGACATTTTCTACATGGATACACGGGATCGTTGATATTCTCGACACCGATACGGCAGGCACAAGGGAAGGGGGCGGTTCAGCCGTCCCCTGTCGACCTCGTGCCCTCGTTTGCGGATCGCTCAGCGGGTGAACTCCTGCTTGAACTCCTCCCAGCCCTCGTCGTCCAGCTCCATGGCAGCCCCGACGACCGGGTGGGCCCCGTCGGCCAGCACATGTCCCAGCGCCTCGGGAGCCGCCTTGGCAGACAGGAAGTCGCGCAGCCGCTGCACCTCGTGCTTGAGCCACTCCATGGCCTGCTTGCCGATCATCAGGTTCGCGAGAACCTCGTCGTGCTTGTCGGGCCAGATCGTCACCAGCCAGCCGCTGCCGTAGGGGTCGTTCCTCAGGGCCATGGGCGCCCGCTCGACGTCGTTGTTCGTCACCACGACCGTCCCGGAGACAGGCGAGACGACTTCGAGGCTCCGGCCGTCACGCCGGATCGTCGCGATGGGATCGCCCGCCTTGACCCGGATACCCACCTCGGGCAGGTCGACGTCCTCGACGCCACCCACGGCCTGGGTCAGCAGCTCGTCGACCCCCAGCTTCAGCTCACCGATCTCGGTCAGACGCGCCCAGGTGTGCTGCTTCCCCAGGAAGAGCCCCAGGGGCAGCCGGACCTCACCGAACGGTTCCAGGGAGCGCCGCCGCTCCGCCGCCTCGCTGCGCCGCGCCAGGCGCGTCTTGATCAGATCGACCGCCAGGAAGGCCAGGATCGTCAGCAGAACCAGGATCGCCGTCATCTCATCGCCTCCTATCTGGAACCCCAGGTCTCGAACCGGGTCTTCGAATCGCTTGTCCCTTGGAATCCCCATCGATTCCACCCCCCATCCCGCATCAAGCGTGCCAGCGAACACGAAATGCGTAACCTGCACTGTTTCAGCATGTTATGCACCAGGTCGGGGTGATGAAGATTGACACGACCGTTGAGGAACTCGGACGGCAGGAGACGCCGGGAACGTCCGTCGTCCTTGTAACGCATTCCTGTTCAGTCGGTTGCGTGACCGATGAAAGAGACAACAGATGGCGTAGAGGATTTCGTCGCTTCGAGGAGCCGCCGCCCGACCGGGAGCGGGGCGGCGGCGACCATATGATCCGGATCAGGGAGACACATTTTCCGGGGCACAGGCTACATGTTGCGCCTGTACTGGCCTCCCACGCCGTACAACGCCCCCGACAGCTGCCCCAGCGAACAGACCTTCGCCGCCTCCATCATGGCAGCGAAGGTGTTCTCGTACCGCTCCGCCGCCTCGCGCAGCCGTGCCAGGGCGGCCGGGGCACGGTCGGCGTTGCGGGCCTGGAACGCCTCCAGGGAGGCGATGGCGAACTCCTTCTCCTCGGTGGTGGAGCGGATGACCTCGCCGGGGACGATGGTCGGCGAGCCGTTGGGGTCGAGGTAGGTGTTCACGCCGATGATGGGCAGCTTGCCGCTGTGCTTCAGCGACTCGTAGTAGAGGGATTCCTCCTGGATCTTCATGCGCTGGTACATGCGCTCCATGGCACCCAGCACGCCGCCGCGCTCGTTGAGGCGGCGGAATTCCATCAGGACGGCCTGCTCCACCAGGTCGGTCAGCTCCTCGATGATGAACGCGCCCTGCAGCGGGTTCTCGTTCCTGGCCAGCCCCAGCTCCTTGTTGATGATCAGCTGGATGGCCATGGCGCGGCGGACCGACTCCTCGGTGGGCGTGGTGATGGCCTCGTCGTAGGCGTTGGTGTGCAGGCTGTTGCAGTTGTCGTAGATGGCGTAGAGGGCCTGCAGGGTGGTGCGGATGTCGTTGAAGGCGATCTCCTGGGCGTGCAGGGAACGGCCCGAGGTCTGGATGTGGTACTTCAGCTTCTGGCTGCGCTCGTTGCCGCCGTAGACGTGCTTGATGGCCTTGGCCCATATGCGGCGGGCGACGCGGCCGATGACGGCGTACTCCGCGTCCTCCCCGTTGCTGAAGAAGAACGAGAGGTTGGGGGCGAAGTCGTCGATCTTCAGCCCGCGGGAGAGGTAGTACTCGACGTAGGTGAAGCCGTTGGCCAGGGTCAGGGCGAGCTGGGTGATGGGGTTGGCGCCGGCCTCGGCGATGTGGTAGCCGCTGATCGAGACCGAGTAGAAGTTCCGCACCCCGTTCTCGATGAAGTACTCCTGGATGTCCCCCATCATGCGCAGGGCGAACTCGGTGGAGAAGATGCAGGTGTTCTGGGCCTGGTCCTCCTTGAGGATGTCGGCCTGGACGGTGCCGCGGACCTGGCGCAGGGTGTCGGCCTTGATGCGGGCGTAGACCTCGGGGTCGAGGACCTGGTCGCCGGTCACCCCCAGCAGCAGCAGCCCCAGGCCGTCGTTCCCCTCCGGCAGCGGGGCGTTGTAGCGGGGGCGCTCCGCACCCAGCTCCCGGTAGATGGCGTCGATCCGCCGCTCCGTCTCCTCGACCAGTCCCTGCTCGCGGATCCACTTCTCGCACTGCTGGTCGACGGCCGCGTTGAAGAAGAAGGCCAGCATCATCGGGGCCGGGCCGTTGATCGTCATCGAGACGCTCGTCTTGGGGTCGGCCAGATCGAACCCGCTGTAGAGCTTCTTGGCATCGTCCAGGGTGGCGACGCTCACGCCCGAGTTGCCGATCTTGCCGTAGATGTCGGGCCGGCGGGCGGGGTCCTCCCCGTAGAGGGTCACCGAGTCGAAGGCGGTCGAGAGCCGCTTGGCCGGCATCCCGTGCGACAGGTAGTGGAACCGCTTGTTGGTCCGCTCGGGGCCGCCCTCGCCGGCGAACATGCGGGTGGGGTCCTCGCCGGTCCGCTTCAGGGGGAAGACGCCGGCCGCGTAGGGGAACGCACCCGGGACGTTCTCGGTCAGCAGCCAGCGGAGGATCTCCCCCCAGTCGCGGTCCCGCGGCAGGACGACCTTGCGGACCTTCGTGTGGCTGAGGGTCTCGAGGACCAGCGGCTGCTCGATGGTCCGGCCGCGGACCTCGTAGCGGAAGACGTCCCCCGCGTACTGCTGCTGCAGCTCGGGCCAGCGGCGCAGCAGCTCGCGGGCGCGGTGGTCCATGCGGTCGGCCAGGTGGTTGTAGCGGGCCACCAGGTCGCGCACGGTCTCGCCGTCGTTCTCGGTCGCCTCCAGGACCGGCGCGAACGGCGGGGCGGCCTCCTCGTCCCCGGTCGGGGTGAGGCCGCGCAGCTCGTCGATGGTCCCGCGCAGCTGGAACAGCCGCCGCGCCAGCGCCACCTGCTCGTCCACGTACCGGTCGTAGCGGTCGCTCTCCTCGACGATCTCGCCCAGGTAGCGGTTCCGCTCGGGCGGGATGATGAAGTGGCGCTCGCTGACCACCGCCGCGGCGTCGAAGCGGGTCTGCAGCTCCACACCCGTCTTGCGGCCGATGACCTGCAGCAGGCGGGCGTAGAGGGCGTTGACGCCGGGGTCGTGGAACTGGCTGGCGATGGTCCCGAAGACCGGCAGCTCCTCGTCCGGCTCCTCGAACAGCTCGTGGTTGCGGCGGTACTGCTTGCGGACGTCGCGCAGGGCGTCCAGGGAACCGCGGTGATCGAACTTGTTGATGGCGATCACGTCCGCGAAGTCGAGCATGTCGATCTTCTCGAGCTGGGTCGAGGCGCCGTAGTCGGCGGTCATGACGTAGAGCGACACGTCACAGTGGTCGGTGATCTGGGTGTCGCTCTGGCCGATGCCGCTGGTCTCCACGATCACCAGGTCGAAGCCGGCCGCCTTGCAGATGTCGACGGCGTCCTGGACGTAGGGGCTGATCGACAGGTTCGAGCCGCGGGTGGCCAGCGACCTCATGTAGGCCCGCGCATCCCCGATGGCGTTCATGCGGATCCGGTCGCCCAGCAGGGCGCCGCCGCCGCGGCGCTTGCTCGGGTCCACAGAGACGACGGCGACGGTCCGCTCGGGATCGTCGTTGAGGAAGCGGCGCACCAGCTCGTCCACCAGGGACGACTTGCCGGCGCCACCGGTGCCGGTCACGCCAAGGACCGGGATCGTCCGCGCCGCGGCCTGCTCGCGCACGGCGTCGGCCACGGCGGCGAAGGCGTCGGGCAGGTTCTCGGCCACGGAGATGGCCCGGGCGATGGCCTGCGGATCGCGCCGGGCAATCCGGTCGAGGTCCACGTCCCCGGCGCCGTCCACGGTGGGGAAGTCGCACCCCTCCATCACCACGTTGATCATCCCCTGCAGGCCCATGGCCCGCCCGTCGTCGGGGCTGAAGATGCGGTCGATGCCGTCGGCGTGGAGCTGCGCGATCTCCTCGGGCAGGATCGTCCCGCCGCCGCCGCCGAAGATGCGCGTCTTCGCGCCTCGCTCGTCCAGCAGCTGCCGCATGTAGCGGAAGAACTCCATGTGGCCGCCCTGGTACGAGGTGACGGCGATCCCCTGGGCGTCCTCCTGGACGGCACAGTCGACGATCTCGGCCACCGACCGGTTGTGGCCCAGGTGGATGACCTCGGCGCCGGTGCGCTGCAGCAGGCGACGCATGATGTTGATGGCGGCGTCGTGGCCGTCGAACAGGCTGGCGGCCGTGACGATGCGGACGTGGTGCCGGGGCTGGTAGGGGGCGACCTTGGACGTGGACATCACTGCGACCTCGTCGTGCAGAAGGCGGCGGCCCGGCCACCGTGACCGGGCCGGTCAAGCAACTGCAAACATGGACAATAAATACCACGGATGCCAGCGGGGAGCAACGACCGCGCGGTTCACGGGGACTGGCCAGGCCCCTCCCGACGGGCTAGCTTGGAACCGGCGATCGATCGCCGTCGCCGCTGCCGACCCGCGACCCCGGGAGCACCAGCATGACGAATCGAGAGAACCGCAGGTCCCGTCCCCGCCGCCCCGACCCCTTCCCGGTCACCTCGTGCGACTGTGCCGACTGCCGGGCCGCCTGCCTCAACTCGCCCGGCTGGTTCCTCCCCGACCAGGTCCCGCGCCTGGCCCGCCACCTGGGCCTGTCGGTGGCCGAGACCTTCCGGCGGTACCTGGCCGTCGGGGTGACGGCCATGCCCGACGGCTCGCGCGTCCACGGCGTGATGCCCCACAAGCTGCGGGACCGCAAGAAGCCCGGCTCGGTCTGGAGCCTGCGCGAGCTGGCCGATCCCGGCCGCTGCATCTTCTTCGACCGCGGCCGCTGCACCATCTACCCCGTCCGCCCCTACGAGTGCGCCCGGATGATCCACGGCCGCGAGAACCGGGCCGTCGCGCTGCGCCACCGGATCGTCCGCCGCTGGACCGACGCGGCGCTGCGCCCCTACGCCGAGCTGACCGGACGACGGCTGCGCGGGTTCGGGACCACGGGCAGCGGGAGCGACAGGAGGAAGTGACGACTTCGCCCTGGTTGCGATACGGCCGCCGTCGCTCCGGGCCGAGAGGGCCGGGACGGACCGGTCAATCGTCGTCACCGCCCCCGCCGACGCCACCATGGTCGTGCCAGGTGTAGGCGTGGGGCCAGCCTGCGGTCGTCGTCGGCGTGGCCGTGTGGCAGACGTTGCAGGCGGAGAGCCGCTCGGGATTGCTGCCGCCGTGCTTCTCGGCGAACTCGCTGCTCCCCTCGCCCCGGGAGCTGCCGTGGCAGGCCCCGCAGCTGCCCAGCGTCTTGACGGCACCCTGGTACTGCTCGACCTGGTAGTTGTCGCTGGCCTCGCGGCTGGGGACCATGGCGTGGGGACTGCCGTGGCAGGCGGCGCAGTAGAGGCCGCCGTGGCCGGTGGCGTCGCGGTAGAGGATCGTGCCGGTGTCGACGCCGCTGACGTCCCCGTGGCAGGTGGCGCACTTCGGCTCGTTCACCCAGGGAACCCTGCCTTCACTGACGATGCTCGAGGCCACCTGGGCCATCGTCCCGTGGCAGGTGGTGCAGTTGCCGTCGGCGGCGGTATGGGCCAGGGAACGGTTGCACTGGGTCACGGTGCCGGGATGGCAATCCAGGCACGTCGCCCCGCGGTCGGCGTGGGAGCCGTGGATGCGGGCCGACAGGTAGTCGGCGGGGTCGGCCGCCGTGCCGCCCAGGGCGGGGCTGGCGTGGCAGGAGGCGCACAGGACCGGCGTGGCGGCGACCAGGGCCGTCCCGTGCATGGCGTCGTGGACGGCCAGGATGTTGGCGAACGGATCGTCCGTTCCACCGCCGATCCGTCCGGTGGCACTGCCGCCCGCGGCGTGGCAGCGGGCGCAGTCGATCTCGTCGCTGGTCGGGACCGTCGCACGCGTGGTGGCCACGACCGCCCCGTCGGCGTCCTTCACGGTGATCTCCATGACCTGGTAGGGGTTCCACGTGCCGTCGTCGCTGACCGGGACGACCGGCACGCCGTCCACCTCGAAGTGGTCGCCCCGGGGGACCATCGTCCCGGCCAGACCGTTGTGCCGCTCCGGATCGACCAGGTTCAGCCCCGTGTCGACGGCCAGGTCGACGCCGAACAGCTCCTGGTCGTGCTGCCAGAACTGGGCGAAGTCGCCCCCGTACTGGTCCGTCTTGCCGCTGGAACTGGTGTTGTTCAGCAGGCGGTATTCCACGGTCACCCCGCCGGTGACGATCCGCGGCGGATCACCCCGCTCGACCACCTGGACCCAGACCGTGTTGTACGGGGGCAGGATGACGGCCTGGTCATAGGTGGGATTGAGGCAGTGCATCCCCAGGTCGTTCCAGGCCAGCACGACGAGATCGCTCGCCGTCGGTGGCAGGGTGCCAACCGTCTCGTCGTCGCTGCACCCTCCTGCCAGGACAAGGGCAAGCACGACGAACATGCAGACACGGCACATCTTCATGGTGGTTCCTCCCACTGGTCGTGTGGTTCCTTCCTGATCTCCGAGTAAAATATTGGCATTTGAAAAAGCAAGGGCCATTCCTGCCGCGCGGCGCTAGGATCCCCCGAGGGAACAAAGGAGCCACCATCCGGAGGAACGAGATGCCCCAGCGACCCGTCTACCTGGACTACAACGCCACCACGCCGGTCGACCCGGCCGTGGCCGCGACCATGACCCCCTTCCTGAGCGAGCGGTTCGGCAACCCCGGCAGCAGCCATGCCTACGGGCGGGATACCAGCGCGGCCGTGCAGGAAGCAAGGCGACAGGTGGCCGACCTGCTCGGCTGCGCGCCCGCCGAGGTGGTCTTCACCAGCGGCGGCTCCGAGTCCAACAACCTGGCCATCAAGGGCACCGCCTGGGCAGCCGGCGACCGGGGCGGCCACCTGGTGACCACCGCCGTGGAGCACCCGGCCGTCCTGGAGGTCTGCCGCTGGCTGCAGGGACAGGGGTTCGACCTGACGCTCGTGCCGGTGGACGGCACCGGCCGGGTCGACCCCGACGACGTGGCCGCCGCCCTGCGCCCCGACACGGTGCTGGTCTCGGTCATGCTGGCCAACAACGAGGTGGGCACCCTGCAGCCGGTGCGCGAGATCGCCGCCCTGTGCCGCGAGCGCGGCGTCCCGGTCCACTGCGACGCCGCCCAGGCCGTGGGCAAGGTCCCGGTCCGCATCGACGAGCTGGGCGTGGACCTGCTCTCGCTGGCCGGACACAAGTTCTACGGCCCGAAGGGAATCGGCGCCCTCTACGTGCGTCACGGCACGCCCCTGGTGCCGCTGGTCCACGGCGCCTCCCAGGAGAGCGGCCGGCGCGCGGGAACGGAGAACGTCCTGGAGGTGGTCGGGCTGGGCGAGGCCGCCGCCCTGGCCCGACAGGACCTGCCGGCCGAGATGGAGCGGTTGCGCACCCTGCGCGACCGCCTCGAACGACTGCTGGCCGACGGCTGTCCCGACGCCGTCTTTCACGGCCACCGCACCCTGCGGTTGCCCAACACCTGCAGCGTCGGTTTCCCGGGCCGCGACGCCGGCGAGCTGCTGCGCCGGCTGGCCGACCGCGTGGCCGTCTCCGCCGGCGCGGCCTGCCATGCCGGCGGGACCAGCGTCTCGCACGTGCTGGCGGCCATGGGCGTGCCGCGCGAGGCGGCCCTGGGCACGCTGCGGATCTCGCTGGGGCGGTTCACGACGCAGGACGAGGTGGACGCCGGTGCCGAGGCCATCCTCGAGGCGGTGGCGCCATGAGCCTGGTCCTGGTCACGACCTGCTGCGCCGCCAAGCGGACCGACCCCCAGCCGCTGCCGGCCCGGGAACGCTACCTGGACCGACGCCTGGCGCTGGTGGGCGAGCGCGCGGCGGCGCGCGGTGTGCCGTGGTTGATCCTGTCGGGGGAGTTCGGACTGCTGGAGCCGACGACGCCGATCCCGTGGTACGACCACGCCCTGCGCGGCAGCGAGGTGCCTGCCCTTGCCGAACGGGTGGCTGACCGGTTGCGGGAGCTGGGCACCACGGAGGTGGAGCTGCAAACCGTGCCGGTGGCCGACGACCCGGGCCTGGCCCCCTACATCCGGGTCATGGGTCTGGCCTGCGCCTCGGCGGGCGTGGTGCTGCGGCACGTGGAGGATCCCGGCCTGGCGGGGTGAGCACGGACGGGATGGACAGGCCAGCCCCTCAGGCCGCGGTCGATGGCACCTCCACCGGCCCGCCGCTCTCCCCGGACCGGTAGCAGGCATCGACCACCGCCAGGGTGGCCAGGCCGTCCCGCAGCGTCACCGGCGCCGGGGTGCCTTCCCGCACGCTCCGCAGCCAGGCAGCCAGCACCGCCGGCAGGGTCGGTACCGCCGCAGAGACGTCTGACCGCTCCTCCTGGTTGCCGATCCGCAGGACGATCCCGCCGCGCAGGTAGTCCGCCCAGAGCTGGCCCGCCTCCCCCACCGCCTCCAGCCAGCAGGCGCGGCTGCGGGTGTACTTGCTGACCTCCAGGCAGGCGGCGGTGCCGTCGTCCAGGGTGCAGCGGGCCAGGAAGAAGTCCTCCACGGCCTCGTTGAGGATCCGCGAGTGCCGGCTGTCCACCACGGCGAACTCCCGCCCGGTCAGGAAGCGAACGGTGTCGAACAGGTGCACGCCGGTGATGAGCAGCGAGCCGCCGCTGGGATCGTCGGGATCGTGCTGCCAGGGCAACGTGGTGGGGGCCAGGCGCTGGGCCAGCCGCACCAGGTGGACCCGTCCCAGGCGCGGCCACAGCTCGCGCACCTTCTCGATGACGGGGTTCCAGCGCAGGGTCTGCGCCAGCATGACACCGGGGGCGTCGGCGCCGGGCAACGCCACCAGCCCCCGGGCCTCCTCCAGGGTGGCCGTCAGGGGCTTCTCCAGCAGCAGCGGCTTACCGGCGGCCAGCACGGCCCGTGCATGGGCGAAGTGGGCCGCAGGCGGGGAGGCCACCACGACGCCGTCCACCTCGGGGTCTGCCAGCAGCGAGGTCGCGTCCGGATGGTAGCGCACGCCCAGCTCGCGGGCCAGGCGTTCCCCGGCGACGCGGTCGCGACGACAGAGGGCGACGGCGGTCATCCCCGGGACGTCGCGCAACGCGTGCCGCAGGTAGCGGGTGCCGTGGGTGCCGGCGCCGAGGACCGCGATGCGGAAGGTCACGATCCTACATCCCCAGGCTCGCCCGTCCGCGCCGCCGCCACCTCCCGGACCGTCCCGTCCGCCTCCACCCAGAGGCCCAGCACCGGCAGGTCCGGCACGTGCCCAGCCAGGCACCGGACGGCAACGACGAGATGCTCCCGCTGGCGGTCATCGGGGACCGGGTGGCCGGCACAGTCGGTATGGGCCGCCACGGCGATTCCCATCGAGCCGTGCCTCTCCACCGAGATCCGCAGCCGCGTCGCGATGGCGGGCGGGACGGTTCCGTCCTCCCCCGCCAGTAGACGCACCGGCCCCGGCTCGGTGATGGTGTCCACGTACGGCACCCCGAACCGCTCCCTCAGGTAGCGGTTCACCGGCCTCTGGACGCGGCCATCCATGCAATTGATCACCGTGCAGAACTGCGATCTGGACATGGTCCTCCTCGCGTCGGGTGAG
>AMFO01000086.1_pt1 | contig 14911 bp, 14 predicted proteins | sample 552608 | NCBI WGS metagenome assembly AMFO01 (sample SAMN01893955, study PRJNA167987) | microbial mat metagenome | biome: hydrothermal vent | place: USA: Loihi, Hawai'I | collected 2003-05-01
CATGGATGGCTGTATGGCTGTCTTCCATGGTCCGCGCAAACTGGCCGAGTACGACAAGAAGGGTTGTTTGAAAACAGGCCCGCAGACGCCCGCATGCCTGCAACGGGCCGCAAAATGAAACGCGGCCAAAGCGGACAACTCATGTGCTATAAAACCGGACAGGTCTATTTGTTGCTAACACTCATTCCGGCAACAGTGGGAAAGCGTAGTTGTTCTGATATAGTTTTCGTCATGGGTGAACCTCGTGTAATTGCTTCGTCCGAAGCATTGGTTTCGTAACTACCATTATATCAATGGGTTACGTGAGGTTCACCCTTTTTTATGAATAATGCAGGTTAGCCCGTCGGCGATCATCTTGCCGTTGCCGGGGAATGCATCCATACAGACCAAAATGAAGATGGTTTCGTACACGCGGAGCCAGCTCTCAAACAAATCCCTCCAGGCAAAGGGGGGTAAGAGTTTCCCTGATGAGCATACCTCCCCGCGTCGGATAGCGTCTCTTCGCTGTGCACGCCCTTGTTGAATGCTTCGATTCCAATCTCCTTCACATGGCCGTCAAGATCAATCCGGGTTAGACTGCTGCAGTGATTCCCGTCCACGAAGAACACCGCTGGCGCAATCGCCTCCAGAGCCTGCTTTTGTTGGCGGGGATGGGTGTGCTTTGTGCGCTCCTGGGTCGGCTTCTTTTTGGTCCCTCCGGGGCGTGGTGGACGATGCTGGCGGGGGTGTTGCTCGTGGCCATCACACCGCGCCTGTCCCCAGCCTGGGTGTTGTATCTCTACCATGCCCGTCCCGTCGCCCATGCGGAATTGCCCGGCGTCTACCGCTTGCTCCATGAGCTGGCGCGCCGCGCCGATCTTCCGGTTGCGCCAAGGCTCTATTACATCCCCAGCAAGGTGATCAACGCCTTCGCCCTCGGAAGCCCGGAACGGCCGTGCATCGCGATCACCGACGGCCTGTTGCAAAGCATGAACATGCGCGAACTCGCCGGCATCCTGGCGCATGAGATCAGTCATATTCGCCACCGCGATCTTCAGGTGATGATGCTGGCCGACGTGATCAGCCGCCTGGCCTCGACGATGGCCCTGGCCGGGCAGCTCATGCTGCTCATCAATCTGCCACTGTTGCTGCTGTTCGGTTACGGCCTGCCGTGGTTGCCTCTGTTGCTCCTGTGGGCGGCGCCCACGCTGATGACCCTGATGCAGCTCGGACTCTCGCGCACGCGGGAGTTCGAGGCCGATCGCGGCGCCGCCGAATTGACCGGCGATCCCATGGGGCTGGCCTCGGCCCTGGCCAAGATCGAGCAGGTCCAGGGGGGGTGGCTGCGGCGCATCTTCTTTCCCGGCCAGGGAATCCCCGAACCCTCCTGGCTGCGCACGCATCCGGCCACGGAGGAACGCATCGACCGTCTTCGGGAATTGGCCGCGCGCACGCAGTCGGCGATGGAGCTGCCCGATGCCATCACCGATGATTTTCCCTTCATGGACGATCTGCCACCGCGCTGGCACTGGTGGAAGGGGCTTTGGTATTAGGTGTTAGAGATCCCAGCGTTGTTTACAGTTTTTGCTGGCCGTAGAAATGCTCGAAGAGCTTTTCGTACGGCGTCATGCCATCAATGCCTTTGTGAGGCTTGACGGTATTGTAGAAGTTGATGAACCGCAACAGGCTGATCGCTCCTGCGTATGCCACATCTCCATCAGTGTCCGGATGACGCGCTCGGCCTTGCCATTGGTCTGAGGGCGATTGCAACGGGTAAACTTCTGCCCGATGCCATTCTCCCGGCATAGCCTCACGAATTCATGGGCATCCGTACCCTTGTATTCCTTGCCGTTGTCCGAATACGTGTACTCAATGGTGTACGGGCATTCATCCAGTACCTGCTGAAGAAAGGCCGCGGCACTGTATTGCGTCTTGTCCGGATAGATGCCGGCATAAAGCTCCCGGGAGAAGTCATCAATGGCCACAAACAGATATTCCCTCGGTCTGGTCGTGTCCTCACCCTTGAGCAACGGCAGACGCTTGGTGTCGAAGTGAAACAGCTCGCCGGGATAGGATTTGTTGTATCGCTTCGCTTCGGCCTTGCGCTTGCGCTCCAGCTCCGCTTCAACCTTGGCCAGACGTTTCAGACCGTACTTCAATGACCTGAAACGATCATTGACGCTGCGCCTCGGCACAAACTCCTGCTTCCTGGCCCGTGCCAGCACCTTGTAGATCGTCGGGCGGGAAACTCGATAATGCTTGGCTAGTGCCGACACCTTCCAGTGGCCTGTCTGCCACAAACGCCATATCTCCTGTCGATCAAGCGGCGTCAACCTGATCCTCTTGTGCATTACCATCCCTACAGAACCTCCACATGCTGGAAATTCTGTAAACAACGCGGTTAATTCCTACACCTTAGTTTTTGCTCTTGTCCACGATCTTGCCCTGGCCGATCCAGCCCATCATGGCGCGCAATTGCTCGCCCACGCGCTCGATTTCGTGCTCGGCCGCCAGCCTTCGCCTGGCGTTCATCGAAATCTTGCCCGAATTGCACTCTTCCACAAATTCACGGGCAAAATCCCCTGACTGAATTTCCTTCAGGATGCGCTTCATCTCTTCCTTGACTTGGGCATTGATGATGCGCGGCCCCCGGGTCAGATCACCGTATTCGGCGGTGTTGGAAATGGAATAACGCATGTTGGCGATACCACCCTCATAGATCAGGTCCACGATCAATTTGACTTCGTGCAGGCACTCGAAATAGGCCATCTCGGGCGGATAGCCGGCCTCCGTCAGGGTTTCGAAGCCGGCCATGATCAGGGCCGTCAGGCCCCCACACAACACCGCCTGTTCGCCGAACAGGTCGGTTTCACATTCATCCCGGAAGGTGGTTTCGATGATGCCGGCCCGACCGGCACCGATGCCTTTGGCGTAGGAGAGTGCCAGCGCCCTTGCTTCGCCCGAGGCGTCTTGATCGACGGCGATCAGGCTGGGAACGCCTCCACCCTCGGTGAATGTATGGCGGACCAGATGCCCGGGACCCTTGGGCGCGATCATGATCACATCCAGGTCACCGCGCGGCAGGATGGTCTGAAAATGGATGTTGAATCCATGGGCAAAAGCCAGCGCCGCCCCTTTCCTGATGTTGGGCTCGATCAGATCCCGGTAGACCGAAGCCTGGGTTTCATCCGGAAGCAGCACCATCACGACATCCGCGGCCTCCACCGCAGTGGCGATGTCGGCCACCTTCAGACCCGCCTTTTCCGCCTTGGCGCGCGAGGGCGAGCCCGCCCGCAGACCGACCGTCACATCGACCCCGGAATCCATCAGATTCTGGGCATGTGCGTGACCCTGCGAGCCGTAGCCCAGTATGCTTACTTTTTTGCTCTGGATGACGGAAAGATCCGCATCATCATCGTAGTACACTGTCAAGGCCATGGGATCCTCTCCTGAACGAAATTCGGATTCGTACCGCTCCCCTCCGCCCGAGAAGGGCCGGAGGGACAAATGGTGGGCCCACCAGGACTCGAACCTGGAACCAACCGGTTATGAGCCGGTAGCGCTGACCAATTGCGCCATGGGCCCCCCTGATCCGGGGCGCAGGCTAGCCTGGATGTTTCATGAAGTCATGTTTTTAACCGGCAGCAACCGCCTTACCCAGACGGGTGGGCATCGAACCGTTCTCCAGGCTTGCAGTCATCCCGACACCGCATAAGATGCGCTTTCCCTGCCGCTGCCGGAGAGGTAAAATGAGGGATGGCCGCTCCCCTGCCTTGGGGTTGAGCCGCAAATCGCGGGTGTAGTTCAATGGTAGAACATCAGCTTCCCAAGCTGAATACGAGGGTTCGATTCCCTTCACCCGCTCCAGATTGCCGATGAACGATGAGATGAACAACGAACTGGTCAGGTTTTCCATCCCTCTGAGTCCCCGCATGCAGTCGTTCCTGCAATTGCGTGACGGTTTGCAATGCCTGGCCTCGGCGATGAGGCTGGGACAACCCTATCCCTGGCTCCAGGCCTGCGCCGATGTGCGCCTCTCGCTCGTCGGTGAGCAGGGCCGCAGGCCCGCCCTCCCGGAGATCGGCGGTCTTCTCTCCGATATGCAAACGCATTTGCAGCAATTGGCCCAAGAGCACCCACGTTTTGGCAAGAGCCTGACCGCCACCTGCGAGATGCTTGCGCAGCACGAAAAATCCATGCACGAAGGCATGGAGGAGGCACTGTCCCTGTTGACCTCGGATGCGTTGATTGAAGTCTGGCTCAATGCCTTGAAGAAGCACGACTGGCTTGGCCATCGACCCTGTCTGCCGCAGGCATTGCCGGTGTTGTGGCGCAACCACGAGCGCAGACAGCGCCTGCATGCCCTGTTGCAAGGTTTGTATGCCGCCGTGATGCAGATGGATGAATTGCTGAACGATTATGTGGTATGGGATCAGCGGCTGGCGGAGGAAGGTTCGGATCAGATCATCCCGGACCGAAGCAAGCGATTCGGCTTGATTATCATCGGCTTGCGTCCGGAGCAGGTGGATCGGGGCGTGGTCCCGGACGTGTCCGGAAACCGCCTCGTGATCCGCTTGCGGTTTCAATTGTGGTCGCCGGGACTGCCAGCGAAGGCGGTGCAGGAGGACGTCCCCTATTGCGCCATGCTCGTGCCCGTCGCCTGACAGGAAATCGAAGGTGGGTGTCCTGGCCGTGGATCGATTTCCCTGTCCCATCTGCAAGAAACCGGTGAGCCGCAAGGCGCCGACCTTTCCCTTTTGCAGCGAGCGCTGCCGACATGTCGACCTGGCGAAGTGGTTTGGCGGGGATTATCGCATCCCAGGCGAAGAGGGGGTCGAGTCGGATGAGTCCGAAAACGATTGACCGCGGCCTCATTCTGGCGTCAACCTCTTCCTATCGCCGCGCCTTGCTCGCACGCCTGCAACTGCCGTTTTCGGTGTGCGCCCCCGAGTTCGACGAAGTCGCACCCGGCAACCTGCCGGCCGCCGAGCTTGTGCGGCACAACACACTGGGCAAGGCCCGTTCCCTCATTTCCCGCCACCCGCTTGCTGCCGTCATCGCTTCCGATCAGGTCGCCGTCTGCGGGGATGCCGTGCTTGGAAAGCCGGGGAACCACGATGCCACCTGTCGGCAGTTGCGCCTTCTGTCCGGCCGGGACGTGGATTTCCTCACTGGGGTGGCGCTGATCGACCGCCAGGGGGAGCGCTACAGGACCGTCACCTACCGCGTTCGTTTTCGGCGCTTGAGCCCCGCGGCCATCGACACCTATGTACGTCTGGAAAAGCCTTACGATTGCGCCGGTGGCTTCAAGTCCGAGGGCCTGGGCATCTGCCTGTTCGAGCGCATGCAGGGGGATGATCCCACGGCCCTGGTCGGTCTGCCGCTGATCACGCTGTGCACCTGGCTCGAGCCGCTCTCCCGTCGGGCCGAGGGCCATGGATCGAGGGCCGGGGGCTGAGATTTCGGGGGTGGGCCATTTTGTGTTGTGGTCCGACGATGGCTGCTGCATGCATCCGGACGACTGACCTGGAATTTTCTGGACGGCGCTTCATCGACCACGATATCCTCCACGATGATCGATGTGGGAAGGCTGCTTCAGCCTGCGCGCAGATGTTGTTTTTCCGGCCACTGGCATTCGTCATAAATCGGGCACACATGGCATTTGGGGTTGCGGGCCGTGCAGGTGTAGCGCCCGTGCAAGACCAGCCAGTGATGGGCATCCCTGCGGAATTCCTCGGGGATGACCTGCATCAGTTTCTTCTCCACTTCCATCGGCGTCTTGCCGGGCGCGAGTCCGGTGCGGTTGGCCACCCGGAAGATGTGTGTATCAACGGCGATCGTGGGACGGCCGAAGACGACATTGAGCACCACGTTGGCCGTTTTGCGGCCGACGCCCGGCAATCTTTCCAGCGCTTCTCGATCGTCCGGGACCTTTCCACCGTGTTCGCGCACCAGAATCTCGCAGGCCTTGATGATGTTTTTCGCCTTGTTTTTGTACAGGCCGATGGAAGAGATGAAATGCCGCAGGCCTTCCTCTCCCAGGGCCAGCATTTTTTGCGGTGAATCGGCCACCTTGAACAGTTTCGCCGTCGCCTTGTTGACCCCGATATCGGTGCTGCGGGCCGAGAGGATCACGGCGACCAGAAGCTCGAAAGGATTGTTGTATTTCAGCTCCGTCGTTGGATGCGGGTTGTTCTGACGGAAGTGCTCGAACATGCGGCGCACCGTCGCCGCCGGCATTTTATTCACGGGTTCGGAGCCTTAAGCGAAAGCACAGCCCGGCGCTTGCGCAGTCCGCCGCCGGGCGCGGGCACATACTCGACCAACAGGATGCTGTCATCCGTGATCTTTTTGATGCGACCGCCGTTCTTGCCCATGTAATTTCCGACATGAACGAGGTGGCCGTTGCCGCTTGGATCTTCCACCATGGCAACGCGTTTTTTGCCGATGCGCATGACGGCGACGAGTTTGAGGGCCGAGAGTGCGAAATCTTCCAGAACTTCGTGTTTGTGCGGCGGCAGGCGAAGACCGGATCGGCCCCTGTCACCGCGAGGGGTGCGTTTTTCCAGATAGGAGGCGAAGGGATCACGCAAGTGCCCGATATCCAATGGCGGCGCCTGAGGCCGGTGACGATGAGCATCGATCGGTGGAGTCGGGGACGGACTTGTGCTTCTGGCCTGCGCGGCGGCGGTCGGAACGATCGCGGTCGCCAGCAAAAAGGCGGCCAGGATCCGCTGCGTCGCTTTCTGAAACTCCGCCCCGGGGTTGCCCATGATGTCGGGAGATTAGCACCCGCATCGCAAATGAAAAGAAGGTCCACTGGCAACTCCGCCGCCGCACGATATATTTTGCGCATGCTGGTGGGTGTGGATACGGGCGGAACCTTCACGGATTTTGTCGCCCTCGATGATCGCGGTCTGCACTTTTCCAAGGAGCTTTCCACACCGCACGATCCGTGCGAGGCCATCCTCCGCGGTCTTGAAAAGATGACGGGCGGATACCGCCACAAACTGGATCTGATCCACGGCTCCACCGTGGCCACCAATGCCATCCTTGAGCGCAAGGGCGTGAGGACCCTGTTTGTGACCAATCGCGGTCTGGAGGATCTGCTTGTGATCGGCAGGCAGACACGTGCCGAGCTTTACGCCCTGTGCCCCATCCCTTCCAGGCCCAGGGTGGAGCGAGGGGATTGTTTTGGCATCGGCGGCCGCGTGGATGCCTCCGGCAAGGAACTGGTCTCCATGGACATCGAAGGTCTGAAAGAGTTGTCCAACCGCATCAGGGATGGGGATTATGAAGCGGTGGCCGTATGTCTGCTGTTCTCCTTCCTCAATCCGGAGCATGAGAAACGGATCGCGGCCTCCCTGCCCGCGGAGGTGTTCGTATCCCTGTCGCACGAGGTGCTGAACGAATACCACGAATACGAGCGTGCCGCCGCCACCTATCTCAACGCCTATGTCGGGCCGCTGGTGCAGCGCTACCTGGAGCGCCTGGATCGAATGCTTTCTCTGCGACGTTTCTATGTCATGCATTCCGCCGGCGGTGTCATGTCCATCGACGAGGCGGGACGCAACGCCGTGCGCATGGTCCTCTCCGGTCCGGCCGGCGGCCTCGTTGCGGCCCGCTTCGTCGGCGAACAATTGTCCCTGCCAAGGCTGATCAGTTTCGACATGGGCGGCACCAGCACGGACGTGTCGCTTTTGACGGGGGATGAATTGCACATCACCACCGAGGCGGAGATCGCCGATTTTCCGGTGGCCGTGCCGATGCTCGATATTCACACGATCGGGGCCGGTGGCGGCTCCATCGCCTGGCGGGACACCGCCGGTCTTTTGCGCGTGGGGCCCGAGTCCACCGGCGCAGATCCCGGTCCCGCCTGCTACGGTCGCGGCGGCAAAAAGCCCACGGTGACCGACGCCAATGTCGTGCTCGGGCGTATTCCCGCGAGTGTGCGTCTGGCCGGCGACATGGCGATCGACGTGCGGGCCTCCGAGCAAGCGGTGGCGGCGCTGGGACGGGAATTCGGCATGGGATTGATGGAAATGGCGCAGGGAATCGTGCGCGTGGCGGAGGAGAACATGGCTGCGGCCTTGCGCGTGGTATCCGTGGAACGGGGCCATGATCCCCGTCAATTCGCCCTCGTCTGCTTCGGAGGTGCCGGCGGTCTGCACGCCTGCTCGCTGGCCGCGGCCCTGGGGATCCCGCGCATCGTGCTGCCCGTGGCGAGCGGGGCCTTTTCCACACTCGGCATGCTGGCGGGAAGGCGTCAGTGCGATCTGTCCCAGAGTCGTCGTTTGCACGTGCGTGAGAAAGGCACCGCGGATGAGGTGGCCCGCATCTTCCGGCACCTGGAGGCGGAGGCCCGGCGCCGCATTCACGGGGGTGACCTGCGTTTCATCCGCGCCGCCGACATGCGCTATCGCGGGCAGGGCTTCCATTTGACGATCCCCTGCGATCGCAGCATCGAGGATCTGGAGGCGGCCTTTGTGGCCGCGCATGCGGCGGCCTACGGCCATACGCTGGATCGGGAGGTGGAAATCATGACCTTGCGCCTGCGTGCCGTGGCCCCGGGCAGGCCGTTGCGATTGCCGCGGCTTGCGCGCGCCACGGCTCCCCCGGAGCGGACGGGAAGTTCCGAGGTTTTCGCGGCCGGCGATACGCCGCATTATCACCGCCTCAATCTGCGTCCGGGCCATCGCCTCATGGGCCCGGCGTTGGTACTGGAAGATACGGCCACGTTGTGGCTGCCGTCCGGCTGGATTCTGGAACTGTCCCCGCACGGTCATTTGTTGCTCCGATGCTCATGAATGCGGTGGAATTGAGCCTCTTTTCCCATCGGCTGGCCGCCGTATGCCGCGAGATGGGCGCCGTTTTGAAACGCAGTGCCCTGTCGCCCAACATCAAGGATCGCGAGGATTTCTCCTGCGCCATTTTTGATGCCGGCGGTGAACTGGTGGCCCAGGCCGCGCACATCCCCGTGCATCTGGGATCGATGGCCTGGTGCATGCGGGATGTCGTCGGGCGCATGCGCTGGCAACGAGGCGATGTCGTGGTTTTCAATGACCCCTTTCTCGGCGGCACGCACCTTCCCGACATCACCGTCGTGGCTCCCGTTGTCACGGCCAATGGCCTGATCGCTTTCGTCGCCACCCGTGCCCACCACGCCGATGTGGGTGGCATCTCCCCCGGCTCCATGGGCCTGCACACCTCGCTTGAGGAGGAGGGCGTGGTATTGCACCCCGAGCACTGGTTCCGCGGTGGACGGGAGCAAAAGGAATTGCTGCAGCGGTTCCTGCTGCGGGCACGCAACGCCGAAGAGCGCCTGGGCGATCTAGCGGCCCAGCGCGCCGCCTGCAAGGTGGGAATTGCACGGATCGTGGATTTGGCGAAGGGCCAGGAGATGACCGCAGGCATGGCGCAGCTGCTCAAAGTCTCCGAGGTCTACGGCCGTCGTGCCATCGCCGACATTCCCGACGGTTCCTATCGGTTTGAGGATGGGATGGAGGACGACGGCCTGGGAAACGGACCGTTGCCCATCCGTGTTCGCGTCGGAATCCACGGCGAGGAGGCTGAAGTGGATTTTGCGGGCACGGCCGGCCAGTCTCCGGGGCCGGTCAATTGTCCCCTGTCCGTGACGGCCGCCGCCGTGTTCTACGTCTTTCGCTGCCTGATGCCGGCGGAGACGCCGCAGACCGGGGCCATCTTCCGCAACGTACGTCTCTCGGCGCCGTCGGGCAGCTTGGTCCATGCCCATCCGGAAGCGGCCGTGGCGGCCGGCAATGTCGAGACCAGCCAGCGCATCGTGGATGTGGTGCTCGGGGCGCTCGCCCAAGCCTGTCCCCAGCGCATACCCGCGGCGGCGCAGGGGACCATGAACAACGTCATCTTTGGTGCCGGAGAGGGTGGCGGCGATTCCTGGGTGTATTACGAAACCCTGGGGGGAGGCATGGGTGCGCATGCACACGGTGACGGCCTTTCAGCCGTGCAATGCCACATGACCAACACCCGGAACACCTCCATCGAGGTGTTGGAAATGCATTATCCGTTGCGGATCCTTGAGTACGCCGTGCGTCGGGAATCCGGCGGTCGCGGTCGCCACCGCGGCGGCGACGGCCTCGTGCGCGAATGGGAAGTGCTCGATCCCTGCACGCTGTCGCTGCTCACCGAACGGCGCCGCACCTCCCCTTACGGTCTGTGTGGTGGCGGCTCCGGCAAGCGCGGCCGCAACCTGCTCGGGCGCGGTGGGTCCTGGCAAAGCCTTCCGGGCAAGTGCGCGCGAGATCTCAAACGCGGCGACAGGCTGCGCATCGAGACCCCCGGTGGCGGCGGCTACGGACGCAAGCGGAAAGGATAACAACGTGCATGTCCTCGGCATCGAAACCTCCTGCGACGAAACGGCGGCGGCGGTCTTGCGGTGCCGGAACGGAGCTTGCCGCATCCTGTCCGAACAACTCGCCTCCCAATCATCCATCCACGCCCGCTTCGGCGGTGTGGTGCCGGAGATCGCCTCGCGGGAACATGTGCGGCTGCTGCCGCCGATGGTCGATGCGGTCATGGAGGAGGCCGGCCTGGAATGGGAGGCTCTCGAGGCCATCGCCGTCACCGCCGGACCCGGCTTGATGGGGGCGCTCCTGGTTGGTGTCTCCTATGCGCGCGCGGCGGGCCTGGTGCAGGGGTTGAAGGTTCTGCCCATCCATCACATGGAAGGGCATCTTTTTGCCGCCGGTTTGAGCGGTGCCATGCCGGCTTTCCCCTTTCTCACACTCCTTGTCTCCGGAGGCCATACCCTGCTCATCCGCACAGACGGTGTCGGCCGCTACTCACTGCTTGGGCAAACCGTGGACGACGCCGCGGGTGAATGTTTCGACAAGTGCGCGCGTCTGCTCGGCCTTCCCTATCCCGGGGGGCCGGCCATCGCCGGACTGGCTGCAAAGGGCGACCCCTCGCGCTTTGCATTGCCGCGGCCGATGCTTCATGCGGGCGGCTTGAATTTCAGCTTTTCCGGCTTGAAAACCGCCGTACTGTATCGGCTGCGCGAACTCGGGGAACCGGACGCGGGGACGCGCGCGGATCTCGCCGCCGGCATCGAGGCCGCGATCTGCGAGGTGCTGGTGGCCAAGGCCCTGCGTGCCTGCCGGGAACAGCGTATTCCCAGGCTCACGGTGGCTGGGGGCGTGGCCGCCAATGCCCGGTTGCGCGAATTGCTGCGCCGCGGCGCCGCCAAGGAGGGCATTGCCCTGTCGCTGCCCGAAGGCCGTTATTGCACCGACAACGCCGCCATGATCGCGTACGCCGGCATCCTGCGGCTGCAACATGGTCTGGAGGCGCCGCAGACGTGGGATGCGCGTCCCCGCTGGCCTCTGGCTGTCCCCGCATGAGCGGACTCGTCCTCCTGACCACCTCCTATCCCGCCGCCGGGGGCGGTGAGGACGGCAAGGCGGCCGCCGGCGGCTTCGTGGCCGATGTGGCGCAGGCGCTGGCCGAAGAGACGGAGGTGCATGTGGTGGCGCCGGCGCTTGAGGATCTGCGCACACGGGCGGGGCGGCTCACCGTGCATCGCTTTTGCGCCCCCCGCTTGCCGCTGTCGTTGTTGCAGCCAGGGAATCCCATGTACTGGCGGCCCATCGTGCACACCCTGCGCCGAGGCCAGGTGGCGCTCGACTCCGTGCTCGAACGCGAGGATATCGCGCATGTGCTCGCCCTCTGGGTTCTTCCGAGCGGCTGGTGGGCTCATCGCGCCTGGATGCGCAGCGGCATTCCTTATTCGACCTGGGCCCTGGGCAGCGACATCTGGAGCCTTGCCGGCTTACCGCTTGTGCGTGGATACATGCGGCGGGTGCTGCGCGATGCCCGCCATCGCTTCGCCGACGGCCGTCTGCTGGCGAAAGAGGTGCGGGAGATCAGCGGTATGGATTGTGCTTATCTTGCCAGCGCCCGCAACCTTTCCGTGGCGGGCGGAAGAGAAAAATCGAGCCATCCGCCCTACCGGCTGGCGTTTCTCGGACGCTGGCATCCGAACAAGGGGGTCGATCTCCTGTTCGATGCCCTCGATCGCCTTGCAGCCGCGGATTGGACACGGATCGAGGAGGTGCGTATCGCCGGTGGCGGGCCGCTGCAGGCTATCGTGCATCGGCGCGCCGAAAGACTTGCCGCCGCCGGCCGTCCTCTTCGACTTCTTGACTATCTGGACAGGGAACAGGCGGCGTCCTTGTTGCAATGGACGGATTACCTGCTGCTGCCTTCGAGGCGGGAGAGTATTCCGGTGGTTTACTCGGATGCCATGCGTTCGGGAACCCCCGTCGTCTGTACGCCCGCGGGGGATCTGCCCTGTCTCGTACTCGAGGGAGGTTCCGGAATCGTGGCGAGCGAGATCGGTGCGGCGGCCTATGCGCGGGCCTTGCATCAGGCCCTTGCGCTCTCACCGCGGAAATTCACCGACCGCCTGCGGCCGCTGGCGGCCCAGTTCGATGTGTCGCACGCCGCGCAGAGGATTTTAGGCTGCTGTCTGTCGATTTCGTGGTAGGCTGGCCGGATGGCAAAGCGGACGAAAACCCTGTTGATCCTCGGTTGCGGCTATGTTGGCGGCATGTTGGCCCACGCATGCCTTAAGGCCGGCATGCGCGTCGTCGGCGTGACCCGCAGTCGTTCCCGCGCAGCCGGCCTGAACACGGCCGGCATTCGGGCCGTCGTCGCCTCCGGACCCGAGGAGCTGACGGACGATGTTCTGGATGGTTGCCAAATCCTCGTTGATTCCATCCCCCTCGAACGGGAGAGGGGGCAAGTCCATGCCGGCCAATGCCGCTGGTTGCCGCATCTCGCCGGGCGCCTGCGTTCACTGGAATGGGCGGGGTATCTTTCCGCCACCAGCGTCTATGGGGATGCGGGTGGTGCCTGGGTGGATGAGACGACCCCCTGCCGGCCCTCGAGCGCGCGCGGCCGAGAGCGTCTGCGTGCGGAGCGGGCCTGGCTGCAGTCAGGACTGCCGGTGGAGGTGTTCCGTCTGGCCGGAATCTACGGCCCCGGAAGAAACATCGTGGCCCGGCTGCGCAACGGCGGCTACAAGGTCATACGCTGGCAACCGCCGCACTGGTCCAGCCGCATTCATGTCGAGGACATCGTGGCGGCGCTCATGGCGGCCATGCGGCACCCGCGGCCGGGAAGAATCGTCAATCTTGCCGACGACCTGCCGTTGCCACACATCGATTACGTGCAAGAGGTGGCGAAGATGGCCGGGGCTCCGGCACCGATCGTGTTGAGTCCGGAGGAGGGGTGTCTGCACCTGTCACCGGCCCAGATGGCCTTCTTTTCCGAAAGCAAGCGGGTGGGCAATCGCCTGCTGCATCGCGAATTGCTGCCGCAATTGAAATATCCGACGTTTCGGGAGGGGATCGCGGCCTTACTGTAGGAGATTCCGGCGCGTCCAGCGCTTTTCCCGGATGGCAAGCAGGCAGGATTGCTCGTCCTCGTAGTGCTCGACGGACAGGCGCAGAATACGCCCCATCACCCAGCGGCCGACGAAATACCCGTTGCGGTCGTGCATGCAAGCGTATTTCCAATCCTCCATTCCAGGCCTCCTTCACGAACTAATCGGGGTAGGCTTTATGCTGGCAAGATCTCGAAAAGGCTCAGCCTTTTCCAATATGAAATGAGCCTGAAATATCTGATGCGTCTGTCCATCATGGAGGGATGTTGGTTCAGATGGATGAGATGCATGTCAGAACACTGGAAGATATTGAGTCGCCCCTGAACAAATCGCAACACAGTGATTTCATTTCACTTTTTCTACATTTCGGGGTACCATAATTGCAAGAGAAGGTGGATTGGCCACATGAAAACTTGCAAATGCGGAGGAGCATATGGGACCGAAGCGGATGGGAAGGACGGCTCAGGAGGATCTGTATCGCAGTCGTTTGGAGAACATGATTTCGCTGGAGCATGAGTTGGCAAAGTTGAGCCGTTTGATTGACTGGGGTGCGTTTGATGCGGAATGGGGCGAGCTGTTTGAGTCGAATCGTGGAGCGCCGGCGATTCCGACGCGTCTGATTGCGGGGCTGCATTATCTGAAGCACATGTACAAGCTGTCGGATGAAGAGGTTGTGGCGCGCTGGGTGGAGAATCCGTACTGGCAATATTTCTGCGGCGAGGAGTGGTTTCGGCATGATCTGCCGCTGCATCCGAGTTCGCTGAGCCGCTGGCGGAAGCGAATCGGGAGATCGGGCTGTGAGCGTCTGTTGCAGGAGACGATTGAAGCTGCCAGGCGGAGCAAGGCCTTGCCGAAGCATGAATTGCGCAAGGTCATCGTGGATACGACGGTACAGGAGAAGAATATTGCTTTTCCGACGGATGCGAAGCTTCTGGATGCGGCCCGGCGGAGGTTGGTGAAGCTGGCGGGGGAACATGGATTGAGTCTACGCCAGAACTACAACCGTGTTGGCAAGCGTCTGGTGCGTCAGATTGGCGGCTATGCGCACGCCAGGCAGTTCAAGAGGATGCGCGCCGCCTTGAGGAAGCTGAACGTTCGGGTCGGACGCGTGGTTCGGGATATTGAGCGCCAACTGGAGGGGCGGGATGAGCGGACGAGGGAAGCCTTTGCCCGTGATCTTGCGCTTGCCCGGCGCATCCTGAGTCAAAAGCGTTCGGACAAGGACAAGCTTTACAGCCTGCATGCACCGGAGACGGAGTGCATATCCAAGGGCAAGGCGCATAAGCGTTATGAGTTCGGGGTCAAGGCATCGTTTGCCACCACGCATCGGAGCGGTTTTGTGGTTGGCGCCTTGCACTGTCCGGGCAATCCGTATGACGGGCATACGCTGAGGCCCCAGCTTGAGCAGGTGAAGAAGTTGACGGGTGTGATGCCCGCCCGGTGTTTTGCGGACAAGGGTTATCGGGGCCATGGCGTGACCGATATCCAGGTCTTCATCTCGGGGCAGCG
>AMFO01002123.1_pt1 | contig 14830 bp, 12 predicted proteins | sample 552608 | NCBI WGS metagenome assembly AMFO01 (sample SAMN01893955, study PRJNA167987) | microbial mat metagenome | biome: hydrothermal vent | place: USA: Loihi, Hawai'I | collected 2003-05-01
CGACCGGGCTACTTCGAGGTCGAGCTCGACGTCTACGGCCGCGCCGGCCGGCCCTGCCACCGCTGCGGGGGGATTCTGCGCGCGACACGGATCGCCGGCCGCTCCACCGTCTGGTGCCCCCGCTGCCAGCGCTGAGAATCAGAACGCCAACGTCGGCTCGACCTCGATGACGACGTTCGCGACCTGAGGGAAACGGCTTCGGATGGCGTCGGCCACCCGCTTCCTGATGGCGGCCGTGTCCGCCCCCTCAAGGGAGGCGTCGAAGACCACGTTGCACGAGCGGCTGCCGCCGACGATGCGCAGGTCGTGAAACTCCAGAAAGCCCGGGATGCCGGTCTTCATCTCGGCGAGCAAGTCCTGCACCGGGCCGTACAGCGGGTGGTGCCTGTCCACCGGGTCCACGTGGACGACGGCCACCGCCCCGAGCTCCGCCGCCAGCCGCTTCTCCACCGCCTCCGCCACGTCGTGGGCCGTCACCACGTCCAGATCAACCGGGACCTCCACGTGCAGGGAGAGGATCAGGAGCCGGCCGTAGGCATGGACCATCACGTCGTGGACGGCGTCCACCAGCGGGTCCGCGAGCGCCAGCTCGCGGATGCGCGCCTTGAGCTCCTCGGGCGCCGCCTCGCCGATGAGGGGATTGAACGAGCGGCGGACGAGGACCAGGCCCGACCAGGCGATGACACCGGCCACCGCCAGACCGGCGGCGCCGTCCAGCCAGCGCACGCCGAACCGCTCGCCGGCCAGGGCGAGCACCACCACCAGGGTGGCGAGGGCGTCGCTGTGGTGGTGCCAGGCGTCGGCCTCGAGCGCGGTGGAGGTGATCCGCCGGGCGAGCAACGACGAGAAGCGGGCCAGCCACTCCTTGAGCACGATGGTCACGGCGAGGACGACGAGCAGCGGCCAGGAGGCCTCGACGGCGTGCGGATGGAGGAGGCTCGCCACCGAGCTGCGCGCGAACTCCACCGCCCCCACCAGCAGGAGAACGGCGATCACCAGCGAGGCGACGCTCTCGATGCGGCCGTGGCCGAAGGGGTGCTCGCGGTCCGGCGGCTTCGCCGACGCGCGGAAGCTCCAGATCACCACCGCCGAGGTGAGGAGGTCGCCCAGCGAGTGGAACCCGTCCGCCACCAGGCTGACGCTGCCGATGAGGAGCCCGGGAATCACCTTGACGGCGAAGACGACCAGGTTCACGACGACGCTCACCCAGCCCTCGAGCATGCCGGCACGGGTGGCGCCGCCGGCGCCCCCGGGCAAGAATCTCCGGATCAGGATCTCAGCCAGCACTGCGGATTTCCTTCGCTTTCCTCATCATCGGTCAGCAGTGTATCGTGATCTTCCGCTCTCGTGCCGCCGGCCGATCGCCCAAAAATCGTGTATCGTGGACTTTCGGAGGACAGTGATGGCCGTTGCTCCCAAACGCCTGGAACGGTTTCTCGCGGCGTACAAGGAGTACGTGCACACCGTGCTCCAGCCCACCCAGGCCGAGATCATGCGCTTTCTGGCCGCCCTCCAGGACCCCGCCTACTGGAGCCGCCACCGGTCCGGCCAGCGGGTGGCGCTCCCGTCGCCGATCCGCACCAGCTTCTCCCGCGTCAAGCGCCCGGAGCAGGTGGTCGACAAGATCCTGCGCAAGCCCGACCGCTTCCCGGCCGGCCTGCAGCCGGTGAGCTTCAGGAACATGACCGACGCCCTGGGGGTGCGGGTGGTCGCCTTCGTCCTCAGCCACCTGGCGCTCATCGACCGCGAGATTCGCTCCTCCGACGAGCTGGAGATCTCCCGCAAGGAACCCCCGGTCATCTACGCCAGCGAGGGGCACGCGAGGATGCTCGGCCTCGATCACCTCAAGCACCAGGAGAAGGAGAGCGGCTACTCCTCGGTCCACTACATCGTCCGCCTCAAGCACTCCTCCGTGCCCCGGCGCGACCGGCCCTGGTTCGAGCTCCAGGTGCGGACGCTGGCCCAGGAGCTGTGGAGCGAGCTCGAGCACCACCTGGGCTACAAGCCCGGGCGCCGCTCCAGCGTCTCGGCCCGGCGCCAGCTGCGCATCCTGGCCAAGCACATCGCCGCCATCGACGAGCACTTCAACTTCCTGTACGAGGAGCTCAACCGCTTCCAGCAGACGGTGACCTACACCGCTACCGACCCCCTCAACGCCGAGAACCTGCCCTCGGTCCTGGCCGAGATCGGCCTCGTCTGCGCCCAGCGCGACATGAACAACATCCTCAAGCTCCTCTACAGCCGCGGCGTCGAGACCGTCGGCGACCTGGGCACCCTCGCCACCCCGCGCCGCCTCGAGATGATCCGCCACACCTACCTGTCGGTGACCGGACGGGTGCCCACGAGCCTGGAGGTGGTGGCCACCCTGGCCGCCCTGGCCAACGCCGGCTCCGAGGAGGAGGAGATCGAGCGCATCAAGTCCCAGATCGCCTACCGCTGGGCCTGGGAGTCCATCCGCTCGGAGGCCAGCACGACCCCCGCCGAGTAGCGCGCCTCAGCGTCCCGCCAGCATGCCCAGGATCTCCCACGCCGCGTGCTGGGTGCGTGCCAGCCCCTCCTCCTGGGGAACCACGGCCCGCACGTCCCGGACGTCGGCGATACCGAGGAAGTCGGCCGGCAGCATGGCCGCCTCCAACCCGGCCCGGGCGCACAACCGCCGCGCCCGGCGCAGGTGCCAGGCCGACGACAGCACCGCGATCCGGCGCCATCCCCGTTCGCGCACGAGACGGGCGAAGGCCCGGACCTCCTCGGAGGTCGTGCGCGGGCCGTTCAGCGCCACGACAGCCTCCCGCGAGACCCCGAGCTCGACCCACAGCCGGCGCTCCACGTCGCCGTAGCGTGCCGGCGGGCGATCCGGCCGCAGCTTCACCGGCCCGGTGGCCACCAGGATGCGGGTCGCCCCGGCGCGCCACAGGCGGGCGGCGAGCACCGCCCGGTCCCCGGCCTCGGTGACTATCACGCGGTCGCCCGGGCCGAGGCCCACCCCGCCGCCGAGCACCAGCACCGCGTCGAACGGCCCGGTCCGCAGGGGATCCACCGCCGCGAAGGGCCGTTCGAGCCACGCGGTCAGGGCGACGCCGGCCGCCGGGCTTCCCGCCGCGCCCACGGCCAGCCACAGGAGGCCGGCAGCCGCGGCCGCCCGGGTCCGGCCCCGCGCCAGCCGCTCCAGGGCCAGCACGAACAGGGCGATCCACACCAGGCCGAGCGGCATCAGGCACAGGGCCAGCGTCTTGCGGGCCGCGTAGGCCCCCGCCGTGAGCAGGATGCCGGCGGCCACGGCCGCCAGCCAGAGGACCCAGGCGGCCACGCGCCGCCGCGCCACCCAGGACCGGCCGGCCACGGCCAGCCAGGCCGCGGCCGCCACCCCACCCGCGAGAACCAGGATCGACGCCGTGTCGGCGAGGGACCGGCTCATGGCTTGGGTTTCAGCCAGGCCACCTGGTACGGCCAGAGCTGGAGCTCGAGGGTCGGGCCGGTGACCTCGACCTCCTCGTGGCCAACGAGGTCGCGGAGGGTCCCGGCGAGACCGAGCTCGCCGGCGGGGATCGTGACCCCGACCCGCACCTGGGAGACGTTGATCAGCGCGAGAATCGCCGCGCCGGAGCCGGCGGGGGTCCGGAGGACGGCGAAGACGCGCCGATCCAGGTGGAGGACGCGCTGGACGGCGTTGGGGTGAAACGCCGGCTCGCTCACCCGCAACCGCAGCAGCTCGATGTAACGCCGGGCGATCTCGGCGTGCACCGACCCCGTGCGCGAGAGCAGCTCGAACAGCTTCTGCTCCTCGATCACCGGCCGGTTAATCGAGCGCAGCGAGCCCTCGCGGATGACCGCCTGCTCATCGTTGCGGGCCCCGACCATGCTCGGCAGATAGATCCCCGGCACGCCGCGCAGGACCAGCGCCACCGCCCGCGAGGCGATGAACCGGCAGACCCTGGTCTCGGTGTCCTCCGGGATCCCGTCCGGGTTCAGGATGGAGTACCAGGTGATGTTGAGCTCGTAGGGGCTTTCGGCCCCGTCCCGGTCGGTCCGGCGGGAGACGAAGCCGCCCCGCTCCTCGGCCCGGTCGCACAGGTTCTGGATGGCCCGTTCGGGCAGGATCCCGCGCGCACCGAGGAGGCCGATCCCGTCGTGGGAGTCCAGGAAGTTGAGGAACGTGGTCGTCTCCGAGGGCGGCACCAGATCCTCCGCCCAGTCGCTCAGCGTCTCGGCGTTCCCGGTGAGGAAGGTGTGCACCACCAGCGGCGGCAGCGCGAAGTTGTAGACCATCTGGGCCTCGTCGTGGCCGTCGCCGAAGTAGGTGATGTTCTCCGCGTGCGGGACGTTGGTCTCGGTGACCAGGCCCACGTGGGGCGAGACGGCGTCCAGGACATCCCGGAACAGCTTGACGATGGCGTGGGTCTGCTGCAGGTGCGCGCAGGTGGTCCCGAGCTCGCACCACAGGTAGGTGACCGCGTCCAGGCGCAGGAGGTCCGCCCCCCGGCGCACGTAGTAGAGCAGGATCTCCAGGACCTTGAGCAGCACCTTGGGATTCTTGAAGTTGAGATCGATCTGGTCGGGCGAGAAGGTCGTCCACACGTAGCGGCGGCCGTGGATGGTGTCGAACGGGGTCAGCACGTCGGTGGTGCGCGGCCGCATGATGAGCTTCAGCCGGTCGGGATCCACCGCCGATCGGGTGTTGAAGACCGTGAAGAAGCTCTCGTAGTCGGGGTCGCCGTTGCGGAACTGCTGGAACCAGTAGCTCTTCGACGAGACGTGGTTGAAGATCGCGTCGAACATGAGCTTAAAGTCGACCTCCAGCTCCTCGATCTCCTCCCACGAGCCCAGCCGCGGATCGACCTCCTCGTAGGAGATGACCGAGAAGCCGCGGTCCGACGAGTAGGGGAAGAACGGCAGGATGTGCAGGGTGTTCACGATCCCGCAGAAGAAGTTCTCCATGATGTCGGCGAGGGTCTGGAGCGGCCGGCGGTTGGCGGACACCACCATGTCGCCGTAGGTGATCAGGATGATGTCCTGCTCCGAGAAACGCCGGGTGGGATCGAAACGGCTCTCCATCTCGATCAGCTCCGGCGTCAGGTGGGCGTGGTGGACCTTCATCAGGCGCTCCACCTCGCGCGCCACACCTTCCACTTTGTCCTCCCCGTACAGGATTCGGAGCCGCTTCCTGACGCGTTCGGCCGCCCACTTCGGGACCTCGAAGATTGGCCTGGAGTAGTCGGGTTCCAGCCGGTAGAGGAGCCCGCGGAAGGCGTTGGCCGATACCGGCTGGGTGCCGGACGCCTTACGATCGACGGCCATCGTCGCCTCCCTTCGTCGCACCGCCGGCCGGGGGCCGGCCCCCGCCGCCGGCTCCGGCCGGGATCTCGTAGCCGACCCCGCCGTCGAGCCGAATCGCGCTCCGGGCGAAGACGCCGCCGCCGCGGGCGAGCAGCCGCCCGTCCTCGGCGGCCAGCTCCGACTCGGCGATGATCAGCCGCCGTCCCGCCCGGACCACGCGGCCCCGGGAGACGATGACGCCCGCGCTCACCGGCCGCAGCAGCTTCAGGTCGAACGAGACCGTCAGCACGAAGACGTCCGTGACCAGGGAGTTGGCCGCGAAGAAGGCCGCGTCGTCGAGCATCTTGAAGAAGTAGGCGCCGTGCATGGCGTGCGCGGCGTGGTGCATCGACTCCGTGACCGCCATGCGGATCTCGGCTTCGCCCCGTGTCACCTCGAGGCGGGGACGGATCGCCCGGTTGCAGGGCGCCCGATGGTACATCCGCTCCAGCGCCCTGAAGTGCTCGTCCCCGATCATCGATCCCTCCCGTGGACCCGGACAGCGGTCCCCGTCCGCCATGTGCTCACACGTCACCTCCGGTTCCATGGTACGCGAAACGGCCGCCCGGGGCCGCCGTCCCGGACCCCGTTGCGACACCGTCGCACCCGGTTCCGCTGCGTGCGCCGCGTACGTTTTCTCGTGCTATACTCCCCCCAACGATGAAGGAAGTCAGCTCGGCAAGGGTTCCCTTGCGGGAAAGTGCAGGTACAGCCCCGAGGACGAAGTTGCCCCCGCCCGCGGCGCCCGCCGACCGTACGATTGTGCACCATCTTCGAAGATCATGAGCACGATCCCCCGCGTCCTCCTGATCGACGGCAGCGTGGACGACAGGGAGCTCGCCCGCCTCATACTGGAACGGGAGCTGCCGTCGGTGAAGGTCGAGGCCGTGGGGGATGCGGCCGGCTTCTCCCGGGCCCTCGTTCGCGGCGGCTTCGGCGTGGTCGTCACGGAGATCCGCCTGGGCTGGATCGACGGGCTGGAGCTGGTGAGGACGATCCGGGACACGGTCCCGGAGTGCCCGGTCGTCATCCTCACCGCGCGCGAGAACGAGCGGACCGCCGTGCAGGCGCTGCAGGAGGGTGCCGATCTCTTCGTGGCCAAGTCCTCCCGCGGGTACCTGGATCTCGGCAAGGCCGTCAAGACCGCCATGTTCCGCTCCCACCAGCGCCGCAGCCGGAGCGCCGAGGACACCCCCTACCGGCGGCTGGTCGCCTCCCTCCCCGTCGGCGTCTTCACGGCGACGGGGGACGGCAGGATTCTCGACGCCAACCCGGCCCTGGCCACCATCCTCGGCTTCCCCTCGGCGGAGGCCCTGGCCGACACGCCGCTGCCCGGGCTCTTCCTGCACCCGACGGAGGCCGAGCGCTGGCGCGCCCAGCTCGGCAGCCCGGCCGGCGTGGTCCAGACCGAGGTGCCACTGCGCAAGAACGACGGCAAGACCGTCTGGACCCGGATCAGCGCCTGGCTCGTCCAGCGCGGCCCGGACGCGGACCAGAGCTGGATCCAGGGCATGATCGAGGACGTCTCCGACGAGCGGCGTGCCCGCCAGGAGATGGCGCGGCGCAACGACGTCCTCGCCCAGTCGTGCGCCGAGCTCGAGAACTTCGCCTCGGTCGTCTCCCACGACCTCCGCGAGCCCCTCCACCTGGTGGAGCGGTACACCAGGATGCTCGCCGACCGCACCGGGGACGGGCTCGACGCCAAGGCCAGGGATTACATGGCCCACATCGTCCACGGCACGGAGCGGCTGCGCGGGATGATCGACGCCATCCTCGAGCTGTCCCGGGTGGAGACCAGGGGCGCGAGCTTCCTGCCCGTGGACTTCGAGAGCGTCCTCGCCGAGGCCGTGGCCAACCTCGGGCCCGCCATCGACGAGGCCGACGCCGAGGTCACCCACGACCTCCTGCCGACCCTCGCCGCGGACGAGACCCAGATGGTGCAGCTCTTCCAGAACCTGATCGGCAACGCGGTCAAGTTCCGGGGCGAGGACGACCCGAAGATCCACGTCAGCGCCGAGGAGAGGATCGACGACTGGCTCTTCGCGGTCAGGGACAACGGCATCGGCATCGAGCCCGAGGCCGCGTCCAGGATCTTCGAGATCTTTCAACGCCTGCATACCCAGGACGAGTACCCCGGAATGGGGATCGGGTTGACCCTGTGCCAGCGCATCGTGCAGCGGCACGGGGGCACGATCTGGCTCGAGTCGGAGCCCGGTCGCGGGACGACCTTCTTCTTCACCATTCCGAAGCACATCGGGCAGTGGCCATGAGCACGCCTGGAGGAAGACGATGAATCGGGAAACCATCCGTGTACTCCTGGTCGAGGACAGCCCCGGGGAGGCGGATCTCGTGCGCGAGATGCTCGCCGACGCCCCGGGGACGTCCTTCGAGCTCACCCACGAGGTGCGCCTGGCCCCCGCCCTGGCCCGGCTGGCACCGGAGGCGTTCGACATCGTGCTGCTCGACCTCAACCTTCCCGATTCCCGCGGCCTCAAGACCTTCGAGAGACTGCACGCCCACTGCCCCTCGGTCCCGGTCATCGTCCTCACCAACCAGAAGGACGAGGAGATGGGCGCCCGCGCCGTGCGCGACGGCGCCCAGGACTACCTCCTCAAGCAGGATACCGGCCCCACCCTCCTGCTCCGCTCCATCCGCTACGCCATCGAGCGGCAGGCGGCCCAGGCCGCCCTGCGGGAGAGCGAGGAGCGCTACGCCCTCGCCGTCGGCGGCGCCAACGACGGCCTCTGGGACTGGAACCTGAAGACCGGCGAGGTCTACTTCTCGCCGCGCTGGAAGGAGATGATCGGCTGCACCAACGAGGACATCGACGGCGACCCGGAGGAGTGGCTCGGCCGCGTCCATCCCGAGGACCGGGAAACCCTCGAGGCGGCCATCAAGGCCCACCTCGCCGGCCAGACCCCCCACCTGGAGCTCGAGTACCGGATCCGGCACGCCGACGGCTCCTACCGCTGGGTGCTGGTCCGCGGCCTCGCCGTCACCGGCAGCGACGGCAAACCCACCCGGATGGCCGGCTCCCAGACCGACATCACGGAAAAGAAACAGACCGAGGCCCAGCTCCTTTACGACGCCTTCCACGACGCCCTCACCGGCCTCGCCAACCGGGCCCTCTTCCTCGACCGCCTGCAGCTCACCCTGGACGCCACCAAGCGCAAGAGGAACGGCCAGTTCGCGGTCCTCTTCCTGGATCTCGACCGCTTCAAGAACGTCAACGACAGCCTCGGACACGCCGCCGGCGACCGGCTCCTGCAGATGATCGGCGAGCGCTTCCAGACCTTCCTCCGTCCCGGCGACACCCTGGCCCGGCTCGGCGGCGACGAGTTCGCCATCCTCGTCAACGACGTCTTCGATCCCTCCGACGCCGTCCACGTGGCCAACCGGATCCAGAAGCTCCTCGGCGAGCGTTTCATCATCGACGGCAGCGAGGTCTTCATCTCGGCGAGCATCGGCATCGCCCTCAGCTCCACCGGGTACGACAGCGCCGACGAGCTCCTCCGCGACGCCGACATCTCCATGTACCGGGCCAAGGCCGCCGGCAAGAACCGCTGCGAGATCTTCGACCGCGAGATGCACCAGGCCGCAGTGGCCCTGATGAAGCTCGAGATGGACCTCCGGCGGGCGATAAAGAGCAACGAGTTCGTCATGTACTACCAGCCCATCGTCTCCCTCGACACCAGGAGAATGGTGGGGTTCGAGGGCCTCGTCCGCTGGCGCCATCCCACCCGCGGGCTCATCGCACCCCAGCACTTCATCGGCGTCGCCGAGGAAACGGGCCTCATCGTTCCCCTCGGCTGGTGGGTCCTGGAGGAATCCTGCCGCCAGATCGGCATCTGGCAGCGGCGCTTCCCGGTCGACCCGCCCCTGTCGGTGAGCGTCAACGTCTCCGGCAAGCTCTTTCACCAGAAGGACATGGTCGGCCGGATCGTGCGCAGCCTCGAGGCCTCGAACCTCGACCCGTCGAGCCTGCGGCTGGAGATCACGGAGAACATCCTCCTCGACCACCAGGAGGCCGTGCTCAACAAGCTGGCCGAGCTCAGGGCCCTGGGCATCAAGCTCCAGGTCGACGACTTCGGCACCGGCTACTCCTCCCTCAGCTACCTCAACCGCTTCCACTACGACACCCTCAAGATCGACCGCTCCTTCGTCGCCAACATGGACCGCTCGGACGACTCGGACGCCATCATCGAGACCATCCTCGGGCTGGCCAACCTCCTCGGCATGAACGTCATCGCCGAGGGCGTGGAGACCGCCAAGCAGTACGAGCTGCTGCGCGGCATGCGCTGCCCCCAGGGTCAGGGTTTCTGGTTCGCCCGGCCCCAGCCGCCGGAGAAGATCGAGGAGCTGCTGGACGCCATGCCGCCGAGGTAGACCAGCCGCCGCACCGCCGGCCCGGTGTGACCCGCCGCATCTTGCGCGCAAAGGAAGGGGCGGAGGTCGCAATGCAGCCCGGCAATCCCAGATCGGCCCTCGTGCTCGGCGGCGGGGGCATCCTCGGCGCCGCGTACGAGATCGGCGTCCTCGCCGTCCTCGAGGAGCGCTACGGCGAGGGGTCGATCCTGCGGACCTTCGACCTCTTCCTCGGTACCAGCGCCGGCTCCTTCGTGGCCGCCGTCATCAGCCAGGGAATCCCGCCCGGCCGCCTCTTTCGGGCCTACCGGGACCGCGATCCCGAGCTCCTGTTGCGCCCGCAGGACGTCTCCCGGGTCCGCTGGGGGAGGCTCCTCTCCGGCGCCCTGAAGTTCCTCGCCGCCGTCGCCGGCGAGCTGGCGGGCTCGCTCCGCCGCCTCCAGCGCCCCTCCCTGCTCGACGTCTTCACCCGCGGGCTGGAGCGCCTGCCGGCCGGCTTTCTCAGCATCGACCGGCTCGACGCCTACCTCTGCGCCCTGTTCGCAAGGGAAGGGCTGTCCAACCACTTCGCCGACCTGTCCCGGCCGCTCCTGATCCCGGCCGTGGACCTCGACGCCGGCGTCGTCCACGTCTTCGGCCGGGACCCCGAGCACGACCCGACCATCTGCCAGGCCGTCACCGCCTCCAGCGCCGTCCCCCAGCTCTTCGCGCCCGTGCTCGTCGGCGGCCGCCACTACGTGGACGGCGCCGTCGGCGGCGCCACCCACCTCGACGCCGTCCTGGAGCACGGGCCGGGGAGCATCCTCTTCGTCAACCCGGTGGTGCCCTCGTGCACCAGCGAGCCGAGATCGAGCCAGTGCGAGTGCCGCCTGATCAGCCGCGGCGGCCTCGGGCAGGTCCTCGACCAGACCATGAAGATCCAGCACGAGGCCGCCGTCCTCACCAGCCTCGACGCCGCCCGGGCGCGCCACCCGGACATCCCCATCGTCGACATCACTCCCGTGCGCCGCCAGATGCCGCCCCACAGCCTGATGGATTACGATGCGTCCATGAACGCTCTGGACACCGGCTTCGAGACCATCGCCCGGGCCTCGGAGGAGCTCCTCGCGCAGCTCGACGGCTTTTTCGGACCCACGCCGGCGGAGGCCCGAAAGCCCGCCCCGGCGGAGCGCGTCCCGGTGGAGGTCCGGCCGGATGGCGACTGAGCCCCCGGCTGACGCCGGGCCGCACCCCTCCTGGCTGCGCCTGGCCCTCCAGCCGTCGGTCGTCCGCCGCGCCCTCGGCTACGCCGTCGTCGTCGGCGCCATCCTCATCGTCATCAACCACGGCGATGCCATCCTCGCCGGCGCCGTGGACACCCGCCGCCTCCTCAAGATGGCCCTCACCGTCATCGTCCCCTACATGGTCTCCACCGCCTCCAGCGTCGCCGCCCAGCGGGAGACGGCCGGAAACGGGGAACGCCCCACCGTGCCCGACGCGGGTCGCGGGAGGGCGGACCGGTAGCTTGCCGCACAGGAGGGCTCGGCGGTATGCTCATCGCATGCAAAGGATTCGCCGGTATGCCTGTGCTCTGCTCGTCGCCGTGCTCGTCGCCACCGGCGCCGCGGCCGGGGGCGTGGCGGCCTGGATCGAGCGCGGACCGGTTCTCGGCAGCCTGACGCCGACCGGGATCACCGTCTGGCTCCAGGCCGCGGCCCCGCTCACGGTCCGGGTCGCCGCCCGGGCCGGCTCCGGCGCCGAGGTGGTGTCGCCGCCGGCCCGGCTGACGGCAGACCATCGCCTGATGGCCAAGCTTCACCTGGACGGCCTGAAGCCGGACACGGTCTACCGCTACCGGATCCTGGCCGAGGGCCTGGAGCCGTGGGCGGATGACGGCTTCACCTTCCGCACCCCGCCGCCGGACGGCCACCCGTGCCGCCTCACCATCGCCGCCGGCTCGGGCGCCAGCGACTGGCGGGAGACGCGCCCCCGGATCTGGAAGGCCATCGCCGAGGCCCATCCCGACCTCTTCATCGCCCTCGGCGACACCCCGTACGCCGACGGCCTGCTGGAGCGGGCCCAGCGCACCTGGCTCGCCGCCCGCCGCCGGGCGCCCTCCGCCGCGACCGGGGCCCTGCTCGACGGCGCCACGGCCGCCTTCCGGCGCCGGGCGACCTGGGCCATGCCGCTCGCCTACGAGTACATCCGCTCCAGCGACGGCTTCGCCGCCATGAGCCGGCACACGGCCTGGGTCGCCACCTGGGACGATCACGAGACCGGGATCAACGACTCCGACCGGACGAACCCGGTGCTCGACATCGCCCGCCACACCTTCGAGGCCTACACGCCCAACCCCTCCTTCGGCCTGCCCGGCGCCGGCGGCGTCTTCTGGATCCAGCGTTACGGCGACGTGGAGATCTACCTCCTGGACGACGAGAGCTTCCGCACGCCCACCGCGGAGGCGCGGCGCGACCCGGAGCACGCGACCATCCTCGGCGCGGCCCAGCTCCATTGGCTCATCGACCACCTCACCCGCTCGCAGGCCACCTTCAAGATCCTCGCCTGCGGCTCGCCGTTCAACGACTCCCCGCGCAAGAGCGACGCCTGGGCGACCTACCCCCGGGAGCGGGCGCGCCTGGTGGCGGCCATCGCCGAGCACCACGTGGGCGGCGTCGTGCTCTTGAGCGGCGACATCCACCGCATGGAGGTCTACCGCCTGCCGTGGCTCGAGAAGCGCGGCGGTTACCCGCTGACCGAGGTGGTCTCGAGCCCGCTCTACAACATCGCCCGGCGTTGCGGGCCCAACCCGGAGCACCGGCTCTTCTGCATTGGCGGTGACCACCTGCACATCGGCCAGTACTACGCCGCCATCGCCATCGACACCACCCTCGCCGATCCCACGCTCACCATCGAGGTCAGGAACGCCGACAACGAGGTGCTCTACCACGAGACCCTGCGCCGCTCGGCGCTCGAGTTCCGCGACGACGCCCCCTGAGCGGGTACACTCCCCCCATGGACCGGACCGCACTCTTACGCCGGGCCCTCGGGGAGCGGATCCTGCTCCTCGACGGCGCCACCGGGACCGCCCTCGAGGCCATGGAACTTCCCGCCGCGGCCTGGGGCGGCGAGGCCCTCGTGGGCTGTCCCGAGGCGCTCGTGCTTCACCGGCCGGAGGCCGTCCTCGAGCTCCACCGCGGCTACCTGGAGGCGGGCGCCGACATGGTCGAGACCGACACCTTCGGCGCCTCCCCCACCGTCCTCGCCGAGTACGGCCTCGCGGAGCGTGCGGCCGAGATCAACCGCCGCGCCGCCGAGCTCGCCCGCCGCGCCTGCGCCGGCTACGACGAGCCCGGCCGGCCGCGGTTCGTCGCCGGCTCCATGGGCCCGACGACCAAGAGCCTGACCCTGACCGGCGGCGTCACCTTCGCCGAGATGGTGGCCGCCTACCGCGTCCAGGCCGAGGCCCTGGCGGCCGGCGGCGCCGACGTCCTCCTCGTCGAGACCGCCCAGGACGCCCTCAACATCAAGGCCGCGCTGATCGCCTGCACCGAGGCGGCGCCCGGCGTGCCGGTCGCCGTCTCCGCCACCATCGAGCCCGGCGGCACCACCCTGGGCGGGCAGACGGTGGAGGCGGTGGCGGCCATGGTGGAGCCGTGGCGCCCGCTCTGGGTGGGCCTCAACTGCTCCACCGGCCCCGGCCCCATGACCGAGCACGTGCGCGCCCTGGCCGCCTTCACGCCCGCCTTCGTCTCGGTGGTGCCCAACGCCGGCATGCCGGACGAGGACGGACGTTACCACCAGCCGCCCGGCCCCTTCGCCGAGATCCTCGAGCGCTTCGCCGCCGAGGGCTGGGTCAACCTCCTCGGCGGCTGCTGCGGCACCACCGCCGGGCACATCCGCCGCCTGCGCGAGGTGGCCGACCGCCGCGCACCACGCACGCCTCCCGCGGCCGATCCCGGCTGGCTCGCGGGGGGCGTGGCCGTGCGCATCCGCCAGGAGCGCCCGCCCCTGCTCGTCGGCGAGCGGACCAACGCCCTCGGCTCGCGCCGCTTCCGCACCCTCGTCGACGAGGGCCGCTGGGCCGAGGCCGCCGAGATCGGCCGTCTCCAGGTGCGCCGCGGCGCCCAGGTGATCGACGTCTGCGTGGCCGACCCCGAGGGCGACGAGAGGCAGCGCATGGCGAGCCTGCTGCGGGCGCTGCGGCGGGTGGTGCGGGCGCCGATCATGGTCGACACCACGGACCCGGAAGGTCCTCGAGGCCGCGCTCGAGCTGATCCCGGGCCGGCCGGTGATCAACTCCGTGAACCTCGAGGACGGCGGCGCCCGCCTGGACCGGGTGGCGGCGCTGGCGCGGCGCTTCGGCTGCGCGCTGGTGGCGGGCTGCATCGACGAGGACCCCGCCGACGGCATGGCGCGCACGGCGGCGCGCAAGCTCGAGGTGGCCCGGCGCCTCGTGGGCCGCCTCCGCGCCCACGGCCTGCGCCGGCAGGAGATCCTGGTCGATCCGCTGGTCTTCCCCGCCGCCACCGGCGATCCCAAGTTCCGCGGCACGGCCCGCGAGACGGTGGAGGGCATCCGTCTCATCAAGCGGGAGCTGCCCGGCGTGCCGACCCTGGCCGGCGTCTCCAACGTCTCCTTCGGCCTGCCGGCGGCCGGCCGCAAGGTGGTCAACGCCGTCTTCCTCAAGCACTGCGTGCAGGCCGGCCTCGACGCCGCCATCGTCAACACCCAGGCCCTGGTGCGGGTGCCGAGCCTCGACCCGGAGGAGATCCGCCTGGCCGAGGCGGTGCTCTTCGACGGCGGCCGCGAGGCGGTGGACGCCTTCGTCGCCAGGTACCGCACGCCGGCCTCGGGCGCGCAGCGGAAGCTCGACGACCTGCCGCCGGAAAAGAGGCTCGAGCGGATGGTGGTCGAGGGCACGCGCACCGGGCTCGAGGAGGTCCTGGACGAGCTCCTGGCGACGATGCCGGCGCTCGAGATCATCAACGGCCCGCTGATGGCGGGCATGGACGAGGTCGGCCGGCTCTTCGGCAACGGCGACCTCATCGTCGCCGAGGTCCTCGTCTCGGCGGAGGTGATGCAGGCCGCCGTCGATCACCTGCGGCCCCACCTGGAGGCCGGGCAGAGCGCCGCCCGCGGCTCGATCCTGCTCGCCACCGTGCGCGGCGACGTC
>AMFO01001598.1_pt1 | contig 14673 bp, 15 predicted proteins | sample 552608 | NCBI WGS metagenome assembly AMFO01 (sample SAMN01893955, study PRJNA167987) | microbial mat metagenome | biome: hydrothermal vent | place: USA: Loihi, Hawai'I | collected 2003-05-01
GCCTTCAACTGGTCGCTCATGCCCACCCGGCAGCACTTCGAGCCCGGTGACTACAACTGGGGCATGACCAGCTACGGCCTTCCGCCCGGCAGCCGGTTCGACCTCCGCCTGCGGATCCTGGTGGACGGCAGGCCGGTGGAGGCCCTGGTGGAGGGACTCGAGTGCGCACCCGAAAAACTTCCGGAGTCCTGACATGCGCAAGATTCTCGTACTTCTCTTTCTCCTGGCGACCGTGCCGGCCCTGGCCGTCAAGCCCGGCAAGGGCATGACCGAGGTGCCCGACCGGCCGCAGGCGCCGGATTTCACGCTCAGGGATCTCGACGGCAACGAGCACCGCCTGGCCGACTACCGCGGCAAGGTGCTCATCGTCAATTTCTGGGCCACCTGGTGCCCCCCCTGCCGTGCCGAGATGCCCTCCATGGAGCGCGCCTGGCAGAAGACGAAGGACAAGGACGTGGTGCTCATCGCCATCAACGTGGGGGAGGACGAGGACACCATCTTCCAGTTCACCGCCGACTATCCCGTCACCTTCCCCCTGCTGCTGGACGAGAATTCCGAGGTGGTAGGCCCCTGGGGCGTGCGCGGGCTGCCCACCACCTACGTGGTGGATCCCGACGGGCGCATCGTCTACCGTGCCATCGGCGGCCGCGAGTGGGACGATCCGGCGCTGCTGGAGAAGGTGCTGGCGTTGAGGAAACGCTGAAAACGGGGGGCGGGTTCAGCCGGGCAGTTTTTCGAGCGCCCCGGCCAGCAGGCCGGCCAGCGGAACCGCGTTGGTGGCGTGGGGGACGGAATCGCAGCTCCAGATCCGCTCCACGCCGGCCGCCCGCAGCCGTTCCAGGGCATCGCCCACGAAGAGGGCGTGGGTCACCAGCACCGAGACCGAGGCGGGCTCCCGCGAAGCCAGGGCGCGGGCGGCGGCTTCCAGGGTGTGTCCGGTGCTGGCCACGTCGTCCACCAGCACCACCTGCCGCCCCCGGTAGTCGCCCGGTGGCAGGGTGATCTCCACCCGGCGGTCGCCCAGGCGCCGCTTGCGCGCCACGCCGTAGTCGAGCCCCTCGTGCCGGGCGATGGCGGCCACCCACTGCTCCGACTCCTCGTCCGGGCCCACCAGCAGGGGACGCTCCACGGCCTTTTCGAGGAAGCGGGCCATGGGTTCGGTGGCGGTGAGGTTGAGGGCGGGATCCACGGGCACGGCGTCGGCCAGGCGGTGGACGCGGTGCAGGTGGGCGTCCACGGTGACCAGCCCGTCGACGTGGTCCGCCAGCAGTCGGCCCAGGATGCGCTGGCTCACCACCTCGCCGGGGTGGAAGGCCTTGTCCTGGCGCATGTAGCAGAGGTAGGGGGCCACCAGCAAGATGCGCTTCACCCCCCGTTCGCGCAGGTGGCCGCACACCAGCAGCAATTCCACCAGCTTGTCGTTGGGAAAATGGAGGGAGCGGCACAGGAGCACCTCTTCCGGAAGTTCCGTCGGCGTGCGCAGCAGGCTCTCGCCGTCGGGGAAGCGGTGGATGGCCACCGTCTCGCACGGCACCTTGAGGGCGGCTGCCAGGTTGCGCGCCTGGCGCTCGTATTCCGGGAAGCCGAGCAGCAGCATCAGTCCCGCTCCAGGGTGTAGCCGTCGTTCTGGGCCGCCGCGTCCCGGGCGAAGTCGAAGTTGGCGGGAAAGTCGGCGTGGATGCGGTAGAGCACCTCGCCGCGCCGCACCGGGTCGCCCACCTTGCACACCAGGTCCACGCCGGCCCCCTTGTCCAGGGGTGCGCCGGCCAGGCGGGCGATGGAGGCCATCTGCAGGTTGTCGATGGCGGCCACGCGGCCGTCGCGGGGTGCGGTGATCTCCTGCACCAGCCGTCCCGGTTCCGGCGGGCGGGGGTTGCGCCCCTGGGCCTCGACGATGGCCTCCATCTTGGCCAGGGCCCGCCCCGAGTCGAGGATGTCGCGGGCGATGAAGTAGCCCTGGCCGCCGCGCACGTCGGCGTCGAACTCGAGGATGCGGCCGGCCAGCTGCAGCGCCTTCTCGCGCAGGTCCATGGGGGCCAGGGGGTCGTTGCGCAGCACCTGCATCACGTCGCGTGCCTCCAGCACCGGGCCGATGCCGCGGCCGACGGGCTGGGTGCCGTCGGTGATCACCACCTCCAGGGTCAGGCTCATGCGGTCGCCCACGTACTCGAAGAGCTTGCGCAGGCGCAGCGCCTCCTGGTGGCTGCGCACCTTGGCCGTGGGGCCCAACGGGATGTCGATGAGCAGGTGGGAGGAGCCGGCGGCCACCTTCTTGGAGAGGATGGAGGCCACCATCTGGCCGGGGGAGTCCATGGAGAGCGGGCGCTCCACGGCGATGAGGATGTCGTCGGCAGGCGCCAGGCGGGCGGTGCCGCCCCAGGCGAGGCAGGCCCGTTCGCGCTGGACGATCTCGTGCATCTTCTCCGGCGGGAGATCCACCTCGGCCAGCACCTCCATGGTGTCGGCGGTGCCGGCGGGCGAGGTGATGGCGCGGCTGGAGGTCTTGGGCATGCAGATGCCGTGGGCCGCCACGATGGGCACGATGAGCATGGTGGTGCGGTTGCCCGGGATGCCTCCGATGCAGTGCTTGTCCGCCACCAGGGGCTCGCTCCACTCCAGCCGGTCCCCGCTCTCCACCATGGCGCGGGTCAGGTGGAGTACCTCGTCCCGTTCGAAGCCGGTCTCGGCGCAGCCCACCAGGAAGGCGGCCATCTCGATCTTGGAGTAACGGTTCTCGACGATGTCCTGGATGATCCCGAAGTAGTCCTCGCGGCTCAGGGCCTCGCCGTCGATCTTGCGGTGGACCGCATCGAGCGAGGCGGGTGGTGTGGCGTGCCTGACCTTCACTGGCGTGCCCGGCGGCAGCCCCAGCTGGTCGAACACCTGTTCCGACAGGCCCAGCTCGCCCGGGGCGGTGATGGTCTCGTCGTCCACGATGTTGAGCACGGCGATCACCGGGATCCCGTTGTCCTCCTTGTGGATCTCGATCTTGTTCAGCGCCTGGAAGCCCTCCGAGTGGTAGACGTTGCAGGCCCTGTGCATGTAGGCGACGTTTTCCCGGTAGGTGTCGATAGCGACGGGTCGCAGTTTCAGCGTGGCCATGATGTGCAGGATCCAGGGAGGGGAAGTGGGTTCATTGTGCCAGAAGATGTGTTGTAATTGAGCGAGATGCACGCCTGTCAAACCTGGAGACGAGACGATGAAAGACCTGAAGCCGCCCAAGGATCCCGTGGAACTCATGGGGCAGGCCTACGAGCGCCTGCTGGAGACCGCCATGGAGGACGTGGAGAAGCTGGAGCACAAGACCGGACCGGCCCTGCACGCCCTCATCGACAAGGAGCGGGACAAGCTCTCGGAGCTGGGCGAGTTCACGGAAGAGGAGCTCGACAAGGTCTCCGAGTACCTCAAGCGCGACCTGCGCGACGCGGCGGAGTACATCGCCGAGACCGGCGAGGAGTTCAGGGACTGGCTCGGTTTCGAGACCCGGCTCATCGGTGACCGCCTGGCCGAGCTCTTCGCCAAGGCGGCGGATCAGACCACGGTGGAGCTGAACCTGCTGCGCGAGCAGGCGGAGCTGGCGGGCTACCATACCGGGGAGGTCACGGGCCCCGGCACCCTGGTGTGTGACGACTGTGGCGAGGAGCTGCAGTTCCACAAGCCGGGGCACATTCCGCCCTGCCCGAAGTGTGGCGGCACCTCCTTCCACCGCAAGCGCGACTGATCCGGGGGTCAGCCGCCGAGGGAGGACATGTGCCTCAGCGCCACCCGCTGTTCGTCGGTGGTGAAGTCGTGGCTGCGGGGCTTGCGCGCGATGGCGGCGCGGATCAGCTCCTTCATCTCCTCGTCGTCCAGCCCCCGGCGCAACCCGTCACGTAGCGAAACCCTGTCTTCCTGGCCCAGGCAGAGCACCAGGTCGCCCTTGGCGGTGAGGCGCACGCGGTTGCAGTCGTCGCAGAAGTGGCGGGAGAGGGCGCTGATCACCCCCACGCGCACCGGCCCCTCGCCCACCTGGTAGTAGCGGGCCGGGCCCGCTCCCTTGCCGCCTTTCACCGGGACCAGCTCCGCGCCGGCGTGGCGCTTGAGGCGGGCCAGGATCTCCACCGCCGGCATGAAGTGGCCGGTGCCGTCGATGCCGGCCTCGCCCACGGGCATGGTTTCGATGTAGCGCAGGTCGGCGCCCCGCTCCACGGCGTAGTCGAACATCGCCTCGATCTCGTCGTCGTTGAGGCCGCGCATCACCACCATGTTGAGCTTCACCGGGTCCATGCCGGCGGCCAGGGCGGCGTCGATGCCCTCCAGCACCGGCTGCAGCTCGCCGTTGCGGGTGATGCGGCGGAACACCTCGGGCCGCAGCGAATCGAGGGAGATGTTCACCCGGCTCACGCCCGCGGCGCGCAGGGTCCCTGCCTTGTCCCCCAGCAGGTGGGCGTTGGTGGACATGGAGAGGTCCTTCAGCCCGGGAAGGGCGGAGAGTTGCTTCACGAAGTCGAGGATGCCCCGGCGCACCAGCGGCTCGCCGCCGGTGAGTCGCACCTTGTCCACGCCCAGCTCAGTGAAGAGCCGGATGATGCGGCTCATCTCCTCGAAGGTGAGAAAGTGGGAGCGCTCTTCCCACACCATGCCCTGGGAGGGCATGCAGTAGAAGCAGCGGTAGTTGCACCGGTCGGTTACCGAGACCCGCAGGTAGCGGATGGTGCGCTGGAATGGATCCACCAGTTGCGTCATGAACGGGTTCCGCAGGGTTTCTGGCTTCGGGCCACCTTACCGGATCGATGACCCCCTTCGCATGATCATAGTCAAGGGGAAGCGGAATTTCACCCATGTCTTCTGCCGGTTTGTCCGACCTTCTCCTTTGATTCCCGGCGCGTTTTCGCCGATCATCCCCACATCCATCAGACACGTGAACAGGGGGAACCATGAAGGAGGGGATCGGCAGGGAGCATCTGGCTCCGTGGGAGAAGGCCTTCGACCGGGTGCTGACGCCGCTGGAGGAGTTCATCCATCGGCAGACCACCAGCGGCATCCTGCTCATGATGACCGCGGTGGCGGCCCTGCTGATCGCCAACAGCCCGGCGGCAGAGCCCTACTTCCACCTGCTGCACGCGGAAGTGGTGGTGGGCTCGGGAGCGTGGACGCTGCGGATGAGCCTTCACCACTGGATCAACGACGGGCTCATGGCACTCTTCTTCCTGGTGGTGGGGCTGGAACTGAAGCGGGAACTGCTGGTGGGGGAGCTCTCCGATCCCCGCCAGGCGCTGCTGCCCATCATGGCCGCCATCGGCGGCATGCTGGTGCCGGCGCTGCTCTATACCGCCATCAATTTCGGCGGACCCGAAATCAGTGGCTGGGGGGTGCCCATGGCCACCGACATCGCCTTCGCCCTCGGTGTTCTCGCCTTGCTGGGCGGACGGGTGCCGGCCGGGCTGCTCACCCTGCTGGTGGCGCTGGCCATCGTGGACGACCTGGGCGCCGTGGTGGTCATCGCGCTCTTCTACACCTCGGAGCTGGACCTGGGCGCCCTGGCGGCGGCGGGCGGCATCCTGGGGCTGCTGGTGGCGCTGAACCTGGGGGGGATCCGGCGCCTGCTGCCCTACATGCTGCTGGGTGTGCTGCTGTGGCTGGCGCTGCTCAAGAGCGGGGTGCATGCCACCCTGGCGGGGGTGATCCTGGCCTTCACCATTCCCATGAAGCCCAAGCTGGATACGCAGCGCTTCCTACAGCGCGCCCACCGGCTGCTGGACGAGATCGCGCAGGTGCAGGCCAAGGAGTCCTGCATCGTGCTCAACGACCACATGCGCAGCCGGGTGACGGCACTGGCCGACGGCGTGCGCCTGGCCCAGGCGCCGGCCCAGACCCTGGAACACAGCCTGCACCTCCCCTCGGCCTACCTGGTGATCCCCATATTCGCTCTGGCCAACGCCGGGATTCCGCTGGAGCTGTCCGCGCCAGGAAACCTCCTTGCCGATCCGGTGGCGCTGGGGGTGGTGTTCGGCCTGCTGGGCGGCAAGCTGCTGGGCATCACCGGTTTCGTATGGTTCACGGTGAAGCTGGGCTGGAGCCGGCTGCCTGCCGGCGTGGGTTTCCCCCACGTCATCGGCATGGCGCTGCTGGGCGGTATCGGCTTCACCATGTCCATCTTCATCGCCGAACTCGCCTTCGGCGGGGATCCAGGGGATCTGCTCATGGCCAAGACCGGCATTCTCCTTGCCTCGCTGCTGGCCGGGGTGGGCGGTTACCTCTGGCTGCGCTTCATCGCGCCTGCGCACGGGGAATCTGTGCCGGATCCCAGCTGAGCGCCGCCCATCCCCAGAACGCCTCCACGCTGGCGGGAGGCTCTTCCGGCGGAAGCTGACCGAGGAAACGCCAGGCGGCCAGCAACCCTTCCAGGGGGCGGGCCGGGTCCACCGGGTGGTCCCGGTCGCGCTTGCTGAGCTTGCGGCCCGCCTCGTCCAGCACCAGGGGCAGGTGGGCGTAGCGGGGCAGGGGGGCGTCGAGGAGACGCTGGAGGTGGATCTGCCGCGGGGTGGAGAGCAGCAGGTCGGCGCCGCGCACCACGTGGGTGATCCCCTGGTCGAAGTCGTCCACCACCACCGCCAGCTGGTAGGCGAAGAAGCCGTCGGCGCGGCGAATGACGAAGTCACCCACCTCCCGCGCCAGCTGCTGGCACTGCAGGCCGTGGATGGCGTCCTCGAAGCAGATCTCCCCCTCCGGCACCCGCAGGCGCACCGCGCGGGGGCGCTTGCCTGCGGGCAAGCCGTCGCGGCAGATGCCGGGGTAGACGGGACCTTCCACGCCGGGCGTGCCTAGCCGCTCCACCTCCCGCCGGGTGCAGCCGCAGGGGTAGGCCAGCCCCCGCCGTGACAGTTCTTCCATCACCTCGCGGTAGCGCGCCTTGCGCCGGCTCTGGTGGAGCACCTCTCCATGCCAGCGGAAGCCGAATGCCTCCAGTGTGCGGAGGATGTCGTCGGCGGCGCCCGCCATGCGCCTTCCCTCGTCTACGTCCTCCATGCGCACCAGCCATTCGCCCCGGTGGGCCAGGGCGTCGGCGTAGCTGCCCACGGCGGCCACCAGGGAGCCGAAGTGGAGAGGGCCGGTGGGGGAGGGGGCGAAACGCCCGCGGTAGGGGATGCCGGGGCTCATGAAGCAGAAAGCCGGCGCGAGGCCGGCTTCGGGAAGTCCGCGGGTGCACTGCCCATGGCCTCAGCCGTAGGTCTTCTCCCGGATCTCCTCCAGGGTCTTGCACTCGATGCAGAGGGTGGCGGTGGGGCGCGCCTCGAGCCGCCGGATACCGATCTCGGCGCCACAGGATTCGCAGTAGCCGTAGTCGTGGGCGTCGAGTTTGTCCAGCGCCTCGTTGATCTTCTTCAGCAGCTTGCGCTCGCGGTCGCGGGTGCGCAGCTCGATGCTGAACTCGGTCTCCTGGCTGGCACGGTCGTTGGGGTCGGGGAAGTTGGCGGCGTCGTCCTTCATGTGGTGAACCGTGCGATCCACCTCTTCCATGAGGCTCTGGCGCCACTTTTCGAGAATGGCCCGGAAGTGGGCTTCCTGCTTCTCGTTCATGTACTCCTCACCCTTCTTGGCCTTGTAGGGGGTGAAGGAGAGCGGGTCCACGTTGAATGATTTCTTTGCCATCTGCTTCGTTTCCCAAAAGCTGCCGTCCGTCCGGACGGGCGCGCCACGCGCCCACTTTTTCCGAATGGAACCATTTCAGGGTACGGGAAAGTAGCAGACCCGGGCGCCCGGGGCAACGCCTTTGTTCCCGATTGTTGAAGGGGGGCCCGGTTCGGCGGCGGGGCGGTTCAAGAAATCGCTGGAGCGGCCGATGCCGGTGAAAAGATCCGCGTGAGGAACCATGGAAGAACAGCTGCTGGTGGGCCGTCAGGCCATCTTTGACCGGAGACTGAGAGTCTACGGCTACGAACTGCTCTACCGCGATGCGGGTGGTGCTCCCTCTTCCGGTCTCGATGGAAGCAGCGCCTCGGCACGGGTGATCCTCAACGCCTTCATCGAGATGGGAATCGCCCGCATCACCGGCAACCATCCCGCCTTCATCAACCTGACCCGGGATTTTCTCGTGGAGATGCCGCCCCTGCCGTTCGAGAAGGAACGGATGGTGCTGGAGATCCTGGAGGATATCGAGGTGGATGCCGAGGTGGAGCGGTGTGTGGCCGCCCTGGCCCGGCAGGGCTACCGCCTGGCGCTGGACGACTACAAGTTCGAGGAGAAGTGGGAGCCGCTGCTGCCGCACGTGGAGATCGTCAAGGTGGAGGTGCCGGCGGTGGAGATGGAGGCGCATCACCGTGCCATTGCGGCGCTGCGGGACCGCGGCATCCGGCTGCTGGGAGAGAAGGTGGAGACCGCGGGGGAGCACGAGGCGCTCCTCGAACTGGGATTCGAACTCTTTCAGGGCTATCACTTTTCCCGGCCCCAGCTGGTGACGGAACGCAGGCTGACCGAGAACCGGCTGGTCACCCTGCGCCTGCTCGGCCGCCTCAGCGACGAGAACGTCACCATGGAGGAGCTGGTGGAACTCATCACCCTCGATGCCGGGCTCAGCTTCAAAGTGCTCCGCTACATCAACTCCGCGGCGCTGGCGCTGAACGGGCGTATCCGGTCGATTCCCGAGGCGGTGATCTACCTGGGCCTCAACCGGCTGCGCTCCTGGGCGCTGCTCATCACCCTCTCCGGCATCGAGCACCGGCCATTGGAGCTCATGAACAACGCACTGGTGCGGGCGCACATGTGCCGCGCGCTGGTGAGCACCGCCGACGTGGGGCTGGCCGAGACCGGTTTTTCGGCCGGGCTGCTGTCGGTGCTGGACCTGCTCATGGGCGCGCCCATGGGACAGCTGCTGGCGGAGATGCCGCTTTCTCCCGTGCTGCAGCAGGCGATCCTCGACCACGAGGGGCTCTGCGGCGAGGCCCTTGCCTGTGCCATCGCCTGCGAGACCTGCCAGTGGGAGGAGATCTCCTTCCACAGGCTGGAACCGGCGCAGATCCGGGAGTTCTACCTGCAGAGCTCGGAACGGGCCTTCCTGGACCAGTCCCTGCTGGCGAGCCGGTAGCTCCTTTCCGGGACCAGGCCTTTCCCGTTTTCCGGGCAGGGTTGGTCCTGTGGGCAGCGACGGGAAAATGGTCTATCCTGCCGCTTTTCCCCGATTTTCAACACCATGGCAGAACTGGAAGCACTTCTCTTCGACGTGGACGGCACCCTCGCCGACACCGAGCGGGACGGCCACCGCGTCGCCTTCAACCGGGCCTTCGCCGACGCGGGGCTGGAGTGGGAGTGGACGCCGGAGGTCTACGGCGACCTGCTCGAGGTGACCGGCGGCAAGGAGCGCATCCGCCACTTTCTCGACAAGTACCGCCCGGAGTTCGAGGCGCCCGCCGACCTGGACGCCTTCATCGCCGACCTCCACGCGGCCAAGACGGAACACTACAAGAGGCTCATGGAGGATCCCGGCCTGCCGCTGCGCCCCGGGGTGGAGCGGCTGCTGCGCGAGGCGCGCGACGCCGGTCTGCGGCTGGCCATCGCCACCACCACCACGCCGGACAACGTCACGGCGCTGCTGCGCAACAGCCTGGATCCCGGGGCGGAGGGGTGGTTCGAGGTGATCGCCGCCGGCGACATCGTGCCCGCCAAGAAGCCGGCCCCCGACATCTACCTCTGGGCCATGGAGCGGATGGGGCTGCCGCCGGAGCGCTGCATGGCCTTTGAGGACTCGGAGAACGGCGTCATCGCCGCCCGCGACGCCGGCCTGCGCACCATCCTGGTGACGGTGAACGACTACACCCGCGACCATGACTTCGGCCCGGCCACCTTGGTGCTGGACCGGCTCGGCACACCGGAGTCGCCGGCCCGCGTGCTCCAGGGGCCGCCCCTGGTGAAGGGCCAGGTGGACGTGCCCGCGCTGAAAGCCATCCACGACCATGCCTGGGGATAGACCCCGCCTGGCCCGCCGCATGGCGGGCATCGAGCCCTTCCACGTCATGGCCATCCTGGCCCGCGCCCGCGAGCTGGAGGCGCAGGGGCGGGAGGTGGTGCACATGGAGGTGGGCGAGCCCGACTTTCCCACCCCTGAGCCCGTCGTCGAGGCGGGCCGGCGGGCGCTGGAAGCGGGAAGGACCCACTACACCCCGGCCCTGGGTCTGCCCGCGCTGCGCGAGGCCATCGCCGGCTGGTACCGGGCGCGCTTCTCGGTGGAAGTGGACCCGGCACGGGTGGTGGTGACGCCGGGCGCCTCGGGCGCCCTGCAGCTGGTGCTGGCGGCGATGGTGGACCCGGGCGAGAAGGTGCTCATGCCCGACCCCGGCTACCCCTGCAACCGCCACATGGTGCGGCTCTTCGAGGGAGAGGCGGTCTCCCTGGGGGTGAAGGCTTCCCAGGGGTTCGCCCTGGCCAACGACCAGGTGATCCGCAACTGGGACGGTCGCACGCGGGCCCTCATGGTGGCTTCGCCCGCCAACCCCACCGGGCGGGTGCTGGGCCTGGAGCAGCTGCGCTTTCTCTACGAGGCGGTGCGCGCCCCCGACGGCCTGCTCATCGTGGACGAGATCTACCAGGGACTGGTCTACGACACCTCCGAGGTGACGGCGCTGGCCCTGGGCGAGGAGAACCTCTTCGTGGTCAACAGCTTCTCCAAGTTCTTCGGCATGACCGGCTGGCGCCTGGGGTGGATCGTGGCGCCGCGTGCCTGGGTGCCGGCGCTGGACCGGCTGGCCCAGAACCTCTTCCTGGCGGCGCCCACCCTCTCCCAGCATGCCGCCCTGGCCGCCTTCTCGCCGGAGACGCTGGCCATCCTGGAGGAGCGCCGGCAGATCTTCCAGCGGCGGCGGGACTATCTCTTCGAGGCCCTCACCGGCCTGGGCTTCCGCATCGAGGGCCGGCCCGAGGGGGCCTTCTACCTCTACGCCGACGTGAGCGCCTTCACCGGCGACAGCTTCGACTTCTGCCGGCGGTTGCTGGAGGAGGCCGGCGTGGCGGTGACCCCGGGACGTGACTTCGGCAGCTACCGCGTCGAACGCTTCGTGCGCTTCGCCTACACCACCGACCTGGAGCAGCTGGAGCTGGGGGTGGAACGCATCGCTGCTTTCCTGGGGCGCGGTTGATTGCTTCAGTTGCCCGCGGCGGCCTTCGGCCTTGGCGGGCCTACGTTCCGCACCGCTTCGTAGGTCGGACAAGGCCGCGCAGCGGCCGCCCCGGCATGAGTGGATCAATCCTTGTTTTCCCGCTCCCGCGAGCTCCCCTTCAGCTCCCGCGCCAGCGCCTCCAGGGGCACCACCTTGGTGCCGGGCGCGGCATCCAGGTTCAGGGGCTCCAGGGTGATGTAGCGGTGGCCGTTCACCATGGCCGAGATCTCCGCCGTGGTGCCCTTGGCGTCGTGGAAGAAGACCGCCGCCACGTGGAGCGCCGTGAAGAGAAGCAGGAAGAGCCAGCCCCAGTGGTGCAGGGCGCGCAGGCTCACTCCGCCCACCAGGGTGACTTGGTCGAGGAGTAGCAGGCCGCTGGCCACCTGTACCAGCAGCACGCCGAAGAGCAGCAGGTAGAGGGACGCCCAGAGGGGGTTGTGGGCGTACCAGCGGGGCAGGGGGAGCTTGCCGAGGGTGAGATAGCTGCGCAGGACCTGCCAGCCCTGTTGCAGACGGTGGCGGGTGGGGACCAGCACCTTCCACGAGGCGGTGCCGCCGCCCAGGAAGAGCAGTCCCAGCCGCACCGCCAGGGCCGCCATGAGCACGGCGGCGGCCAGGTAGTGGGCGTCCGTCACCTGGAGGGCGCGCTCCGGCGCCCAGGCGATGAGCCAGCCGCTGAGCAGCAGCACCAGGGTGGCCAGGGCCAGGCTCCAGTGGCACAGGCGCAGCACCTTGCTCCACACCAGCCGGCGCTGGATGGGTTCGTTCGGCATGGGTCCTCTCTCAGGCGGTCTCGGCGAAGGATTCCGTAGTGTAGCGGGAAACCTTCAGCGTATCCGACCAGTAATTGGGGGGTAATCCCGCCTTCATCTTGAGCTGGGCCAGGAACTGGCGCGGGTCGGGGAGCTGCTCCCACACCGAGGGGAGAAAGGTCCCCTTGTAGATGCCCTCCTCGAGGATGAGACCATCCACGCCGGGGCGGATCTGCCGCAGCAGGTCTGTTTCGGAGTCGAACGCCATGGGCTCGGGCGGGCTCAGCACCGAGATGTGGATCTCCAGCGCATCGAACTCGCCAGCGCTCACCGGGGGGAAGCGGGGATCGCGGAAGGCGGCGTTGAAGGCGTTTTCCGCCACGTCGGCCACCAGCGGCTGGATCGCCTCGAGGTGGCCGATGCAGCCGCGCAGTTGTCCCCCCTCCTCGAGGGTGACGAAGGTGGCCCGTTGCGCCTGCAGCTCGGGATCGAAGTCGGCAGGGTCCACCACCAGGGGGCGGCCAGTGCGCAGGCCGTGGGCGATGGAATCCCGCGCCACCTGCAGCAGGATGCGGCGGTGGGCCGGGCTCAGCTGGCGATCACCGGAAGACATAGGCGCCGTACCCCACGACCCTGCTCTTGTCGCCAGCGGTGTCGCCGGAGTTCCTCAGGTCCACCGTCTGCGGCTGCAGGCCGTGCTCCCGTGCCGCCAGCAGCAGGCCGTTCACCGGGATGCGGCCGCAGGCGTCATGGATGCCGATGAGATCGGGGCGCAGGGCCTCGATGGCGGCGGTGGTGCGGGCGTCCCGTTCCCGCGCGCTGTGGTAGTCCAGGTAGTGGCTCAGGTCCGAGCTCACCACGATGAGGGTCTCGTCGCCGTCCCACAGCAGGTCGAGGAGCTCGCTCACCTCCGCCGGGTCGGCATCGCCCACCACGAAGGGGACGATGGAGAACGCCTCCAGCACCCGCTGCAGGAAGGGGAGGTGCACCTCCAGGGCGTGCTCTTCCCCGAAGGCAGCGTCGAAGGTGCTCACCTGGGGCAGCTCCAGGGCCGCCTCCACCGCCTGCCGGTCCACCGGCACGTCGCCCAGGGGGGTGCGGAACCAGTCGGCCGAGGAGGTGGCGATGCCGCGGAAGGGCACCCGGTGGGAGGGGGCCAGGATCACCACCCGGCGGATCCTGTCCGCCGCGGGGATCAGCCGGGCGTAGGCGCTGGCCGCCACCGGGCCGGAATAGACGTAGCCGGCGTGGGGGGCGATGAGCGCCTTGGGCGGCGGTCCCTCCGCCGGTCCTGCCTGGGCCAGGAAGGCGTCGATCTCGGCGGCCAGGGTGGCCGGGTCCGAGGGGTAGAACATGCCCGCCACGGCGGACGGCTTTACTGTAGTCATCACTTGAAATCCCGAATTCGAACCTGATCTATGGAATATCAGATGGGTTCACGCGGAGAAATTGCAAGATGAACGCCCCGGAAGCATTCCCTGGCCGTTACTGGCACAAGCTGGAGGACGGCCGCATCCAGTGCGACCTCTGTCCCAGGCACTGCAAGCTGAAGGAGGGACAGCAGGCGCTCTGCTTCGTGCGCGCGCGGCAGAACGACCAGATCGTCCTCACCACCTACGGCCGCTCCAGCGGCTTCTGCGTGGATCCCATCGAGAAGAAGCCCCTCAACCACTTCCTGCCCGGTACGCCGGTTCTCTCCTTCGGTACCGCCGGTTGCAACCTGGCCTGCAAGTACTGCCAGAACTGGGACATGAGCAAGTCCCGCGAGATGGACAAACTGGCGGCCGAGGCCAGCCCGGAGAAGATCGCCCGGGTGGCCGAGGAGCTGGGCTGCCGCAGCGTGGCCTACACCTACAACGATCCGGTGATCTTCCTCGAGTACGCGGTGGACACCGCCAAGGCCTGCCACGAGCGCGGGATCAAGAGCGTGGCGGTGACCGCCGGCTACATCTCGCCCGAGGCGCGCAAGGAGTTCTTCGCCCACATGGACGCGGCCAACATCGACCTCAAGGGCTTCACCGAGGAGTTCTACCACAAGCTCACCGGCGGCCACCTGCAGCCGGTGCTGGACACCCTGGAGTACGTGAAGAAGGAGACCGACGTCTGGCTGGAGATCGCCACCCTGCTGATTCCCGGCCACAACGACTCCGAGGACGAGCTCAAGCGCATGACCGAGTGGATCCTGGAAACCCTGGGTCCCGACGTGCCGCTGCACTTCACCGCCTTCCACCCGGACTACAAGATGCGTGACGTGCCGCCCACCTCGCCCTCCACCCTCACCTGGGCGCGGGAGCTGGCCATGAAGCAGGGGCTGCACTACGTCTACACCGGCAACGTTCACGACAGCGAAGGGGGCAGTACCTGGTGCCCCGAGTGCGGTGAGCTGCTCATCGAGCGCGACTGGTACGTGCTGGGCAAGTGGGGGCTGGATGAGAAGGGATGCTGCGCCAGCTGCGGGACGAAGATTCCCGGCGTCTTCGAGGCCCGGCCCGGCACCTGGGGCGCGAGACGTTTGCCGATAGCCATGTAGGAATCGGCCTACAGACAGGGGCCAGAAGCGTTCCTATATTTCCGATTACCGGGCCGGATCGCCCGGTCGAGAAAACGGAAACAGACAAGGGAGTGTTCAACCATGAAGGAACGCATCATGGCTATCTCGTTCGTATCCGCCGTCTCCGTGATCCTGGCGCTCACCTCGGGCAACGCCGCGGCCGAGGGCAGCTGCCGTGCGCTGGACCACGACGCCTGCGTCGCTTCCAGCAGCTGCCGCTGGATCAAGGGGTACCAGCGCT
>AMFO01001603.1_pt1 | contig 14519 bp, 15 predicted proteins | sample 552608 | NCBI WGS metagenome assembly AMFO01 (sample SAMN01893955, study PRJNA167987) | microbial mat metagenome | biome: hydrothermal vent | place: USA: Loihi, Hawai'I | collected 2003-05-01
CGCCATGCGGCTGACCCTGCGCAAGCGCGCCGACACCAAGCGCCAGGTGGTGTCGCAGCAGCACCAGGTGAAGAAGAAGGACCGCCTCAGGATCGTCAAGATGGCGGCGGAGGAGAAGTGATGATTTCCCTGTCGGAATACCTCGTGGTGGGCGCGCTGCTCTTCGTCATCAGCGTGGCGGGCATCTTCATCAACCGCAAGAACCTGCTCATCCTGCTGATGTGCATCGAGCTGATGCTGCTGGCGGTGAACATCAACTTCGTGGCCTTCTCCCACTTCCTGGGCGACGTCACCGGGCAGGTGTTCGTCTTCTTCGTGCTCACCGTGGCGGCGGCCGAGGCGGCCATCGGCCTGGCCATCCTCATCGTGCTCTTCCGCAGCCGCCGCTCCATCAACGTGGACGACCTGGACAGCCTCAAGGGGTAGGGCGATGGAAAACCTGGAAAACATCTATCTGGCCCTGGTACTGGCGCCGCTCGCCGGCTCCCTGGTGGCCGGCCTGTTCCGCAACCAGATCGGCCGCGCCGGCGCCCACTGGGTGACCATCCTCGGCGTGGCCATCTCCTTCGCCCTGTCGGCGTACGTCTTCTGGCAGCACGTCTTCCAGGGTGCGCCCGTCTACAACGGCACCGTCTACCAGTGGATGGTGGTGGACGGCCTGAAGCTGGAGATCGGTTTCCTGGTGGACAACCTCACCGCCATGATGATCACGGTGGTGACCTTCGTCTCCCTCATGGTGCACATCTACACCATCGGCTACATGGCCCACGAGGAGGGATACCAGCGCTTCTTCAGCTACATCGCGCTTTTCACCTTCTCCATGCTGATGCTGGTGATGGCCAACAACTTCCTCCAGCTCTTCTTCGGCTGGGAGGCGGTGGGCCTGGTCTCCTACCTGCTCATCGGCTTCTACTTCAAGCGCGAGAGCGCCATCTTCGCCAATCTCAAGGCCTTCCTGGTGAACCGGGTGGGGGACTTCGGTTTCATTCTCGGCATCGCCGCCGTGGCCATGTACTTCGGCAGCCTCGACTACGCGGAGGTCTTCGCTGCGGCGCCCGACCACGCCGCCGACACGGTGAACCTATGGGGTGAGAACGGCTGGTCGCTGATGACCGTGATCTGCATCCTGCTCTTCATCGGCGCCATGGGCAAGTCGGCGCAGGTGCCGCTGCACGTGTGGCTGCCCGACTCCATGGAGGGCCCCACGCCCATCTCGGCCCTGATCCACGCCGCCACCATGGTCACCGCCGGTATCTTCATGGTGGCGCGCATGTCGCCCCTGTACGAGCTGTCGGAGACGGCGCTCAGCTTCGTCATGGTGATCGGCGCCACCACCGCCTTCTTCATGGGGCTGGTGGGCATTGTGCAGAACGACATCAAGCGGGTGATCGCCTATTCCACCCTGTCGCAGCTCGGCTACATGATCACCGCGCTGGGCGCTTCCGCCTACGCCGCCGGCCTGTTCCACCTGATGACCCACGCCTTCTTCAAGGCGCTGCTCTTCCTGGCCGCCGGCTCGGTGATCATCGGCATGCACCACGACCAGGACATCCGCAACATGGGCGGCATCCGCAAGTACATGAAGATCACCTGGATCACGGCCCTGCTGGGCTCCCTGGCGCTCATCGGCTTTCCCGGCTTCTCGGGCTTCTTTTCCAAGGACGCCATCATCGAGGCGGTGGGGCTCTCCCACATCGCCGGTTCCACCTACGCCCACTGGCTGCTGGTGGCGGGCGTCTTCGTCACCGCCCTCTACAGCTTCCGCATGTACTTCCTGGTGTTCCACGGGGAAGGCCCGCGCGACGAGCACGCGAAGGAGCACCTGAAGGAGTCCCCGGCGGTGGTGACGGTGCCCCTCGTCCTGCTGGCCATCCCCTCGGTGGCCATCGGGTGGTACGCCATCGACCCGCTGCTCTTTGGCGATTTCTTCAAGGGGGTGCTGCATGTCGCCGACATCCACGACACCCTGGGCGAGATGGCGAAGGAGTACCACGGCCAGCTCGCCATGATCGAGCACGGCCTGATGGCGCCTCCCTTCTGGCTGGCCATGGCCGGCCTGGGCACGGCCTGGTACGTCTACATGAAGAAGCCGCAGATCGCCCGCGACCTGGCGATCCGCTTCGACTGGCTCTACGTCCTGCTGGACCGCAAGTACGGCTTCGACGAGCTCTACCAGTGGCTCTTCGCCCGCGGCAGCCGCCTGGTGGGCAAGGTGCTCTGGATCCTGGGTGACCGGACGATTATCGACGGCATCGCGGTGAACGGCTCGGCGCGGTCGGTGGGCGTGCTGGCCAACACCCTGCGCTGGATCCAGAGCGGCTACCTGTACCACTACGCCATCGCCATGATCCTGGGGTTGCTGGCCCTGGTCTACTGGTTTGTGCTTCGCTGACACGGTTGAACCTGCAGGTCGGGCCCCGGCCCGGCGGTGAACGAATCTGGAACATGACGGAACTGAAATGAGTGCGGACTGGCCCATTCTGAGTACGGTGATCTGGTTGCCCATCCTGGGCGGCCTGCTGGTGCTGTTCAGCGGCGACAAGGCGCCCGGCATCAGCCGCTGGCTGGCGCTGACGGTGGCCGTGCTCACCTTCCTGCTCAGCCTGCCGCTCTGGACCGGCTTCGATGCCACCACCGCGGCCATGCAGTTCCAGGAGAACCACCCCTGGATCGAGAGCTTCAAGGTGAACTATCACCTGGGGGTGGACGGCATCTCCATGCCACTGATCCTGCTCACCACCTTCGTCACCATCCTGGTGGTGATCGCCGGCTGGGAGGTGATCCAGTACAAGCCCAACCAGTACATGGCCGCCTTCCTCATCATGGAAGGGGTGATGGTGGGCGTCTTCTCCGCCCTGGACGCCATGCTCTTCTACGTCTTCTGGGAAGCGATGCTGATCCCGATGTTCATCATCATCGGCATCTGGGGCGGTCCCAACCGGGTCTATGCCACCATCAAGTTCTTCCTCTACACCTTCCTCGGCTCAGTGCTGATGCTGGTGGCGCTGGTCTACATGTACTTCCAGTCCGGCAGCATGTCGATCCTCGATTTCCACCAGCTGAAGCTGGGCATGACCGAGCAGGTGCTCATCTTCCTCGCCTTCCTCGCCGCCTTCGCGGTGAAGGTGCCCATGTGGCCGGTGCACACCTGGCTGCCCGACGCCCACGTGGAGGCGCCCACCGGCGGCTCGGTGATCCTGGCGGCCATCATGCTCAAGATCGGCGGCTACGGCTTCCTGCGCTTCAGCCTGCCCATCACGCCCGACGCCAGCAGCGAGCTCGACTGGCTCATCATCGCCATGTCCCTCATCGCCGTGGTCTACATCGGCTTCGTGGCGCTGGTGCAGCAGGACATGAAGAAGCTCATCGCCTACTCCTCCATCGCCCACATGGGCTTCGTGACGCTGGGCTTCTTCATCGCCTTCACCATCTTCGCCCGGCCCGACGTGAACGACGGGGTGGTGCTGGGCGTGCAGGGGGGCATGGTGCAGATGGTCTCCCACGGTTTCATCTCGGCGGCCATGTTCCTCTGCGTGGGCGTGCTCTACGACCGCATGCACAGCCGGCAGATCGCCGACTACGGCGGCGTGGTGAACACCATGCCCTGGTTCGCCGCCTTCATGGTCTTCTTCGCCATGGCCAACGCCGGCCTGCCGGGTACCTCGGGCTTCGTGGGCGAGTTCATGGTGATCCTGGCCAGCTTCCGTGCCGACTTCTGGTTTGCCTTCCTCGCCGCCACCACCCTCATCATCGGCGCCGCCTACACCCTGTGGATGGTGAAGCGGGTGGTCTTCGGCGACGTGAGCAGCGAGAAGGTGGCGGCGCTCACGGACATCAACGGGCGCGAGGCGCTGGTGCTGGGCTCCCTGGCCATCGCCGTGCTGGCACTGGGCCTGTGGCCCGGCCCCCTGGTGGAGGTGATGGACGCCTCCATCACCAACCTGGTGAAACACATTGCCGTCTCCAAGCTGTGAGCGGCGAGGGACAGGAAGGTCGGACTGAAGTCCGACCCGTGGTTATCGGTTATTTTGGATATCAACTCCGGGAATCCTGATGGGCTTTGACATTTCCACTCTGCTGCCGGTGATGCCGGAGATCTTTCTCCTGACGGCGACCTGCGTGATCCTGGTGATCGATCTCTACCTGTCGCAGGAGAACCGCTTCTTCACCTACGGGCTGTCGCTGCTGACCCTGGCGGCGACCATCGCCGTGGTGTTGGCCGTGGGCGGCGGGCAGGGCGAGACACTGCTGCACGGCGCCTACATCCGCGATCCCATGGGCGACCTGCTCAAGGTGGCGCTGTTGGCGGTGGCCGGCTTCGCCTTCCTCTACTCGCGGGTCTACCTGGAGCAGCGGGACATGTTCCGGGGTGAGTTCTACGTGCTCTCCCTGCTGGCCCTGGTAGGCATGATGGTGATGATCTCAGCCGGCGGTTTCCTCAGCCTCTACCTGGGGCTGGAGCTGCTGGCCCTCTCCCTCTACGCCCTGGTGGCCTTCGACCGCAGGTCCGAGCGGGGCGCCGAGGCGGCCATGAAGTACTTCGTGCTGGGTGCCATCGCCTCGGGCATGCTGCTCTACGGCATCTCCATGATCTACGGCGCCACCGGCATGCTCGACTTCGCCGGCGTGGCCAAGGCGGTGGCCAGCGGCGAGACCGACCGCATGGTGCTCCTCTTCGGGGTGGTCTTCGTGGTCATCGGCGTCGCCTTCAAGTTCGGCGCCGTGCCCTTCCACATGTGGGCGCCCGACGTCTACCAGGGCGCGCCCGTGGCGGTGGTGGCCTTCCTCGGCAGCGTGCCCAAGATCGCCGCCTTCGCCATGGCCATGCGTATCCTGGTCGAGGGGCTGGGCGGCCTGGGGCTCGGCTGGCAGGGCTGGGAGGGGATGCTCATCATCCTGGCGGTGCTCTCCATGGCCGTGGGCAACATCGTGGCCATCGCCCAGACCAACATCAAGCGCATGCTGGCCTACTCCACCATCTCCCACGTGGGCTTCATCCTGCTGGGCATCCTGGCGGGGAACGGGGCCGGCCAGAGCGCGGCCATGTTCTACGCCATCACCTACGCCCTCACCGCCGTGGGGGGCTTTGGCCTGCTCACCATCCTCAGCCGCAGGGGGGTGGAGGCGGAGAACCTGCACGATCTCAAGGGGCTCAACGACCGCAGCCCCTGGCTGGCAGGCATGATGCTGCTCATCATGTTCTCCATGGCCGGCGTACCCCCCCTGGTGGGCTTCTTCGCCAAGCTGTTCATTCTCGACGCCCTGGTGAAGGCAGACTTGGTCTGGCTGGCCGTGGTGGCGGTGGCCTTCTCGGTGATCGGCGCCTTCTACTACCTGCGGGTGGTGAAGGTGATCTACTTCGACAAGCCCGTCACCCAGGCGCCCATCGTCAGTGGCATGGACGCAAGGATCGCCATCTCCGTGAACGGCCTGGCCATGCTCTACTACGGGCTCTTTCCCGCCTCCCTGCTGGCCGCCTGCCGCGTGGCGCTCGGGGGATAGGCCGGGGCCGGGCCCGTGTCCGCCGCGGCGACACCGCCGGCCTCCTCCGAAGAGAGTACGGACGCGTCGTCGCCGGCCACGGGCCGCATTCCGGGCAACCGCGCCATCTGGGTGGGGATCCTCGCCGAGCTCACCGAGTTCACTCTCATGTTCCTGGTCTACTTCTTCGCCCGGGTGAACCATCCGCAGATGTTTCACGAGGGGCCGCGCAAGCTCTCCCTGCTGGCGGGCAGCGCCAACACGCTGATCATGGTCTCCAGCAGCTACCTGGTGGCACGGGCGGTGCTGGCCATGCGCCAGGACCGCCCCGAGGGCGCGCTGCGCTGGCTGCTGGCGGCCTTCGTGGTGGGCGCGGGCTACCCCGTGGTGAAGTTCCTCGAGGTGCTCTGGAACCTGGAACAGGGACTCACGGGCGGAGGCGACGTCTTCCAGATGTCATACTACTATCTCACCTTCAACCACCTGGTGCACACGGGCTGGGGGCTACTGGGGATGGCCTGGGTGGTGGTGCGGACCTGGATGGGGGCCTATGATGCGAAGAATCACAATGGCCTCGTCGCCTTCGCCAGCTACTGGCACGCCACCGACCTGGTCTGGCTGATGATCTTTCCGCTCTTCTACGTGATGCCGTGATGACCGCCCTTCGCAAGATCGACCTGGCCTGGGCGCTGCTGGTGCTCTTCACCCTCACCGGTGTTTTTCTGGGCGAGTTCAGGCAGGGTGGCTTCTGGGTGGTGCTGGTCATCGCCCTGGTGACCGCCCTCAAGGGTCGGCTGGTGATCGACGTCTTCATGGAGCTGGGGGAGGCCTCCCCCATGCTGCGCCGCCTGGTCCGGGGATTCGGCCTGCTGGTGCCTGCATTGATTCTGGTCACTTACCTCTGGGGTCCCCTGCTGGCAAGATTCAACTGGCTCCTGGAATGATGGCCGGTCCTCGTTCCGGGAATGATTCGTTCGTTTTGATGTAGCAGGTATTCGATCATGGATCTTTCAACGCTGTTCACGCCGCCCGTCATGGGCATCACCGCCGTTCTCGCCCTTCTCGGCCTGGTCATCGGCTATTTCATCGGCAAGTCGGGAGAGAGACAGCGCAAGGAAGAGGCGCTGGCCAAGGCCGCGGACGAGGCCCAGCAGCAGCTGGAGAAGCAGCGCAAGGAACTGGAGCTGCGCATGGAGGCCGCCGCCAAGGCCCACGCGGCCGACCTGGAGAAGCTGCGCGCCGATCAGCAGGAGCAGATCGAGCAGCTCGGTCAGGCCCACCAGAAGCTGGTGGATTCCCTCAAGGAGAGCCACGCGGCGGAGCTGCAGCGCCTCGAGAGCGAACACGCCCGGCTCGTCGACAAGCTCAACAGCGACAACAACGCCAACCTCAAGGCGCAGCAGGAGGCCCACGAGGCGCAGCTTCGCGAGATGAACGAGCGCTCCGCGAAGCTCATCGAGGAGCTGGAGGAGCGGCGCAAGGCCGAGATCATCCAGCTCAAGGGCGAGACCAACCAGACCATCGCTGCGCTCAAGGAGGAGCATCGCAAGGCGCTGGAGGAAGCACGCAGCGCCTTGCAGGAGGAGCGCCAGTCCCATGCCCGTGCCCTGCAGGAGGTGCAGGCGACCCTCGACGAGGAGCGCCGCTCCCACGCCGACACCCGGGAGCAGCTGCAGCGGCGCGTGCGCGAGCTGGAAGAGGTGCTGCAGCAGAAGGAACACGAGATCCGCGAGGCGCGCCTGAGAAACATGTTCTCGGTGTCGAAGTCGGGTGAGAAGCTCATCAAGGTGGTGCGCAGCGTTCAGGAGCTGGCCACCGAGCTGGACGAGACCTCGCGCGCCGTCACCGACGGCGAGTACTCCTTCTTCGAGGAGATCAAGGATCAGCGCGACCGCGAGACGGTGCTGAGCCTGGCCGCCGGAGTGGCCGTCGCCGAACCTGGCGAAGAGGATCTGGAGAACGAAGAGGCGGTAGAGGCGGTCTCGGAGACCGAAATCGCGGAAGAAACCGCTGCCGAGGCTTCTCCCGAGGAAGAGCCGGACTCCCCCGCGGGGGAAGAACGGGGCTGAGCGACAAAGGAGTTGCAAAGCCCGCGCAATACGGTCTAATAACTCCTTTCCGTTCTCACAGGGAATCCAGGTGTCAGTACAGGAAAAGACCCGTCCGGCGCCCGGCCTGCTGGGCGCCGGCGCACTGCTCCTCGCCGCCAGCCTGCCGGCCCTCGGCGGGCTGGACCTCACCTACCGGGCCGACGAGCTCGACCTGGAGCCGGCGGTGCAGGTGAAGGAGTTCTCCAACCGCACGGTGCAGGAGTACCGCATCAACGGCAACCTCTACATGATCAAGATCACGCCCAGGTACGGGCCGCCCTACTACCTGGTGGACGACACCGGCAGCGGCGAGCTGGAGTTCCGGCGCGACGATCCCAGCCGTGACATGATCATTCCCAAGTGGACCCTGATGACCTGGTAACGAGGAGAGACCACCCATGACCCGATTGCTGGCATTGACGCTCCTGCTGTTCGCCACCGCCTTGCAGGCGGCCACCATCGACGACGTGAGGGCGCGCGGCGAGCTGCGCTGTGGCGTCAACACCGGCCGCCTGGCAGGCTTTGCCTGGAAGGACGAATCGGGCCACTGGTCCGGCTTCGACGTGGACATGTGCCGCGCCGTGGCCGCCGCTGTGCTGGGGGACGCGAAGAAGGTGAGGTTCGTGCCCCTCAAGACTGCCGAGCGCATTCCCGCCCTGGCCCAGGGGCGCGTGGACCTGCTGGCGCGCAACACCACCTGGACCCTGAGCCGCGACCTGGAGATGGGCATCAGCTTCGCCGCCATCGTCTACTACGACGGCCAGAGCTTCATGGTGCGCAAGGATTCGGGCAAGCGCAGCGCCCTGGAGCTGGACGGCGCCTCCATCTGCGTGCAGAAGGGCTCCACCAGCATCGTCAACGTGAAGGCCTACTTCCACGTCAACCGCATGAAGTACAGGCTGGTGGAGCTCGACACGCCCGAGGCCACCCTGCAGGCCTTCCTCGACGGCAAGTGCGACGCCATCACCAGCGACCACTCCCAGCTCCATGCCCTGCGCAGCGTCACCGACAACCCCGATGCCTACCGGGTGCTGCCCGAGGTGATCTCCCAGGAACCCCTGGCGCTGGCGGTGCGGGAGGGCGACGACCGCTGGCGCAAGGTGGTGCAGTGGGTGGTCTTCATGATGGTGAACGCCGAGTACCTGGGTATCGATCAGAAGAATATCGAGCGGGTGAAGCAAGCCGCCAGCCGTCCCGAGACCCTCAAGCTGCTGGGCCTGCACAAGGACACTGGCAAGGGCGTGGGCTTCACCCCCGGCTGGGGCGCCCGCATCATCGAGCAGGTGGGCAACTACGGCGAAGTCTTCGACCGCAACCTGGGGCTGGGCTCGAAGCTGCGCATCGGGCGCGGTCTCAACGCCCTCTGGAACCAGGGCGGCCTGCTCTACGCGCCGCCCTTCAGGTAGCGCTCGGCGGCCAGCGCCGCCAGGGCGCCCATGCCCGCGGCGATGACGATCTGCTTGTCGGGCACGTCGGTGACGTCGCCGGCGGCGAAGAGGCCGGGCACGGCGGTGCTGCCGTCGCGCTGCACCGGGATCTGGCCCGCCCCGTCCAGTTCCACCAACCCCTTCACCGGGTCGCTGTTGGGCACCAGGCCGATCTCCAGGAAGACCCCCTCCACCGGCAGGTCCTTGCGTTCGCTGCCATCTTCCGATTCCAGCCGGATCCCTGTCAGCTGGTTCTCGCCGAGGAAGGCGCGCACGTGGGTGGAGGGGTGGAGTTTCACCTTGTCGCTGGCAGTCACCTCCTCGACGAGCACGGGGTCGGCCTGGAAGTCGGGCAGGATGTTGATGATGTGGATCTCCCGCGCCCAGGGCAGGAGGTCGCGCGCCGCAGTGAAGGCGGAGTTGCCGCCGCCCACCACCGCCACCCGCTTGTCGGCGTAGAGGGGCGCGTCGCAGGTGGCGCAGAAGGCGATGCCGTGGCCCAGGAAGCGCGCCTCGCCCGGCACCTTCAGGGTGCGGTACTGCTTGCCGGCGCACCAGATCACGGCGCGGGCCCGGTAGCGGCTGCCGTCGCCAGTGACCACCTCGAAATCCCCGTCCTCGCGCCGGCGCACCTCGGTGACCTCGGCGCCCAGCCGTTCGGCCACGGGAAAGCGCTCGGCGTGGTTGCGGAAGAGGGTAGCCAGCTCGCGGCCGCCGATGGCGGGGATGCCGGGCCAGTTCTCGATGGTCTCGGTGTTGACGATCTGGCCGCCGGGCTCCCGTCCGATCACCGCCACATCCAGCGCCTTGCGCGCGGCGTAGAGGGTGGCGGTCATGGCCGCGGGGCCCGCGCCCACCACAATGAGGTCGTAGCGGTGGTCGGATTCGATTTCGTGGGCCCGGCGCTCGCCCGCCAGGGTGCGCATCTCGGCGTCGATGCGCTCCCAGGCTGAGGGGTTCGCCACCTTCAGGATCTCCAGGATCGCCTCGTGGGGCGGCAGGGCCCCCTCGAAGGCGGGGCGGCCGTCGATGATGGTGCGGGGCACGCCGCTCACCCGGTAGCGCTGGACCAGCTGGGGAAACTCCGCCGAGTCGATCATGTCGGCGCGGACCTGCGGGTTGACGAAGGCGAGCTGGTGGGCCAGGCGCACCATCTTCGGGCAGTAGGGGCAGGTGAGGGTGACCATCACCTCCAGGTGGGTGGGGCGGTCGACGAGGAGCGCCAGCCTCTCCAGCTCCTCCGGCAGGCCGGAGCGACCGCTGCCCACCATCTCGATGGCCTCCACCAGGGAGCTGAATTCGTAGCCGCTGGTGATGCCGTAGAAGCGGATGCCGAATTCCTCGTCCCCCTCACCCAGCACCAGAGTGGCGGGCACCTTGTCCACCCCCAGCTCGCGGGCGCGGGCGGTGTCCTTCACCAGGTCCAGCTTCTCCAGCGTCACCCGGTCGCTCGCGGCAGCCACCGCCTCCAGCAGGGTCTCCTGCTCCCGGCAGTTGCCGCAGGCGGGGGAGCCCTGGCCGAAGAAGAGCAGCTTCACCGGGCGCTCGAGGGCACCCAGGCGGGTTTCCAGTTCCTTGCGGGTCGTTTCGTCGAGAGGTTGCCGGCTCATGAACAGGACTCCTGTGGAGGAACAATATCGATATGGAGGTCGGTCTGGCGGGTGTCAAGAGTGCGACATGGCACCTCTCACCCTTCAGAGGCCCATGGCCTCCAGCAGCGCCTCCAGGTCCTGGGCCAGTACCTCCCAGATGGCCATGAGGCCGGCCTTCTCGACCTGTTCTTCCGGGTCGGTTGGGTTCTTCAGCAGCAGCTCGTCGAGCTTCACCTTCAAGTCGTCGCGCCGCTGGAGGATCTCCGCCAGGGTCTTCTTGTGCTTCTCCTTCTCGGGATGCCCGTCCAGTCCCTTGCGGGCCTTCTCGATCATCTCGTCCAGGTGCCTCATGCGGGACTGGTAGCGGAGGATCTGCTGTTCGGCCAGTTGCTCGGTGTCCATGAGGGGCTCCGACAGGTGGAAAGGGAGTACGGATAGTTTGCCCCAGCCGGCCCGCGGGAAAAAGCACCCATTCAGTCCTCGCCTTCCCAGTAGTCCACCGCCGACGTCTTTGGCAGGTAGAGGGTGAGGGTGCGTTGCGCCTTGTTCCCGCCGGGCGGGCTGCCGGCCAGGATGCCGATCTTGCCCGAGTCGGGCATCTCCACGATGTCGGGTTCCTCCATGGTGCTCACGCAGAGGTATTTCAGATCGGCGTCGCTGTCGTTGAAGATTTGGTGCGGCGTGCCCGGTCCCGGCGGCACGGCGATGATGTCGCCGGCGCGCAGGGGATAGGTTTCGTCGCCCAGGCGCAGCCGCCCTCGGCCTTCCAGGACGAGGAACATCTCCTCGTTGACGTAGTGGGCGTGGAAGGGCCAGGCTGCTTTGCCCGGCGGCAGCACCACCAGCCGGTAACCCAGCTTGCGGGCACCGATGCGCCGGCCGATGGCGCCCAGTCTCGCCTGGAAGTGTTCGCCGTGCCGCCAGGGCTCCAGGGGCACCTCGTCGAGATTGAGGATGGGAACGTCCGGTTTCATGGGCGGGATCCTCCACATTCTCGTTGAATGAAGGCCCGGAAAGCCTCGTTGCAGCGCCGGTAGAGGGGGCCGGGACAGGCGGGCAGGGGGCGTCCGTCGATCTCGCGCACCGGCACCAGCTCGGCGCCGGTTCCGGTGAGAAAGCACTCGTCGGCGGTGTGAAGATCCCAGGGCGCCAGGGACTGCTCCCGCACCGGGATGCCTTCCTTTTCCGCCAGCTCCATCACGAGCCGCCGGGTGATCCCTTCGAGGGCGCCGTCGGTGACCGGCGGGGTGAACAGGCTGTTATTCCGTACGATGAGGAGGTTGTCCGCCGTGCCTTCCGCCACCTGGCCACGGGCGTTGAGCAACACCGCCTCGTCGGCCCCGGCGGCGTTGGCCTCGATGCGCGCCAGGATGTGGTTGAGATAGTTCAGGCTCTTGATGCGCGGGTCCAGACCGTCCGGCGGCAGGCGGCGGGTGGCTGCGATGACCAGTCGCACGCCTGCCTGGCGGCGGGCGTGGTTCACCATCTCCAGCCGGGCGGCGATGACGATGAGACGGGGCTCGCGGCAGGGCGCGGGGTCGATGCCCAGGGGACCCTCACCGCGGGTGACGACGAGGCGGATGTAGCCTTCCGGCTCGCCGAAGGCGGAGACCACCTCGCCGACGATGCGCGCCAGCTCGTCGTCACTCCAGGGACAGGCGAGGGCGATGGCCCGCGCCGACCTGCGCAGGCGTTCCAGGTGCTCCCCCAGCAGGAAGGGACGGCCGAAGTAGAAGCGGATGCCCTCGAAGACGCCGTCGCCGTAGAGCAGGCCGTGGTCCAGCACCGGGATCCGGGCCTCCTCCAGCGGCAGGACCCGGCCGTCGAGCCAGCAGACGCCAGTGGTCATGCGGAACCTCCATAATAGTCAATATAGTTGACCATTATCATCATGCCGCGGGTCGGGATATAATGTCAACATGATTGACCAAAAAGACGATGCGCATTCCCGTGAGGAGATGAACCGGGCGCTGGAAGCCCTGCACTTCGGCTTCCGCGCCATCACCGCCCACCCCGACGAGCGGCTGCGGTCGCTGGGCTATTCCCGCGTACATCACCGGGTGCTCTACTTCGTGGGCCGCAATCCCGGCTGCAGCGTCAACGAGCTCCTCTCCATCATGCGGGTGAGCAAGCAGTACCTGAACCGGCCCCTGCGCCAGCTGGTGGAGGACGGCTACATCGAGTCGAAGCGCGACGCCAGGGACCGTCGGGTCAAGCGGCTGAAGCTCACGGCAAAGGGCAGGCGGCTGGAAGAGACGCTCACCGGCGAACAGCGGTCGCAGCTCGCCGAGGTGTTCCGGAAGGCGGGGCCGCGCGCCGAGGCGGGGTGGCGGAAGGTGATGGCGTTGCTTGCGGGAGAGAATGGTTGAGGCTGGCGTTGTCTGCGACAGCACTCTGCTTCATGGAGAAGGGTTCCGAGCGAGTGCGGGGCGGATCGCCATTACCGTTTCGACGAATGACTGTCTTTGACGAAGCTGTTCTTCCGTATATTTCCCATTCCTTTTGGTCAGCGCAACGTAATGCTCGAGGATCAGTGATGCGCGCTCGGCCTTGTATGTCTTGAGGTAAGGAGACAGCTGCTCCAGCAGTGCGAGTGCCTGTCGGTTGTAGATCGCGTAAGTGTAACTGGGTGTGTGGTGGGCACGGGCAGTACGTTTCGAGGTGATTTTTCCAGCCCCGACCGTTTTCAATACGTAGCGCAACAGGGGAAGATCCGTGTTGCTGATGCTCAGCGCCAGTTGATGATTCCCGTTTCTGTGCTTGCGTGTCAGGGTGACGGTGCCTTCTCCATCGAGGAGACCGGCGATGTATGCGGCATCGGTGGCCGCGAGTGGGCGGACGGTGCGGTAGGTAGCCATTCCCTGGCAATCCTTGTTTTGAACAGGGTTGCCTGAATATACAAAAGCCCCTGGCCGGATTGCCAGGGGCTTTCGATTGGTGGAGGCGGCGGGACAGCGGTTCCATATCTTTCGATATGGGCTGGACTATACCTTCATCCTGCCGTGGCAGGATGCGGGGCGTATTATCCACCGCATAGTCTGGCGATGAATCCTAGTGCCGGCTCCATCCTGGTGGACTCAGCCGGTCTATGAGTCTCTACAGGGCAGGCCTGAGGTTAGCCCTCTTCCCACCCCTCGGTATTGCCATGGCGGCCTGTGCCGCTTTAGGTTTCACCGATGTGAGCCCCGTTTTCACTCTACCCTCACGGGCAGAGGCGACCCTTGTTGATCGAACCCGCGTCCGCGGATCCTCCGCCCTCGGCTCTACATGCTTAGTCCGTCTATTGAGATTTGACCGCTTGCCACCCGACGGACAGGGCGGTTTTGCGGCGAGTCCGGTAGAGATTTAACGGCTTGGCCCCGGACGAGCCTTGCCGCGATCCCGTGAAGGATGACGCCTCGAATCCGGACCGCACGGGCACAGTCTGGTGAGACGGCACTCTACTGGTGTTTAGGCAGCGAGTGCGTAGTTGTCGTCGTTGGCAACTATCTTTTTGCAGAGGGATTTACGAGGATCTCTGCATCCTCGGCATGCACCTCGGGTTTTGCAATCCACGTCGAAAGCCGTGTCGCCCCCGTTGCAATCGATAGGACAGTTTAGGGGGCGCTTGGTTCCCTTGCAACCGGGTGAAGCTCCACTGTTAGCCCAAAGCCGTAATGTCCCCTTTGGCCAATTCTAAAATGTCCCCTTTTGCATTGGGCAGGAGGGGCAATGCCAGAGGAGCACATTACGATGAGTCACAAAGAGGTGGATCGGCTGGGCGTGATCCAGCAGGTTGCGGATAAACGGCTCAGGCAAAAGGAGGCGGCGCGGCGGCTGGGGCTGAGCGTCCGCCAGGTCAAACGCCTGGTACAGCGTTACCGGACCGAAGGGGCCTCGGGGCTGGTCTCCCGGCGCCGGGGCAGACGTCCGGGCAACGCGATCTCCGA
>AMFO01001161.1_pt1 | contig 14474 bp, 17 predicted proteins | sample 552608 | NCBI WGS metagenome assembly AMFO01 (sample SAMN01893955, study PRJNA167987) | microbial mat metagenome | biome: hydrothermal vent | place: USA: Loihi, Hawai'I | collected 2003-05-01
CATTCGCCATTCAGCTGCGCAACTGTTGGGAAGGGCGATCGGTGCGGGCCTCTTCGCTATTACGCCAGCTGGCGAAAGGGGGATGTGCTGCAAGGCGATTAAGTTGGGTAACGCCAGGGTTTTCCCAGTCACGACGTTGTAAAACGACGGCCAGTGAATTGTAATACGACTCACTATAGGGCGAATTCGAGCTCGGTACCCGGGGATCCCACTCCACCGTGAGGGCGTCCAGCTCCACGCGGATGGGCAGCCGCCCCTGCAGCTCGGGGATCAGGTCCGAGGGCTTGGAGAGGTGGAAGGCGCCGGAGGCGATGAAGAGGATGTGGTCGGTCTTCACCATGCCGTGCTTGGTGGAGACGGTGCACCCCTCCACCAGCGGCAGCAGGTCGCGCTGCACCCCCTCGCGGGAGACGTCGGCGCCGTGGCGCTCGTGGCTGGCGGCCACCTTGTCGATCTCGTCGATGAAGACGATGCCCTGCTGTTCCACCATCTCCAGGGCGCGCAGCTTGAGGTCCTCGTGGTTGATGCGCTTGCTCGCCTCCTCCTCGCGGATCAGCTTGAGGGCGTCCTTGATGCGCAGCTTGCGCTTGCGGGTGCGGCCGCCGCCCAGGTTCTGGAACAGGCTCTGCAGCTGGCTGGTCATCTCCTCCATGCCGGGCGGGGCCATGATCTCCACGCCGAGGGTGGGCTCGGAGAGGTCCACCTCGATCTCCTTGTCGTCCAGCTCGCCGGCGCGCAGCTTCTCGCGGAACTTCTCGCGGGTGGCGGAGGAGGCGGGCGGGGTCGCCTCCTGCTCCCAGGCGCCGGCGGAACGCGGCGGCGGCAGCAGGATGTCCAGGATGCGCTCCTCGGCGGCGGCCTGGGCCTGGTCCTGCACCTTGGCCAGCTCCTGCTCGCGCACCATGCTCACGGCGGCATCGGCGAGATCGCGGATGATGGAGTCCACCTCGCGCCCCACGTAGCCCACCTCGGTGAACTTGGTGGCCTCCACCTTGATGAAGGGGGCGTTGGCCAGGCGCGCCAGGCGGCGGGCGATTTCGGTCTTGCCCACGCCGGTGGGGCCGATCATGAGGATGTTCTTGGGGGTGATCTCGTTGCGCAGCTCGGGGTCCACCTGCGTCCGGCGCCAGCGGTTGCGCAGGGCGATGGCCACGGCGCGCTTGGCCTGGTCCTGGCCGACGATGTGCTTGTCCAGCTCGCGGACGATCTCCTGCGGGGTGATCTCGGACATCAGTCGCACTCCAGCTCTTCGATGGTGCGGTTGTGGTTGGTGTAGACGCAGATGTCGGCGGCGATGGAGAGCCCCTTCTCCACGATCTCGCGGGCGGAGAGCTCGGTGTTCTCCAGCAGCGCCAGGGCCGCCGCCTGGGCGAAGGGGCCGCCGGAGCCGATGGCCATCAGGTCGTGCTCGGGCTCCACCACGTCGCCGTTGCCGGTGAGGATGAGCGAGGCCTCGCGGTCGGCCACGCACAGCAGGGCCTCCAGGCGGCGCAGCATGCGGTCGGTGCGCCAGTCCTTGGCCAGCTCCACCGCGGCGCGCACCAGGTGGCCCGAGTGCTTCTCCAGCTTGCCCTCGAAGCGCTCGAAGAGGGTGAAGGCGTCGGCGGTGGCGCCGGCGAAGCCCGCCAGCACCCGGCCCTTGTAGAGCCGGCGCACCTTGCGCGCGTTGCCCTTCATCACTGTGTTGCCCATGGAGACCTGGCCGTCGCCGCCGATGACCACGCAGCCGTTGCGGCGCACCGAGAGAATGGTGGTGCCTCTGAACTGTTCCATCCGATTTCGCCGATCACTGTTCGAGGCCGGCAATTTTACCCTATCCTCAGGGTGTGAGCGGGGGATTTGGAACCGCGCCGGTTCCGGGAGGCATTCAGGATGGAGATCTTCATCACCGGCGGCACGGGCTACATCGGCCGCCACCTGTGCCGGGAACTGCTGGCGGCGGGGCACCGGGTCACGGTGCTGAGCCGGCGGTCGGCGGAGCGCGTGCAGGCGATCTGCGGCGCGGTGGAGGTGGTGCACGCCCCGGAGGAGATGACCGGAGCCGAGGTGGTGGTGAACCTGGCCGGCGAGCCCATCGTGGGACCGCGCTGGACGGCGGCGCGCAAGCGGGCCCTGTGGGAGAGCCGGGTGGGACTCACCGAACGGCTGGTGGCGCGGATGGTGGAGCTGGAGCCGCCGCCGCGGGTGCTGCTCTCGGGCTCGGCGGTGGGCTACTACGGCGACCGGGGGGACGAGGTACTGGTGGAGGAGTCGCCGCCCGGCAGCGGTTTCGGGGCCGAGTTGTGCGTGGCCTGGGAGGCGGCGGCGCTGGAGGCGGAGCGAAGGGGTATTCGCGTCTGCCTGCTGCGCACCGGCCCGGTGCTGGGCCCGGACGGCGGACTGCTGGCGCGCATGCGGCTGCCTTTCCGCCTGGGGCTGGGCGGGCCCCTGGGCAGCGGCCGCCAGTGGTTCGCCTGGATCCACCTGCAGGATCACCTGCGCATCCTCCGTTTCCTGATGGATCACGAGACCCTGGAGGGCCCCTTCAACGCCACCGCACCCGCACCGGTGACCCAGCGGGCGTTCGCCCGCGCCCTCGGCAGGGTGCTCCGACGGCCCGCCCTGCTGCCGGCCCCCGCGCCCCTGCTGCGGCTGCTGCTTGGGGAGCAGGCGGAGGTGCTGCTGGGGAGCCAGCGGGCGGTGCCGGAGCGGCTGCTGAAGGCGGGCTTCCGCTTCGACTTTCCCGAGCTGGAGCCGGCGCTGCGCCGGGCGGTGGCGGGGTGAGCTGGAAGCTGCTGCTGTTGCTGGTGGCGGCCAACGGTGCGCCCCTGCTGCTGGCGATGGTGTCGCGGCGGAACCCTGCGCCCAGGCCCCTGGATGGTGGTCGGTTGCTGGCGGACGGCCGCCCCCTGTGGGGCCCCTCCAAGACGGTGCGGGGCGCGCTGGCCATGGTGGGCGCGGCGGTGCTGGCGGCGCCGCTGCTGGGGCTGCCGCTGCTGGCGGGGGTGGTGATCGGGCCGTTGGTGGTGGCCGGGGACCTCCTCTCCAGCTTCGTCAAGCGCCGGCTGGGACTGGCGCCGGGGGCCATGGCCCTGGGGCTGGACCAGGTGCCGGAATCCCTGCTGCCGCTGCTCGCCTGCAAGCCCCTGCTGGGGCTGACCTGGGGCCAGGTGGCCTGGGTCACGCTCGGCTTCGTGCTGGCCGACCTGCTGCTCTCCCGTCTCTTCTTCGTCCTGGGGTTTCGTCGCCATCCCCACTGAGGGCGGGCGCGTGGAGGTGGTGCAGCACCACCTCGGGCGGGCAGTTGAAGCGGGCGGGCACGATGCAGGTGCCGGCGCCCACCGAGGTGTAGGCCTGCATGCGGTGGTGGCGCCAGGGGCCGGCCCCCATGTGGCGGGGGCAGTCGGCGTCGAGGGTGAGGGGAATGCCGCCGGGCAGGCAGATCTGGCCGCCGTGGGTGTGGCCGCAGAGCATCAGGTGGAAGCCGGCATGGGCCGCCTGGCGGTAGATCTCCGGCGTGTGGGAGAGAAGGATGGCGACCTGGCCCGGCTCCACATCTTCCGCGGCCTTCTCCACGTTGTCCACCCGGTAGAAATGAGCGTCGTCGATGCCGGCCAGGTGGATGCGTTCCCCGTTCCGTTCCAGGGCCACCCCCTCGTTGAGCAGCATGCGCAGGCCCATGGCCTCCAGCGCCGGCACCATGCGGATGCTGTCGTGGTTGCCGAGCACGCCGTACATGGGGGCGTGCACCGCCTCGCAGACCCTTTTCATCTCCTTCAGGGCGGGTTCCACCGGGCCGTGGGTGGCGGCCCGGTAGTCGCCGGTGAGCACGCACAGGTCGTATTCCAGGCCGGCCACTCGTTCGGCGAGCCGCTCCATGGCGGGCGGGTTGAGATCGGCGTGGAGGTCGGTGAGGTGGAGCAGGGTGTAGCCCTCGAAGGCGGCGGGCAGCCCCGGGATCTCCACCCGGTTGTGGCGCACCCGGATCTCCAGGGTGTTGCGCCAGCCGCGCCGGGAGAGGCCGGAAAGGCGCAGGGCGTGGCGCACGAAGGCGTGGAAGGAGTGCCAGTTCTCCGGGTGGAAGAAGTTGAGTGCGCCGCCACCGAAGGCCCTGGGCTCGCGCTCCGCCTCGATGCCCAGGCGCTGGCGGGCGTGGACCCGGCCCAGGCGCTGTTCCAGCTCTTCCAGCAGCTCCTCGTCCATGGGGAGCATGATAGCGCCTTCAGCCGGGGCTTGCGTTGAGCGGCTGGAGACGGTGGAAGGGAACCCGCATCGACCTCATCACGGCGGCGATGCGCGCCAGCCGTTCCTGCGGGAGATGGGGCCCCAGGGTGGTGCGCACCTCGAAGGGCACGCCGCTCTCGCGCAGCAGCTCCAGGCTCTCCCAGGCCCGTTCGCCGCTGCCGGGAACGCCGGTGAGGGCGGGGTAGTGCCCGGGCAGGTCCTTGATGTCGAGCCCCACCCAGTCCACCAGGGGCAGCAGCCGGGCCAGGCGGTGGGGATAGCAGCCGGCGGTGTGCAGGCCCACCCGGAAACCCATGCACTTCACCTCGCGTACCGCCTCGGGCAGGTCGCCCTGCAGGGTGGGCTCTCCGCCGCTGAAGACCACGGCATCGAGCAGTCCACGCCGCCGGTGGAGCACCTCCAGCAGGGCCTCCCAGTCGAGCAGTTCGCTGCCGCGGGCGGGCAGCAGGTGGGGGTTGTGGCAGTAGCCACAGCGCCAGGGGCAACCCTGGCAGAAGACCACCGCCGCCAGTTCGCCGGGGTAGTCGATGGAGGTGAAGGGAACGAAGCCGCCGATGCGCATGGAGCAGGGATTCTTTCAGTGGAGAGCTGTGTCAGGCTTGGGGGGACAGCCGCCCGGGGTTTGCCTGCGGGACCGCCGTGAATACCTCCCTGTAGGCTTGGCCTCGGCATCCATGCCTCGGACATCCCGCAGTCGAACCCCGGACGGCTTCCCAACCATTGTGACCGATTGCCGGGGTGTGCCTGATCTTACCCCGCCCGGTTTTCCACGAAGGGCCGCCGCTCCCGGTACTCCGACTGCTTTCCGGGGTTGAAGGAGGTCACCGGGCGGTGGTAGCCCATGACCCGGGTCCAGATCTCGCAGCGGGTGCGTTCCTCGTCTTTCAGTTCGATGGGTTTGTCGTTCATGTCGTTTCTCCTCTGGTTTATTGCCCGCGGCGGCCTTCGGCCTTGGCGGGCCTACGTTTGTAGGTTGGCCGTTGTTCGTAGGCCGGATAAGCGCAGCGCATCCGGCGTTTCTCAGCTCCCTGTGGCCTGCTTCTGCGCGATGAGCTCCTCGTCGCAGCGCGGGCAGAACTCGTGCTCTCCCTCCAGGTAGCCGTGCTTCGGGCAGATGGAGAAGGTGGGCGTGATGGTGATGTAGGGCAGACGGAAGTTCTCCAGCGCCCGCTTCACCAGCCGCCGGCAGGCGTCGGCGGAGGAGAGGCGCTCGCTCATGTAGAGGTGGAGCACGGTGCCGCCGGTGTACTTGCGCTGCAGCGCCTCCTGCATGGCCAGCGCCTCGAAGGGGTCGTCGGTGTAGCCCACGGGGAGCTGGGAGCTGTTGGTGTAGTAGGGCTTGTCGGGGCTGCCCGCCTGCAGGATGTCGGGCCAGCGCCTGCGGTCCTCCTTTGCGAAGCGATAGGTGGTGCCCTCCGCCGGCGTGGCCTCCAGGTTGTAGAGGTTGCCGGTCTCTTCCTGGAACTCCACCATGCGTTCGCGGACGTGGTCCAGCAGGCGGCAGGCGAAGTCGTGTCCCCATTCATCGGTGATGTCGTGCTCGTCGGCCGTGAAGTTGCGGATCATCTCGTTGATGCCGTTGACCCCGATGGTGGAGAAGTGGTTGCGCAGGGTACCGAGGTAACGTTTCGTGTAGGGGAAGAGGCCGGCGTCCATGTGGCGCTGGATCACCTTGCGCTTGATCTCCAGGCTGTTGCGGGCCAGCTCCAGCAGCTCGTCCAGGCGGGCGTAGAGCCCCTGCTCGTCGCCCCGGTGCAGGTAGCCGAGGCGGGCGCAGTTGAGGGTCACCACGCCCAGGGAGCCGGTCTGTTCCGCCGAGCCGAAGAGGCCGTTGCCCCGCTTGAGCAGTTCGCGCAGGTCGAGCTGCAGGCGGCAGCACATGGAGCGCACCATGTTGGGCTTGAGCTCCGAGTTGAGGAAGTTCTGGAAGTAGGGCAGGCCGTACTTGGCGGTCATCTCGAACAGAAGTTCGGCGTTCTCGCTCTCCCAGGGGAAGTCGGGCGTGATGTTGTAGGTGGGGATGGGAAAGGTGAAGACCCGTCCCTTCGCGTCGCCGGCGCTCATCACCTCGATGTAGGCGCGGTTGATGAGGTCCATCTCGTGCTGGAGCTCGCCGTAGGTGAAGGGCATCTCCTCTCCCCCGATCACCGGTACCTGGTCGCGCAGGTCCTCGGGGCAGACCCAGTCGAAGGTGAGGTTGGTGAAGGGGGTCTGGGTGCCCCAGCGCGAGGGGACGTTGAGGTTGTAGATCAGCTCCTGGATGTACTGGCGCACCTCGTCGTAGCCCAGCCCGTCCTTGCGCACGAAGGGGGCCATGTAGGTGTCGAAGGAGCTGAAGGCCTGGGCGCCGGCCCACTCGTTCTGCAGGGTGCCGAGGAAGTTGACGATCTGGCCCACCGCCGAGGACATGTGCTTCGGCGGTCCCGCCTCCACCTTGCCCGGCACGCCGTTGAGCCCCTCGTGGAGCAGGGTGCGCAGGGACCAGCCGGCGCAGTAGCCCGAGAGCATGTCCAGGTCGTGGATGTGGAGGTCGGCCTCGCGGTGGGCGCGGCCGATCTCGGGCGGGTAGACGTGGCTCAGCCAGTAGTTGGCGATCACCTTGCCCGAGGTGTTGAGGATGAGGCCACCCAGCGAGTAGCCCTGGTTGGCGTTGGCCGACACCCGCCAGTCGCTGCGGTCGAGGTACTCGTTCACCGAGGCGGCCACGTCCACCAGGGTCTGGCGGTCCTGGCGCAGCCGCTTGTGCTGTTCGCGGTAGACGATGTAGGCGCGGGCGGTGGCGAAGTGGTTGGCCGAGATGAGGGTCTGCTCCACGATGTCCTGGATGCGCTCCACCTCGGGCACGCCCGGCAGGTGGCTCAGCACCTTCACCACCTGGGCGGTGAGCAGGCCCGCCTCGTCCTCGCCGAACTCGCCGGTGGCCCGTCCCGCGCGGGCGATGGCGGAGTGGATCTTGCGGCTGTCGAAGGGGGCGAGGCTGCCGTCGCGCTTGCGCAGGCGGGTGGGCAGGGTGGTGATCTGGGTGGATGGCTGCATGGTGTCTCCCGGTGGCTTGTTCTGTATGTTGTGCTGGGAAATTCTAGCAGCCACAAGATGTAGAGGTTCGTGCGGTTTTTGATCCAGATCAGACAAATTCCTCCCTGAAACTGAGGAATGTCAGAAAGTGGTTGCCCGCGTCCTCGGCAGGTGTGGATGCGGCCGGCGTCAGCGGGCGGCAGGGGTGAGCAGCTTGCGGTGGTTGTGCCAGAGGGGGTTGTCCGGGGGAAAGAATTCCAGCAGCACCGCCGCGTAGCGGTCGAAGGGGTTTTCGGTGGCGGCGATGCGCCGCACGGTTTTGCGGGGCAGGCCGTGGGTGTTGAGGCCCACGGTGAAGGGCACGGGGTAGTCGGTGGCGAAGAGCAGCTTGTGGTGCACCTGCCCCTGGCCGGCGAGGTGGGGCAGGGCCCTTGCCCGCAGGGGTACCAGCATGGAGGCGAGATCGGCGTAGAGGTTGGGCTTCTCTTCCAGCAGCTCCAGCAGCTCGAAGTATTCCGGGTCCAGGTGGCCGGGGTTGCGCGAGAGGTTGCGCCAGGGCGCCATGGGGTGGCGCAGGCGTCCCACGCTCATGTGGGCGGCCACCACGGTGACGCCGCAGGCCAGGGGCAGCTCGAGCATGTCGTTGCCCTCGTAGCGGGGGTGCGAGTGGATGGCGAATTCGTCGCCCAAGTGGATCACCAGCGGCAGCCCCAGGGCCGCGAGCTTTTCGTAATAGGGGACGAACCGGGGATCGCCGGTATCCACCAGCCAGTAGTTCTGCAGGAACTTGGCGCCGCGGCAGCCCGCCTCGAAGTGGCGGTCCAGCCGTTCCAGGGCGTCGGGCCGCAGCGGATTCACCGAGAGGAAGGGAACGAAGAGGTCGGGATGGCGCCGGCTCACCTCCAGCACCGCCTCGGTGGAGGCGCAGACGGTCCGGTCACGGTGGAGCTCCCTGCCCCGCTCGTCCACGCGGGCGTCTACCGGAAAGAGGCAGGCCTTCTCCACCTTCTCCGAGGTGCGCAGGGCGGTGACCAGTGCTTCCACGTAGGCGTTGAAGGGGTCGCGGTAGAGTCTGCCGGGCTCCATGCCCAGCCTTCGGGCGAAGAAGCGCACCGCCAGGCGGTCGAAGGACCGGTCGAAGCGGACCCCGGGGTTGAGCAGGTGGACGTGGAAATCGAGGGTCTTCATCCGGGCGGGGGAGACGGTAGCCGGGGGTTGCTGGCGGGATCTCGGCGGCAGGGATGCCGCCGTGAAGCCCCCATGGATGGGTTCACGGCGGTCCCGCCAGCAACCCCCGGCTACCGTCGGGGCGTTGGACAGGGGATGGGATCCTCACGTCGATCCCTTTTTCCTTTTCGCCCGGGGGTGGGCCTGGTCGTAGACCCGGGCCAGGTGCTGGAAGTCGAGGTGGGTGTAGATCTGGGTGGTGCCGATGTCGGCGTGGCCCAGCAGTTCCTGCACGGCGCGCAGGTCGCCGGAGGATTCCAGCAGATGGCTGGCGAAGGAGTGGCGCAGCAGGTGGGGATGGAGGTGGCGCGCCGCGCCCTGCCGGCGGGCGTGGAGCTCCAGGCGCTGCTGCACCGTGCGCGGGCTGATGCGGTTGCCCCGGCTGCTGACGAAGAGCGCCTGCTCGTCGGGCCGGGCCAGCGTGTCGCGCACCTCCAGCCAGCGGTCGACCGCCTCCAGTGCCTTGGAGCCCACCGGCAGGCGGCGGGTCTTGGCGCCCTTGCCCGTGACCTCGAGCATGGCGTCGCGGCGGTCGAGGTCCTGCAGGTCGATGGAGACCAGCTCCGCCAGGCGCAGACCGCAGGAGTAGGTCAGCTCCATCATCGCCAGGTCCCGGATCTCGATGGGTGTCCGCGCCTGCATCGAAAGCAGCCGGTGCATCTGGTCGACGTCCAGGGTGGCCGGGAGCCTGCGATGCACCTTCGGTGTGCGCACGCCCTGTGCCGGGTTCCGCTTCGTCACGCCTTCCCGCAGCAGGTAGCGGTAGAAACTGCGCAGGGCGGAGAGCCGGCGCCGCAGGCTGGTGCTGGAGAGACCGCGCCTGTGTTCAGCGGCGATGTACTGGCGGATCTCGGCCTGCTGGAGCCGTTGCCACGGCACTTCCCGGTGTTTCCGGTTCCAGCGCGAGAAGTGGGTGAGATCGCGCCGGTAGGCGTTCAGGGTACGGGGTGAGAGGCGCCGCTCATGGGCGAGGTGCTGGAGGAATCCTTCGACGAGCGGGTCTGCCGGCCCGTCGCTCATCGGCCCTTTCGGTTGCCCACCGCCTGCAGGGTGAGGCTGACCAGTTCGCCCAGGCGGACGAGGAAATCCACCCCCTTGCCGGCGTGGAAGCGCTCCCGGTCGCGGCTGCCGATGGCCAGCACGCCCGAGAGCTCGCTGGTGCGGATGGGAATGAGGGCGGCGGAACCGTTGTCGCCCGCCTGGTCGCCGAAGAGCACCTTGAGTTTCTCGCCGCTGAGCGGGCCGCAGGTGGGCTTGTCGGTACGCATGAACTTGCGGAAGATGGCCATGCCCGCCTCGCTCACCCGGGCCTCCTCCAGGTCCTCGGTGGAGAAGAGCTTGAGCTCCACCGCGTCGGCGTTGAAGCGTGCGCGCAGTTCGTCCTGCAGGGTGCTCAGCACCTCTTCCACCGTGGTGGCCTCGATGAGGTTGAGCGTGAGCCGGTGCAGCCGCTGGTTGAGCTGCTCGTTCTCGCGCGCCACGGCGATCAGCTCCTGTAGCTGCTTCTGGTACTGGGCGGCCTTGTCCTGGAGCATGCGGATCTTGTGCTCGAGCAGGGAGACCGCTTCGCCGGTGCGGTGGGGTACCTCGATGTCCTCGAGCACGTCCTCGTGGCGCAGGAAGAAGTCGGGATGGTCGAGGAGGTAACGGGCGATCGCTTGTTCGTACTCGCTGTCGATCTCGTTCATAGCTCAATCACGCCTTCGAATACCCGGGTCGCCGGCCCCGCCATCCACACGGGTTCCGATCCGCCTTTCCAGCTTACCACAAGATCTCCGCCCGGGAGGTGCACCTTCACCTGCTCGTCGAGCAGCCCCCGCAGCCGCCCGGCGACCACCGCCGCGCAGGCGCCGGTGCCGCAGGCCAGGGTCTCCCCCACGCCCCGCTCCCAGACCCTGAGGTCGACCTCCCGGGGGTTGCGGACGGCCATGAATCCCACGTTTACCTTTTCGGGGAAGCGCTCGTGGGTTTCGATCAGGGGGCCCAGGGTGTCGACGGGGGCCATGGAGACGTTGTCCACCAGGATCACTGCATGCGGGTTGCCCATGGAGACGGCGCTGATGGGGATCAGCTGCTTCTCGACCTGCAGGCCGTAGGTGGAGCTGGTGCGCGTGGCACGGAAAGGGATCTGCTCGGGCTCGAGGATGGGGGCGCCCATGTTGACGATCACCTGGTCGTCCTTGAGAAAGAGACGGATGGGGCCCTTGAGGGTACCCACGTCGATGACGTCCTTTTCCGTCAGCCCCTTGTCCCGCACGAAGCGGGCGAAGCAGCGGGCGCCGTTGCCGCACTGCTCCACCTCGCTGCCGTCGGCGTTGAAGATGCGGTAGTAGAAGTCGGTGTTCTCGTCGCGCGGGGGCTCCACCAGGAGGATCTGGTCGCAGCCCACGCCGAATCGCCGGTTGGCGAGGAAGCGGATCTGCTCTTCGCTCAGCTCCACCTCCTGGTTGATGGCGTCGAAGACCACGAAGTCGTTGCCGAGTCCCTGCATCTTGGTGAATTGCAGTTTCATGGGATCAAATGTTCTCCGTGCCACAGGTCTTCCAGCCGTTCCCGTTCACGCACCAGGTGGGCCTGGTCGCCATCCACCATCACCTCGGCGGGGCGGGGCCGGCTGTTGTAGTTGGAGGCCATGGTAAAGCCGTAGGCGCCGGCGGAGCGCACCGCCAGCAGGTCGCCGGGGCTCAGGTGCATCCGGCGCTCCTTGCCCAGGAAATCGCCCGTCTCGCAGACCGGGCCTACGAGATCGTAGGTGCCTTCCCGTCCACCCTTGTCGAGGGAGACGGGGACGATCTCCTGCCAGCTGCCGTAGAGGGCGGGACGCAGCAGGTCGTTCATGGCGGCGTCGACGATGGCGAAGTCCTTCGCTTCGGTGGGCTTGAGGTACTCCACGCGCGTCAGCAGCACGCCGGCGTTGGCGGCGATGGCGCGGCCCGGCTCCACGAAGATCTCGAAGCTCCGCCCCTGCAGCCGCTTGGAGACGGCCTCGGCGTATTCCGCCGGCGTGGGCGGGTTCTCGTCGCGGTAGCGCACGCCCAGGCCGCCGCCCAGGTCGAGGTGGTCGATGGCGATGCCCTCTTCCTCGAGGCGGTCCACCAGCGCCAGCACCCGCTCCAGGGCGTCGAGGAAGGGTGACAGCTCCACCAGTTGGGAGCCGATGTGGCAGTCCACGCCGGAGACGCGCAGGCCGGGCAGTTCGATGGCCCTGCGGTAGAGACGCAGCGCCTCCTCCATGGGCACGCCGAACTTGTTCTCCTTCAGGCCGGTGGAGATGTAGGGATGGGTGCGGGCGTCCACGTCGGGGTTGACGCGCAGGGCCACGGGCGCCTCCACCCCCTGCGCGCTGGCCACCTCGGAGAGGCGCTCCAGCTCGGCCTCGGACTCCACGTTGAAGCAGCGGATGCCCAGTTCCAGCGCCCGCTCCATCTCGTCCACCCGCTTGCCCACGCCGGAGAAGACGGTGCGGTCGGGCCGGCCGCCGGCCTTGACCACCCGCTCCAGCTCGCCCACTGAGACAATGTCGAAGCCGGATCCGAGCCGGGCGAGGAGGTCGAGCACGGCCAGGTTGGAGTTGGCCTTCACCGCGTAGCAAACCAGGTGCGGCCGGTCGCCGAAGGCTTCGTCGAAGGCGCGCCAGTGGCGCTCCAGGGTGGCGCGGGAGTAGACGTAGCAGGGCGTGCCCCAGCGTCGCGCGATCTCATCGAGCGGAACCTCCTCGGCGTGGAGCAGCTTTTCCCGGTACCGGAAGTGATCCATGGCCTACTCCTGCTGCTGCTCCGGTGGCGGCATGTAGAGCGGCCCCTTGTTGCCGCAGCCACCCAGCGGCGACAGCAGGGCGAGCAGGAGGAGGAACAGCAGGAAACGGGACATCTCGACGACTGTATCGCGGTTTTCAAAGCCGCTAGTATAGCGCCTTTGAATCCCTCGGTCGGAAAGGTCATGGAGTATTCACCACCCCTGGTCGTCGATCCCCCGGGCGAAGTGCGCCACTCGATCGTCTGGCTGCATGGCCTGGGCGCGGACGGCAGCGACTTCCTGCCGGTTGCCGACGCCCTGCGCCTGCCGCCGGAGCTGGGGGTGCGCTTCGTCTTTCCCCACGCGCCCCGGATGCCGGTGACGGTGAACGGCGGCCTGGTGATGCCGGCCTGGTACGACATCCACTCCCTGGAGCCGGGTGCGCCGGTGGACCTGGAAGGGATCCGGCGCTCGGCGGTCTACGTGCAGTCACTGGTGCGGCAGGAACACGAACGGGGCGTGGAGCCGGGCCGGGTGGTGCTGGCCGGCTTCTCCCAGGGTGGCCTGGTGGTGCTGGCGGCAGCGCTCGACAGTCCGGATCCGCTGGCGGGAGTGATGGCACTCTCCACCTACCTGCCGCAGGCGGTGATGCCGGAGGAGGCGCTGCTGCGCTCCATCTTCCAGGCCCACGGTCGCCTCGACGACGTGGTTCCCTTCGACTCGGGCCTGGCTGCACGCGAGCGGCTGCGGACCCAGGGTCACGAAGTGGAGTGGCACGAGTACGACATGGCCCACTCGGTCTGCGCCGAGGAGGTGGCCGACATCCGGGAGTGGCTGCTGCGACGGTGGGGAAGCCCCGGAGATTCCTGATTCGAAGTTCGGCCCGGGGGCGGGCCTCCTACGGGTATTCCTCGGCGCGTCGCGCGTCGCCTTTCACCTTCTCCACCGGGTAGCGCTTCTCGTTGATGGCGATCTTGCGCCAGGCGGCGTCCAGGAGGTCGATCTCCAGGCGCTGGCTCAGGCGCACCAGGTAGATGAGCAGGTCGGCCAGCTCCATGGCCACCTCGTCCTTCCGGTCGGCGGAGAGGTTCTCGCTCTGCTCCTCGGTGAGCCACTGGAAGTGCTCCAGCAGCTCGCCTGCCTCGCCGGCCAGGGCCATGGCCAGGTTCTTGGGGGAGTGGAACTGTTCCCAGTCCCGCTCCCGGGCGAAGCGCAGCAGCCGCTCGTTGAGTTGGTCGATGGAGTCGCTCATGGGGGAATCCTTTGGATGGCCAGGTGCCGACTATAGCGGGTTCACTTCGAGGAGAACAGCCGGTTGCTGCTCAGGAACTGCCAGGTGCGGGTGATGTCGAGGATGTCCACCTCCTTGCGGATCTCCTCGGGGAAGGGGGCGAAGGGAGCGGCGAGGCGGACGATGCGCACCGCGGCATCGTCGAGGATCTTGTGCCCCGAGGAGCGCAGCACGCGGATCTCGGCCACGGTGCCGTCGGCGCGCACCGCGACGTGCAGCAGCAGGTCGCCGTAGAGCTTCTTGCGGCGGGCGGCGTCGGGGTAGTTGAGGTTGCCCACCCGCTCCACCTTCCTGCGCCAGGCTTCCAGGTAGGCGGCGTAGCGGTACTCCTGGGTGCTGGCGTTGATGGCCTTGCGCCTGGGCTTCTGTGAGGCGTACCTGCTGTTGCGGTCCAGCTCGGCGGTGAGGCGGGCGATCTCCTGGCGGGTGCTGGAGAGGAGCTGCGTCATGTCTGGGCGGGGCCTGGCCTTCACCGGCGCTTTCCTGGCCGGCTGCACCTTGTGCGGTGCCGGCTTGGGCCTGGTGACTGCCTTGGGGGCCTGCTTGCGGTTGGGTGCCGTCGTGCCGCTGCGCACCCGCTCCACGGTGGCGCGCGGATTCTTCCGGATGGCGGGGCGGTCGGGCACTGCCGGGGGGCGGCTGTGTCCCCTCTTCTCGGTGCCGCCCTCCTGGCTGGCGTTGGAGAGGAAGTCGGCCTGCTCCGGCTTTTCCGTGAACTTCTTCGGCGGCATCAGGATGACGTCCAGGCTGCGCTGCGCCTTGGGCTGCGGCGGCGGAGGGAGCTCGAAACCGAGCCCGAGGATGAACAGGCCGTGCGCCAGTGCCGCGATCACCAGCATGGTGACCAGGCGGGCATTCTCCTCGGGATGTCGATGCAGGATGCTCACGGCAGTCGGTTGTCGCTTCTCTCTTCCACTAGCGGAGGACTCAGCCTGACGGTCTGCTTCCTGGGTTCCAGCAGTTGGACCCGCCTGGCCATGGC
>AMFO01001189.1_pt1 | contig 14451 bp, 16 predicted proteins | sample 552608 | NCBI WGS metagenome assembly AMFO01 (sample SAMN01893955, study PRJNA167987) | microbial mat metagenome | biome: hydrothermal vent | place: USA: Loihi, Hawai'I | collected 2003-05-01
GCCTTGGCCGGCGCTCACGCGGCTGAGCAGCAGCTTGAGGCGTGTGCCGTCCTGTTCGCACCACGCGCCCGGAAAGGGCGACAGGCCCCTGATCTGGCGGTCGATCTCGACAGCGGGGCGTGACCAGTCGATGCGGGCCTCGGCCTTGTCGATCTTGGCGGCATAGGTGACACCTTCGGCGGGCTGGGGTGTCGGGGTCAGGCTGTCGAGGCTGGCCAGGGCCTCGACAATGGCGGCCGCGCCCATTTCGGACAGGCGGTCATGCAGGCTGCCGGCGGTGTCATCGGGGCGGATTTCCGTTTCCCGGCGCAACAGCACCGGGCCGGTATCAAGGCCGGCCTCCATCTGCATGATGCACACGCCGGTGCGCGCGTCGCCCGCCATGATCGCCCGCTGGATCGGCGCGGCCCCTCGCCAGCGCGGCAGCAGAGAGGCGTGAATGTTCAGGCACCCCTTGCGCGGGGCATCCAGCACCGGTTGCGGCAGGATCAGGCCATAGGCGACCACCACCGCGACATCGGCCTCCAGCGCGGCAAAGGCGTCTATTTCGGCCGGGTCGCGGAAATTCGGCGGGTGGCGCACCGTCAGGCCAAGTGCCCCGGCACGGGCGTGTACGGGCGAGGGGCGTTCCTTCTTGCCACGCCCGGCGGGGCGTGGTGGCTGGGTATAGACGGCGGCGATGTCATGGCCCGCCTCAACCAGCGCGTCGAGGACGGGGACCGAGAAATCTGGCGTGCCCATGAAGATGATGCGCATGTCTGTCAGCCTTGTTTGGGGGGCGGGGCGGGCGCATTCGCGCCCACCCGGGCAGGCGCTTGCCCTGCGTGGTACCCGAGATGGGCCTTGGCCAGATGCAACACCACTTACCCCCTCTGGCGCGCCAGCTTGGCCGCGCGTTTCAACAGCATCCGGCGTTTGACCGGCGACAGATGGTCGAAATACATCTTGCCGTTCAGATGGTCGATCTGGTGTTGCACCGACGTCGCCCACAGCCCCACGAAATCGCGCACGACCTGCTTGCCGGTTTCATCCAGAAACGTCACCGTCACCGCACGCGGCCGGCTGATGGTGGCCGAGACGCCGGGCAGGTTGGGGCTGGCCTCGTCATGTTCGCGCAGCTTCACGCTGGAGGCCATGATTTCCGGGTTGGCCATGCGCACGGGCTCGTCCGCGGCGTTGGAACAGTCGATCACGGCCACGCGGCGCATCACCCCGATCTGGGGGGCGGCGAGGCCGACGCCGGGCATGGCATACATGGTTTGCAGCATGTCGTCCCACAGGGCGCGGATGCCGTCGTCGATGGCCTCTACCGGCGCGGCCGGGCTGCGCAGCCGTTTGTCCGGCCAGGGGATAAAGGAGCGGATGGTCACAGCACCGCGGCCCGTTCCTTTTTCAGCTTGACCATCTTCTTGGTGATCATGCTGCGCTTGATGCGGCTGAGGTAATCGATGAACAGCTTGCCGTTCAGGTGGTCGATTTCATGCTGCACGCAGGTGGCCCAGAGGCCGTCGAATTCCTGTTCCTGCGGCTTGCCGTCAAGATCCAGCCAACGCACGCGCACCTCGGCCGGGCGGGTCACGTCTTCGTATTGCTCGGGGATCGACAGGCAGCCCTCGGAATAGGTGTTGAGTTCCTCCGAAACCCAGATGACCTCGGGGTTGATCAGGGCCATGGGCTGGGGCTCTTCGTCCTTCTTGGCGCAATCCATCACGATCAGGCGCTGCAATATGCCGATCTGTGGTGCAGCCAGCCCGATGCCCGGCGCGTCATGCATGGTTTCCAGCATGTCGTCGGCCAGTTTGCGCACGGATCTGTCCACCCCGTCAACGGGGGCGCAGACCTTTTTCAGGCGTGGGTCGGGGTGTATCAGTATTGTTCTCAGAGCCATGCCGGTGATCTAGCCGCGCCCGCGCCAAGTTTCAACCGCTGTCGGGAAAATCGACGATGTAACCTTGACGTTACATTGTGACTGGCTATACATTGTGACTGGCTATGTGTAACGCATAGGTTACATTCAGGAGGGTGCCATGAATGCCAGAACCTTGACCATGATCCGAAATGCCAGCTTCAGCCTGCTGGGCCTGATTCTGCTGGCCTATTGGGTGGGCGTACTTGTCACCGGGCGGCCCGACCCCTTCCCCTGGTGGGTGACGGCGGTTGCGGGCGTTGCCACGGCGGTTGTCAATATGCTGGCTGCGCTGCTGGCAGGCAGGCACGCCGTCGCCATCACCTGGGACGAGCTGGTGCGCGAGGAATGGAAAGACTGCCTGCGCCTCGGCTATTGGGTGGCGGTGTGGCTGTATCCGCTGTTTGCGGTTCTGATCGGGCTGTCGCTTGTTGATTTCAGCCAGAGCTTTGCCGCCATGGGCACGCTGACGGCGTCATCCCCGTTTCTGCTTTTCCTGTCGAAATGGCTGCGGGGGCGGGTGTGATGGGCGGTGACAGGGCAGCGCTTGTCAACTGCTTGCGCGCTTTGCGCACCGCGCGCGGCCTGACCCAGGCGCAGCTGGCCGAACAGGTCGGGGTGTCGCGCAAGACCATCAACACCATAGAAAACCGGGTCTTTGTCCCCTCGACCCTGCTTGCGCTGAAACTCGCGCGGGTGCTGGATGTTTCGGTGCATGATATTTTCGCGCTTGAAGAAGACGGCTGAAGGCGTAGGCTGCGCGCTGCAGAAAAAGGAGCAGCCATGAATTTCGACGACGTGATCGACCGCCGCGGCACCCATAACGCCAAATGGGACATGATGGAAAAAATCTATGGCGTGTCGCCTGATGACGGCATTTCCATGTGGGTCGCGGACATGGATTTTCGTGCGCCCGATTGCGTGAATGAAACGCTGCGCCGGCTGGCCGACCATGGCGTTTATGGCTATTTCGGCGACGACAGCGATTATCGCGCGGCCATATGCTGGTGGATGGAAAACCGCCATGGCTGGAGCGTGGATCCAAAGGCCATCTTTACCACGCACGGGCTGGTCAACGGCACGGCGCTGTGCGTGCAGACCTGGACGCAACCGGGCGATGCGGTGGTGTTGTTCACCCCGGTCTATCATGCCTTTGGCCGCGTGATCCGCGCCGCCGGGCGCGAGGTGCGCGAATGCCCGCTGGCGCTGCGGGATGGGCGTTACGAGATGGATCTTGAAGATGCCGCCTGCCGGCTGAGCGGCAATGAAAAGATGGTCATCCTGTGTTCGCCCCACAATCCGGGCGGGCGCGTCTGGTCGCGCGAAGAGCTGCGCGCGCTGGCGGATTTCTGCGTCGAGCATGACCTGCTGCTGGTCAGCGACGAAATTCACCACGATCTTGTCTTTCCCGGCCACAGGCACCGGGTCATGGCCAATGCTGCGCCTGACATTGCCGACCGGCTGGTGATGATGACGGCGCCGTCCAAGACCTTCAACATCGCGGGCGCCCATTGCGGCAATGTCATCATCCATGATGAAAGGCTGCGTGCCGAATTTGGCGCGACAATGGCCGGGCTGGGGCTGTCGCCCAACTCTTTCGGCCTGTTCATGACCACGGCAGCCTATTCGCCCGAGGGGGCTGAATGGCTGGCGGGGCTGCTGGAATATCTGGAGGGCAACAGGCGCCTTTTCGACGAGGGTGTGAATGCCATTCCGGGGCTGCGCTCGATGAAGCTGGAGTCGACCTATCTCGCCTGGGTTGATTTTTCCGGCACCGGCATGGAGATGGCCGAGGTCGTCGCCCGCGTGCAGAAAACCGCCCGAATCGCCGCAAATCTGGGCGAGACCTTTGGCACGGGGGGCGAGACCTTCCTGCGCTTCAACCTGGGCACCCAGCGCGCGCGGGTGAATGAGGCGGTTTCACGCCTGCAAGAGGCGTTTTCCGATCTGCAATAGCCATTCCCCGATTGCATGATCCCGTCTGCTGGTTCTATAGATCATCCATGACGAAGCCCCTTCGGGGGCCGGAAAGGTGCGCCGTGGCAGGCCCGACCCAAACAGGGGGGAATGCGCGGCATCGTCGGTGGCCATGTTTCTTGTGATGTGCCCTGGCGTCATGTGCAATGTGCCGGGGCTGCCCCGGCCCAACCGCGGGGGAATGACATGGCGGATACCCATGAAAAGATCGGTGTGATGATTTGCGGCCACGGCTCGCGCAGCCAGGCGGCGGTGGATGAATTCAAGGTGCTGGCCGAAAAGCTGCCGGCGCTGCTGCCGCCCGAATGGCCGGTCGAATATGGCTATCTGGAATTTGCCAACCCCGTGATACGGGTCGGGCTGGACAGGCTGCGCGCGGCCGGATGCACCCGTATCATCGCCGTGCCGGGGATGCTGTTTGCCGCCATGCACACCAAGAACGACATCCCGACCGTGCTGAAAACCTATGGTGCCGAGCATGGGATCAAGGTGACCTATGGGCGCGAGCTGGGACTTGATGCCCGCATGATCAGCGCCGCCGGCGCCAGGGTGCGCGAGGCGGTGGACCGCGCCAATGCCACGCTTGGCGAAATGCCGCTGCACGAAACCGCGCTGGTGGTGATCGGGCGCGGGGCCTCGGACCCGGACGCCAATTCGAATGTCTCGAAACTTGCGCGTCTGCTGTGGGAGGGGATGGGTTTCGGCTGGTGCGAGGTCGGCTATTCGGGGGTGACCTTTCCGTTGGTCGAACCCTGTCTCGAACATGTCAGCAGGCTGGGCTACAAGCGCGTGATCGTGTTCCCGTATTTTCTGTTCACCGGCATCCTGATCGACCGGATCTACGGCTTTACCGACCGCGTGGCCGCAGCGCATCCCGACATCCAGTTCGTCAAGGCGCCCTATCTGAACGACCACCCCGATGTGCTGGCCACATTCGCCGAACGCGTGCGCGAACAGCTGGGCGAGACCCCGCCGCCCACATGCGGGCTGTGCAAGTATCGCACGCAGGTTCTGGGGTTCGAGGCCGAGGTCGGTGCGGTGCAGGAAAGCCATCACCACCATGTCGAGGGGCAGGGCGCCAGCGCGCCGGGTTCGAACGTGGCAGATTGCGATTTGTGCGATGATTTCTGCACCGGCGAGTGCCGGCTTGAGATGGCCGATCACCACCATCATCACGACCATGACCATGACCATGGCCACGACCACGGGCATCACCACCATCATCACCCCGAATATCCCCATGCGGCCCATCCCCTTGGGCCCGAAAGCGCGCGCAGGCGGCGGTGAGATGCGTATTTGCGCAAAGAAGAAGGCCTGTCATGCGCCCTTATGAAAAAGACCCTGCGGCGATCTATGCGCAAAGCTTTGCCACCGTGCGGCGCGAGGCAAGGCTGGAGCGGTTCGGCCCCGGCATGGCGGCGCTGGCGACCCGGCTGATCCATGCCTGTGGCATGATCGAGATTGCCGACCGGCTTGCCACCTCAATGCGCGCCTTTGATGTGGGGCGCGCGGCCCTGCTGGCGGGTGCGCCGGTGTTGTGCGACTGCGAAATGGTGGCCGCCGGCGTGATCCGCCGTGCCCTGCCTGCGGGCAATGATGTCGTGGTCACGCTGAATGACGCGCGCGTGCCTGCGCTGGCGGCCGAGATCGGCAATACCCGCTCGGCCGCCGCGGTCGAGCTGTGGCGCGACCGGCTTGACGGCGCTGTGGTGGCTATCGGCAATGCGCCCACCGCGCTGTTTCATCTGCTGGAGCTGATCGACGCGGGTGGGCCGCGCCCGGCCGTGATACTGGGGTTTCCGGTGGGCTTTGTCGGCGCGGCCGAAAGCAAGGCCGAGCTGGCCGCCAATCCGCGCGGCTGCGAATTCGTGGCGCTGCGGGGGCGGCGCGGGGGCTCGGCGCTGGCGGCGGCGGCGGTGAACGCGCTGGCAGCGGGCCTGCCGGGCGAGGATCTGGAGGACGGAAAATGAAACCCTGGTTGCATATCGTCGGCATCGGCGAAGACGGCATGGACGGGCTGACACCGGCCACCCGCGCGGTGGTCGAGGCGGCCGAGATCATCATCGGCGGCGACCGTCACCACAGGCTGTCGGACAAGGTGACGGCAAGACGCCTGTCTTGGCCCTCGCCCTTTGACGACCTGATCGACCAGCTGCAGCAGTTTCGCGGCAAGCGCGTGGTGGTTCTGGCGACGGGGGATCCGCTGTGGTATTCGGTGGGCGCGCGCATCGGGCGGCGGATCGATCCGGCCGAGATCACCTATCACCCGCAGGTCGGCGCCTTCCAGCTGGCGGCGGCCCGCATGGGCTGGTCGATGGCCGATCTGGAGACGCTGACGGTGCATGGCCGCCCGGTCGAGCAGATGATCGCCTTTATCCAGCCGGACCAGCGGCTGTTGATCCTGACGACCGGTGCCGAAACCCCCGCGCAGATCGCCCGTTTCCTGACCGAGCGCGGTTTCGGAAAAAGCCGGATGACGGTATTTGCCAATATGGGCGGGGCTGACGAGGCGCGCTTTGACGGGGTTGCCGAAAGATGGAACCATGTCGTGCCCGATTTCAACACGCTGGCCGTCGAATGTGTGGCCTCGGGCAATGCGGCGCTCATGCCGCGCGTGCCGGGGCTGGCGGATGAGCTGTTTCACCATGACGGCACCATGACCAAGCAAGAGGTGCGGGCGGTGACGCTGGCGAAACTGATGCCCATGCGCGGGGCGCTGTTGTGGGATGTGGGCACGGGTTGTGGCTCGGTCGCGGTCGAGTGGATGCGCGCCGCACGCTATGCCCACGCCATCGGGATCGAGCCGCGCGCCGACCGCCGGGTGATGGCCGCCGAAAACGCGCGCGCACTGGGCGTGCCGCGTCTGGAAATCGTGGCTGGCGAGGCCCCGGAGGCGCTGAAGGGGCTGGCCGCGCCGGATGCCATATTCATCGGCGGCGGGCTGTCGCGCGAGGTGTTCGAGGCCTGCTGGCAGACGCTGCGCCCGCTGGGCCGGCTGGTGGCCAATGCGGTGACGCTGGAAAGCGAAACCCTGCTGGCGGCGCTGCACCGCGAACATGGCGGGCAGCTGTGTCGTTTGCGACTGGAGCGCGCCGAGGAATTTGGCGCTGGCAGCGTGCGGCATCTGGGCTGGAAGCCCATGCGCAGCGTCACGCAGTGGAGCCTGGTCAAGCGATGAGCGGCACCCTTTACGGCGTCGGGCTGGGCCCCGGCGACCCCGAGCTGATCACACTCAAGGCCGCGCGCCTGATCGCGGGTGCCGCGGTGATTGCCTATCCCGCGCTTGAGGATGGCGACAGCCTGGCGCGCGGGATTGCCGCCGATCTGATCCCCGAAGGGGCGCGCGAGATCGTCTTGCGCATTCCGATGCTGGACCAGCGCGGCCCGGCGCAGGCGGCCTATGATCGGGGGGCGGATGAAATTGCCGTCGCGCTGCGGGCGGGCGATGATGTGGTCATGCTGTGCGAGGGCGACCCGCTGTTTTACGGCTCTTTCATGTATGTTCATGCCCGCCTGTCGGGACAGTTCGATGTGCAGGTGGTGCCGGGTGTGACCTCGGTCACGGCCTGTGCGGCGCTGGCCGGCCTGCCGCTGGCCGCGCGTAACGAGGTGCTGACGGTGCTGCCGGGCACCTTGCCCGATGATGCGCTGCGCAGGCGGCTGGAGACGGCGCAGGCGGCGGCGATCATGAAGGTCGGCCGGCATCTGGGGCGCATCAAGGCGGTGATCGACGCGCTGGGCCTGATGGAGCGCGCCGTTTATGTCGAACGCGCCAGCCTGCCCAACCAGCGGGTCATGCCGCTGAGCGAAGTCGATGAGGCGCCGTATTTTTCAATGATCCTGCTGACAAGGGGGAATGACCCGTGGCTGTGAAACCGGTTGTCATCTGTCTTTCCCGCGCGGGCGAACCTGTCGCCCGGCGCATTGCCGACGCGCTGGGCGTGGCGCTGCATGGGCGCAAGGGGCGTGTCGGTCAGGCGGATGCGTTTTTCCCCAATGCGCTGGATCATCTGCGCGATCTGTTTCTGGCGGGCACCCCCGTCATCGGGGTTTGTGCGGCCGGAATACTGGTGCGCGCGATCGGCCCGCATCTGGCCGACAAGCGGGCCGAGCCGCCGGTGATTGCGGTGCCCGATGATGGCAGCACGGTCATCCCGCTGGTGGGCGGGCATCACGGCGCGAACCGCCTGGCGCGCCGGATTGCCGAAATCCTGTCGGCACGGGCCGCGGTCACCACCGCCGGCGATGTGGCGCTGGGCGTCGCGCTGGATGAACCTCCCGCGGGCTGGCATCTGGCGAACCCGGAAAATGCCAAGGCGGCGATGATGGCGTTGTTGCAGGGCGGTGGCGCCCGGATCACCGGCGAGGCGGCGGCCGAGGCCCGGTGGCTGGCCGATCTGCCCGGCGGCGATGAGGTCGAGATCATCTGCACCACCGCGCCGGTTGCATCGCCCCGGCAGACGACGCTGGTTTATCACCCGCAGGTTTTTGCCCTTGGCGTTGGCTGCGCCCGCAACTGCCCGGCCGACGGGCTTGCCCGATTGGTGCGCGGCGCGGTGGCCGAGGCCGATGTAGCGGTCGGGGCGCTTGCGGCGGTCGGCACGCTGGATCTCAAGGCCGATGAGGGGGCGGTGCTGGATCTGGCCCGCGCGCTGGGCCTGCCGCTGCGCCTGTTCGACGCAGGGCAGCTTGAGGAACAGGCCGCGCGGTTGGCGCGCCCTTCGGATGTGGTTTTTGCCGAGGTGGGCTGTCACGGCGTGGCAGAGGGGGCGGCGCTGGCGCTGGCGGGCGAGGGGGGCGAGCTGGCCGTGACCAAACGCAAAAGCGCAAACGCCACCTGCGCGCTGGCCCGTGCCGTGGCGCCGATCACCGCGTTGCGCGGTCGGGCGCGGGGGCGGCTGGCCATTGTCGGCATCGGCCCCGGGCAGGCCGCCTGGCGCACCCCCGAGGCCAGCCGCCTGATTGCCGAGGCGGACGAGCTGGTCGGCTATGGGCTGTATCTCGATCTGCTGGGGCCGCTGGCGGCGGGCAAGGCGCGGCGTGATTTCCCGCTGGGCGGGGAAGAGGATCGCTGCCGTTACGCGCTGGAGGCCGCGGGCGAGGGGCGCAATGTGGCGCTGATCTGTTCGGGCGATGCCGGGATCTACGCCATGGGCGCGCTGGTTTACGAGCTGCTCGACCGTGGGGCTGGGCTGTCGGATGCGGCGCGCCGGGTCGAGGTGATCTCGGCCCCCGGCATTTCGGCCCTTCAGGCGGCTGCCGCGCGGGCCGGCGCGCCGCTGGGTCATGATTTCTGTGCAATCTCGCTGTCGGACCTGCTGACCCCGCGCGAAGATATCCTGCGTCGTATCAAGGCGGCGGCCGAGGGGGATTTCGTGATTGCCTTTTACAACCCCGTCTCGCGCAGCCGGCGCGATCTGCTGGCGCTGGCGCGTGACATGCTGTTGCAGCACCGCCCGGCGGATACGCCGGTGATGCTGGCCACCAATCTGGGACGCGAAGGCGAAAGGCTGCGCATGCGGCGTCTGGAGGCGTTGCAGGTGGACGAGGTGGACATGCTGACGGTGGTGTTGGTGGGATCAAGCAATTCGACCCTTGTCGCGCGTGGTGACGGCGCAAGGATGTACACGCCAAGGGGCTATGCCCGCAAGATGAAGGGTGCATCGTGATGACCCGTTGCAGGCGGGGCGCTGCCCCGCACCCCGGCGTATTTTGGCAAAGAAGAAGGGCAGGCTGATGGTCGTTCATTTCATAGGCGCGGGGCCGGGGGATCCGGATCTGATCACCGTCAAGGGGCGGCGGCTGATCGAAAGCTGCCCGGTCTGCCTGTATGCGGGCTCGCTTGTCCCCGAGGCGGTGGTGGCCTGTGCGCCGGATGGGGCACGGGTGCTGGATACGGCCGCGATGACGCTGGACGAAACCCATGCCGAGATCGTCGCCGCGCACGCGCGCGGGCAGGATGTGGCGCGCGTGCATTCGGGCGACCCGGCGCTTTATGGCGCCATTGCCGAGCAGATCCGGCGGTTGAGGGCGGCGGGCATTCCCTATGACATCACGCCGGGGGTTTCGGCGTATTCGGCTGCGGCGGCTGCCATGGGGCAGGAACTGACCATCCCCGAGGTGGCGCAGTCGGTCGTGCTGACGCGCATGTCGCGCAAATCCACCGCCATGCCCGAGGGCGAGACGCTGGAAAATTTCGCCCGCAGCGGCACGACCCTGGTCATCCATCTGGCGGTGCGATATCTGCGGGAAATCGAACGGCGGCTGACCCCGTTCTATGGCGCCGACTGCCCGGTCGTGGTGGCCTATCGTGTGGGCTGGCCGGACGAGATGATCCTGCGGGGCACGCTTGCCGATATTCAGGAACGCGTCCGCGCCGCCAAGGTGACGCGCACGGCGCTGGTGTTTGTCGGGCCGGCCATGGCCGAGACGCAGGACTTTACCGATTCCGCCCTTTATGATCCGACCAGGCCCCATGTCTTGCGCCCCGTTGCTGTTGCGGATCGGTCAAAAGACCGCCACGGTTGAGCGGTTTCATCAAAACTTCACTTGCCTATGAGAGGGAAAAGAGGTTCTCTTTCCCCATTGGGTGGGTGTTGCGATGATCTATGATTTGCCGAAAGAAGTTCTTGAAGGCCTGAAACAGGCGCGCAAGCGTGATTTGCAGCGCCGCAACAGGCTGCGGGTGTGCAGTGATGGCCAGGCATATCCGATCACCCGGTTCTGGGACGGTGGCTTTGCGCTGGATGCCGAAAGCGCACCGCATCTGCGTGGTTTTGTCGATATCTATGACGGCGGGCGGCATCTTTATAGCTGTCTGGTGATCTGTTCCTCGCTGGAGGGTGGCGAGCGGATCTATGAATTCAAGCGCCATACGGCCGTCGTCGACAAGGCGCCGGTCGATTTCGAGCTGGATGCCAACGCGCCGGTTGCGCTGCTGACCTGATCATTCTTCCTGCGCTTTCAGCTGCAGCGGTGCCGTCGGGGCGCTGCGCAGATCGTCAGTGCCCAGCGGTTTGGTCGGACGCGACAGCATGTAGCGCGTGACCCAGTGCAGGCGCTGTTCGGCGCGCGTGATGGCGACATAGGCCAGACGTTTCCACAGAGGAACGCCTGCCTCGCTGCGTCCGGCACGGGCGGCCGCATACAGATCGGGGGCAAAGACCTGCACCTCGGGCCACTGGCTGCCCTGCGCCTTGTGGATCGTGACCGCCGCACCATGCAGAAAGGCGGCCCCCATGCGCGCGGCCGAGGGGATGAAGGGCTCTTCCCGGTCGGGGGATTCGATCTTGATGATGCTGGCGACGCTCACACGGGGGTCATCCGCGCCGAAAACATGCAGCCGTGCAAAGCCCGGTTTGCGGCCCGCGCCCAGATAGACGACCTGCGCCCCCTTGATCAGGCCGCGGGCCTCGAGGTCGATGCGTTTCTTGCGGTGCTTGACGGGCAGCTCGATCCCGTCGCAGATCAGCGGCTCGCCCGGCAGCAGCGCGGTTTCGGGTGCGTCATAGGCATGGCGGAAGGCGTGGATCAGGCGGATGCGGGTTGCGTTGCGCCACACCAGCACGGGCGAGCGCGCCATCATGGCCGCATCGACCCGCGGGGCGATGACCACGCGATCGTCACGGGCGGCGGCTGCGTGAACCATGCGTTCGAATTCCTCAAGGCCCAGATCCGGATCGGCCAGCGCATGGGCAAGGTCGAGGATCGGGTTGTCATCCTTCTGGCGGTGGATGCGGTGCAGATGGATGCGCTGCCCTTCGGGGATATTGTCAAAACCCATTGCGCCCGACTGCCCCACCGGGGCCAGCTGGGCCGGGTCGCCAAACAGGATCAGATTGGGAAAGATTTCCTGAAGATCCTTGAACTGCCGGTCGTCCAGCATCGAGCTTTCATCCACCAGCCCGATATCCAGCGGGTCGTCGCGTCGGCTCCAGCCGATGATGAAGTCGGACCCCCGCAACCCCGCTGCCGCCAGCGCGCCGGGGATCGATTTGTTGTCGCGGTAAAAGGCCTGCGCGCGGTCAAGGGCGATGTCGGTCAGGCCCTCGATTTTTGGGCGGGGGCCATCTTCGGCCAGCCATTCGGCGATCTTTTCGTATTCCGGGTCATAGACGGGCGTGTAAAGGATCCGGTGGATGGTGGTGGCCGGCACGCCCTGGGCGCGCAGCACGCTGGCGGCCTTGTTGGTGGGGGCCAGGATGGCCAGGCGGCGCCGGTCCTTGCGGCGGCGTGATTCGTAGTCGCCGGTGACCAGCTCGACCCCCGTTTCCGTCAGTTCGCGCACCAGATGGGCCAGCAGCATGGTCTTGCCCGACCCCGCCTTGCCCAGCACCGCCAGCATGTTGTTGCCTGCGTTCGTTTCGGGGCGGGTCGTGGCGTTGGCAAGGTCGATCCCCGCCGCAAGCAGCATTTCGCTGATACGGTCATGGGCTTCGGCCTGATCTTCGGAAAACTGCATCGCGTGCCCCGTTTTCGGCCAGCATATCGGGGCACGCGCCAAGGTGCCAGCGGGATCAGGCGCAGATGCGCCTCTTTGCGGGGGCGGCCATGCCGAGATCATCCCAGCACAGGAAACCGCTGCCTTGCAGGGCGGCGCGGCGCTGCAATGTGGCGGTGTCGATGTCGGCAAAGCTCCACAGCCCGATATGGATGCCTGCGCGGCCGCGCGATTGAAGCACCGGCTCCCATCCCAGGGCGCGGTAGATGCGTTCCATCGCCGGGTCGAAGACGCCGACCGCGTGGCGCAGGTGAAAGCGTTTGCCAAGTGCCGCCGCCCCCAGCAGCAGTCGCGCCGCGATGCGTCGGGACGGGGCGTCGGGGGCGATGCAGAAACGGGTGCACTCCCAGATATGGGGGCTGGTGATGGCGACCCCGCCGGTGAGGTCGGGGAAATGATCGTTGACCATCACCGGCCCCGTCGTCGGCAGAAAACGCAACGAGCCCCCATGCCGGCCGTCAGCTTGCTGCCAGATGACATAGAGGGGGTTCATGGCGTCATATTCGTCGCGCTCGAAACCCTGTTCATCGACCTGCACCGCCCATTTCAGGCGGCCCGAAAACTGCGCAGCGCGGTCGCGGAACATCGTGTCGCGCAGCAATGGTGCGCAGTGCAGCCTGTCGCCATAAAGAAATCGGATCATGGAAAGCCCCCTCATGCGTGGAAACGCGACAAGGGGTAGGGCAATAATCATTGAAGATTGGTAAACGTGCGCGGAAACAAAAAACTGGCAACGGGCTATTTCAAAGGACGATCTTGCCGCGGGCAAGCGCCAGAGCAACCGCATGGGTGGCGTTCGCCGCGCCCAGCTTGAAGCGGGCCGATTCGATATAGACGCGCAGCGTGTGTTCGGAAATCTTCAACCTTTCGGCGGCCTGTGCGCGCGAAAGCCCCAGCCCGATCAGCGTCAGCGCATCGGTTTCGCGCGGTGAAAGGGTGGCATCGGGTAGGATGTCCGACCCTGCCTCGATTTCCAGCGCCTTCTTGTTGATGTAATGGGCGATCAGGATGAGATCATGCACATGTGCGCGGGTAAAGCGGGCCCATTGGTCGTCAGAGCATTTGTGATTGACGGTGAACAGCGCGAACTGCCCCTTGGGCCCGCGGATCGGGATGGAAAAACCCTGATTGCCCACCCCCGCATCAAGGGCTTCTTTCAGAAACCCGCGCGCGGGTTTGCCCGACCAGTCAAGCTGTTTCCAGTCAACCGGATGAAAGCGCTGGTAACAGCCTAGCACCACCGGGTCGATGCGGGCGTAATCCTGTGCCAGATAGTGATCGACCCATTTCAGATCATAGGTGAGCGCGGCATAGGGTTCGCCTGCGTGGTTGACCGAATGATAGATGAAATGATCGGCCTGGTAGAGGGTTCTCAGATGTTCGACGACGGATTGCAGGTCATCAAGCGTTTCAGCTTGCTGCAGTTTTTCGACAAATTTTTTGATCCTGGTCTGCATCGTGGTTTGCCGCTGCCTGCGTTCGCCTCAGTTCCGTCGCAGCGATCCCCAGCGTTTCGTCCAGCTGTTCGGCCAATCCCATCAGGCCGTTTTGGCGGGCAAAACAGGTCAGGTCTTTCAGGACATCGATCATCCATTCCTGCGACATGGCAAACCTCTTTATGATTGGTTAATGAAGTGTTAATGCAATTTTAGCGGGAATATTGCAGTGCCGAAATTCGCGGATTTCAATTCCCCATATTTGGTGGGTCGCCGTTTTTCAAGACATTGAATAATAACGATAAATGGTTCTTCCGGCAACGGCCCGCAACGAAAAACACCCCCCGATCCGAGGGGTGTTTCCAAAATGGAAAAACTGTGTTTCCCGTGTTTCGGATTTACCTGCTGGCCTCGACCGCGTCTTCAAGTGTCCGCAGCCCGGTTGTCGGCGCGCTGACCAGAACCGCCATATTGCCCGGCTTGTGTTCGTTGCGGCGCATCTTCATGTGGGCCTGCGGGATCTCGTCCCAGGGAAAGACCTCGGACATGGACGGGTCCAGCCGGCGTTCCAGCATCAGCTGGTTGGCGGCACTCGCCTGCTTGAGGTTGGCGAAATGGCTGCCCTGCACGCG
>AMFO01000168.1_pt1 | contig 14430 bp, 12 predicted proteins | sample 552608 | NCBI WGS metagenome assembly AMFO01 (sample SAMN01893955, study PRJNA167987) | microbial mat metagenome | biome: hydrothermal vent | place: USA: Loihi, Hawai'I | collected 2003-05-01
GGCCCCGGCCTGGACAAGTTCCCGGCCTACGAAGGCATCCTGTGGCGCGAGGTGTTCCGCGTGGGAGAGACGGTGGTGTATGAGGTGGGGAGGTAGGGGCATTGCGTCGTAGAGTCGTAGAGTCGTTGCTTCGTTACTGCGTGCTTGGGTGTCGGGTTGCTGAGGCACTTGGGAATATCTCGGCCATCTTGCGGTGATCTTGCAAGTCCGCTCAGGCGGACTTGGTAACTGTGGCCCGCGGTTTCAACCGCCGGGCCACAGCCTTTGCCTTTGCCGCGTCACGTTAGGCCAAAGCGGCGCCCCGTTTGGAACGCGGCACGCTCGTGCCGCTTTGATTCTAAGAAAACCATAATTTCTGTCGTTTCCCTTTGGCTGCCTACAGCGTTTGCTCCCAGGGACGGTGATCAAGGCCGGATGGGAGGCCCTATGGGTATAGGATATCGTGGGGCAGGTGGGCGAGGTCAATTTGATCGTCGTCACAGAGCAGCACGGCCCGTTCGATGACGTGTTTGAGTTCGCGGATGTTCCCTGGCCAATGGTAGGCCAGAAGGGCGTCCAAGGCGCGGGGTGTGATCCCCTCAATAGGACGCCCCATGCGGCGCCCAGCCTCGCGGATAAAGTGGCCTACCAGGGCCGGGATGTCTTCTTTACGTTCCCGCAGTGGGGGCAGGTTGAGGTCGACCACCTTGAGGCGGAAGTAAAGATCCTCGCGAAATTCTCCTGCGGCGATCATCTTTTTCAAGTCGCGGTTGGAGGCAGCGATGATCTGCACATCCACCGGGATCATTTTGGTGCCACCCAGCCGGCGGATGGCGCCCTCTTCAAGGGCGCGGAGCAACTTGGCCTGCATGACCAGCGGCATGGATGAGATCTCATCCAAGAAGAGCACCCCTTTGTCGGCTTGTTCCATGAGGCCTGGCTTACGCTCGCGGGCGTCGGTGAAGGCCCCGGCCTCATGGCCGAAGAGTTCCGATTCCAACAGGTGTTCGGGTAGGGCCGCGCAGTTCACGGCCACAAAGGGCTTTTGAGCCCGTGGCCCTACACGGTGGATGAAGTGGGCCAAGACCTCTTTGCCTGTCCCTGTTTCCCCCGTGATCAGCACCGAAACTGCGTGATCCGCCGCCCGTTGGGCCAAGGCCAACACCTCTTGCATGGCGGGGGCTTGGCTGGGCACCATATCGGGCAACTGGTTTTGCTCGCGGCGCAAAAGGGCCAACTCGCGTTGCAATTCCACCATATCGCTGGCCTTTTCCAAGGCCGAGAGCAAACGATCCAATTTGATAGGCTTGGTCAAAAAGTCCAGGGCCCCGTGTTTCATGGCTTCCACAGCCATCTCGATGTCGCCATAGCCCGTGATCACAATGGCCGGTGGGCGCAGCGGGTATTGGGCCATCTCGTCCAACAGCATCAGTCCCGTACCGTCGGGGAGGTGCCAGTCGAGGAGCACAATATCGGCTTCCTGACGAATAAGTGCCTGTCGGGCCTCGGTCAGCGTGGCGACCGAGAGGGTGTCGTAGTCTTTCTGGCGCAAGAGGGCGCTTAGGTTATGGCGGGCATTGTCTTCGTCTTCTACGATCAACACGGTGAAAGCCATGCGTTAACTCCTCAACAGGGGGTGCGAGATAAGGGAAAGGTAAGGCGAAAGATCGTACCTTGACCCGGAAAACTCTCCAAACGGATGCCTCCCTGGTAATCGGTGATCATCTTCCGCACCAGTGCCAAGCCAATGCCGTGGCCGTCTTGGCGGGTGGTAAAAAAGGGATCAAAGACCCGTTGCTGGATCTCTTCGGGGATACCGGGGCCGTTGTCGGCAATGACAACCTCCAGGTGGCGGGGATGTTTTTCAACGCGGATGAAAATCTCCCGTGGGGGCGGTTGCTGTTTGAGGGCCTGGATGGCGTTGTCAATGAGATTGGCAAAAATCTGCTCCATGGTGACGCTATCGGCGCAGAGCGGGGGCAAGTCGGGGGCGTATTGGCGGTGAACCTCGATGCCGTATTTGGTCAGGCGCGGTTGCCAGCGTTGGATCAAATCGTCCACAATGGCCGGGATCTGCAAGGGACTTTTGGCTTCTGGATGGTTGGGCCGGGCGTATTGCAAAAGGCGCTCGGCCATTTGTTCCAGCCGCTCCAAATCCCGTCGCATCCGTTGAATGGTTTCACGCAACGCTTCTTTTTCATTGGGATTATCCAGCGCGATGTCCAGGTAATCCAGACCAGTGCTCAGGTTGTTGAGGGGGTTACGTACCTCATGGGCGTAACTGGCTAAGAAAACCCCCAAGGTGGCTTGGCGTTGCAAGGCACGAGTTTCAAAGATAGGCGTGCGATCCTCAATAACCACCACAATGCGGGGGCCGCGTTGGGTGAGATAGGGTAAAAAATGGATCGAGGCCAGGAACGCTTGGCCGTTGCGGCGAAAGACCAAAGCATCCTGGATGGCGGGAGGGGCGGCAGTGCTTTGCGCGTTATGCAGGGCTTGGTGTAAATAATCTTTGAGCGACGTTTCGCCCTGGCAGATCAGCACCTTGTCCAAAGGCAAGCCGCGCACCTCTTCGGCATGATAGCCCAAAATGTCGTGCAGATGGTGGTTGGCTTGGAGGATGGTTCCCTGGGCGTCGGCGATCAGGGCTGGGAAGGGGTACGATTGCCATAAGCGTTCCCCCAGCGCGGCCTGTTCCCTCCATTGTTCGCTTTGTTGGCGGATTTGATGCAGTTTGTGATACCCTTGATACCATGTGTCCAACACCGTGGCGAACAGCAGCAGCGCAGTGCGCAACCAGGGCAGGAGATTGGGCTCCTGCGCAAAGGCCACCAGCAAAATCCCGGTGATCCCTTGATCTGGCCCGATGGGTAAGGTGTAGAGATAAGGCTGCGCGCGGATCACCCGCCCCAGCCCGGTTTCAGGCACCCCTTGGCGGTTGCGGGCCGACCACAGTTTCGCTTGCAGCCAGGGGGNCGGCAAGCCCTCGTCGAGCGGGATCTGTAAGGGCAATTCGGGCAGTTGCCCGCTCCCGGCGCGTAACTGCCACATGGGTTCCTCTAACCAATAGAGCGCTACCCAATGGGCTTTGCTGGCACTCAAGATTTCTTCCAGGGCCAGGCGAAGGGCGAATTCCTCGGGCGGATAGAGGGTCAGATCGAGCAGCCGGTTGAGTGCTGTGGCGATGCGTTGCTGAAAAGCGTGGAACTGACCTTGTTGGGCCACCCGCTCCCAACGCTGAAAGCGGATCAGGCGATGGGCCACGCCGATTTGCGTTTCGTTCACCCACATGGGCACCTTGTCTCCATAGCGGTTGCGAAAATACCAGCGCTCGTCTTGTCGTTCCTCAGGCGGGAAGAGAGCATTAAGTTTGGTTCCCACCAACTCTTCCCGGGCCAAGGCGGTCAATTGATGGGCCTGAGCGTTAGATTCGACAATGCGACCAGTGGGTGACACCAACAGGGCGCCCTCTTCAAAGGCGTCCAACAAAGCCCGGATAATGTCAGTGGAGATGAGGCGTAGGGGAAGACGCATGGTCACTCCGCGGTCAGAGGCTTGCGCAGGTGGGCGGGGGGAATGCCTTCCATGGCCCGATATTTGGCCACGGTGCGCCGCGCAATGCGATACCCCATCTGATCTGAAAGCAGACGGGCCAGTTGGGCGTCACTCAAGGGGCGCCGTTCGGCGGCGATGAGGGCTTTGAGTGCCGCACGCACCGGCAAGCTGCGGTCGAAGAACGTGCTTAGCGGGATTAGGCGCCCGTCGGGCAACAGTGCAGTTTTGCCGCTCACGGCGCGCGATACGGTGGACTCGTGGACTTCAAGGCGTTGGGCCAAGGCGGCGCGGGTCATCGGCCGCAGATGGCGCGGCCCCTGGAGGATGAACGCCCGTTGCTCTTGGGCCAAGATCCGGGCCAGGCGGACCAGGGTGTGGCTGCGCTGACGGAGGCTTTTAATCAAGAGTTCGGCTTGTTGTACCTCGCGCATCCACGCCTCGCGCTGTTCTGGGGCGACCTGCTGAAGCGCGCGGCGAAAGGCTTTGTTGAACCGGAGCCGCAGCCCAGGGGTGAGCACCTCAACCACCAGCGGCCCCTGCGGGTTGCCGTTGAGCAGCGTGAAGACCAGATCGGGGCGGGTGTATACCTTGAGGGGCGCTGCCTCGCCTTGGCGCACGTCGCCCCAAGCGGCGCGGGCAGGGTAGGGGTTCAAGTTCTCACGGATGAACCGCAGCACCTGCCGGGCGTCGTTAGGGCGCAGGCCTAACCGCTGGGCCAGATCGGCCACCCGCGTGGGTTGCAGCCAAGATAACCCTAACTGGATGGCTTCGGCTACCCCCGACGGTACCGCAACCTGACGTTCGCTGAGCAAGCGCAGTTGGGCCAACATGGCCTCTTGAGGGCTTGTCGCACCCACCCCCGGCGGATCGGCTTGTTGGATCAACTGTAGCACTCGCCGCACCTGGCGCAATGAGGAGCGGGTTTGCAGGGCGACCTCAGCGGGCTTGACCGTAAGCAGCCCATCGTCGTCCAAACGGGTGAGGATATATGCGGCGATGGGCCGCTCCTCTGGGGCCAAATCCGGGGCGATCTGGCGGAGTACATATTCGGCCAGGGTCACCGATTGGCGCAACAGGGTTTCGCTTGGCGGTGTATCGTCGGCCTCCTCCTGAGGGCGGGCTGGCGGATGGAAATCAACCGGATCCGCCAGGAAGACGATGGGCTCTTGGCCTTTGGGGGTGGTGTGGCAAAAAGGGCAAGGCCCTTCAGGTGGCAGCGTGCGGCCACATGTTGGACAACGGCGTTGAGGGGCCAGATCCAAAGCCGGGTTCTGGGCCAAGGCGGCCTCAATCTCCTCGGCCAGTTCCTCTACCGGCAGGCTGAGCAAGCGCATGGTTTGGGTGAGTACCCCCGATACCCGGACGTCAGGGCGTTGGGTGGCGCGTGGCTCTGGCCGTTGTCTGAGTTGCATGGCACTCCCTTGGACGAATGAGTATAGCACAGGGTGCAAGTTTGGTGCCAGATGAAAATGGGGTTTGTACTGGGTAAGAAAAAAGCGCATGGTGTGGCTTAGCCGCCAAGACACCGTGCGCTTTTCTTTTGAGGGGAGACGGCATATTTCGTGCGGTATGCTATCCTTGGAGAGCCTGCCGCCAAGGCACGCCAGGCAACACGGTTTGGGGGTGCAGCCACGCCAACAGCAGGGGTGGCGCAGCCCAGGTGGCGCTTGGCTCAAGGGTGAGCCACGGATGATATACCATGCGCAGGCCAGGGCTGAGAGGATCCGTCTGCGGCAGCCATTCTACCTGATCTACCTGAGGGGCGGTCACCAACAAGGCGCTGGTGCCACCCTCTAAACCCATCAGGCCCATGAGCAATGGGCCATCGCCCAAAGCCAACCCTTCGAGGAAGGCCATCAGCCGCCGGGCCCACTTTTGCCTGGCTTCTAAAGCGCTCTCGTCCAGGGGCAGCGCCTTGAGCGGGTGCGGCTCGTCGCTTAGGCGCAAACTGCCAAAGCGCTCGGTGAGATTGTAGAAGGCGCTGGCTTCGATGGGGCGGCTGCGCAGGCGGAAGAAACGAAAGCGCGCCGGAAAAAGGTCAGCCAGACTCCGACGCGAAAGCGCCTCGCTGCCCGGCCCCACGGCCAGAGGGGCATACCGTTGCAGCGTGACCGGGTACGGATTGGGATTGTGAAGAAGACTCTGCCATACCAACCAAGGCTGCTCGGCGTGCAGGGCAAAAAAGATCCTCCATTCCAGGCGTCCGTTCACCAGCCCTTTGCCTGAAGGGATCATCATGCGGGCCACGGCCTGCACTTGGGCCCGGTGCCATCCCTGGTCGTCGGGAAGTGGGCGCCAATCCACCCGATCGGATGCCAGCGTAGCCAAAACCTTGCCGTGGCTGTGGCGATGGCTGAGGGTGAGTCGCAGCCGTGCGCCTTCAATTTGGGGAACCCCGCGTTTGCGGGGAAGCAATGAAAACAGGGGCACGGCTGGATCTCCGAGATCCGTTTGGCCTCGATCCATGAGGAAGTGCAACTCCCAAAAGGGATTGGCGATTTTCCCTAAGGGTTGCCAGCGGGATGCCGTCATGGATGCTGACTCCTGAGATTAGGTGTGGGCCCAAAGGTATTCCAGACCATGGACCAGATCGGCTACTGAGGGCTCCCGGTCGCCCTCTAAGGCGGTGCGGCGCTGAATTCCGCGCAGAAAAGCCTCGCGCACCGGCTCCCAGGCCGCGCGGGTCGCGCGTGGCCAAGCCAACGCCAGGGCGGCTTGCGAGGAGGGAGCGTCGAGTCCGCCATGCACCCCAGCGTGGGGCGGACCGAAGTAATACCCCGCTTCAACGCGAGCGACCACCAGAATATCCGGGGTCAAGGGGCTGGCCAGGGCAGTCAACCGGGGCAGTGGATCTACCCATGAAGGCGGGAACGGGGCCTCGCTCAAAGCGATCACGGTGCCTTCAGGGGTGAGCCAGCGGTAAGGAGCGTGCCAGCCCTCGCTCTCCACCGAGCGCACCAACACCGCCGCCACACTGTGTTGCAGGGCTGGGGCGGGCTTCCCGCTGCGGTGGGCTTCCCAAATGCGTTGCGCCAGAGGCAACACCAGGTTTTGAAAGTCAGGCGGCTCGTGCCAGGGGTGTTTGGGCTGGCGCAAGTAGATCCCTGCCATTCCACCGTTGAGGGCCAGCACCGCATCGCAGCGGCTCCCTTCGCCCGGATGATCCAACACGTCTAACCCCAAGGTGGTGAACAGCGGCTTGATCTCCTGCTCGAAGGGAAAATGAAGCCGCAACGAATGTTCGTCGTCAGATATTACGGCTGTCTGGCCGTGATCGGCGGCGAGCACCCAGAGCGGCTCGATGGAGCGAGGGCGGGCCGCATCCACCGCGGCGTGCAGGTGTCCAATGAGCGGGTCAACCACTTGGGCCAGATAGGCTTGTTGTTCGTCTGGCCCGGCCTGATGGCTGTGGTAATCCAGGCCCATTAAGTACACCGTAAGCAGGTTGGGCAAGGGATGATCGTTAAGGTACGCCAGGGCCTGGCGCACTATGTGTTGGTCCACCTCGGCCGGGGTGGCGCCCAGCGGCGCATGGCGAAAGTTCAGGCGGGCCAACAACGTAGGCGGTAAAGGCTCCCAGTGGTCGGCGCCGTTGGCGTACATGTGCCCAAACACTGCCGAAGTCCAGCCGCGGGATCCAACTCGCTCGTAGATGGTACGGGCGCCCAGGCATCGAGCCGCCAGCCCGCGGGTGAAGACCGCGATGGCGTCGTCCACCTCCCAGGTTTCGCCCAGGTCAAAGGCAAACCAGCGGGGCTTGCCGTTGTGGTGTACCCCAAAGCGGTCGAAGAATTGGTTGCCAGGGATGTCATGGGCGTTGGGATGGGCGCCGGTGATCAAAGAAGCCTGGGCGGCAAAGGTGACGCTCGGCGCTGGCGCGGTCAGGTGGCCTAAGTAGCCGTGTTGGCCTTGAGGCCCCAACAGACGTTGGATGTTGGGCACCTGGTTGGCTTGCACAGCGGCGCGCAATACGTCAGCGCGCAGCCCATCAATCAACACCAAAACCACGTGGCTCAGGGGCATTAGGGCTCCTTGATCAGGATGGCGCGTGCTGGGGCGCCTTCGGCCCCTTGCAGGCGAAGCGGCAAGCAGTACAGCGTGTAGCGTCCCGGCGGCACCTCAGGCAGGTACAGGCCCTCGATGAGCACCATGCCTGCACCTAACAGGATGCGATGGGTGGGTACCGGGTCATCGAACGGCGCGACCGAGAGGTAGTCCACGCCTACGAGGCGCACGCCGCGTTCCACCAGCCATTGGGCGCCGTCGGGGGTGATGGCCACGTAATCTTTCTGAAAGCCGGGTTTTTGCCACAGCGTTGCGTTGCGTGTCTTGAAGATCAGCCGTTGTGCCTCGGCTGGGATATGGGCTTGGGCCAAGGCCTGTGCCGTGATGGCTTCAACGTGGGTCAGATCGACCACCCAGGCCGGGCCGATCAGTTGCTCCAGGGGCACCTGATCAACGGTCGCGCCGTCGGCCAAAAAGTGGCGCGGGGCGTCAATGTGGGTGCCGATATGCACGCTGGCGGCGAAGCGGGTGGCGTTGGCGTCAGAGCCGTCTTCCATTTTGAGATAGCGTTCGAGCACCAGGGGAGGATCGCCGGGCCAGGTAGGCAGGCCTGGTGCCACGGGGACGGAAATATCGTAGATGGTGGGCACAATAGACCTCCTTGGGACAGGAGATTGGCGTGCTTCGTATAGCCAATAACGGGTTGCTCCGCCGTTGGGTTGTTATCGCCCAAAGCAACGTCCGGCAAGCCTTCTCATTTTACCCCATCCCAACCACCTGAAAGCCCGGAGTGGTGGGGTTAGTGCCCGAACATGCCAAACAACGTTGCTTCAGCCAAAAGATGCCCTTGGAGAGCCTGTTCCACTTCCTGGCGCGTGGCCCCTGGCGCCAGCCCCAAGGGGGCGTCCAATGCATAGAGATGCAAGAAGTAGCGATGCGGCTTCCCTGGCGGGGGACAAGGGCCACCATAGCCGCTCTCGTGCCAACTGTTGATCCCGGCGACACCCACCCCTTGCGTCCCTTCGGCCAGTTGGGTGACCTCAGGTGGGATGTCGTACAGCACCCAGTGTACCCATGTGCCGCCCGGTGCGTCGGGATCGTCCATGATTAGCACCAAGGCCTGGGTTGTAGGTGGCCTGCCCTGCCAGGTCAAAGGGGGCGAAAGGTTTTCGCCGTCGCAAGTGTAACGCACGGGGATGGGGTCGCCCTCGTTAAAGGCTGGGCTTTGAAGAGCGAATGCTGGCGAGGCCGTTGGTTCGGGCGCTACAGTGGGCGACGCTTGGGGGATCTCGGTAGGGGCGGGGGCTGGAGGTGGGGCGGCTGTGGCCGTCGGTGCGGCCGCGGTGAATGTGGGGGCTACCGTTGGTGCAGCCCGACACGCCCCAAGCAGGCTCAATGCCAGCAACACTCCAAGAAGCCAGGGCCTACGGTTCATTTTCTATTCTCCTTTGGGAAAGGTTCTCATTTCAAGGCCGGAAGCCTGCGCGCAAGGTCATGTTATCATTGTACAGCACTTGCCGGGACACGGTGAGCCGCCTGGTTGCGCACGATGGCTGTCCTGGCTTTCTTGGGAGCGCTTATGTCCCTTTGGCAACGCTTGGGATGGGCCACCTTCCTGGGGATCGTGATTGGGGCCTTGACGCTGGGGCTTGCCCACCATCCCCCGTTGGCTCACGCCGATAACTGCCCGCAGGAATTGATCCAACGGGTCAACGCCCTCCGGGCCCAAAATGGCCTTCCCCCCTACCAGGTCAATGCCATCCTGATGGCCGTGGCCCAGGCCCATAGTGAATATCAGGCCAGCATCCACCAGGGGACACATATCGGCCCCTATGGTGATCATCCGCGCGATCGGGTACGGGCCGCAGGGTACGGAGGGGGCGCGCCTATCTTTGTCTCGGAAAACATCGCCTGGGGGTCTGTATCCCACGCGACCCCGGCCTGGGCTGTACAACTGTGGACGCAAGACGCCCCCCACCTGAACACCATGTTGGGTAGTTACCACGACGTGGGCGCTGGTTGTGCCAGCGATGGCAACATGATCTACTTTACCCTCGATGCGGCGGCCATCAGCGGTTCAGCGCCGGCTGGGGGCGATGAAGCCACCACACCCGTGCCAACCCGCCTTCCGGTGATCCCTGTGGTGGTGGCAACCCCTAACCCCGATGGGTCGGTGATCCACATTGTGCGCAGCGGTCAGACGTTGCTCCAGATCGCTTTGGCCTATGATGTTCCTTTGGAGACGTTGTTGGAACTCAACGACTTGACGGAAGATAGCGTGATTTACCCGGGTCAGGAGATCGTGATCCATCCCGGCCCAACGGCTACCCCCACGGCTACCCCTACCCGGACGCCAAGTCCCTCACCGAGCCCCACGGCTTCGGCTACCCCCACCCGGACGGCTGACCCCACCGCCACGGGGGCCGTTGTGACACCTACTGTTGAGGTGACGGCTACGCCTGGTTTCCTCTCAGAGGCAGATTCGGGTGCGGGGGCGAAACTGGTGCTCTGGGGGTTGCTGGGTGCGCTGTTGGCGGGCGGCTTGGCCTATGGCGGCTTGGCCTTGTTGGACCGTTGGGATCAACGTTGATGCGGGGACAGCACTGTAAAAGTGAAACCGGATCTCAACCTTGAGATCCGGCAATTTTTATTCGGGGGAGGAGGTTTCCTCATCGGGCGGTGCCTCGGCTTCAGGTTGGCCCACCAACAACGGGGTCAGGGCGTCATCCAGCGAGGCTTTTTCTTGACGCACCCCAGGGGCCGGGGTGCCACAGTAGGGGCAGATCTCCCAGGGCAGTTCCATCAGTTTGCCGCAGTTGTGGCAGGCCTTCTTGAGCCGCGTATGGCAGTAAGGGCAGATGAGCCAATCGGGCTGCACCCGTCGCCCGCAGCCGGGGCAGCGTGCGGCCTCTTCGACCGCCTGCAGCAGGGCCTCTTCTTCGAGGGTGCGTTGGTATTCCTCTTCAAGGGTGTAAGGCGGGCGGAGGATGAGGTAGATGACCAGTCCGGGCAGAAAGAGCACGGCCACCAGCAACACGGCCAGGATGCGCAACAGCGGATCCGAGCCCCGGTTACGGATGTCCCGGTACGTCCAAAAGATCAGGCTCAGCCACAGAGCCACCAAAAAGGCCCCGCTCCAGGCGGTGAGCACCAAAAGAGCCGTGCGGAGAAAAGAAGGATTGGTGGGCATGGGGAACCTCGGTTGTCTACAGGTTTTCTACCGTGACAATAGCGGGCGAGGGCATGGGAAGCCTCCTGCTACTTGGAATAAACGCCATCGAACCCGGTTGGATTTTATCATACCGCAGAAACATGATACAATCGGCAAAAGCGCATCCCTTGGAGGTGACATGGAGCACCTGTGGTCCCCCTGGCGCATGGAATACATCGAGAACCATAAACGCGATGCCGTGTGTGTGTTCTGCTGGGCTCCCCAGCAGGAGGACGGACCGGAGAACTTAATCCTCTACCGTGGGCGGCTGAACTATGTGATTCTCAACCGCTTCCCTTACACCAACGGCCACTTGATGATTGTGCCCTACGACCATCAGGCCGAGTTGGAGGCGTTGGCCCCTGAGGTGCGGGCCGAGATGATGAACTTGGCTGCCCAAGCCGTGCAGGTGCTCAAAGCGGTGTATCACCCTCAGGCCTTCAACTTGGGGATGAATTTGGGCACGGCCGCCGGCGCGGGCATCGCCGACCACCTCCACCTGCATGTGGTGCCCCGCTGGTCGGGGGATACCAACTTCATGTCCACGGTGGCTCAAACCCGCGTGTTGCCGGAGGCGTTGGAGGTCACTTACCGCCGCCTGCGGGAGGCGTGGGAGCGCTTGGTGATTGCCCCTGCCCCTTGACGAAAACGGCCACGGTCCCTTTTGCCGTGGCCGTTTGCTTTTTGGCCTGCGGATTGTTTTCCCTTAACCATCCTATGCTTAGGAGGCGTACCTGTGGACCCCAAACAGCAACCCGTTATTCTCAGCGCCGTGCGGACCCCCATGGGGCGCTTTCGCGGCACCCTGAGCGCCCTCTCGGCCACCGAGTTGGGCGGCATTGTGGTGCGCGAAGCCGTGCGCCGCGCCGGGCTGCCCGACCCGGCGGCGGTCAACGAAGTGGTCATGGGGAACGTGGTCAGCGCCGGGTTGGGGCAGAACCCCGCCCGCCAGGCTGCCATCAAGGGCGGACTACCCCCTACGGTGGGCGCCTTTACTGTGAACAAGGTGTGCGGTTCGGGGCTTAAGGCGGTCATGCTGGCCGCTCAGGCCGTCCGCGCTGGGGATGGCGAACTGTTCGTGGCGGGCGGCATGGAGAGCATGAGCCGGGCCCCCTTTTTGGTCTATGGCCGCTTAGGCGAGTTGCGTTACGGCCACGCCAAGATGGTGGACGCCCTGATGCACGATGGCCTGTGGTGCCCCTTCGAGGATTGGCACATGGGCGGCGCGGCCGAGTTCATCGCCGAGCAGTTCGGCCTCACCCGTGAGGAGTTAGACCGCTTTGCCCTCAGCAGCCATCAGAAGGCTATCGCCGCCATAGACGCGGGCAAATTCAAAGCCGAGATTGTGCCGGTCGAGGTGCCGGGTCGCAAGGGTAAGGTCACGGTGATGGACACCGACGAGACCCCCCGCCGCGACACCTCGATGGAGGCGTTGAGCAAACTCAAGCCGGCCTTCAAACCCGACGGCATCGTCACTGCCGGGAACTCGCCCGGCCTGAACGACGGGGCCGCGGCCGTGGTGGTGAGCAGCCAGGCCTACGCCCAGGCCATCGGCGCCCAGCCTTTGGCCCGCATCGTGGCCTATGATTACGCGGCCGTGGAGCCCAAGTGGATTTTCTCAGCACCGGCCAAAGCCATCCCAAAGGTGTTGCAGAAGGCGGGCTGGACTTTGGAGGATGTGGACTTGATTGAACTCAACGAGGCTTTTGCCGCCCAGGCCTTAGCCAACGGCAAGGAATTGGCCGATATGGGCTGGGACTGGGACAAGGTGAACGTCCACGGTGGCGCCATCGCCTTAGGCCATCCCATCGGTGCCAGCGGCGCCCGCGTGTTGACCACGCTGATTTACGCCCTCAAAGACCGGGGCCTGAAGCGCGGCATCGCGGCCCTGTGCTTGGGCGGCGGCGAAGCCGTGGGGATGGCCATTGAAATGTGGGACTGAGGTGGCTGAGGGATTGGGGCAACTGAGGCAATTAAGGCAACTGAGGGTTGTTCCCCCCTCGCCCTCCCCCCAATCCCTCAATTCCTCAATCCCTGAATACCTCAATACCTCAATACCCCAATACCCCACCCCAACCTTTCCCCAGGAGGTTTCCATGAGCACGGTGCGTAAGATTTTCGTCGTCGGCGCGGGTACGATGGGCAACGGCATCGCCCAGACCGCAGCCGTTTCGGGATTCGACGTTACGCTGATGGACGTGGTGCCCGAACAACTGGAACGGGCCAAGGCGACCATTGACAAATCCACCGCCAAACTGCTGGAAAAGGGTGTCATCACCGAGGAGCAGCGCCAGGCTGCCTTGAACATCCCCACCACCGGCAGCCTGGACGCCGCCGCTGAGGCCGACCTGGTTATCGAGGCGGCCACCGAGAACCCCGACATCAAACTGCAAATCTTCCGCGACTTGGACAAAATCGCCCCGGCCCACGCCATCTTGGCCTCCAACACCTCTTCGATTCCCATCACCAAAATCGGCGCGGCCACCGAGCGGCCCGAACAGGTGATTGGGATGCATTTTATGAACCCCGTGCCCCTGATGCGCCTGGTGGAGGTCATCCGGGGGTTGCGCACCTCCGATGAGACCACGACCACAGTCTTTGAGGTCGCCAAGGCCATGGGCAAGGTGCCGGTGGAGGCCAACGACGCGCCGGGCTTTATCTCCAACCGCATCCTGTGCCCGATGATTAACGAGGCCGTCTTCGCCCTGGAAGAGGGCGTGGGCACCATCGAAGCCATTGATACGGTGATGAAACTGGGCATGAACCACCCCATGGGGCCTCTCTACCTGGCCGACCTCATTGGCCTGGACGTGGTGCTCTATGTGATGGAGGTGCTCCAGCGCGACCTGGGCGACGACAAGTACCGCCCCGCCTACCTGCTGCGCAAGATGGTGGACGCCGGGTTCCTGGGCCGCAAGACCGGCATCGGCTTCTACGATTACCGCGACAACCCCAAGGGCGTACCCAATCCGCTCATCGGGTGTTGAGGGTATTGAGGTGAAGGGGAACTGAGTGCTCGTGTTGAGTACTCAGTACTCTTTCTTCGCCAACTCGGAGAGGAGAAGCAGAAATGAGCATCTCAACCCAAAGGCAGCGTCCCAGTCTGTGGCAACTGCTTAAACGCAAAGAGGTCTTCGGCTGGACCATGTACGACTGGGCCAACTCGGCCTTCCCGATGATTATGATGTCGTCCATCCTGCCCATCTACTACTACAAGGTGGCCGGGTCGAACCTGCCGGGCAACACGGCCACGGTGTATTGGGCCTACACCACCTCTATCGCCTTGCTTATCGTGGCCCTCATCAGCCCTATCGTGGGCGCGATGGCCGACTTCAGCGGGGCCAAGAAGCGCTACCTCACCGGCTTTGCCCTGGTGGGCATTTTTGGGTCGGCCCTGCTCTTTGGCGTCTATAGCGGCGACTGGCTGAAGGCTTCTATCTTTTTCATCATCGGCAATGTCGGCTTTGCGGGTGCCAATGTGTTCTACGATGGTCTGCTACCCCATGTGGCCAGCGAAGAAGAACGCGACATGGTCTCGGCCGCCGGGTATGCTATGGGCTACTTAGGCGGTGGGCTGCTGCTGGCCATCTGCCTGGGGCTGACCCTGACCGCGCCCGACGAAAAAGTGGGCTTCTTCACCCGCCTGTCCTTCCTGCTCACAGCCATCTGGTGGCTGGTGT
>AMFO01002558.1_pt1 | contig 14354 bp, 15 predicted proteins | sample 552608 | NCBI WGS metagenome assembly AMFO01 (sample SAMN01893955, study PRJNA167987) | microbial mat metagenome | biome: hydrothermal vent | place: USA: Loihi, Hawai'I | collected 2003-05-01
GTGTTCGGGCCGAGGGCGGTCTCCCGGGCGCCCAGCCAGCTCCTGCAGCGGTACTTTGCCGAGGCCCCGGGTCCCCGGTACCGCCTCCGGCCCTCGCTCATGCGTCACCTCCGTTTCGCCCCCATGAATCTCGTCCAGGGTCCCCTCGCCTTCGCCGACGGCGCCTTCGACATCGTCTTCATGCGTAACGTGTTGATCTACTTCGGGCCGGAAACCCAGCGCCGGGTGGTGGAGGAGATGGCGCGGGTGCTCGCCGCCGACGGCTGGCTCTTCCTGGGACCGAGCGAGACCCTGTGGACGATCACCGACGCCCTCAAGCCGGTGGACCTCGGGGGCGCCTTCGCCTACCGGCATCCGGCGTGGGCGCGGGAGGAACGCGGGCGGAAGGCACCCGGAGCACCGCCTCCGGTCCCTCCCGGTGGCGGTACCGGCCCAAGGGCCGGCTCCGCCCGGCGCCCGGCGCGGCCGGACGTCGCCCAGCCTGCCGGGGATGCCGCCCCCGACCGGGCCGTCGACGCCGCCGTGGACTCGCTCGCGAACGGATCGCCCCGGCGGTGCCTCGAGCTCGTGGAGCGGCTGATCCCCGTTCTCGGCGACCATCCCGAGCTCCACACGCTGAAGGCGGTGGCCCTGTCGCAGCTGGGCGATCACCGGCACGCCATCGAGAGCCTCCGGGCCGCGCTGTACCTGGACCCGTCGCTCTTCCAGGTCCGTTTCCTCCTCGCGAAGGCCTTCTCGAGGGCGGGGATGCAGGTCCGGGCGGACAAGGAGTACCGCCGGGTGCTCGAGAGCATGGCGGCGCCCGGCCGGACGGCGCTCTCTTTCGAGGCCCGGCTCGGGTTGCCCGGCCCGGCCGAGGTCGAGGCCGGCTGCCGCCGGGCGCTGGCCGGCGGGGGAGGGGAGGACCCGCCCCGCGGTCAGCCGTAAAGCTGCCGCCCGCCGTCGACGACGATCACCTGCCCCTGGACGACCGCGGCCGGCAGGCTGAGAATTCCGAGCACCGCCGCGGCCATCTCGGCGGGGCGGCCGGCCTGCCCAGCGCCGTCCGTTCCTTCACCATGACGGCGTCCATCCCGGGGGCACCCTCGACCGAGCCCGGCGCCACGCAGCAGACCGTGAGCCTCGGCCCGAGCGCCCGGGCCAGGGATCGCGTCGCCGCCTCCAGGCCCCCCTTGGCGGCCAGGTACACCGGGTACGACGGCCAGCCCACGCGAAGGCCCGTGTCGGAGAAGAACAGGATGACCCCGCCGTCTCTCACCCGCGGAGCGAGGCCGAGGGCGAGGTCGAGGTGAGCCTCGAGCTCCAGGGCGAGCACCTGGCCGATGGTCTCCGCCGTGACCGACGCCGCCGGAGTTTTCACGAAGCGCGAGGCGCCGAGAATCAGGCCGGCCAGCGGCGCGCGGCGCCCCGCCCAGCCAGCGAGCCGGCGCCGCTCCCCGGGTCGCGCGAGATCGGCGCGAAAGGGATCCCGGGCGGCGTTCACCGAGGGCAGGCGATGGGTCCGGCGATGGACGTGGAGCAACAGCGGCGTGCCTTGTCTCGCCAGGGCGCCGACGATGGCGGAGGTCAGCAGCCCGTTGGCTCCCGTGACCAGGTACGGCTCTCGCCCGGCGCCCGCGCTACCAGTCGACTTCGACACGCCGCGGACGGCCCCCGAACCGCGAGACGAGCACGAACCGGTTCCGCTTGCCGAAGTTGTAGAGGTCCCGGGTCACCTCCACGTCCTTGCGGCAGTACTCCGCGATCTTCTCGATCTCGCCCTGCTTCCACCACTTGAGGGCCTGCAACCCGTCGGCGGACTTGCCGACGCCCAGGGTGGCCGTGGCGACGCTCTCCAGTTTCGGCCGGAAGCCCAGCCGGGACTCCAGGTCGTACATGATGTCGAAGGTGGGCAGGGCGCGGAGATCCTCCTCCGTGTAGCCGCGCAGCACCTCGTAATCGAAGCCGACGATGTTGTACCCGACGACGAGGGTGGCATGGCGGAGGAGGTCGATGAGATCGGGAACCGTCTCCTCGGTGTAGGTGATGAAGCGGTCCTCGTCGTAGCGATAGGCGACCCCGACCGACACGCCGAGCCGGTGCATCTGGCTGCGTCCCCCCACCTCGTCGAAGGACCGCTGGGTCTCAAGGTCGAAGACCACCACGCACTGGTCCCGCGGCACCTCCCGGGCCGGATTGTCGTCGAAAAGCCCCATCTGTCCGTCCCACAGCTCCACGCGCGTCACCTCCGGCCCTGATCCTTTCGCCCGCGGCGCGCATCGCACCGTCCACGTGCATGCCGTCGCCGGCGAGTGTAGCATCGCACCGTGGAGTGGACGATTCATCCCCCGCTCGAGATCGGGAGGCTCGGCCGGCCTCCCGGCCCGGCGGCGTTGACCTTCCTCCACGTGCACCTCTGGCTGCGGGCCGTCCTCGACGACTGGGACGAGCGGCTGGAGGGGCATGTGCACTTCATTGCCCGGCTGTCCGCACCCGCCGCCGCCGGCCCCTGGATGAACGTCCGCTTCGACAGCCATACCTTCTCCCCGGCCCCTCCGGAAACCCCGGTTCCACCGGACCTGCCCGGCCTGCTCGACGCCGGTTGCTCCAGCCTCGGACTGGACCTGTACCGCGTGCGGGAGCTCGGCGTCGTCTCCGAGCTCGGCGAGCCGGTGGACGCCTTCAGGTCCCGGGTGCTCGGCCTCATGCGCCCCGAGATCCAGAAACACCTCGAGGAGCGGGCTCCCGGCGGAGAGTCCGCCGCCCGGCGGATCGCCCCCGCCGTGGCGGCCGTGGCCCACGGCATCGAGCGCCGGCGCCTCGAGCCCCTCGACCGCTTCGCGGCCCGCAGGGAGGGGGGCATCCTGCTCCTCGCACCCGACGTGGCGGCGGAGCTGGCGCGCGGACGTCGCCGGCCTCCCGACGGGGGAACGGATTGGAGGTGAAGGAGGCCCGCCGGGCGGCCCTCATCGCCGCCGTCGTCGCCGCCGCCCTTGCGGCGGCCAAGACGGCCATCGGTCTCGCCACCGGCTCCCTGGTGATCCTCGCCGCCGCCGTCGACAACGTGCTCGACCTTACCTGCTCGGGGATCAACGTCTTCTTCCTGGGTCTCGCCGCCAAGCCGCCCGACCGCGAGCACAAGTTCGGTCACGGCAAGGCGGAGGCGCTGTCCGGGGTCATCCAGGCGACGCTGATCGCCGGTGGGGGAGCGGTGCTCGCTGGCCATTCGGTCTGGGAGATCGTCACCGGCGCGCGGGTGCAGCGGACCATGCCCGGGATGGTGGTGGCCGGGATCTCGCTTGGCGCGTCCGTGATCCTTGGACTCTTTCTCACAACGAAGGCGCGCAAGCTCCGCTCGGTGGCCCTCAGGGCCGACGCCTTCCACTACCTGACCGACATCGCCACCAACATGGTCGCCCTGGTGGCGTTATGGCTGGTCAGGGCCACCGGCGTGCACGCCTGGGACCCGGTCGGGTCGCTCCTGATCTCGCTGTACATCATCTTCGAGGCGGTGAAGATCCTGCGCGTCGCCGCCGACGAGGTTCTCGACCGCGGGTTGCCGCTGGAGGCGGAGCTGGCGGTCAAGGAGATCGTGGACGGCCTGGGACCCGAGGTCCGCGGGGTCACCGGGCTGCGGACGCGCCGGGCGGGAAGAACCGTGTTCGTGGAGCTCCGGCTGCAGCTCGATCCCCGGGTCTCGTTCACCAAGTCCCACGTGTTGACGGAGGATCTGATCTCCCGCCTCCGGGATCACTTCGGAGCCGACACCCAGGTGATGGTCGACACGGACCCCGTGCCGGGGCCGTAGGGACCCGGCAGCGGCGGGCTCGTGTATCATTCCGCGGTGTCAGCCGCCGGCCACGTCTTCATCATCGCCGTCGACCTTGCGGTGCTCCTCTTCGCCGTCTCGATCCACGAGAGCGCCCACGCCCGGGTCGCGCTGGCTCTCGGCGATCCCACGGCGCGGGAGGGCGGAAGACTGTCGCTGAACCCGTTGCGCCACCTCGATCCCGTGGGGAGCATCCTCGTTCCCCTGACGCTCGCCATCGGGGGGGCGCCGGTCTTCGGCTGGGCGAAGCCGGTCCCGGTGCACCCCGACCATTTCCGGGATCCCAACCGGGGCATGGCCCTGGTGTCGGCCGCCGGCCCGCTGGCCAACTTGGCGGCCGCAGCGGCGGCGGGCGGTCTGCTCGTTCTCCTGCAGGTCGTTTTCCCCGGCACGCGTCCCGTGGTCCGCGGTTCGCTTCTCGCCGCGCCGCAGGCCGGGGTGACGATCGTCTTCGTCATCGTGGCGGTTCTCAGGATGTCGGTGACCATCAACCTGATCCTCGCCGTCTTCAACCTGCTGCCGGTGCCACCGCTCGACGGGGCCGGTGTCGTGGAGGGCCTTGCCCCCAAGACCGCCGGCGCCGCTTTCGGGCGGATGCGGGGGCTCGGGTGGATCGTCGTCTTCGTGCTCCTGTGGACGGGCGTGCTCGACGGCATCCTCGACCCCGTGCTGGCGGCCGTTTACCGGCTCATCCTGCGCTGAGGACTCGTGATGGAAGCGCCCGCCCCGCAACCCGTGCCCGGCCGCATCGAGCTCCCGGTCTTCTCGGGACCCCTGGACCTGCTGCTTCACCTGATCCGGAAGAACGAGGTCTCGATCTACGACATCCCGATCGCCGTCATCTGCGACCAGTACCAGGAGACGTTGCGCCGGATGACCGAGCTCGACATCGAGATCGCCGGCGAGTTCATCTCGATGGCGTCCTGGCTTCTCCAGCTCAAGTCGAAGATGCTGCTGCCGCGGCCCAAGGAGGGCCTCGAGGAGGACCCGCGCGCGGAGCTGGTGGAGCGCCTGCTGGAGTACCGGCGGGTGAAGGAGACGGCCGCCATGCTGGCGGAGATCCACGCCGTCCGGCGGGGCGTTCACGGCGCGCGGGTGCCCGCCGAGGTGGAGCCGGAGGACGCATCGGAGCTGGACCTCGAGTCGGTCGACCTGGACCTGCTCGCGCGGACCTACGTCGCGGTGATGGAGCGCTTCGCGGCCGACAACCCGCCCCCGATCAGGATCGTGCCGCTGAGGTTCACGGTGGAGGAGAAGATGCGGACCCTGCAGGCGAAGGTCGTCGAGACCGGGCTCTTCCCGCTGCTCGCGTACATCCGCTCGCGGGAGGACGCCGAGGAGGCGGTGACCCTCGTGGTCGCCACCCTGGAGCTGGCGCGGCTCGGCCGGGTGCGCGTGGAGCAGCGGCGCCCCTTCGCCGAAATCTACCTGAGGCCGGGGGAGCGGGCGGCCGATCCCGAAACCCTGGACGACGAGGTGAAGATCGATGACTACTGAGGAGCTCCAGGCCGTGGCGGAGGCCCTGCTGCTGACCTCGCCCGAGCCGGTCACCCTGGACCAGCTCGTGGCCGTGATCGACGACGACGGCGTCACCCGCGAGCGGCTCGAGGACGCCATCCAGGGGCTGAAGCAGGAGTACGAACGTCCGGGACACGGCGTCCGGCTGGAACGGGTGGCCGGGGGTTGGCGCTTCGTCACGCTCGCCTCCCTCGATCCCTACATCCGCGAGATGCAGGGGGTGCGGGCCCGGCAGAAGCTCTCCCAGGCCGCGCTCGAGGTGCTGGCCATCGCCGCCTACCGGCAACCGGTCACGCTGCCCGAGATCAACTTCATCCGCGGCGTCAACTCGGCCGGCGTCGTCCGCACGCTGCTCGATCGCAAGCTCCTCCGCGTTGCGGGCAGGAAGAAGGTGGTCGGCAAGCCGTTCCTGTACCGGACCACCAAGGAGTTCCTGGTTCATTTCGGCCTCGAGAGGCCGGAGGATTTGCCAACTCCCGAGGAGCTGCAGCGGGCGTGATTCAGACCAGCTTCCGCGGCGGCGGCAGGAGCTGGGCCGGGAGGCCCGGCCAGACGGCGGTGCCGAGGTCCTCGATCAGGCGGCGCAGGCGCCGCTCGAGGACCTGGAGGGCCATCTCCCTGGTGTAGAGCGCCCACAGGCTTCCCGCGGCCAGGGTCGCCACGGCCGCCGGAACGCCGGCCAGCCACCCGCCGGCGAGCCACACCGCCGCGGTCATGACGATGACGCCGCCCATGCCGGCCGCGTGCGCCTCGTGGGTGGCCACCGGAAGGCAGGTCAGCCGCAGGCGTCCCCCGTCGGGCTCCCCGAGAAACTGGAGATCTGCGCTCTCCTCGACATCCCTGCCGATGATCCCGAAGACCCTGGTCGTCCAGCGGAGGCGAAGCTCCCACGAAACCGGATCCTTGCGAACGGCGGAGACATGGGCCGACTCGGCGGCCCGGGCCACGGCCTCCGGGCTCGGCGGCGCCACGGCAATGCCGATGATGTCGTAATCGAACCGAAAGGTGGTCCGGGGCCGGGCGCGAATGATCTCCGGAAGCCAGCGGTCGATGTCCACGCCGCAAGTCTACCGGAGGGGCATGGCGAAAGAACCTTCTTTGCGTGGACTCCGGTTCCTTCCGAGGTCGAGGGGCCCGCCGAACACCGGCTCGGTATACACTGAGCCCAGGAGGTGAGTGTGAGCCCCATGAGAAAGATCCCGGCGATCCGGGTCCTGATGATGCCCCGCGACACCAACTCGAGCGGTACCATCTTCGGCGGCGTGATCCTTTCCTACCTCGACCAGGCGGGCGCCGAGGAGGCCAAGCTCCACGGGGCCGGCCGGGTCGTCACCGTGGCCATGAAATCCGTGGTCTTCCACGAGCCCGTCTTCGTGGGCGACCTCGTCTCCTTCTACACCGAGCTCGTGCGCGTCGGCAGAACCTCGGTGACCGTGCAGGTCTCGGTGCGCGCCGCCAGGTACTGGGACCGCACCGAGGAGGTCGAGGTGACGGCGGCCGAGATCACCTACGTCAACGTCGACGAGGATCTCCGCCCGGTTCCCATCCCGAAGGGCGGCACCCGGTCCGCGGGGTGAGCGGACCGCCGGCAGCCATGGAACGGGGAGATCTCCGCACGCCGCGCTGTATCACCAGCGTGCGTCGGCTGCTCTCCCGCGCCGTCGCCGCCGGCCTCGCCCCCGGCGCCTCGGCGGCGTGGGGGAGGGGAGGAGTCCTCGAGGGCGAGGTCGCCGTGGGCAGGGCCAAGGTGCGGCCGGCGCCGGCAGCGACCGGGCCCGGGGTGCTCTACGACCTGGCCTCGCTGACCAAGCCCCTGGTGGTCGTGCCGCTGTTCCTCCTCGCCCGGCGGGCCGGCCTCGTCAATCTGCACACGGCCGTGGCCGACGTGCTCCCAGAGCTCGGCGGGGCGCCCGTCGGCCGCCTCCCGATGGAGCGCCTGCTCACGCACACCGCGGGCCTGCCGGCGTGGCTGCCCCTCTACGCCCTGTGCCGCGGGGAACGGGACCGCCTGGTGGATGCGCTGCGGGGCGTGGTCCCCGAGCCGGAGGGCGATGTTGTCTACTCCTGCGTCGGCTACGTCATGGCCGGGCTGGTGATTGAGCGCGTCCTCGGCATGCCGTTGGAGGACGTCTTCCGGACCAGAATCGCCGCCCCCCTGGGCCTCGCGGACGAGCTCATGTACCGCCCGGACCCCGGCCGTCACGCCGTCGCCGGCGGCTCGGAGGCGCCGCTGGCCGAAACCGCGCTCCTGCGCTCCCTCGGGATGGAGGACGCCGTCGGTTTCATCCCGCCCCAGGGGGCGGGGGAGCCGGACGACGGGAACGCCCGCTTCCTCCGCGGCGTCGCCGGGAACTCGGGGCTGTTCGGGACCGCGCGCGCCGTGCTCGCGCTCGCCTCCCAGTTCCTGGCCGGATCCTCGCGCCTGTTCGCGCCCGAGGAGATCGAGCTCGCGGTGCGCAACCGCACGCCGGGGCGTGCTCAGGACCGCGGCCTCGGCTGGCAACTGGCGTCGTCCCCGGGCSTGCTCCGCCGGTCCCGCCCTGTCCCCGTCGTCCGTCGGGCACAACGGCTTCACGGGAACCTCGGTGTGGGTCGATCCGAAGTCCGGCTGCATCGCCGTGCTGCTGACGAACCGCCATCATCCGGCCCACCGGGACATCGAGCTCCATCCCTTGCGCCGCCGCTTCAACACTCTGGTCGCACGCTGCATGACGGGGTGACGGGCCGGCGGAGCCGGGGAGGGGCCTCGACCCCGCCGAGGGCCGGTCAGGTGCGCACCGTGGTCAGGCGGTTGACCGCGAACAGGGTCGCCAGCACCAGGGGAATCCACGCCCCGACCAGGGGGGGAAGCACGTTGGCCTCGCCCAGCTTGCCGAAGACCGCGACCAGGAGGAAGTAGACCATGCCGAGGCCGAGCCCCCACGCGATGCCGTGAACCGGGCTCACGCGGCGCCCTCCACTCCTGTTCAACCCGAAGGGAAGCGCGAGGAACACCATCACGAAGGCCGAGAGCGGATAGGTGATCTTCTGGTAGAGCCGGACCAGGAGCTGGATCGGGCGGTAGCCCGAAACCTTGAGCTCCGCGATGTACCGCCGCAGCTGCCCGAAGGTCATCTCCGCCGGTGTCCGGTACTCGGTCACGAAGTAGCTCGGCGCCTCGGGAACATCGAGCTCCATGGGCTTGGTGATCCTCTGGAAACTGTCCGTTCCGTCCGGGTAGATCTGCCGGAACCACCCCGAATCCGCGATCCAGCTCCCGTTCCGGTACCGGGCACGGTCCGCGAAGAGCATGAAGCGGAGCTGGTCATCCTCGTCGAAGCGGTACAGGGAAAGCCTGAACAGGGTCTTCGAATTCCTGTCGTAGCGGAGAAAGTTGTAGAGGGTGGAGCCGTCCCTCGAGAACAGCCACTGGCGGTCCGTGCCGGCGAAGGAACGGGGGCCCCGCCGGCCCTTGATCCTGTTCAGGAGCAGGTGGGCCTCCCGGTTGCTTCTCGGAACCACCGACTCCTGGAGCACGGCGAGGCCGGTCGCCAGCATTCCCGCCGCCACAAGGACCGGCACCACGACCCGGTACAACGAGATCCCGCCGGCCTTGATCGCGGTCAGCTCCATGTTGCGCTCGAGCAGCGTCAGCAGGAGCAGGACCGAGATCATGAAACCGAGGGGGGCGACGTCCAGAACGACCTGGGGCAGCAGGTTCCAGTAATAGGCAAAGAAGACGCCGAGAGTGGCGGTGTGCTTCGCCAGCTCGTCCAGCTTGTCGGCGAAATCCACCACGATGTACAGCGCCGCCGAGCTGGTCAGCACCAGGAGCAGGGGACCGGCCAGCCTTCTGAGCAGGTACCTGTCGAGAAGGCCCGGGAACGCCAGACCGGGCCGCCGCCGCTGCAGGGCGACCGGGATCGAGCCGGTGAGCCGCAGCTCCCCGGTGCCGGTGGCCTGACGGTGCCGCCTCTTGTCCACGCGCTCCCCGACGGCCATGGTCAGCGTCGCGATCAGAGACCGGCGCCGCGCCCGTTCGCCCAGCCACATGCCGGCCCTGGCCATCATCCCAAGCCCGATGACGACGACGAGAAGGTTGGGCAGCCAGGCTCCCACCCAGGCCGGGATCCGTCCCTCCCGTGAGAGCAGCTCCCCCTGGTTGAGCACGATGTAATAGCCGACGATGACCATCAGCGACACGAGGAAACCGCGCCCCTTCCCGCCGGACCGGGAGCGCACGGCCAGCGGGAACCCGATCAACCCGAACACCAGGCACGCCATGGGAATCGCCAGCCGCTTCTGGAGCTCCACCTCGGCCAGCCGCCAGGTCCTCATCCCGCCCGCAGCGACCTCTTCCCGGCCGCGGTGCGCCCGTCCGATCGTGCGCACCAGCTGCGCCGTGCTCTGCGCCCGCAGCCCGAAGGAGTACTGCACGCGGCCGTTGGCACCCGGCTTCGGCCCGAACTGCACCAGCTGGCTCTGATTCACGTTCACCCGGTACATCTGCGGCTTGCGCTCGTTGAGCTCGTGACTCACCGCGTTGTCGAGGAGCAGCCAGCGTCCACCAGCCCCGGCCCTCGCGGCCCCGGCCGCGCCCGGCGGGGCCGTGCGCACCAACCGGCCGCGGCGCGCCACCACCAGCGTGTCCTTCCCGTCCCGGCCCCGCTCGAAGAGAAGGACTCCTTTCCACACGCCCGTCTCCGCATCCACCCCCCGCACGTACAGCAAGGTGTTCGGAAGCTCCTGGTAGAACACCTTCGGCTCGATTTCGCCGAGGCTCTTCGCGGAGCTGAACAGGCGCACCTTCATCTCGACCAGCTTGCGGTTGAAGCGCGGCATCACGTCGAGCGTCAGGTACGCGTTCGCCCCCGAAAGAACCAGGCCCAGGACCAGCACCGGGTACACAAGGCGCCGCATGGACACGCCGCCGGCCTGGAGAGCGACGATCTCGTTCTCGGCGCTCATCCGGCCCACCGCCAGCAGCACACCGAACAGAAAGCTCATCGGTACCGTCAGCACCACAACGTGGGGGAGCGAGTACCAGAGCAGCATGAACGCGTCACGCGCCGAAACGCCACGGACGAGAATCTGCTCCAGCACCACGAACACCGCCCGCAGGAGCAGCAGGAACGTGTAGGTCACGAAACCGATCGCCGTCGGCCCCAATACCTGGCCCATGACGTACCAGGTGAGCCGCGAGCGCCAGAAGCTCAGGAACGACCGCATGCCGCAGCGAAGTTTACACGCGCCGCGATCCGAGTGCGAACCACCAACGGGCGACGGGCCACTCCCGGGGACGAAGGAAATCATCGACAGGGTTTTCCACAGGCTTGCCGACTCTCCACAGTTCCTTGTGGAATTTCAATGTCCGATAAGATATATTATGTAAACCTGGAGATGGCCCCGGCCCCGATCGATCGCTCTGCGCGTCGATCGATCCCCTCTCTTCGGTGTGGAAAAAGTTCGATCCCGCCCCTGGAGAGGGCCTATGCCGCTGCTGCGCCCGCCTCAGGAGGGCGAGTGGCCGGGATCACCCAGCTGGGCGCGGAGATCGGCGAGAATCTCCTCGAGGGCGCGGACGACCTCGTTCGGGTCCGGCTCAGTCTCCGTGCGGAACGTGAGGGCGAGGCTGAAGGGCCGCTCCGGGTGCCGGAACCGCCAGACGAAACGCCGTGGAGCCTTTGCCGGGGACCCGTCCGCGTCGGCCTCCTCCCCCGCCGCCGGGGCCTCGTCCGCGGTCCTCGCCGTCTCGAGTCCCTCCATCTCGCGCCGGAGCCGCCGGAGCGCGGCGCGGTCGAGGTGGCGTTCCAGGTAGGCGTCGAGGAGATGCTGCATGGCCTCCTCGCTCGATGTCTTGGCGATCTCCAGGAGCACGCCCTTGGCGTTGATGTCGGCATGCCGACATCGCTCTCGTACGGCGGGGGGAATGGCGAGGAGTTGAAGGGTCTCGGTGACCGTCACCCGGGACTTGCCGATGGCCCGGGCGGCTTCCTGGTGGGTGTAACCATACTTGTCGACAAGGGTTTGGACCCCCTCGGCTTCCTCGAACGGGCTGAGATCCTTGCGCTGGAGGTTTTCGATGAGGGCGATTTCGAGGGCAAGCTCATCGCTGACGTCGAGCTGGATGCAGGGCACCTCTTCCAGGCCGGCCTCGAGCGCGGCGTGGAATCTGCGCTCGCCGGAGATGAGCTCGTAGGTGCCTGGGGTCCCGGGGCGCGGACGGACGAGGAGCGGTTCGAGGATGCCGTGGCGTTTGATGCTCGCCGACAGGTCGCTGAGATCGCCGAGCGCCGTGCGTGGCTGATCGTGGTTGCTCGTGATCTGGGTGGTGGGAATCATGCGCCCGATTCCCTCCCCCGTGCGACGGGCGAGCTCGTCGACAAAGTGGCGGTCGTGACGCATCCGCCGCTTGGCTGGCAGGCCGCGTTTAGGCACCGACACGTTGCAGGACCTCCTCGCAGAGCCGGTAGTACTCGTAGGCGCCCGCGGATCGGGGCGCATGCTCGAAGATGCTGAGCTGGTGGGCCGGAGCCTCCTCGAGGCGGACGGATTTACTGATGAGGGTGTCGAAGACGAGGTCGCCGAAGACGCCGCGGATCTCCTCGAGAACCTGGCGTGAGAGCAGGGTCCGGCGGTCGTAGAGGGTGACGAGAACTCCCAGGAGGCGGAGCTCGGTGTTGGGACGGGCCTTGATCTTGTCGATGGTCTCGAGGAGGTCGTCGGTGCCCTCGAGAGCGAAGAACGAGGCCTGGATGGGAATCAGGACGTGCGTGGCCGCGACGAGGGCGTTGACGGTGATCAGACCGAGGGTCGGGGGCGTGTCCAGAACGACCGCGTCGTAGCTCGAGCTGACCGGGCCGAGCCTGTCCGCCAGCCGGAAGGGAGCGTCGACCTCACCCACCAGGGATGCCTCCAGCTTGGCCATGGAGATCCTGGACGGGGCGATGAAGAGGTTTTGGTCCGAGGTGGGCTGGACGATCGACTCGAGCTCCGTGGAGCCGGCGAGCACGTCGAACATGTTGGCGTGCTGCGTGCGCACGTCGAGAAAGGACATGGTGGAGTTGGCCTGAGGATCGAGGTCGGCGAGCAGGGTGCGCAGGCCCTTCTGGGCGAGCCCGGCGGCGAGATTGATTGCCGTCGTGGTCTTCCCCACCCCGCCCTTCTGGTTGGTGATGGCGATGATCATGGATGCACTGTACCTCCGGCGTCCGGCGGTCAACTATAGGGTGCGCCGAATTGGAGTGTCAACCGCCCGTCGGGGCGCGCCGGGGGTGCGAGCCATCGAGGACCGGAAGCCGGGCCGCCCGCGCGTGGATTTCGCCGGTCAGGGAGTGCGGGCCGGCGCGGAGGATGCGTACCGGGACGATATCTCCGATGTCCTCGAAGCCGGTCTTCGGGAAGTTGACGACCCGGTTGTCGTCGGTGCGCCCCTGCCAGTCGCCCTCGCTGCGGCGGCTGGTACCGTCGATGAACACGTCCATCACGCTGCCGACCAGGGCCTGGTTGATTTCGAGGGTGATGCGGTCGGCGAGGGAGAACAGCTGCTGCAGGCGTTCGCGCTTGACGTCCTCGGGGACCTGCTCGGGGTACCGCGAGGCCGGCGTTCCGGGGCGTGGCGAGAAGGCGAAGGCGAAGACCTGGCCGAAGCGTACCGTCTCAAGGATCTCCAGGGTGGCGCTGAAGTCGTCGTCGGTCTCGCCCGGAAAGCCGACGATGATGTCGGTGGACAGGTTGATTCCCGGCATGGCCCGGCGGATCCGGGCCACGAGATCCAGGTACTCTTCCCGAGTGTAACGGCGATGCATGCGCTTGAGAACGGCGTCCGACCCGGACTGGATCGGCAGGTGAAGGTACCGGGAGACCCTCGGGTTATCAGCCATGGCGGCGATGAGCTCGTCCGAGAAGTGCCGGGGATGCGAGGTGATGAATCGGATCCTCTCGATCCCGGCCACGCGGCCGACCCGGCCGAGCAGCTCGGCGAAAGTCGGTGCCGGTGTCAGGGCATGCGTAGGCGTTGATGGTCTGGCCGAGGAGCTGCACCTCCCTGACGCCGGTCCGCGCCAGGGCCGCGACCTCCTCGACGATCGCCGCCGCCGGCCGGCTGCGCTCGGGACCGCGGGTGTACGGGACGATGCAGAAGGTGCAGTGTTCGTTGCAGCCCTCGATGACGGTCACCATCGCCCGTGGCGAGCCGCCCCGGAAGATGAGGTCCACATCGTGCTCGGCGCGGGCGTCGAAACCGGTGAGAACGGCCCTTTCCCCCCGCTGGTACCGGCGCAGGGCCTCGGGCAGCCGGGACAGCTGGCCGGGGCCGATCACGAACCCCAGGGAGCGGGTACGTTCCAGGAAGGCTCTCCCCTCCTGCTCGGCCACGCACCCGCACAGGCCGATGCACGCACGGACGTTCTGGCTGGCGATCTCTCCCAGCCGGCTGCGAACCTTCTGGACGGCCTTCTCGCGTACCGAGCAGGTGTTGAGAAGCACCAGGTCCGCACGCGCCACGTCGGGAGCCGGTTCGAGGCCCTCGGCCATGAGGATGCCCGCCAGCCGCTCGCTGTCGTGGTGGTTCATCTGGCATCCCCAGGTCTCGACGTAAAAGGTCTTCATACCGCGTCTCCGTTTCTACGCGCGCCTCGCGGGCAATTCTACCATCGCCGGCGGCTTCGGTGCGGGGCGCGACCCGGGCCGGCGCGCCTACGGGGTCTCGGCCTCGAGGTCGCGGAACCAGCCCGGCTGGGCCCCGTCGCGGCGGGCCGCTTCCAGGATCCGGGGTAGCTCCGCCTTCTTCGCCTCGAGCTGAGCCTTCAGCCTCGTGACCTCGGCGAGATCGCGGTCGAGCTTGGGCTTGATGACGCCGTCCCGGTACGCGGGATCGTCCCAGGCGTAGAACGTGCGCCAGAGTCCGGGAATCTCCGCCTCCAGACGTCCGATCTCCCGTTCCAGGCCGTGGATCTTCTTGAGCTCGGCCGCGTACCTGGTCCGCCAGTACTCTCGGCCCCGGTGGGTCGTTCCCTCCCCCACCCCGGCGGCCGGGGCGGTGGACGAT
>AMFO01002406.1_pt1 | contig 14337 bp, 7 predicted proteins | sample 552608 | NCBI WGS metagenome assembly AMFO01 (sample SAMN01893955, study PRJNA167987) | microbial mat metagenome | biome: hydrothermal vent | place: USA: Loihi, Hawai'I | collected 2003-05-01
GTGCGGATGAGGCTCGGATCCGCGTCCGCCTGCGCCCGCGGCAGGAAGCCGACCCGGACGGGGAGGTCGCGTCGCAGCGCCCGGTCGAGGTCCTGCTCGAGCTCCTGGCGGTGGTCGGGATCCCACTCGGGGAGCTCGAAGTCGAGCCGGCCCTCGCCGGGTCGCATGTTCCCTCCGGTCACCGGACTGTGGAACCTGCTCCAGACGACGCCGCACAACGCGTGCATCGCGGTGTGCGTCCTCATGAGGAGGTGCCGCCGCTCCCAGTCGAGCTCGCCGCGCACCACGGTGCCCACGGGCGGCAGGGGCCCTGCGATCCGGTGCCATACCTCGTCGCGGTGTCCCCTGACCTCACCCACGGAGAGGGGGTCCTCCCCCACCCAGAGGGTGCCGACGTCGCACGGCTGCCCCCCGCCTCCGGGGTAGAAGACGGTCCGGTCGAGGAGGACGAGGCTCTCGTCGGCGTCCACCCCGACGATCGTGGCCTCCATCGACCGCGCGTACGCGTCCGTCGTGTAGATGCGTTCGGTCATGTCGCTCCTCACGGTGCTCGACCCGTGCGCAGATCGTACCGGCGTGCCGCCCGCGCCCGGAATCCCCTCACCGGTCGCTCGCCGGCCCCTCGTCCTGGGAGGCGCGCGCCGTGCGGTACAGCAGGACGGGGAAGCCGACGAGGACGACCACGGCGAAGAGGAACCACTGGACCGCGTACCCGAGGTGCGGACCCTCGTCGAGCTCCGGCGGGGGCAGCGGGATCGGGAAAGGGCCCTCCTGGGGCGGATCCTGACGCTCGAGTCGCAGGAGCACCGGAACGACCGGTGTTCCCCAGATCCGTTGGAGCACCGCGAGGTCGGCCCGACCGATGCGCTCGGGCGACCCGGAGTCGGGGAGGCTCCCCAGGGCGCCGTGCGTCTGACTCGGGGCGAGCATCCCGGTCACCGTGACCCGTTCCCCGGGCGGTTCGGCACCCACGACGGGAGGCCCCTCCACGTCGATCGGCACCCAACCGCGATCGACGACGAGGAGCGACCCGTCGTCGAGGAGGAGGGGCGTGAGGACCTCGTGGCCGCTCCGGCCGTCGAGTGTCCGGGCCTGGAGGATGACCTCGCGATCGAGGTCGTACGTGCCCGTCGCCGTCACCCGCCGGTAGAGGAGCGCCGCGGGTGCGTCGTCGAGATCGCCTCGCGCCTGCGCGAGGGGCACCACGGGCGCCGCCATGCGGGCGGAGATCGTCGCGTTGCGGCTCCTCCGCTCGTCGAGGCGTCGAAGCTGCCAGCGACCCGCCTGCACGAATCCCACCACCGCGAGGAAGGCGATGAGGACGGCCACGATCCACCTCGGAGTGCGCAAGAACCGGTAGTCGGGCGCCATGTCCGTCAGGATACGGGTGCCCGGTCGCCACCCTGCGCCGGCTCGGCTCAGGCCGTACCGCCTCGGGTCACGGCGCCGTCGCGCCGTGGATCGGCCGCCCCGAAGAGGCCTGCACCCGGCTCCCACAGCGCCGCCTGGACCCCGCCGAAGTACATGGACCGGTCCGGGAAGCGACGGAGGTGCCATCCCTCGATCGCATCCACGGGGAGCCCCGGTTCGAGCGCCACGGTGGGTCGACCTTCGAAGCGCTCGACGTGGAGGCGCGCGTGGGCGACGGCGTCGCTCAGGGACATGTCGAGGTGGAGGAAGTTCAGCAGGACCGACGCCAGGGCGGTCGTGATCCGTTCCGCACCCGGCGAGCCGATGGCGAGCACGGAGCCGTCGGCCCGTCGCGCCACGGTGGGCGCCATGTTCGAGGGCAGCCGCACACCCGGGTCGAGCGGGAGCAGTCGAGGAGGAATCAGCTCGATCTCCCCGAGCGAGTTGTTCAGCCAGAACCCCGTTCCCGGAACGACCGCGCCGGATCCGTACCCCGCCGACACCGTGATGGCACAGGCGGTCCCCTCCGAGTCGACCGCCGAGGTGTGGACGGTGTTCGGAGCGCCCAGGAGTCCACGGAGCTCCCCGACGCGGGCCAGGTGGAGAAGACGCTCCGCCGCGCGGATCCGATCCGGCGCGCCGAGCAGCTCTCGGACCCGGAAGGAGAGCACCGCGTCCTGGATCCGGGTCATCTCCGCGACGCCGGTGGCATCCCACCCCGGGAAGCCGAGACCCTCGAGGAGCAACAGCAGCGCTCCGAGCACGACGCCTCCGAGTGCCGGAGCCGGGTTCGTCGCCACGTCCCAGCCGGCGAGTTGTAGCCGGACGGGCTCGCGGACGATGGGCCGGTAGGCGGCGAGATCGGCTCGGGTCACGAGTCCCCCGCCCGCGCCGACCGCGTCGGCCACGCGTTGCGCCAGGGCGCCTTCGTACAGCGCGGCCGCTCCCTCCTCGGCGATGGTGCGCAGCGTCGCCGAGAGCTCCGGCAGGTGCACCGTGTCCCCCACTCCTACCGGGGTCCCGTCGTCGTGATGCAGGATGGCATGACTCTCCGGGTGCCAGCCGAACACCGCGGCATGGGCGTATCCCAGGTACTCGGCCGAGGCCGTCGAGACCGGGAACCCGCGCGCGGTGGCGTCGATCGCGGGACGGAGGACCTCCCGCCACGGAAGCTCCCCGTACCGTTCGCAGGCGAGCTGGAAGCCCGCGAAGGCTCCCGGGGTGGCGACCGAGCCCCAGCCGATGACCGTGTCCATGCCGCCGCCGTACTCCATGTGCACGCGCCGGGTCCGTGGCGTCCTTCCCGGCTCCAGGTCGTGCCCGGGCATCGACCGCGTAGGCGTTCGATCACGACCGGTCCTGCCGTCACCGGCCAGATGGTGATGAACCCGGACGCACCCGGCGCGACGATCCCGAGCTCGGTGCACATCGCCACGATGGTGGCGGCGAGGGCCGCGTCCACGGCGTTGCCGCCGGCGTCGGCCACCTCGGCGCCGGCCGCGGCGGCGAGCTTGCTGGGACCGGAGGTGAGGACCCTGCGCATCGGCCCAGGCTACCGTTCGGCGGCCTCGTCGTCTCGGCCGTCGACCACCTGAACCTCGTGCGCGACGACCTCGAGCCGGCTCCGGCGCCCCTCGCGCTCATCCCAGAAGCGCCGTTGTACCGAGCCCGCCACCCACACCCGCGTCCCGGCCGGGACCCGTCCCAGCGCCTCGTCCGGGTTCCACCAGACGACGGGAACGACGTCGACCCGCCGCCGGGGACGCTCGCTGCGGGCCGTCACGAGGCAGCGCAGGTGGGTCGCTCCTCCCGAGTGGGTGCGGAGCTCGGGAGCGGTGGCGAGCCTTCCGGCGAGGACGACGAGGTTGAGATCCATGGTCTCCACTCCTTCCTCCGGGGAGGTGCGGGACGAGGGTCACCGTATCCCCCGTGCCCGACGGATCGCGCCCGCGGGCCCGGGAGCCTCTCGGCCCCGTCCTGGCTCACCTCCCCGCGGCCGCGATCTCCAGCTCCAACTCGTCGATGCCGGGGAAACCGGGATCGCGCGACACGATCGCGTCGGCGAGTCGTCGCGCTCCCCGGGCGTCGCCGCGCCGTGCGGCGGCGCGCGCCGCCACGTACCAGACCCGGAGCCGGGCCTCGGAGGGGTTCGCCTCGAGCCGTTCCGGGCGCGTGAGCTCCCATGCCTCCGCGACCCGTCCCGTGTCGAGCAGGTGCGAGGCGTAGACGACACGCCCCTCCTCGAGGACCTCGGGACGGCCGCCCCGCCGACGCAGCTCCTGCCAGGCGCGTTCGAGGTCCCGCGGCCGTTCCAAGGCCCGCAGGACGTCCATCTCCACGGGAAGGTGCCGGGTGTCTCCTGCCAGCCGGCGGTACGCCCGCAGCTCGCGGAGGGCGAGGTTCCAGTCGCCGACGCGGTACGCCGCGATCCCGAGCGTCTCGCGCACGGTGACGTCCCGGGGCGCGAGCTCCTTCGCCCGTCGGGCGTGCCGCAGCGCCGCCGGGAACCGCCCCTCCGCCAGGGCGGCCGAGGCCGCACCGAGCTCCTCGAGGGCGGGGCCGATCCGCTCCCGAGGCGTGACGCGCTCGAGGTCACGCATCACCCAGTCCGGGAGGTTGACGGCGCTACCCCGGAGGTCCCGGCGGCGCCGTCGCCGCCCGGCGTCTCCCCGCCGGCGCCGGCCGTCGTCGTCGTGCATGCGCTTCTGCTCCCTGGACGCGATTGGGGCCACCCCGGTGGGTGGCCCCAATCTACTGGTGTTCGGCAGCGTCCTACTCTCCCGGGGCCTCACGACCCAAGTACCATCGGCGCTGGCAGGCTTAACTTCCGTGTTCGGAATGGGAACGGGTGGGTCCCTGCCGCCATGGCCACCGAAACCTCGCGAGCGCTCTTCGAGCACTCCATAGCGAGCACGAGTGTCGCCGTATTCAGATCCAAGCCCTCGGCCTATTAGTACCGGTCAGCTACACGCATTGCTGCGCTTCCACTTCCGGCCTATCGACCTGGTCATCTACCAGGGGCCTTACCCGGTTTCCCGGTGGGAGATCTCATCTTGGAGCCGGCTTCGCGCTTAGATGCTTTCAGCGCTTATCCGTTCCGTACGTAGCCAACCAGCCGTGCCCTTGGCAGGACAACTGGCACACCAGAGGTACGTCCATCCCGGTCCTCTCGTACTAGGGACAGCTCTCCTCAAATCTCCTGCGCTCGCGACGGATAGGGACCGAACTGTCTCACGACGTTCTAAACCCAGCTCGCGTGCCTCTTTAACGGGCGAACAGCCCGACCCTTGGGACCTGCTTCAGCCCCAGGATGAGACGAGCCGACATCGAGGTGCCAACCCCCGCCGTCGATATGGACTCTTGGGCGGGATGAGCCTGTTATCCCCGGGGTACCTTTTAGCCGTTGGCCTCGGCGCACCCACATGCCGCCGAGGGATCACTAGGCCCTTCTTTCGAACCTGCTCGACTCGTAGGTCTCGCAGTCAAGCTCCCTTGTGCCCTTGCACTCAACGTCTGATTGCCGACCAGACTGAGGGAACCTTTGGGCGCCTCCGTTACACTTTTGGAGGCCACCACCCCAGTGAAACTGCCCACCAGGCACTGTCCCTGATCCGGATAACGGACCGAGGTTAGAAGCCCATTATGAGAAGGGTGGTATTTCAAGGTTGGCTCCACGAAGACTGGCGTCTCCGCTTCACGGCCTCCCACCTATCCTACACATCACATAACAGACTCCAATACCAAGCTGCAGTAAAGGTCCCGGGGTCTTTCCGTCCTGTCGCGAGTAGTGAGCATCTTTACTCACAATGCAATTTCGCCGAGTCTCTGGTTGAGACAGCGCCCAAGTCGTTGCGCCATTCGTGCAGGTCGGAACTTACCCGACAAGGAATTTCGCTCGAGTTGGTCCCCATGTCGCCATGAGGCTCGGACCATATCTTCATCTCGGTCGTCGAACCGAGGTGGTCAGCGTATGGCCTCTGAGGATTCCAGGAACCGAGACCGCGTCTTGCGGTTCGTGGCCTCGGTGATGCGTGCGATCGCGACCAGTCCCTCTCTCGAGAGGTGCTCGCCTCGTCGCATCATCGCGACCACCCGTCGGAACGACCGGAAGTCGTTCCGTTTCGCGGTCACCAGTGGATTCGCCTCGAAGAACGGAATGATCCGTTCGGCAAGGTCCCTCCGGGCCTTCACCGAGTACCGCTACCGCGGTTCCCGGTGGTCGTCCCTTCGGACGTTCTCGATGATCCGGCCGCACTCGAAGTACCGTCCCAGCACCTCGAGCGCGCCTCGTGAGGACGCAGCCTGCGTGACCGCGAACTCGTGCTGGACCTGCCAGCCGAGCCTGCGCCCCGCGTTGCGTACCACCGATATCGAGAAACAACCCTCACCGTCGACGAAGCCGACGATCCACTGCTCGATCCCTGGCCTTTCCTGCTGATTGTCCGCACCGCACGGATTGTCACTGCTCATGCCGGTCACCCTATGTGGCACCTACGACATGAACGAGTACCGACGGATACTCGGAGTTTCCAGCATATAGCTGACTGCACTCTCGCGCGTCACCGCGCGGAGGGGCAGTGGCCCACGTGGCGTCGTGGGCCGTCTACCTTAGGACGGTTATAGTTACCGCCGCCGTTTACCGGGGCTTAGGTTCAGAGCTTCGCCCCGAAGGGCTGACCCATCCCCTTGACCTTCCGGCACCGGGCAGGCGTCAGAGCGTATACATCGTCTTGCGACTTCGCACGCTCCTGTGTTTTTAGTAAACAGTCGCTTGGGCCTGGTCTCTGCGGCCCCCTCGGGCGTTGGACGCGAAGTCCTCAACCCTACCGGGGCGCTCCTTCTCCCGAAGTTACGGAGCCATTTTGCCGAATTCCTTAACCAGAGTTATCTCGCTCGCCTTGGTATTCTCTACCTGTCCACCTGTGTCGGTTTGGGGTACGGGCACCATGCGCACTCGCGAGAAGCTTTTCTCGGCGGCATGGGCGTTCAGCGGCTTCGCCTATCGCGGCTCGGCATCGCGCCTCAGGCTGTTGATGGGGCCCGGATTTGCCTAGGCCCCGCCCTACACGCTTACCCCGGGTCAACCAACGCCCGGGTCCGCTTACCCTTCCGCGTCACTCCTTTGCTGGCCTACTACCAGCTGGGTCGGTAGGCCCCGTAGGGCTTTCCTTAGCAAGCTGGGTTCGGCCGGGACGCGCGCATAGTGGTACGGGAATATCAACCCGTTGTCCATCGACTACGCCTCTCGGCCTCGCCTTAGGTCCCGACTAACCCTGGGCGGACGAGCCTTCCCCAGGAACCCTTGGACTTCCGGCGGAGGAGATTCTCACTCCTCATTCGCTACTCATGCCGACATTCTCACTCGAACGGCCTCCACCGCTGGCTTTCGCCGCGGCTTCGTTGGCCGTTCGACGCTCCCCTACCGATCCTGTCCCCTGGACCACGAAGGCCTGGGTTGCGACAGAATCCCGCAGCTTCGGCGCGGAACTTAGCCCCGTTACATCATCCGCGCGGGATCACTCGACCAGTGAGCTGTTACGCACTCTTTAAAGGGTGGCTGCTTCTAAGCCAACCTCCTGGCTGTTTGGGCGACCCCACTTCGTTCTCCACTGAGTCCCGACTTGGGGGCCTTAGCTGGCGGTCTGGGCTGTTTCCCTTTCGACCATGAAGCTTATCCCCCATGGTCTGACTGCCGTGCTTGGCGCGTTGAGATTCGGAGTTTGACTGGGGTCGGTAAGCTTGTTGGCCCCCTAGCCCAATCAGTGCTCTACCCCCAACGCGGAACGCACGACGCTAGCCCTAAAGCTATTTCGGGGAGAACCAGCTATCGCCGAGTTTGCTTGGCCTTTCACCCCTATCCACAGGTCATCCCCCCAGTTTTCAACCTAGGTGGGTTCGGGCCTCCACGAGGTCTTACCCTCGCTTCACCCTGCCCATGGATAGATCACTCGGCTTCGGGTCCATGGCATGCGACTTGACGCCCTGTTCAGACTCGCTTTCGCTGCGGCTCCACCTCTCGGCTTAACCTTGCCACATACCGATGACTCGTCGGCTCATTCTTCAAAAGGCAGGCCGTCAGGATCCCGAAGGATCCCTCCGACTGCTTGTAAGTTGACGGTTTCAGGTACTCTTTCACTCCCCTCACCGGGGTACTTTTCACCTTTCCCTCACGGTACTAGTCCGCTATCGGTCGCTAGGGAGTATTTAGCCTTACGAGGTGGTCCTCGCAGATTCACACGGGATTTCACGGGCCCCGTGCTACTTGGGAACGCCACCGGGAGTCCATCGTGATTTCGGCTACGGGGCTGTTACCTCCTGTGGCTCCGCTTTCCAGCGGGATTCGCCTATCACGTGGATTTCTTACTCCCTGACGGCTCCGACGCACCGTCTGGCGGGTCCCTCGACCCCAATGTGGCAACGCCGTCGGGCTCTCACACCACATTGGTTTAGGCTGTTCCCGTTTCGCTCGCCGCTACTCAGGGAATCGCTGTTGCTTTCTGTTCCTCGGGGTACTGAGATGTTTCAATTCCCCCGGTTCCCTCTCCCGGCCCTATGTGTTCAGGCCGGAGTGACTGGGCATGACCCCAGTCCGGTTTCCCGATTCGGACATCCCCGGGTCGACGCTCGCTTGACAGCTCACCGGGGCTTATCGCAGCCTGCCACGTCCTTCATCGGCTCCTAGCGCCAAGGCATCCACCGTCAACTCGTCGTAGCTTGGACGGAGAGAATACATTGACTCTCGTGCTCGCTATGCAGTTCTCAAAGAGCCCGAAGTAGCCCGCACGGCCTTCCGGCCGTCCCGGACTCCCTCACGACTGAACAGCGTGCCCGGACGTTCCGTGCCGATCTCCCGTGGAGTTCGACACCTCCCGACCGAATAGCCAGCAGATCCACCTCAGAGCATCGCGGCCGGTGGAGACCCGGCCGCTCGTGCGCTCCTTAGAAAGGAGGTGATCCAGCCGCACGTTCCCGTACGGCTACCTTGTTACGACTTCATCCCAGTCGCCGATCCCACCTTCGGCAGCTCCCTCCCAAGGGGTTGGGCCACTGACTTCGGGCGTTACCGACTTCCGTGATGTGACGGGCGGTGTGTACAAGCCCCGAGAACGTATTCACCGCGGCTTTGCTGATCCGCGATTACTAGCGACTCCGGCTTCATGGAGTCGAGTTGCAGACTCCAATCCGAACTGAGGACGGCTTTCAGGGATTCGCTCACCCTCGCGGGATCGCAGCCCGTTGTACCGCCCATTGTAGCATGCGTGCAGCCCTGGACATAAGGGGCATGATGACTTGACGTCGTCCCCGCCTTCCTCCGAGTTGTCCCCGGCAGTCTCCTATGAGTCCCCGGCATGATCCGCTGGCAACATAGGACAGGGGTTGCGCTCGTTGCGGGACTTAACCCAACATCTCACGACACGAGCTGACGACAGCCATGCACCACCTGTCATGGGCGCGTAAGCACCCCGTGTTTCCACGGGTAGACCCATGATGTCAAGCCCAGGTAAGGTTCTTCGGGTTGCATCGAATTAAGCCGCATGCTCCGCCGCTTGTGCGGGGCCCCGTCAATTCCTTTGAGTTTTAGCCTTGCGGCCGTACTCCCCAGGCGGAACACTTAATGCGTTAGCTGCGGCACGGAGGACGTGGATATATCCCCCACACCTAGTGTTCACCGTTTACGGCGTGGACTACCAGGGTATCTAATCCTGTTTGCTCCCCACGCTTTCGCTCCTCAGCGTCGGTACCGGCCCAGTGAGCCGCCTTCGCTACTGGTGTTCCTCTCGATATCTGCGCATTTCACCGCTACACCGAGAATTCCACTCACCTCTACCGGACCCTAGTCACAGCAGTTTCGACCGGCGTCCCGGAGTTGAGCTCCGGGTTTTCACGACCGACTTGCTGAACCGCCTACGAGCCCTTTACGCCCAATAAATCCGGACAACGTTTGGCCCCTACGTATTACCGCGGCTGCTGGCACGTAGTTGGCCGGGCCTTCTTCTGGAGGTACCGTCAGTTTCGTCCCTCCTGAAAGCGGTTTACAACCCGAAGGCCTTCATCCCGCACGCGGCGTCGCTGCATCAGGCTTGCGCCCATTGTGCAATATTCCCTGCTGCTGCCTCCCGTAGGAGTCTGGGCCGTGTCTCAGTCCCAGTGTGGCTGATCATCCTCTCAGACCAGCTACCCGTCTTCGCCTTGGTGAGCCGTTACCTCACCAACGAGCTGATAGGCCGCGAGGCCATCCCGAAGCGGCGGACCCTTTCCTCATCAGACCATGCGGTCCGATGAGGGTATCCGGTATTAATCCGGGTTTCCCCGGGCTATCCCGGTCTTCGGGGCAGGTTCCTCACGTGTTACGCACCCGTTCGCCGGTTTCCCCGTCCGTCCCTTACGGGCCGAGCGGATCTCCCTCGACTTGCATGCATTAGGCGCGCCGCCAACGTTCGTCCTGAGCCAGGATCAAACTCTCCATCGAAATACGATGGGATGAGTCCGGATCCATCCATGGGATCTGGGTTCCATCCCTCAAAGGACGATCGCACCCGAGGGTGCGATCTGGACCGTACCGAGGACGGGGTCCTCTCGTGGCACGGTCCCTGGCTTGTGTGCGCTCGTCCGACCCGACCGGAGACCGGCGGTCCGTCCGAGCGCCTGCTTGGCTTTTGGCACGCTGTTCAGTTGTCAAGGAGCCCGGTTCTCGGTGGCGCAGCTTCGCCCCACCGGCAGGACCTCGAAGTATAGGCACCGCCACGAGCGAACGGCACCCCCCCGACCCGGCGGGTCGGCGGAGCCGTCAGTCTGGCATGGCCCGGCCAGCGACGCAACTCCGCTGCCGGCTCCACCGACCGCGCCTCAAGCGGGGGTCGCGAAGCGGGCGAACCGGCGCTTCCCGACCCGCACCACCCGTCCCTCGAGCTCGCTCCGAGCCAGGTGCTCCTCGGCGACCTTCCTCCCGGCCACCCGCACCGCCCCCTGGGCGACGAGACGCCGGCCCTCGCCGTTCGAGGCCACGAGACCCGCCCCGGCGAGCAGCCCCGGCAGCCACACCGGGTCTCCGTCCGGGAGGGGGAACAGCGGCACCTCGGCCGGCGCCTCCTTCGCGACGAAGACCCGGTCGAAGGCGGCCTCCGCCTCCCGGGCCGCGTCCTCACCCCAGTAGCGGGCGACCACGCGGCGCGCCAGCTCCCGTTTCGTCGCACCCGGGTGCCGGGTGCCGTCACGGAGCCCCGCGGCGATCCCTTCCACCTCGGAGGGATCGGCGGCGGCGGCGAGGAGGAACCACTCGGGCATGGCCTCGTCGGGGAGCGACATGACCTTCCCGAACATCTCCGGGGCGGGATCACGCACGGAGACGTAGTTCCCGAAGGACTGGGACATCTTGCGCCGACCGTCGGTCCCGACGAGGAGTGGCACCGTGGCCACGCACTGCGGACGCTGGCCGTACCGTTCCTGGAGCTCCCTCCCCACGAGGAGGTTCCAGAGCTGGTCGGCACCGCCGATCTCGACGTCGGCGTGGACGGCCACCGAGTCCATTCCCTGGAGGAGCGGGTAGAGGAACTCGATCATGGAGATCGGCTCGTGTGCCTCCCAGCGGCGCGTGAAGTCCTCCCGATCCATGATGCGGGCCACGGTCACCTTCGCGGTGAGATCGAGGACGTCGTGCATGTCCATCCGTGCCAGCCACTCCGAGTTGCGCCGGATCTCCAGATGCTCCGGAAGGAGCAGCTCCCGGATGACGGGGAGGCAGCGGGAGACGTACCCGCCGACCTCCTCGGCGGCGAGGCGGCGGCGCGTCTCGCCGCGCTGTGACGGGTCCCCGACCTGGGCGGTGAAGTCGCCCAGGATGAGGACGGCCGTGTGCCCCAGCTCCTGGAATCGGCGCAGGAGGTCGAACACGACGGCCCACCCGAGCGTGACGTCGGGCGCGGTGGGGTCCACGCCGAGCTTCACGCGCAGCGGCCGGCCTTCTTCGAGGCGCGCCAGGAGCTCCCCTTCCGGGAGGGTGACCTCGGTGGTGCGCGTGAGGTGGGCGTACTGCTCGGCCGCAGGTCGCATGGGAGCGTGAGGGTAGCGGCCACGCGCGCCCGCTCCCACTATCCTCACCGGATGCGCCGCCGGCTCCTCCCGGGCCTCCTCCTCGCCGGGCTCGCCACCGCCTGCACGGTCACGCCGCTCCCCGATCCCGGTCTCGGCGATCGGCCCCTGACGACCGTCGTCTACGCCGCGGACGGCACCGTCATCGCCCGCTGGCACGCCGAGGAGAACCGGAGGCCCGTCACCTACGACGACCTCCCCCGCTCCCTCGTCGATGCCGTCGTCGCGGTCGAGGACGAGCGCTTCTGGGAGCACCGAGGGGTGGATCTGCGGGCGATCGGACGGGCGCTCGTCGCCGACGTCGCCGCGGGCGACGTCGTCCAGGGTGGATCGACGATCACCCAGCAGTACCTCAAGAACGTCGTCCTCTCCGCCGACGTGGGCCTCGATCGGAAGCTCCGCGAGGCCGTGCTGGCGCTCCGTCTCGAACGTGGACTCGACAAGGAGCGCATCCTCGAGCACTACCTCAACACCGTGTACTTCGGTGCCGGCGCCTACGGGGTGGGCGCCGCGGCCGAGACGTACTTCGGCAAGGACGTCCGCTCCCTGGAACTTGCCGAGTCCGCGCTCCTGGCGGGCCTCATCCGCGCTCCGACCCGGGCCGATCCCTACACGCACCCCGATCGGGCCCTGCGGCGGCGTCGTGCCGTCCTCGACAAGATGGTCGCGCTCGGTTGGATCGCCCCCGACGCGGCGGCGGCCGCGGCTGCCGAGCCGCTGCGTCTCCAGGATCGGACTGCGACTCGGGACCGCTACCCCTACTTCACCGCCGAGGTCCGCCGGCGCCTCCTGCGCGAGCCGGCGCTCGGAGCCACCCCCGAGGCGCGCGCCCGGCTCCTCCGCGAGGGAGGGCTCCGCATCTACACGACCCTCGACCCCGCCGCCCAGGACGCGGCCGAGCGGGCTGTCGCCTCCGTCCTCCCCGACGACGGTCCCGCCGCGGCGCTCGCCGCCCTCGATCCCCGGACCGGACACGTCCTCGCGCTCGTCGGGGGACGGGACTTCTACGATCCCCGGGATCCGGTGGCGCGTTTCGACCTCGCCACCCGCGGGCGGCGGCAGGCCGGTTCGGCGTTCAAGCCCTTCGTCCTCGCCGCCGCACTCGAGCACGGCCTCCGTCTCGACACGGTCCTCCCCGCCGGACGCACGGTGACGATCACCACTCCGTCGGGCCCATGGACCGTGGAGAACTACGCCGGCGAGACGTTCCCCGATCTGACGCTCGAGGAGGCGACGGTCTTCTCGGTGAACGCGGTGTACGCCCGACTCATCGACCTCGTCGGACCGCGGCAGGTCGCCGCCGTGGCGGCGGCCGCGGGCATCACCACCCCGCTCCTGCCCTACCACGGTCTGGCACTGGGAGCCCAGGAGGTGACCGTGCTCGACATGGCCTCGGCGTACGGGACGTTCGCCGCCGGAGGCACCCACGTCGATCCGGTCTTCGTGACGAGGATCGAGGACGCCGACGGCGTCGACCTCTACGACGAGATCCCCGTCGTGACGGAGGCGGTGAGCCGGGCCGTCGCCGACGACGTGACCCGAGCGCTCGAGGAGGTGGTCCGTCGTGGAACCGGGATCCAGGCCTGGATCGGACGCCCCGTGGCCGGGAAGACCGGAACGACCCAGGACGACGTCGACGCCTGGTTCGTCGGGTACACGGCCGGGCTCTCCGCCGCGGTGTGGGTGGGGTATCCGCGCGGGTCCATCCCCATGGAGCCGCCGCGGACGCCGTTCACCGTCACGGGGGGCACGTGGCCGGCATGGATCTGGGCCCGCTTCGCCGCCACCGTCCTCGCCGATCTCCCCTCGGCGCCGCTCCCCGCCGTCGGCCACGACGGATTCGTCACGGTCCCCATCGACACGACGACGGGGCTCCTCGCCGGCCCGGGATGCCCGACCGCCCACGTGCACGAGATCCGCCTCCCCGCCGACCGCGTTCCCGCCGGCGTCTGCGGTGCGCCCGGCACGCCGGTCGGTGCGGCCGACGCCAAGGGAGTCCCCGCCCTCGTCGGCTTCGACCTGGGCGAGGCGGGAACCCGCCTCGGCGATCGGGGGCTCGTGGCGGTGGTGACCTGGGATGCCGAGGCGGACGGACCCGAGGGCACGGTCGTCGCCCAGGATCCCGCCCCCGGCAGCGCCCTTCCCGCCGGACCGGTGCGGCTCACCCTGGCCGGCCGCGCCCCCGGGACGACCATGCCGGCGCTCCTCGGCCTCCCGCTCCCGGTCGTCGCCGACCGTCTCACCGCCCTCGCCGTCCCCTGGGACCCCGTCCTCCTCCCCGAGGCCGACCCCGAGCAGGCGGCCGCCCGCCGCGGACTCGTCTGGAAGCAGGAGCCCCCCGGCGGGCGCGGCGCTCCCCGAGCGGGTGACCGTCTGGGTCAATCCCTGAGCCGCGGCCTCGCGAGGAAGCGCCACCGTCGCTCCCGGGCGCGGGTGATTCCCACCCGCGGCGTCACCTGCACCCGCCAACCCTCCGCGAGCCGCCCCGGGATGAGCCGGACGGGACCGGCGAAGAGATCACCGCCGTCCTCGCGCCCCGTCACCCCGAGCGCCTGCGCCAGCTTGCCCGGCCCGTCGAGGAGATGGTCGGCCCGATGCCGCCGCCGTCGCATGATCTCCTCACCGACGAGCGGCACCGCTCCCCGCAGCAGCACCGCGGAGGCGACACCTTCGGGCCCGGTGACGACGTTGAGACACCAGTGCACCCCGTAGGAGCGGTACACGTACAGCCGGCCCGGCGGCCCGAACATCGTCACGTTGCGCCGGGTCGGCCCCCGATGGGCATGACTGGCAGGGTCGTCCGCACCGCCGTACGCCTCCACCTCGGTGATCCGGACC
>AMFO01001607.1_pt1 | contig 14151 bp, 12 predicted proteins | sample 552608 | NCBI WGS metagenome assembly AMFO01 (sample SAMN01893955, study PRJNA167987) | microbial mat metagenome | biome: hydrothermal vent | place: USA: Loihi, Hawai'I | collected 2003-05-01
CATGAGAATTGGTCGACGGCCCGGGCGGCCGCAAGGGGTTCGCGTTGGCCGATTCATTAATGCAGCTGGCACGACAGGTTTCCCGACTGGAAAGCGGGCAGTGAGCGCAACGCAATTAATGTGAGTTAGCTCACTCATTAGGCACCCCAGGCTTTACACTTTATGCTTCCGGCTCGTATGTTGTGTGGAATTGTGAGCGGATAACAATTTCACACAGGAAACAGCTATGACCATGATTACGCCAAGCTATTTAGGTGAGACTATAGAATACTCAAGCTTGCATGCCTGCAGGTCGACTCTAGAGGATCCCACGTTGGCCAGGCGCACCCCGAGGGAGGCGTCGACCACCAGCAACCCGTCGCCGAGGGTGCCCGAGACGTCCTCGAGCAGGCCGGCGAGCTCGCGCCGCGCCTCCGCGCAGCGGGCGGCCTCCTCCCGCAGCTCGCGCAGGCCGGCCTCGGCGGCGAGCGGCGTCTCCGCGCCCAGCTCGGACAGCAGCTGGCCGAGGGGACGGACGGCCGCGTTCCAGATCACGTAGACCACCAGGGCGACGCCGGCCGCCCACAGCGCGGCGGTCACGGCGCGGTTGCGCGGCAGGCCGAGGGCCGTCGCCAGCAGCGGCAGCGAGGCCCCCGCCACCAGGCCGGCCAGCCGGCCCACGCTCACGGGTAGCCCCGGAAGCGGTAGCCGGCGCCGACCAGGGTCTCGATGGACTCCGCGCCCAGCTTCTTCCGCAGGGCGCGGACGTGGACGTCCACGGTGCGGGTCTCGACGCCGGTGGACAGCCCCCAGATCCGCTCCAGGATCAGCGCCCGGCTCAGCACCCGCGGGCGGTTGGTGATCAGGAACCAGAGCAGCTCCAGCTCGCGCGCGGTGAGGCGGACAGGGGCGCCGTCGAGGCGGACCTCCATCGCCTCCCGGTGCACCTCCAGCCGGCGGTCGCGGTACACGTTCCCCGGGACGCCCCCGAGGCGCCGGCCGCGCCGGAGCTGGGCGTTGATCCGGCTGAGCAGCTCGCGCAGCGAGAACGGCTTGACCACGTAATCGTCGGCCCCGGTGTCGAGCCCCTTCACCCGGTCCCGCTCCTCGGCCCGCGCGGTGAGCATGATCACCGGCAGGTCGCCGAGGGCGGCCGCCTCGCGCAGCTCGCGGCAGACGGCGAGGCCGTCCATGTCGGGCAGATTGAGATCGAGCAGCACCAGGTCGGGAGGCGCGTCCAGGGCGGCCGCCAGGCCGGCGGCGCCGGTCGCCTCGTGGCGCACCGCGTAGCCCTCCCGGGTCAGGGCGCGCGCCAGGGACGCCGCCAGGTCGGCGTCGTCCTCGATCAGGAGCAGGCGCTCGCCAGCCATCGGCAGCTCCCCGAGCCGGCCGCGAGGACGGCCTCCGGCGCCATCAGGCCGGATCCTCTCCCCCGGAGCCGCCGGCCTCCGGGTGCTGGTGGCGGATTGGCACGCCCTCCACGAGGTAGACCACCTCCTCGCTGATGTTGGTCGCCTGGTCGGCGATGCGCTCGGCGAAGCGGGCGACAAAGATGAGGTCGATGGCGCGGGTGATGGTCCGCGGGTCCTCGATCATGTAGGAGATGAGCTCCCGCAGCAGCTGCAGGTAGAGCTGATCCACCTCGTCGTCGCGTTCGATCACCGCCCGGGCCGCCGCCGGGTCGCGCGCCACGAACGCGGCGATGGCGTCCGAGACCATGGCCCGCGCCAGGTTGAGCATGCGCGGCAGGTCGATGAGCGGCTTGAGCAGCGGCTGCTCGTTGAGGTCCAGGACCCGGCGGGCGATGTTGACCGCGTGGTCGCCGATGCGCTCCAGCTCCGGCCCCAGCTTGATCGCCACCACCACGAAGCGAAGGTCCATCGCCGCCGGCTGGTGGCGGACGATGAACTCGCTCACCAGGCGGTCGATCTCCACCTCGTAGCGGTCCACCTCCTCGTCGCCGTCGATGACCCGCCGCGCCAGCGCCGAGTCGCGGCCGGTCAGGGCGCGGTTGACGTCGTCGAGCGCCCGCTCCGCCAGGCCCGCCATGCTCAGGACCGTGGCCTTGATGGCTGCCAGCTCCTCTTCAAATTGGCGGTGCATCAAACGTCCCTTTCTTTCTCATTGTGAAGCGGCAGGCGCCGTTGCGCCAGCCCGGGCCCCGGCCTCACCCATGGCCCGGCGGCCGGTCAGCCGAACCTCCCCGTGATGTAGTCCTCGGTTCTCTTGTCGGACGGGTTGGTGAAGACCTCGGTGGTGTCGCCGAACTCCACGATTCGGCCGTCAAGGAAGAACGCGGTGAAATCCGAGATGCGCGCCGCCTGCTGCATGTTGTGGGTGACGATCACCACCGTCAGCCGCTCCCTCAGGCCGCGCACCAGCTCCTCGATCTTCGCCGTCCCCACGGGATCCACGGCCGAGGTCGGCTCGTCCATGAGCAGCACCTCGGGCTCCACGGCCAGCGCGCGGGCGATGCAGAGCCGCTGCTGCTGGCCGCCGGAGAGGGCGGTCCCCGGGTGGTGCAGCTTGTCCTTCACCTCGTCCCACAGCGCCGCCCCGCGCAGGGCCGCCTCGACGCGGTCCATGAGCTCGCTGCGGCCGATCCGGTAGTGCAGGCGCAGCCCGTAGGCGACGTTGTCGAAGACCGACATCGGGAACGGCGTCGGGGTCTGGAAGATCATCCCCACCCGGCGCCGCAGCTCGATCGGGTCCACCGAGGGCGCGAGGATGTCCTCCCCGTCCAGCAACACCTCGCCCTCGCAGCGCTGGTCCCGGTAGAGCTCGTAGATGCGGTTGTAGACCCGGATGTGGGTCGACTTGCCGCAGCCGGAGGGACCGATGATGGCGGTGACCTTGCGCGGCGCGATGTCCAGGGTGTTGGCGAAGAGCACCTGGTGCTCGCCGTAGAAAAAGCTCAGGTTGCGGACCGTGATGGCGCCCCGGGCGGAGGCCGGCTCCGCCATTTCGGCCGCCGGGCCCGCCGGTGCCGTCCCGGCTTCGAGCGATGGCCGGGTGGTGATCATGGGTTCCTCCTCAGGAAGTATCGTGACACGACGCTGACCGCCAGCACCCCCGCGGTGATGACGAAGGACGCGCCCCAGGCCGCCTGCTGCCAGCTCCGGTAGGGCGACATGGCGTAGTTGAAGATGGTCACCGTGAGGTTGGCCGTGGGACCGGTCAGGCTGTGGGGCCAGTACGGGCTGTTCAGCGCCGTGAACAGCAGCGGCGCCGTCTCCCCGCTCACCCGGGCCACGGCGAGGAGGATCCCGGTGAGCAGGCCGCCCCGGGCGGCGCGGGCGACGATCTGGACGATCACCCGCCAGCGCGGCGCGCCCAGGGCCAGAGCGGACTCCCGGAGCGCGTCGGGGACCAGGGACATCATGTCCGCCGTGGTCCGGGCGACGATGGGCAGCATCAGGAGGGCCAGCGACACCGCCCCCGCGTAGCCCGAGAAGTGGCCCACGGAGATCACGACCAGCGTGTACACGAACAGGCCGGCGATGATGGACGGCACGCCCATCATCACGTTGACGAAGAAGCTCACCAGCCCGCCGAACCGTGTCCCGGCGCCGAACTCGGAGAGGTAGATCCCGGCCATCATCCCGGTCGGCACCCCCAGGACCGCCGCCCCGAGGCTGATGAGGAGGGTGCCCAGGATGGCGTTGCCGAGCCCGCCTCCGGCCTCGCCGGGGGGCGCCGGGAGCTTGGTGAAGAAGCTCCAGCTCAGGGCGGACGCGCCCCGGAGCACCACCTCGGAGAGGATCCAGACCAGAAAGACGATGCCGACGGCCGCCCCCAGGCCGGCGGCGATCCTCGCCGCGCGGTCCGTGACCCGCCTCCGGCGCCGGCTCGCGAGCCTCACGAGCCACCCCCGGTCTTCCTGCGCAGCCGGCGCAGCCACAGATGCCCCGCCACCTGGAAGAGGAAGGTGATCACGAAGAGCACCAGCCCGAGCTCCACCAGGGCGCTGAGGTAGAGCGGGTTCGCCGCCTCGGTGAACTCGTTGGCGAGGGTCGAGGCGATGGTGTTGCCCGGGGCGAAGAGCGAGGCGGTGATCCGGTGGTCGTTGCCGATGACGAAGGTCACCGCCATGGTCTCGCCGATCGCCCGCGACAGGCCCAGGAACACGCCGCCGATCAGCCCCTGGCGGCCGTACGGAATCGTCACCTTGCGGAAGACCTCCCAGGTGGTGGAGCCCATGCCCACCGCCGCCTCCTTGACCACCCTGGGCACCAGCTGGAAGACGTCGCGCATGACCGCCGTGGTGAAGGGCAGGACCATCAGCGCCAGGATCAGGCCGGCCAGCAGGATCCCGATGCCCATCGGGGGCCCGCTGAAGAGAACGCCCACGAACGGAACCCCGCCGAAGAGGGCCTCCAGCGCGGGCTGGACGTGATCGGCGAGGTAGGGCGCGAACACGAACAGGCCCCACATGCCGTAGATGATGCTGGGAATCGCGGCCAACAGCTCGATGGCCCCGCTCACCGGGCCGGCCAGGCGCGGGTGCGCGATCTCGACCAGGAAGAGGGCGATGAGCAGGCTCAGCGGCACCGCGATCAGGAGGGCGATGACGGTCGAGACAAAGGTCCCGTAGATGCTGCTGGCGGCGCCGAAGTCGCCGGTGACCGGGTTCCACGCCGACGACCACAGGAAGCCGAGGCCGAACTTCCCCATGGCCGGTTGCGAGTGGCGGACCAGGTCGACGAAGACGCCTGCGATGAGCGCGAGGACCAGGGCCGCGGCCGCCACCGCGGCCCCGCGAAAGACGGCATCCGCGCCGCTCTTGCGGGTGCTTGCTGCCAGGAAGCTCATGCCCCGCGGTCTACTGCTTCCACACCTGCCGCCCGCCGGCCCGGATCTCGGCCGCCCACATGGCCTCGATCATCGACACCACGTTGTCCGGCATCGGCACGTAGTCGAGCTTCGTGGCCATGGCGTCGCCCTCGGCGAACGCCCAGGCGAAGAAGTCCAGCACCCCGCGCGCCTTCACCGGGTTCTTCTGGGACCTGTGGACGAGGATGAACGAGGCGCCGGTGATGGGCCAGCTCGCCTCCCCGGGCTGGTCGGTGAGCACCAGGTAAAAGCCCGGCGCGTGCTTCCAGTCGGCGTTGGCGGCGGCGGCCTGGAAGCTGGCGATGGTGGCCGCCACGTACTTCCCGGCGCGGTTCTGCAGCCTGACGGTGGTCATGTGGTTCTGCAGGGCGTAGGCGAACTCCACGTAGCCGATGGCGCCGCGGATCCGCTGCACGTAGGCCGACACGCCCTCGTTGCCCTTGCCGCCGACGCCGGCCGGCCAGGCCACCGCCTTGGCGGTCCCGACCTTCTCGTGCCACTCGGGCGAGACCTTGTCCAGGTAGTTGGTGAAGATCCAGGTGGTGCCGGAGCCGTCCGCCCGGTGCACCACGGTGATCCGCGTCCTCGGCAGCTCGACGCCCGGGTTGACGGCGGCGACGGCGGGATCGTTCCACCGCGCCACCCTGCCCAGGAAGATGTCGGCGAGCAGGGTCGGCGTCAGCCGCAGCCGGTCGGCGGCGATCCCCGGCAGGTTGACCACGGGCACCACGCCGCCCATGACCTGGGGCCACTGGACGAGGCCGAACCGGTCCAGCTCCTGCTTGGTCAGCGGGGCGTCCGAGGCCCCGAAGTCCACCGTCCCGGCCTTGATCTGGGCGATCCCGCCCCCCGAGCCGATGGACTGGTAGTTGATCTTGACCCCGGTCCGCCCGGCGTAGACGTGGGCCCACTTGGCGTAGACCGGATAGGGGAAGGTGGCGCCCGCCCCGTTCAGGGACAGGCCCGCGGCGGACAGGGTTCCGGCCAGGGCCATGGTTGCGATCAGCGCGATGCTCTTCTTCATGCTCTTCCTCCGTGTCTCCTCATGGTTCATATCGACACTCTCCCCCTCTCCCCAGCTCCCCAGCTCCCCTGCTCCCCTGCTCCCCATCTCCCCCTCAATACTTCACCTGCAGCGTCAGCTGCACCCGGTTCTCGTCCGGGATCGCCGGGTTGTCGTGCTGCACGGTCTGGAAATCCAGCAGCCAGTAGTTGCCCTCGATGAACTGCCAGGCCAGGCCGGCGACCCAGCGGTCCTGCCGGTCGCTCGCCGGATCGTCGGTGTCGGGGTCGAAGTGGTCGTAGCGGCCGATCAGGCTGAAGTCCCGCCTGGCGCCGAGCCGGAGCTCGGCGAAGGCCGAGTAGCCGTCGCGGTCCAGGGAACGGCCGTTCGCATCCACGGCGGTCCCCTGCTGGTTGCCGGTGCCGGTCACGTACTGGCCGGTGAGGACGAGCCGCGGGCTCTCCCAGCTGACCATGGTGGTGAAGACGTCCCAGTCCGGCTCGGCCTCCGTGTTGCCCTTGCCGGAAAGGCCGAAGAGCGACAGCTGCAGCCCGGGTGCGGCGGCGGGCAGGGGCCGCAGGCTGATGCGCGCCTCGAGCACCTTGTTGGTGTTCTTCTCGCCGGCGTGGTAGCCGGTGCCGTTGTACAGGCCGACCTGGAACGAGCCGTAGCGGCCCGCGTAGTGGCCGTTCACGTTCTTCCTGTACAATGCCGGCAGCTCGCCGCCGAGGTTGCCCCCGAACATCACGCCCACGTCGGCCGAGTTGAAGAGCCCGCTCCGCTCCATGAACATGGTGTCCTGCATGCGGAAGCGGTTGACGTGCTCCTCGAAGTCGAGCCACGGCATGTGGGCCAGCCCGAACTCCACGTACGGCTTCTGCAGGATGCCCCGGCCCCGCCACTTGAGCTTCCCGTACAGGTACTTGAAGCGGGCCTTCCAGTCGCCCGTGGAGTCCTGGTGGACGTCCGGCGTCAGCCGCGCCTCGAGGTGGGGCGAGATCTCCTTGGTGACGTTGAGATACCCGCGCTTGAGGGTGAAGCGGCTGAAGTGCGCCGTGTCCCCCGGCACGCCCTCGTACCGCCGGCCGTCCTGGTAGGACAGGTAGGCCAGCATGCCGATCTTTAGGCCCCGAAGCGCCTTCGGCAGCTCGAGCTTCGGCGCGGGCGCCTCGGCGACGACCTTCTCCGCCTCCCGCCGGGCCACGGCGGTGGCCACGGCCTCCTGCCTCGCGGCCGCCCGGCGCTTCATGGCCGCGTACTCCGCCTGCAGCGCCTCGGCCTCGGCCTGCGAGACGACCCCTTTCTTCACCAGCAGCTTGAGCAACGGATCCATCGCCCGCTCCTGGGCGAGCACGGCCGGCGCGGCCACGACCCAGGCCGCCGTTGCGAGCACCACCAACCTTGCGACTCTTCTCACGCGCGCCTCCCTTCTTCTCCTCCGGACGGTTCTCGTCCGTCCGCGGCCACCCTGGCAGCGCGATGTAAAGTACCTGTGAAGACGGGCGGGGCGCCGGGTCGGGACGGCGTCACGCCGCCGGGCCGCACGGGTGCGGCGGGGAGGCGCGGAGGATGGGCAAGACGCTCACCAAGACGCTGAAGATGTTCGTCCAGGTGCTGCCGATCCTGGGCGGGGTGCTGATCCTGGTCAGCCTCGCCGTCGCCAACATCCCCAGGGCGTGGTACGGGAAGCTCTTCACCGGCACCCTGCTCGATCCGGTGATCGGCGCCGCCGCCGGCAGCATCGCCGCCGGCCACCCGATCACCAGCTACATCATCGGCGGCGAGCTGCTCCGGCGCGGGGTCAGCCTGCTCGCGGTGACCGCCTTCATCATCACCTGGGTCACCGTCGGCCTGGTCCAGTTCCCGGCCGAATCGCTGCTCCTCGGCCGCCGGTTCGCCATCGCCCGCAACCTGAGCGCCGCCGTTCTCGCCGTGCTGGTGGCCGCCCTCACGGTGCTGGCCGTGAACCTGCTCGGCATCCCGCCGGTGGTGCGGCCATGAACGCCTGGCGGCGCCTCAGGAAGCGGCTCGGCGGGGGCCCGATCTTCTTCCTCGCCACGCTTGCGTTCACGTTCCTGCTCTGGCTCGCCCGGCCCGCCGCCGTGGCCCGGGCGGTTCCCTTCTTCCTCGCCATCCTGCGCCAGATCTGGCCGGTGTTGCTGATCGTCTTCGCCCTGCTCTTCGCCGTCAACCTCCTGGTCTCCCCGGCCGCCGTGAAGCGCTGGCTGGGGCGTGAAAGCCGAGCGCGCGGCTGGCTCGTCGCCGTCGCCGGCGGCATCCTGAGCAGCGGGCCCATCTACCTCTGGTACCCGTTGCTCGCCGAGCTGCGCGAGCACGGCATGCGGACCGCCCTCGCCGCGACCTTTCTCTACAACCGCGCCATCAAGCCGGCCCTGCTGCCGCTCCTGGTCTACTACTTCGGTCCCGGCTTCACCCTCGTCCTCACCGTCCTGATGATCGTGTTCTCCATGGTGCAGGGGGTCCTCGTCGAGCGCATCGTCGACCGAGGCCGGCCGGCGCCATGAGCCGGCCCGCCCCCGGCCGCGGCCGCATCTTCGCCTTCTGGAGCCCGCTCGCCGCCACCTGGCTGATGATGGCGGTGGAGGGACCCTTCCTCGCCGCCATCGTCGCCCGCCTGCCGGAGCCGAAGTTCAACCTCGCCGCCTACGGCGTGGCCTTCTCCTTCGCCCTCATCGTCGAGGCGCCGGTGATCATGCTCATGAGCGCCTCGACGGCCCTGGTCCGGGACGCCGTGAGCCTGCGCCGGCTGCGCCGCTTCACCTGGGGGCTCAACGGCGCCGTCACCCTCGTCGGCCTGGCCATCGTCCTGCCGCCGGTGTTCCACCTCCTGGCCGGGCGGCTGATCGGCCTGCCGCCGGAGGTGGAGCGGCTCAGCCACGGCGCCCTCCTCCTGCTCCTGCCGTGGCCGGCCGCCATCGGCTACCGGCGCCTCAACCACGGCCTGCTCATCCGCGCCGGCCTGACCCGCCGGGTGACCGCCAACACCGTCTTCCGGCTCGTCGCCATGAGCGCCACCGCGCTGCTGCTCTACCGCTTCAGCCCGCGCACGCCCGGGGCGCTGGTGGCGGCGGCCGCGCTGTCGGCCGGGGTGATCAGCGAGGGCGCCACCAGCCGCCTGCTCGCCCACCGCACCATCCGCTCCCTCCTGGCGACGCCGGCCGCGGGCGAGACCCTCGGCTTCCTGGAGATCGGCCGCTTCTACGCGCCGCTGGCCATGACCTCCCTGCTCGCCCTCGGGGTCCAGCCCATCGTCGTCTTCTTCGTCGGCCGCAGCCGCCTGCCCATCGAGTCCCTGGCCGTGCTCCCGGTGGTCAACGGCCTGGTCTTCATCTTCCGCGCCATGGGCCTGGCCTACCAGGAGGTCGGCATCGCCCTCCTCGGGGACAACCTGGGCGGCCTGCGTCCCCTGGGCCGCTTCGCCCTCGCGCTCGGCGTGCTCCTGAGCGCGGCCCTCGCCCTGGTCGTGTTCACGCCGCTGGCCGGCGTCTGGTTCCGCTCCGTCTCCGGGCTGTCTCCGGACCTCGCCGACTTCGCCCTCGCCCCCGCCCGCATCCTGGTCCTGATCCCGGCCCTCACCGTGCTCCTCTGCTTCCAGCGCGCGTTGCTCGTCGCCCGCCGCGTCACCGTGCCCATCACCGTGGCGACGCTGGTGGAGGTGGCGGGCGTGCTCCTCGGGCTCCTGGTCACGGTCAGGTTCCTCGGCCTGGTGGGGGCCGTGGCCGCCGCCATCGCCCTCCTCGCCGGGCGCGCCGGCTCCACCGCCTACCTCGTGCACCCCTGCCGCCGCATCGCCGCCGGCCGCTCGCGCTGACGCGGCGGGAGGCCCGTGCCGCCTGTACCCGGGGCGGGCGGGAGGCATATACAATCGGTGGAGGCGCGGGAAGGGGGTACAGCCGATGCGGTCACGAATGCTCAGGCGGCTGGCAATCGTCGTTGCCGTCCTCTTCCTGGCGGCGGGCGCCGCCGGGGTGTACCTGCTCAATGCGAACCTCGTCTGGTTGGAGGGCCCGGTGGTGCGCGCGGCCTCCAGGGCGCTGGGCCGGCAGGTGCGGATCGAGGGGCCGTTCAGCCTCCACCTGGGCCGGGTCACGCGGCTTACCGCGGGCGGCATGGTGCTCGCGAATTCCCCCTGGGGCTCCGCCCCGGCGCTGGCGCGCATCGGGCGCGCCGAGGTGGCGGTGGAGACGCTCTCCCTGCTGCGCGGGCCCGTCCACGTGGCGAGCGTCGCCTTGGACGGCGTCGCGATCGACCTCGAGAAGAACGGCCGCGGGGAGCGCAACTGGGTGCTCGCGGTGAGGAAGCGGCGGCCCCGGTCCGCCGGGGCGCGGCCGCTCCCACGCTTCGACCGCCTGCACCTTGTCGGTCTCCGCCTCACCTACCGGGATCCGGCCCGGACCCGTCCCCTCGGCGTGGTGCTCGCCCGGGCCGACATCGCCCGGGACGCCGCCGGCCTGCTCCACTTCGACATCGCGGGCACGGTGGACGGCCGCCGGCTCGAGCTCTCCGGCCGGGGCGGTCCGCTGGCGCACCTCGTCGCCGGCGGCGCCGTCACCCAGGACCTCCGCTTCCGCCTCGGCCGCATCTCGGGGCGGCTCGAGGGCCGGACGGTCAGCCTGGCGAGCCTCACCGGCGCCTCCCTCGACCTCTCCGTCGCCGGCCCCGACGTCGGCGAGCTCGCCGGTCTCCTCAACGCTCCCGAGCTCGGCGCCGGCCCCTTCCGGATCGAGGCGAGCGCCCGGCCGGGAAGGAAGGGCCGCACGATCGCGGTGGCCGCCAGCGCCCGGGCCGCGGTCCTCGACCTTTCGGCCCACGGCACCGTAGAGCCCGGCAACCCGCCGGGGTTCGACCTCGCGGTCCAGGCCGCGGGGGCGAACGCGCGCCTGCTCGGCCGGCTCGCCGGCCTCCCCGGCCTTCCCGCGCGCGCCTTCTCGTGCACCGGCACCGTCCGCGGGCGGGGCTTCCCGCTCGAGCTCCGCCACGTCGACCTGCGTCTCAGGCGTGCCGTGCTCCGCGCGGGCGGGACCCTCGGCCGGCCGCCGGCCCTGACCGGCACCAGCCTTTCGCTCCGGTTCTCCGCCCCGGACGGCCGCCTCCTGGCGCGGCTCGCCCACGTCACCCTGCCCCCCGGCCCCCTCGCCCTGAGCGGGAAGGTGGCCATCGCCCCGGGCGCGGTCACGCTCCGCGACCTGCGGGCCCGCGTGGGGGACAACACCCTGGCGGCCGACGGCGTGATCGCCACTTCGAAGACGTACGCCGGCACCACGTTCACCGTCCGTGCCGCCGGCCCCGACCTCGCCGCCCTCGACGGCCTCGCCGGCGCCCGCCTGCCGGGGGCACCGTTCGCCGTCGACGCCCGCCTGACCATGGAGCGCTCCGGCTTCCGGGTGGACGGGCTCGAAGGCCGCCTCGGAGCCGACCGGGTCACGGCGCGCGGCCGCGTCATCACCGCGGACGGTCTCGCCGGCACGGCCCTGGACCTGTCCGCGGCCGGAAAGGACCCGGCGGCCCTGGCCGCGCTACTCGGCCTGCCCGGCCTGCCGCCCGGGCCCTTCCGGGCGCAGGCCCGGCTCGGGATCGAGCCCGGGCGGATCCACATCGGCGGCATCGACGCCGCCCTCGGCTCGAGCACCTTCACCGGCGCGGTGAACGTGCCGAGACCCCCCGCCTCCGGCCCGGTCGAGGTCGCCCTCGACGGCGCCGGCCGCAACGCCGCCGAGCTGGCGTCCCTGACGGGCCTCGAGCATCTCCCGGCGGCGCCCTTCCGTGCCTCGGTGCGGCTGGCCGTCGCCCGCGGGGCCGTCCGGTTCACCGGGCTCGAGGCCTCGTTCGGCGCCGAGAGCGTCACCCTGCGCGGCCGGCTGGTCACAGGGACGGGGCTGGTGGGCACCAGCCTCGAGATCACCACATCCGGCGAGAACATCGGCCGGCTCGGCCGGATCATGGGTTTTCCCTCCCTGCCGCCGGTGCCGTTCTCGCTCACCGGTGGGGTGGACGTCGTTGCCGGCGGCTACCGCCTGCGCAAGCTGGCCGGCACCATCGCCGAGAACCGGATTTTCGTCGACGGAACCGTCCAGCCCGCAAGCGCCAGTCGCTTCGCCCTCGACGTCGACGCGAAGGGCCCCGACACCGGCAGTCTGCGCGCGGTGCTGGCCGGGCTCGGCGTGCCCGGGATCCCGGCCGGCCTCCCGCCCGGGCCGTACTCGTGCGTCGGCCACATCGAGCACGGGCCGGCGGGCCTCGCCTTCCGCGCGGTCCGGTTCACCCTGGCGGGCCTCGGCGGCAGCATCGACGGCGCCGTGGGTCCGGCTCCCGGCTTCCGTGGGACCGACCTTCGCGTTCAAGTCCGCGGCCCGGGCACCACGCGGCTGCCCGGCCCCGAGGGCGAGCCGGTGATCCTGTCCGGCTTCGACGCCGCCGGCAGCGTCCGTCTCCGGCACGCCAGGGCCGGGGCGGCCGAGCCCGTGCTCGGCATCAGCGGCAGCCTGAGCGCGCGGCGGTTCGAGCTGGAGGCTCGTCCCCGGGCCGCCCGGGCTGCCGCGAAGCCGGTCTCGGCGCTGGTCGTGCCCGACACGCCCCTCGAGCTCGGCTTCCTCAAGGTCTTCGACGGGACGATCCAGTGCCGGATCGGCGAGCTCGTCCTGCGCTCGGTTCGGCTCAAGGACCTCGCCGCCGGTATTCGTCTGGCCGGGGGCGCCCTCAGGCTCGATCCCGTGGAGGCCCACCCGGAGGCCGGCGGCACCATCCGCGGCACGCTGGCCCTCACGCCGGCCGGCAAGCGGTACCGTGCGGTGCTGGCCGCCACCATCGCCGGGATACCCGTCGACCTCTCGCCGGGGACGGCCGCCTCCGAGACCTGGCCCACCCTCGACGCGCGGGTCGCGATCGCCGGCGCCGGACGGTCCCCGCACGGGATCCTGGCCACCGCCGACGGGCGCTTCAGCGCGCTCCTCGGCGGCGGACGCATCGCCAGCGGCGCCCTCGAGGTCGTCGGCGGCTCGGCGTTGATGCAGATCCTCGACGTCATCAACCCGTTTTCGAAAAACGAGCCCAGCACCCGCCTCGACTGCGCCGTGATCGCCGGGCGGATCGCCGGCGGCGTGGCGACCCTCGATCCCCTCGGGCTCAAGACCGCCAACGTCACCACCACCGGGCGCGGCACCATCGACCTGGCCACCGAGAAGCTGGACATCGTGATCACGGCCAAGCCCCGGCGCGGCCTCGGCCTCAGCGCCAGCAGCCTGACCAACTCCCTCATCAAGGTGGGCGGCACCCTGCGCAAGCCGGTGCCCCGCGTCCGCCCCCTCACCGGGGCCGCCAACACCGGCGTCGCCGTGGCCACCGCCGGCCTCTCCCTCCTCGCCAGGGGCCTGTGGAACCGGGTGACCTCGAGCGCGGACATCTGCGCCGCCATGCGCCGGAAGGTCGACGCGCTGTGGAACGATCCGCCCGCCGGCGGGGATCCACGCGTGACAATGCCGTCCGGCGAGTGATCCGGTCCGCGCCCCATTCCGGGGTTCCCGAGCGCTCCCGGAGCGGTGGGCGGCGCGCTCCGCCTCCTTCCCTTGTCATTGCGAGGAGGCTTCCCCCAGGAAGCCGACGAAGCGCCGTGACACCGGGCGGCACAGCCGCTCGGTGTCACGGCGTCCCGAGCGAGGGCCCGCCAGGGCCCGAGCGAAGGGACCCCACCACGATTGGGGCGCGCCAGGGAGCACTGGGTAGCGCGCTCCAACGCTGTGAGGGATGGCCACGTCGAGCGCCTCCGGCGTTCTCCTCGCCATGACAAAGAGGGGGAAATGCAACGCCGCAGGGTCCCCACCGCGACAGCAAAGGGGTCCCCAAGAACGGTCCTGCGGCGGGTGGGGGCGGGCACGGAAGGAGGGCCGGGGCAATCCCGCTCCGGGCCGCGGAGAGGCCGAGCGCAGGGAGCCTGGCCCGAGGTCCGCCGAGGGTAGGCTCCCGAGCACGGCCCCTCCACGCGCCCGGAACGGGTGCAGCCCCGGACCGACGCGTCGCGCCCGCCCCCGCCCGCCGGCCCGCGCAGCGGGCTGCGGCCGCAAGGCCGCACAGGACGGGCGATCACCTCCCGGAGAAGCAGCGGGATCGCGCAGGACCGTTCTCTCGGCGAGTGTCACAAGCGAGCAAGGAGGGATTGACCTCGTGGTCATCCCGACGATGCGAGCGCAGTGACGCACGGCGAGGGGGCGGTCATCGCGATCCCCTCCCCAAAAGAGGGAGTGGCGGCCAACGTCCACGGGCGCTGGGATATCAAGCGGGCATGGGCGGCCGCAGGCCGCCGTGGCGCGAGGCGAGGGGCG
>AMFO01000448.1_pt1 | contig 13994 bp, 13 predicted proteins | sample 552608 | NCBI WGS metagenome assembly AMFO01 (sample SAMN01893955, study PRJNA167987) | microbial mat metagenome | biome: hydrothermal vent | place: USA: Loihi, Hawai'I | collected 2003-05-01
CAGCAGCCCCCAGTAGGTCGGCCACAAAAGCAGCCAATAGCCCACCGGCCGATCGATACGCAGCAAGTGAAGCCAATCCTGCGCCGAGCCGACGGGACGGAAGTTCATGTGCGAAAACGGCGGTCCGTTTGCGCGATGCGCTGCCAGATTTCAGGCCGGAAGACTTCCACGACCAGCGCCCGCGTACCTGCATCCGAGCGCAACACCGAGCGCCGGGCCCAGCAGCCGCCATACAAACCCTGCCCTTTGATTCGGGCCACGCACAGGTCCGAGCGTGACAGCGACAGTCCACGATCGAGCAGCAAATTTCCAAGAGGGCTTCCACCCTTCTCAAGGGCCCGCAAAAGATCGGCCGGCAAGTACGCCAGCGGCAACACCGACTCGGCATCGAACATCACCGCATTCCGGTGCAGCAAGGACACGCGCCGGCGCAGCGCCTGTGCCCCGTGTTCGCAAAGAAGAAGCGCGGCCTCCGGTGCCAGCGCCCGATCCACGAATTGATCATGCACGCGAACGACCAGACGCATGCCGTAATGGCGTTCGAGAAAACGGGTGAGCGAGCCCGTGCGCGTCAGCACCGCCGCCATGTCCGCTGAAACCCCATCTTCTTCCGCCCGCCAATGGCGGACCGGCAACCAATCCTGGGCATCAAGGGCACCGAAAAACATGCGCGCATCATGGCCCGTATCGGCACCCGGTCAAGAGCAGGGCTTGCCAGGACGGATCTTTTGCGGCCGAATCCCCCCATGCGGACTCCAAGAATCTACATCGACCACGAACTGGCGACTGGAATGGAACTCACTCTGGCAACCGAACAGCATCACTACCTGGCTCGTGTCATGCGTGTGCGTCCGGGCACACGCATCGTGCTGTTCAACGGCCGCGGCGGCGAGTTCGAGGCTGTCGTCTGCGCGCTCCACAGGCACGAGACTCACTGTCGCATCGATGCCCACCTTGCCGTGGATCGTGAATTGCCTTGCCGTGTGTACATCGTGCAGGCCGCCTGCCGCAACGACAAGGTTGAGACCGTGTTGCAGAAGGGTACGGAGCTTGGAGCCGCCGGCTTTGAGATCGCGCGTTGCCGGCGCTCCGACCTCAAGCTGTCGGGAGAGAAATTGGCCTTGCGCCTCGAACGCTGGCGCAAGATCATCCTTGAGGCGGCGGAACAGAGCGGCCGCACAAGCCTGCCAACCCTCACCTGGCGGGAGACGTTACCGGCGGGACCCTTGCAAGGCGCATGTTACCTGCTGCACCCGCACGCCGACCGATCGTGGGCGGACGCGCGCCCCGAAATCGCCGCCGCCCGAGAGATCCGCCTGGCCGTGGGTCCGGAAGGGGGCTTCAGCGAAGACGAGGTGGAGAGGATGGCGGCTGCCGGTTTCACACCCCTCGCCTTCGGCCCGCACATCCTGCGGACGGAGACCGCCGCCCCGGCGCTGCTGGCGGCGATTCAGGCCGTCCAGGATCCGCCATCTTCAAAACAACGCCGAGGCTGCTAGACTGCCGCGGCAGGCGGTGGCAGGGCCGATGTAGCTCAGTTGGTAGAGCAGCTGATTCGTAATCAGCAGGTCAGCGGTTCGAGTCCGCTCATCGGCTCCAGTCAAGACGCTCGATGACCCTCCGAAAGGCCCGGATCAGGCCGCCTTCTCGCTGGCGTCGACCGCACCACCTTCCCCGCTGGTTTCGACTTTCACACCCGCTTCCTCCTCCGCAACCGGCTCGGCTGCAGGCGCGGCCTCCTCGGGCGCCGGCGGCACCAGTCGCTGGGCAAAGCCGGTGCCCGCGGGCAGCAGACGGCCGAGAATCACGTTCTCCTTCAGGCCCGTGAGCCAATCCACCTTGCCGGCCAGCGCCGCCTCGGTGATCACGCGCGTGGTTTCCTGGAAGGAGGCCGCCGAAATGAAGGAGTCCGTCGACAGGGACGACTTGGTGATCCCCAGAAGAATGGGTTCGAATCTCACCGGCGGTTTGCCCTCGGCCACAAGCCTGCGGTTCGTCTCCATAACAGCACGGCGCTCAACCTGCTCACCGGCGATAAAGTTCGATGCCCCCGGGTCCGTCACCTGCACCTTGCGCATCATCTGACGCACGATCACTTCGATGTGCTTGTCGTTGATCTTCACACCCTGGAGGCGATAGACCTCCTGTACCTCGTCCGTCAGGTACTTGGCCAGGGCCTCGATCCCGAGCACGGCCAGGATGTCATGCGGCGCGGGCGATCCTTCCATCAGGCGCTCGCCCTTGCGCACACGGTCCCCTTCCTGCACGATGATGTGGCTGCCCTTGGGGATCTGGTATTCGATGGGATCGGAACCGTCGTCCGGGGTCACAATCACGCGTCGCTTGCCGCGAATATCCTTGCCGAAGGAAACAACCCCGTCCTTAGCGGCGATGAAGGCCAGCGTCTTCGGCTTGCGCGCCTCAAACAACTCCACCACCCGCGGCAGTCCGCCGGTGATGTCCTTGGTCTTCGTCGTCTCTCGCGGGATGCGGGCCAGCACGTCGCCGGCCTTCACGTATTCCCCATCGTCAACATTGAGGATGGCGCCCGGCGACAAATAGTAACGCGCCGGCGTTCCCGTACGCGGCATGATCACCGGCTCGCCTTCCGGATCCTTGGGATCGACGAGCTGCAATTGTGGCCGCAGGGCGACCTTCCGCGTTTCGCTCACCTGCGTGATCACCCGGTTGGAAAGGCCCGTCACCTCATCGGTTTGTTCCCGCATGGTCTTGCCTTCGACCACGTCCTGGTAACGAACCTTGCCATCGACCTCGGCGATCAGCGGCATCGTGTATGGATCCCACTCGGCCAGAATCTGGCCGGCCTTGACCTTGTCACCCGGCTTGAAGCGCAGCCTGGCGCCGTAGGGCACCTTGTGGCGCTCGCGCTCGATACCCTTGGCATCCACGATGACCACTTCGGTGTGGCGATTGATGACCACCACAAAACCGTCCTGATCCTGCACCACCACTTCATTCTCCAGCTTGAACTCACCGGAAAACTTGGACTCCACGTGGGCCACTTCCGCCGCCCGCGAGGCCGTACCACCGACGTGGAAGGTGCGCATGGTCAGCTGCGTACCGGGCTCACCGATCGATTGCGCGGCGATGACACCCACCGCCTCACCGAGACTGACCGGCGTACCGTGGGCCAGATCACGGCCGTAACAGGCGGCGCAGACACCGTGCTCGGCCTCGCAGGTGAGCACCGAGCGGATACGCACGCTTTCCACACCCGCCTCATCGATCTTGGACACCAGTTCTTCGTTCAGCATGGCCCCGGCCGGGGCGATCTCATCCCCGGTGATCGGATCGCATGCGGGCTCAAGCAGCACGCGCCCCAGCACGCGCTCGGAGAGTTCCTCGACGATCTCGCCGCCTTCCAGGAGCGGCGTCATCTCGATGCCGTTCGTCGTGCCGCAATCCTGCATCGTGACCACGCAATCCTGGGCCACATCCACCAGACGTCGGGTCAGGTAACCCGAATTCGCCGTCTTCAAGGCCGTGTCCGCCAGGCCCTTGCGGGCTCCGTGCGTGGAAATGAAGTACTGCAACACCGTCAGGCCCTCGCGGAAGTTGGCCGTGATCGGGGTCTCGATGATGGAACCGTCCGGTTTGGCCATCAGGCCGCGCATGCCGGCAAGCTGCCGGATCTGCTGCGCCGAGCCTCTAGCACCGGAATCGGCCATCATATAGACGGAATTGAAGGATTTCGTGATCTCCTTCTTCTTGCCGTCGGGCGAGACCACCTTCTCCGTGGCCAGGTTGTCCATCATCGCCTGCGCCACTTCCTCGGTCGTGTGTGTCCACAGGTCCACAACCTTGTTGTAGCGCTCGCCGGCGGTGATCAATCCGTCCACATACTGCTTCTGAACCTTTTTGACCTCGGCCTCAGTTTTGGCCACAAGCGTGTATTTCTGCTCGGGAATGACGACATCGTCGAGCGCGAAGGAGGTGCCAGACTTGGCGGCATAGGCATAGCCCATGTCCTTCATGCGGTCCACGAACAGAACCGTCGCCTTGTTGCCGGCCAGGCGGTAGCAATCCTCGATCAACCTCGCCACATCCCTCTTGGTCAACACCCGGTTGATGGCGGAAAAAGGCAGGGCCTCGGGCAGGATGGTGGACAGGATGGCGCGTCCGACCGTCGTCTCCTCGCGCTTGCCGCGAATGCGGCAGACGATGCGTGCATGCAGGGCCACGACACCCTTGTCGAAGGCACGCAGGACCTCGTTGGGATTGGCGAACACCATGCCTTCGCCGCTGCTGAACGGGCGTTCCCGCGTCATGTAATAAATACCGAGGATGATGTCCTGCGTCGGCACCACGATCGGCTTTCCCGTGGCCGGGGAGAGAATGTTGTTGGAGGACATCATCAGCGCCCGCGCCTCGGTTTGCGCCTCGATGGACAGCGGCACGTGTACGGCCATCTGGTCGCCGTCGAAGTCGGCGTTGAAGGCCGTGCATACGAGCGGATGCAGCTGGATCGCCTTGCCCTCGATCAGCACCGGTTCGAAGGCCTGGATACCCAGCCGGTGCAGGGTCGGGGCGCGATTCAGCATGACCGGATGCTCGTGGATCACCTCCTCGAGAATATCCCAAACCTCGGGGATCCCCTGTTCCACCAGCTTCTTGGCCGCCTTGATGGTCGTGGCCAGCCCGCGCATCTCCAGCTTGTGGTAAATGAACGGCTTGAACAGTTCCAGCGCCATGGTCTTGGGCAGCCCGCATTGATGCAGCTTCAATTCCGGGCCGACGACGATCACGGAGCGGCCGGAGTAGTCGACACGCTTGCCGAGCAGGTTCTGGCGGAAGCGACCCTGTTTGCCCTTGATGATATCGGACAGGGATTTGAGCGGCCGGCGGGAATGGCCGGTGATCGGCTTGGTCTTGCGTGAATTGTCGAACAGGGCGTCCACCGACTCCTGCAGCATCCGCTTTTCGTTGCGGGTGATGATCTCCGGAGCCTTGAGTTCCAACAACCTTTTCAGGCGGTTGTTGCGATTGATGACACGGCGGTAGAGATCGTTGAGATCGCTCGTCGCAAAGCGCCCGCCGTCGAGCGGCACAAGCGGCCGCAACTCCGGCGGCAGAACAGGAATCACCTCCAGGATCATGTGCTCGGGGCGGTTTCCGGAATCCAGCATGGCTTCGATCGTCTTCAGGCGACGGGTGAGCTTGGCCAGCTTGGTCTCGGCCCGCGTGGCCGTGATCTGGGCGCGCAACGACTGCCGTTCCTCGTGCAGATCGACGTTGGCCAGCATTTCGCGCACGGCCTCGGCTCCCATGCCGACGCGGAATTCGTCGCCATATTCCTCGAAGGCTTCCAGGTATTCTTCTTCGGTCAGGATCTGGTATTGGTCCAGGCTCGTGAGTCCCGGATCAAGCACCACATAGGACTCGAAGTAAATGATGCGCTCCAGTTCCTTCAGGGTCTTGTCCAGAAGCAGACCGATGCGCGACGGCAGGCCCTTCAAAAACCAGATGTGCGCCACCGGTGCCGCCAGATCGATATGACCCATGCGCTCGCGCCGGACTTTCGATTGGATCACCTCGACGCCGCACTTCTCGCACACGACACCGCGATGCTTGAGGCGCTTGTATTTTCCGCACAGGCACTCGTAATCCCGCACCGGTCCGAAGATCTTGGCGCAAAACAACCCGTCCCGTTCCGGTTTGAAGGTCCGGTAGTTGATGGTTTCCGGCTTTTTCACCTCGCCGTAGGACCACGAGCGAATCTTCTCCGGGCTCGCCAGGCTCACCCGCAGGCCATCGAAGTCCTCGATGCTGCTTGGCTTCTGGAACATCTTCAGAATTTCACGCATGGTTCAGCTCTCCTGAGTTTCCTCTGTTTCCTCTTGTTCTTCTTCCATCTCTTCCGGCTTCTTGACCATTTCGAGATCGATCCCCAGCGCATTGAGTTCCTTGGTCATGACATTGAAGGATTCCGGAATGCCGGCCTTGAAACTCATATCCCCGCGGACGATGGATTCGTACATGGAGGTTCGGCCCGCCACGTCATCCGACTTGACGGTCAGCATCTCCTGCAGGGTGTAGGCGGCGCCGTAAGCCTCCAGCGCCCACACCTCCATCTCCCCGAAACGCTGGCCGCCGAACTGGGCCTTGCCGCCCAACGGCTGCTGCGTGACCAGCGAATAAGGGCCGGTCGACCGGGCGTGGATCTTCTCGTCCACGAGATGATGCAGCTTCAGCATGTACATGTAGCCCACGGTCACCGGGTGATCGAAAGGCTCGCCGCTGCGGCCGTCGTAGAGCTGCACCTGACCGGACTCGGGCAGGCCGGCCAGTCGCAACATGGAACGGATATACTCCTCGCCGGCACCGTCGAAGACCGGCGTGGCCACCGGCACGCCGTCCCGGAGCTGCTCGGCAAGTTGCACGCACTGCGCCTTGCTCATCTTCTCGATGCGGGCACAGGCTTCCGCGTCGCCGGCGTAGATCTCGAGCAGAAGAGGCTTGAGTTTCTCCTGCAAGGCGCGATCGGCCGCCAGCTGCGCCAGCTTTCTTCCCAGGCCACGGGCGGCAAGCCCCATATGAATCTCCAGAATCTGGCCGATGTTCATGCGCGACGGAACGCCCAGAGGATTCAGACAGATGTCCACCGGTGTCCCGTCCTCCATGTAAGGCATGTCCTCCTCGGGGACGATGATGGAGATCACGCCCTTGTTGCCGTGGCGTCCGGCCATCTTGTCGCCGGGTTGCAGCTTGCGCTTCACCGCCAGAAACACCTTGACCACCTTGATCACGCCGGGCGGAAGCTCCGAGCCCTCTCGCGCCTTGGCCACTTTCTCGGCGAAGCGTTTTTCCAGGCGATCGCGCTCCTTGTCCATGTTCTCCAGGATCGCCGCCACACGTTCGTTGACATCATCATCGGCGGTGGAAATCGATGCCAGTTCGCGCAATTTGAGACCCTCGAGATACTCGCGGGTGATCGTCTCGCCCTTCTTCAGGCCCTTGGCCTTGACCGCCTTCTGGCCGCAAAGAAGTGCCGACAGGCGCGCCACAACATTGGCTTCAAGAATACGCCGCTCTTCTTCCTTGTCGCGATAGAGTTGCTCAACATCCGCTTCCTCGATGGCCTTGGCGCGCGCATCCTTCTCGTCCCCGCGACGGGTGAAAATCTGCACGTCCACGACCACGCCCTCATCACCGGGCTTGACGCGCAGGGATGTGTCGCGCACATCAGAAGCCTTCTCGCCGAAGATGGCACGCAACAACTTCTCCTCCGGCGACAGTTGCGTTTCGCCCTTGGGCGTGATCTTGCCGACAAGGATGTCGCCCGGCTTGACCTCGGCACCGATGACGGCGATGCCGGATTCGTCCAGATGCCTGAGAGCGCTCTCCCCGACATTGGGAATGTCGCGGGTGATCTCTTCATCCCCGAGTTTGGTCTGGCGCGCCGTACATTCGAACTCCTCGATGTGAATGGACGTGTACACGTCCTCACGTACCAATTTCTCGGAGATGACGATGGCGTCCTCAAAATTGTAGCCGCGCCAGGGCATGAACGCCACCAAGGTGTTGCGCCCCAACGACAACTCGCCCTGGTCTGTAGACGGGCCATCGGCGATGATGTCGCCCGCTGCTACCGTCTCACCCACCTTGACCAGTGGCCGCTGGTTGAAACAGGTGTTCTGATTCGAGCGGCGGTACTTGAACAGGCGGTAGATGTCCACGCCCGGCTCCCCCTCCACCTGCTCCGATTCGTGCACGCGCACGACGATACGGCTGGCATCGACCCGTTCCACAACACCACCGCGTCGGGCGATCATGGCCACGCCTGAATCCCGGGCCACCGCGGCCTCCATGCCGGTACCCACGAGCGGCTTCTCGCTCTTCACGAGTGGCACGGCCTGGCGCTGCATGTTCGAACCCATCAAGGCGCGATTGGCGTCGTCGTGCTCGAGAAACGGAATCAGTCCCGCCGACACCGAGATCACCTGGCTGGGGGAGACGTCCATGTATTCGATCTGCTCCGGCGGCGCCATGATGAACTCACCGTCCTTGCGGCACTGAATGAGATCGGCCTGAAACCTTCCCCCCGCATCGACGGCGGCATTGGCCTGGGCGATGACATGCCCGGTCTCGGCAATGGCCGAGAGGTATTCCACCTCATCCAAAACGCGCCCATCCACCACCTTACGATACGGAGTCTCGATGAACCCGAATTCATTGACTTTGGCGAAACAGGCCAGTGAGTTGATCAGACCGATGTTCGGCCCCTCCGGCGTTTCGATCGGACACAGGCGCCCGTAATGCGTCGGATGCACGTCACGCACTTCAAAGCCCGCCCGTTCCCGCGACAAACCTCCCGGTCCCAAAGCGGACAGGCGGCGCTTATGCGTCACTTCCGAGAGCGGATTGGTCTGGTCCATGAACTGTGACAACTGCGAGGAACCGAAGAACTCCTTGATCGCCGCGATCATCGGCTTGGCGTTGACCAGATCGGAAGGCATCATCTCATTCAAGTCGCCCGAACTCAGCCGTTCGCGAATAGCTCGTTCCATGCGCACCAGGCCGAGGCGGATCTGATTCTGCAGCAACTCACCCACCGAGCGCAGGCGGCGGTTGCCGAGATGATCGATGTCGTCCACCTCGCCGATGCCGTCACGCAGTTTGAGCAGGGTGTCGAGGGTCAGCAGGATGTCCTCGTTGCGCAGCGTGCCGTGATCCAGCGGCACTTCCTCGTTGCTGATGCCCAGGCGGCTGTTCAGCTTCATGCGTCCCACGCGTGAGAGATCGTAGCGGCTGGGATCGAAGAACATCGATTCGAACAGCACGCGCGCGGTTTCCACGGTCGGCGGCTCGCCGGGTCGCATCATGCGGTAAATCTCGACCCGCGCCTCTTCCTTGCTCTGCACATCGTCCAGCCGCAGGGTATCCGCCAGCCATGGACCGCGGCGGAAGGCATCGATAAACAGACACTCGAACTGTTCGATGCCCGCCGCGCGCATGGCATCGAGGGCCTCGCTTGTCAGCTCTTCGTTGGTGTCGAGCAGGATCTCGCCACCGGCGGCGATCACCGGCGTGGCGATGTATTCGCCCAGGGCCACCTCGTCCGGCACGTCGATCCATTCGATGCCGGCATCCGAAAGGCGCTTGATGGCCGCCTTGCCGATTTTCTTGCCTTCCGCCACCACCTGTTTGCCGCCCACCCGGATGGTGGCCACGGCCTGGCTGCCCAGGAACTGTTCGGGAATGTACTTGATCTGCAGGCCTCGACCGGAAAGCCGGAAAATGCGCCGCTCATAGAAGCGGTCGAGAATCTCCTGCTCGCTGTAGCCGAGGGCCTTGAGCAGGATCCCGACCGGCATCTTGCGACGCAGGTCGATGCGGAAATTCACCTTGTCCTTGGCGTCGAATTCGAAATCGAGCCATGAACCGCGATAGGGAATGATGCGCGCCTTGAACAAAAGCTTGCCGGAGGCTTGAGTCTTGCCCTTGTCGTGGTCGAAAAACACCCCCGGCGAGCGATGCATCTGGGAGACGATCACCCGTTCGGTACCGTTGATGATGAAGGAGCCGTGATCCGTCATCAACGGAATCTCGCCCATGTAGACGGATTGGTCCCGCACCTCGCGAACATGCTTTTTCTTCTTGCCGCCCTTGCCGCCATCGTGTTCGTAGATGGTCAGATGCAGCTTCACCTTGACCGGCAGGGCATAGGTCAGGTCCCGGCGCCGGCACTCGTCCAGGTCGTAACGCGGCGGGCTGTACTCTAGCGCCACGAAATCCAGCTCGGCATTGCCGGAATAATCCTTGATGGGAAAGACATTTCTGAACACATCGGCCAGTTGCGAAGCGTTGATATCGGCCTTGCCCTGGCCGACACCAAGGAAATCGAGATAGGAATCCGTTTGAATGCGCAGCATGTTCGGCATGGAGATCACCGGCCGGATCTTGCCGAAATTCTTGCGGATTCGTTTTACAGAAGTTTGCTTTGCCATGTTGACCTCATCGGATGTGAATCAAAAATGCAAAAAGGGGCGTGCCCCGACGATTCTGGATCGTCGGGGTTGGCCCGCAGGTTGTTCCTTGCCGCAGAAAAATGCCAATTACTTGAGTTCGACCGTCGCCCCCTGCTCCTCCAGCTTGGCCTTCAGCGCTTCGGCTTCCTCTTTGGTCACGCCTTCCTTCACGGCCTTTGGCGCGCCTTCCACCAATTCCTTGGCGTCCTTCAGCCCCAGGCCGGTGATCTCGCGTACGGCCTTGATCACCTGAATCTTCTTGTCGCCGAACGACGTCAGCACGACGTCAAAGGCGCTCTTCTCCTCGGCTGCCTCCTCGCCGGCCGCGGCCGCGGCGGGGGCGGCGGCGACGGCCACCGGCGCAGAAGCGGAAACCCCGAACTTCTCCTCCAGCGCCTTTACCAGTTCCGACATCTCCAGCACCGACATCTTCTCGATGGCGGTGATCAGATCATCCTTCGTCAATGTTTTTGCCATTTTCAAGCTCCTTTTGCGTAATAAGTTTCAAACCGATTGCTGGGATCCCTGTTCAGCCGCTCCTCAGGCGGCCTGCTTTTGATCGCGGATCGCCGCCAACGCGCGCACAAATGTCGCCGGCACTTCGTTCAACGTGCGTACAAAACCGCTCAGCGGTGCTTGCATCACATTGAGCAGCATGCCAACCAACACCTCCCGCGACGGCAAATTCGCCAGGGCGGCCACGTCCTTCTTCTCGAGCAGACGGCCTTCCAAAACGCCACCGAGGATTTCCAGGGTCTTGTTCTGCTTGGAGAAGTCGACCAGAACCTTGGCCATCCCGACTGCGTCCTCGCCGTAGGCAACTGCGGTCGGACCGGCAAGCAGGTCTGTGACCACGGAGAAGCCCGTGTCCTTGACGGCCCTGCGGGCCAGCGTGTTCTTGACCACCCGCAGGCTCACGCCGGCGGCACGGAGCGCACGTCGCAACTCGCTCATCTCGGCCACCGACAGTCCACGATAGTGGGCCACCAGTCCGGCCTCCGCCTGCGACCAGGCCTCGTGCAATTCCTCGACCAGCCGCTGTTTTTCTTCCCGTTTCACTCATCACCCCCTTCTTATCCGATCCGCAAGAAGGAGCCTCATGCTCATCGTCTATGCAGGATGTTTCCTATTAAGGCGAGACCACCCCGCCACCTGCAGTCTTGGACGGATCGTCGATCGAGTCGCAGCCCCGGCATGGTTCCCCACCACGGCAACCGGCTCTTTTCCTTACAAACTCGCCAAATCAATGCCCACTGCGGCGCCCATCGTCGGAGAGATCACCATGCGTTGCATGTAGCGCCCCTTGGCCGCAGCCGGCCGCATCCGGTTCAACTCCTCGGCCAGGAAGCGGATGTTCTCCACCAGGAAATCCGGTGCAAACGAACGCCGGCCCACGGGCGCATGGACGATGCCGGCCTTGTCGGTGCGGATCTCGATCTGTCCGGCCTTGATCGCCTTCACCGCCGCCGCCACGTCCATCGTGACCGTGCCCAGTTTGGGGTTGGGCATCAGTCCGCGCGGTCCCAAAAGCCGCCCCAGTTTGCCCACCTGAGCCATCATATCCGGGGTCGCCACCACGCGATCGAAGTCCAGGAAGCCACCCTGAACCTTCTCCACCAGATCCTCGGCACCGACGATATCGGCCCCGGCCTCCTCGGCATCCTTGGCCTTGGGCCCCTTGGCAAAGACGGCCACACGCACTTTTTTTCCGGTCCCGTGCGGAAGATGGATCGAACCCCGGATCATCTGGTCGGCATGGCGGGGATCAACACCCAAGCGGACCGCCACATCGATGGACTCGTCGAATCCGGCCGCAGGTTGCGCCAGCACGGCCTCGACCGCGGCCTCGAGCGGCAGCGGACGATCCGGGACCTGGGCCCGCGCCGCACGCATGCGTTTGGAAAGCTTCGCCATCGTCGTCTCCTAGCCCGTATTTTTCATGTGATCGCGGATGGATGGCGCGGGATGCGCGAGGGCGGGGGGCGCATGCAGGCAAGAAGCATGGCCGTAGCCATGGTTCGAGGCCGAAGGCGCGCATCCGGCCCACGCAGACAAGCCAGGCGCCGCGAAATGCAAGGTGACATACCGCAAATAAACATCCATCTCAATGAAACTCCTCCATGCCATTCGATATTTCAAGTTCAAGCGCATGGTCATCATGAAAATACGGGCTAACCTTCGATTTCCACGCCCATCGAGCGCGCCGTGCCGGCGATGATGCGCATGGCGGCGTCCACATCGTAGGCATTCAAATCGGGCATCTTGGTCTCGGCAATCTCCCGCAGTTGCGCCTGGGTCACCTTGCCGACCTTGTTCTTGTTCGGTTCGGCGCTGCCCTTTTCGATACCGGCCGCCTTCTTCAGCAGCACCGATGCCGGCGGTGTCTTGATGACAAAATCAAACGAGCGATCCTTGTAGACACTGATAACCACCGGAAGCGGCATTCCGGCTTCCATGTCCTGGGTGCGGGCGTTGAATGCCTTGCAGAATTCCATGATGTTCACGCCGGCCTGGCCCAGGGCGGGGCCGACCGGGGGCGCCGGATTGGCCTTACCGGCCGGAACCTGAAGTTTCACCAATGCTTGCACTTCTTTCTTCGCCATTGTTTTCCTCTAATTTTCCTTTAACCCTTCTCAACCTGGACAAAATCAAGCTCCACCGGCGTTGGGCGCCCGAAGATGGAGACGCTCACCTTCAGCTTGCCCTTGTCCTCCATCACCTCTTCCACAACGCCGTTGAAGGATGCAAACGGGCCGTCGATCACCCGCACCGGATCGCCGATGTCGAACATAACCTTGGGCTTCGGCCGTTCCACACCTTCCTCGATCTGGCGCTTCAAGGCCTCCACCTCACGCCCGGGCATGGGCCGCGGCTTGCCGCCCGATCCAAGAAAGCCTGTAACCTGAGGCGTGTCCTTGACCACATGCCAGGTCTCGTCGTTCATCTCCATCTCGACCAGGATGTAGCCGGGAAAGAATTTGCGCTGGGTGGTGACCTTCTGGCCACCCTTCAATTCCACCAGATCCTCCCGCGGCACGATGATCTCGCCGAATTGATCCTCGAGGCCGGAGCGGGCGATGCGTTCGCGCAGGCGCTCGACCACCTTGTCCTCGAAACCGGAGTATACCTGGACCACAAACCATCGCTTGGCCATCAGATCACCTTCCGAACCAGCCAGCCCAGAATGCCGTCCACGGCCCAAAGGAAGAGGGCGACGAAAATCACCATCAGCACGACGATCAGTGTCGCCTGCAAGGTTTCCTTGCGGTCGGGCCAGACCACCTTCTTGGCTTCTGCCTGAACCTCGCGCAAAAACTTCTGTGCTGCCGCAAAACGGCTCATCATCGTATTTCCGTTAACCTCTTTTCCTCAGTCTGACCTGCAGCGGGGTGTGCAACTGGCAGGCCAGGAGGGACTCGAACCCCCAACCCCCGGTTTTGGAGACCGGTGCTCTACCAATTAAGCTACTGGCCTTTTGCTTCCACGGCGGCGCGGGATCCTAAACCTTGGCCTCCGTATGTTCGGTGTGCTTGCGGCAAAACGGGCAGTACTTCCGCAACTTCAGCTTTGCCGTCATCGTGCGTTTGTTCTTGTCCGTCGTATAATTGCGCCGCTTGCATTCGCCGCAGGCCAGGCTCAACAGTTCACGCATGTCTCATCCGCTCCAATGGCAACCTTTCGGGACGATGCCGGCGGCGGGTGACCGCCGCCGGATAGGCCCTTTCTACTTGATGATTTCGGTGACGACGCCGGCACCGACCGTACGACCGCCCTCGCGAATGGCAAAACGCAGCTCCTTGTCCATCGCAATCGGCGTGATCAACGTCACCTCCATCGACACGTTGTCCCCGGGCATCACCATCTCCACTCCCTCCGGCAACGTCACCGATCCCGTCACGTCCGTCGTCCGAAAATAAAACTGCGGCCGGTAGCCGTTGAAAAACGGCGTGTGCCGACCCCCCTCCTCCTTCGTCAAAATGTACGCCTCCGCCTTGAACTGCGTGT
>AMFO01002326.1_pt1 | contig 13989 bp, 11 predicted proteins | sample 552608 | NCBI WGS metagenome assembly AMFO01 (sample SAMN01893955, study PRJNA167987) | microbial mat metagenome | biome: hydrothermal vent | place: USA: Loihi, Hawai'I | collected 2003-05-01
AAGCTGGCCGGTTTCTGCCGCCTCTGTGCCGAGAAGGTGGGGATGCCGGCCCACGACCCATGAGCCGCGAAGGGAGAACCGCGATGAATCGAGCGACCCGTGTTGCCATGGTGTGCTGTCTGGTCCTGGGAGCCGCCGTCATGCTGGCCGCGGCCGCGGACACGGACCAGGACGGGAGCGTGACCATCGCCGGACTGAGCCACTGGTTCGGCCCGGTGGCCTTTCCCCACGACGATCACGGGGACATGGTCGACGATTGCACCGACTGCCACCACCATGCCGACGGCGAGACGGAGACGTGCGACACCTGCCACCCGGCGTCCTTCGACACCTCCGACCCGGAGCTGCCGCCCCTGAATGTGGCCTACCACCAGCGGTGTGCCGCCTGTCACGTGGAGGTGGGCGGTCCGACCGACTGCGAGGGGTGCCATGCCCGGCGGGCGCTGCCCGAGGGCCCCGCGCTCCGGGGGTATGCCGCCCCCTGAGAATCGGAGTGCACAAGGAGTGGTCTTTGTTGGCACATGATCGACAGAATTGTGGTATAATGTGCCCCGGTTCCGGCGACCGCGTGTCCTGCCACGCGATCGCCTTGGTTCGCGGTGACGGAGCGGCCAATTGTCCCCAGATTATCCGGAGGTCGAGATGAGAAAAGCGATCGTTCTGAGCCTGCTGCTGCTGGCACTGGGCGCCGGCAACGTCCTGGCCGTCATCGGCTGGGCCGGCAACGTCTGGCCCAACAGCGGCGCCATCGTCACGCCCACCGCTCCGGTGGACGTCTACGCCCAGGTCTGGAAGGGCGGTGTCACCGACCAGGCCGGCCAGGGTGCCGGCATCGAGGCCCTTCTCTACTACACCACGGACATCGCCCCCCAGGCGACGGTGCCCATGGTCTACAACACCGACGTCGGCAACAACGACGAGTACACCGGGCAGATTCCCCAGGCGGCCCTGGTGGGTGCTTCCTACGTGGACGTGACGGTCATCTTCCACGACCTGGACGACGACACGTACTTCGAGGTCGCAGGCGACCAGGCCGGCAACGCGCCGCCGTTGCGCTACACCATCAGCAACGTCCTGCCCAACGACGTCAGCGTCACCTTCACCCTCTGCCTCAGCGGTGAGGTGACCGGCGGCGATGTCTGCGTCATCGGCAGTGCGGCCGAGCTGGGCGGCTGGACCAGCGGCGTGACGATGAACAACGTCGCCGGCGACCTGTACGACGTGACGGTCGTCTTCCCCGCCGGGAGCAACCCCTACTTCGAGTACAAGTACCGCAAGGACGGCTGCGACACCTGGGAGAGCGTCGCCAACCGGGTCGTCACCCTGCCGACCGACGGCACGACGGCCGTCGTCCTGGGCGTCGACAGCTGGAACAACCTGCCGCTGGGCTGTGGTCTGGGCGAGGTCCTGGGCAGCGACAAGACGGTCTGCTTCCAGGTCTGCCTGGAGGGTGTCGAGAACAGCGGTGGTGTCTGTGTCATCGGCTCGGTGGCCGAGCTGACCAACTGGAGCGTCGGCGTGCCGATGGTGGAGATCGGGCCGGCCCTGTGGCAGGCCTGCGTCACCTTCCCCCAGGGGACGCCGATCCCGCTGAACGTCGAGTACAAGTACAAGAAGGACGACTGCCAGACCTGGGAGAGCGTGCCCAACCGCGTCGTGACGGTGGACAACACCCTGCCGCCGGAGACGACGCTCACCAACTCCTGGGATGACGGTCCCAGCGTCTGCGAGCCCGTCGCCAACGAGAACGAGGCGTGGGGGACGCTGAAGTCGATGTACCGCTAGACCGGTCGTCGCTGATCCGGGGACGCCCGCTCCGATCCGTTCGGGGCGGGCGTCCGCATGCCGGTCCTAGCCGGTTCGCGCTGCCGGCGCCGGGGTGCGCGCGTGGTCCCGGGCCGGGAACGGCCTCGATCCGGTTCCGTCCGCGGTGCCGTGCAACAGGCGATCCACTCCCTCGATGATGCCCTGGATGCTGGTGATCTGGGCGGAGAGTTCCTGGGCCGCCGCGGCGACCTGCTGGCTGTTGGCGGCGTTGGCCCGGGTCACGCCGTCCAGATCCCTGGTCGTGGCAGAGATCTCCTGCAGGGAACCGGAGGTCTCCTTGACCGCCGTGTCGATGATGGTGATCTGCTCCCTGGTCGCGGTGACGGCGGTGTCGATCTCCTGGAACCGCTCGTTGACCCTCGCCGTGACCTCGACTCCCGCCTTGATGAGTCTCTGGGAGCGCTCGATCAGGTCCGCCGTCTCGCCGGCCGCGTCGGCGCAGCGCCCCGCCAGGACGCGGACCTCCTCCGCCACGACGGCGAATCCCTTGCCGGCCCCGCCGGCCCTGGCCGACTCCACGGCGGCGTTGAGGCCCAGCAGGTTCGTCTGGAACGCGATGTCGTCGATGGTGCGGACGATCGTCGCCGTGTCCACGGCGGCGGTGCGGATCGCCTGCATCGTCTCTTCCAGCTCGGTCAGGGCCTCCCGACCCCTGGTCGCCGCCTGCTGGGCCTGCGTGGCGAGCCGATGGCTGCGATCGGCTGCCTCGGCGTTGGCCATCGCCGTCGCCGCGATCTGCTGCAGGTTGGCGTTGGTCTGCTCGAGCGAGCTCGCCTGCCGCACGGCACTCTCGGCCATCTGGTTGCCGGCGGCGACGACGTCGTCCGTAGCGGCGATGATCCGTCGACCGGTATCGGACAGTTGTCCGATGTCGCTGGCCAGGAGGCGGTAGATCCGGCTGGTATGCCTGAACAGGAAACCGCCGATCAGGAACACGAGCAGGACGGCCCCGAGCGACAGCCAGAGCCGCAGGCGGCCCAGCGCTGTCCGCGAGACGGCCTTCGCCGCCCGCTGGCGGGAGAGCACCTCGCCGATGTCCCGGCCCACGACCGCCATGCCCAGGCGACGATCCCTCGCGTCCGCCACGGGGATGGCCGTGACGTGCAGATCGTCCCTGCACCAGTGGGTCAGCGTATCCTCACGCAGCCGCCGGGCAGACAGGGAGGAGAGCATGTCCCGGGCGTTGACGGACGCGGTCACCTGCCAGCCCTCCACCGGACCGTTCCCCGCCCCGGACGGACCGGGAGCCCCTCCGGGTCCGGCGGTCGAGGAGTCGAGCAGCAGGGCGACGCTGTAGGATTCATCGGCCAGCAGGGAAGGGAGGATGGCGGACAGGTCCTTCTCGACGATGACCGTTCCCAGCTCCCGGCCGTCGTCGTCGGTGATCGGTGCCTCGCCGCGCACCAGCAGGGCATCTCCCACGCGGACGATGCCGCCGCCGGCGGTCCGCTCACGGGATCCGGCTTCGGGGGCGGGCCGCTCCCGGTAGAGGCGGGTGCCGTCGGGGAGATGGACGGAGACGGCCGCGTCCCCGGCGAACCCGTCCAGGACCGCGGCCGTCCTGCCGGCGACGACCGTCGTCTCCCCGGCGGCGAACCGGCGCTCGGCACCCCGGAGGGCGTCCCGCAGGGACGGCATGCGGGCCAGCAGGCCGGCCTGCTCGGTGAGGGACCTCACGAGGCTGGTGACCGCCTCCCTGAAGGCCGTGCGGGAGGTCTCGGCCGCCTGCACGAGGGCTGTCTCGTGTTGCCAGCGGGACAGTTCTTCCTGCCGATCCCCGAAGCGCCCCACCGAGACGTTGACGGAGATGATCGCGACGGTGCCTGCGATCACCAGGGCGGCGAGGACGGGGAGGAGGATCCTGTATTGCAGTGTCATGGTTCACACACCCCGGACAGTGTCGATGATCGACGACGATGGGGACGGGTTCGACGGATACGGGCGCATCCTGTTCTTCGGCGGCGACTGGATGACTTTGAGCGGGAATGATCCGGTCGTGTCCCTGCAAGCGCGTGTTGCCCCCGCCACCCGGCGCCGCGAGCCCGACCCGTCATCGACGATCAGGGGGCTGCGGAGCGAAGGAAGGGACGGGGGCACGTCGTCGGGGGCACACGCCTGGACGGTCATGGTCGGCGATCGTCGTGCCCCGGCCGGGGAACCGTGATCCCGGGACAGGGGGCGCCGGAGCGGACTCAGCCTTCCCGGGCCTCGCGTCGGATCTCCACGCCCCACGCGGCGAGGATGGCCTTCGGCAGGACGCGCTCCCGCGCCCGGCGCTCGGCCCAGAGCAGGATCTCCGGGTCCCGGGCCTGCTCGGTCGACATGCAGTTGGCCGGGGGGGTGATGCCCAGGCGAGGCAACTCCAGCTTCTCGGCGTCCCAGCAGGTCAGGACCGCCGGATCGTCCGACTCGCGTCCCACGTCGGCGTGGCCCTCCAGGGCCTCCAGCAGCCGCGCGAAGTCGTCGTCCGGCAGCTCGAACATGCGGTCCCGCAGGTGGATGGCCTGCTCGGCGGCCCGCATGCCGTGGTCTCGGTCGTGCCCGTCGCTGATGCGGCAGGAATCGTGCAGCAGGGCGAACAGCTCCAGCACGTCGGGGTTGATGTCCCTGCCGGCCGCCAGCCGGCGGGCGTTCTCCAGGACGCGGGCCCAGTGGGGTACACCGTGCAGGCCGTCGCGGTCGAGGGGGAACTGGGACAGGACGAAGGTCAACAGCTCATCCGAGATCATGGCGAATCTCCTTCCCTGGGCCGGTCCTCCTGGGGATCCCGCGGCACGCGCTCGGCCAGATCCCGGAACACCAGCGTGTAGAACATCTCAAGATAGCGGCGCGTCTCGGCGCGCTCGATGTTGGTGATGAACTTCCAGAAGCCGTAGATGCGCGACAGGGTCAGCAGACGGTTGGCATAGAGGCTCCAGGTGTAGCGCATCTCGATCCGCCGCCGCGCCCCCTCGCTGATGCGCTCCCACAGCTCCGGCTCGGTGCGGCAGCGGGCGAAGAAGTCGGCGATCTTCGCCGCCGCGGTCTCCGGCTCCAGCGGGTCGATGTGGAAGCCGGAGACACCGTCCTCGATGATCTCCAGGGGGCCGCCGTGGCAGGTGGCGAAGGTCGGCAGGCCCGAGGACATGGCCTCCACGACGGTCAGGCCGAACGCCTCGAAGATGGCCGGCTGGACGAAGGCCCCGCGGCAGTCGGCGATGTAGCGGTACAGCTCGCCCACCTGGGTCTTGTCGGTCCGCATGGGGATCCAGCGGACCTGCCGCTCCAGGTCGTAGCGGTCGAACAGGTCGTGCATGCGCGCGATCTGGCGCTTCTCGTCCTCGTCCTGGGACCGGTCCGGATCCAGGTACCCGGCGGCGACCAGCAGGTTCGCCTCCTCGCGCAGGGCGTCGCTGCGGCCGTACAGCTCCAGCAGGCCGGTCACGTTCTTGATGCTGTCCAGCCGCGACATGGCAAACAGCAACGGCTTGTCCGGTTCGGCCAGCGCGCCCCTGGTGTCGGGCAGGGCGGGCCCCTTGACCAGCTCCTCGATCTCCGGCAGCAGCGCTTGGATCCGCTGCTCCTGCTGGTCGAAGGGGAAGAAGACCTCCGGGTCGGCGCCGGGGGAGACGATGTTGAACTTGGGGTCGAACGGGTCGATCCCCTGCAGGACCCGGTAGAGACCGGGCATCGTGAAGCTGGTGTAGCTCTCGTACTGGCCGATGACCTCGGGCGTCCCGGCGATCTCCTGGTAGGTGCTGGTGATGATGAAGTCGGCCGTGTTCATGGCGATCAGGTCCGCCGTGAACTGGGCCGAGAAGTGGTACTCCCGCTCGTAGTCCTGCCAGAAGATGGCGCTGTTGTGGTACTTCGACTTCTCCAGGGCGTGGGCGATGTTGCACTGGGTGACCCCCAGCTTCCGCGCCAGCAGCGAGGCCACCAGGTTGCCGTCGGAGTAGTTGCCGATGACCAGGTCCGGCCGGCCGCCCAGCTCGGCCAGGACGACCTGCTCGGCGTCGGCGGCGAACTGCTCCAGGTAGGGCCAGACCCGGAAGCGCGGGATCCAGCGCCGGATGATCTCGCCGCCGCGGCCGCGGAACGGGATGCGCAGGATGTGGGTGTACCGGGTCCCCACGACCGCCTCGCGGGGCTGGTCGCAGGTCGTCCCCTCCGCCTCCGGGAGCAGGCGGGTCAGGATCAGCAGGCGCGGTTCGATGTCCAGCCCCTGGTCCCGGATGGAACGGATCAGCTCCTTCTCCAGGGCCCTGACCTGGTCCAGGATGTAGACCACCTGGCCACCCGTGTCCGGCTTGCCCAGCACGCCCGACTGGCCGAAGTAGCCGTGGGGCGAGAGGATGACCAGGGAGAAGATCATCGGGATCCGGCCCAGGAACCGCTCCAGGTTCTCGGGCGACGGCGCCTCCAGGATGTCGCCCAGCAGGCTGAGCGACTCGGTGATCATCGCCGCCGTCCGCCCCCAACCGGGCTCCAGCCCCAGCGGGACGAGGTCGACCGCCAGCTCGTCCCAGGTGGTCTCGGGATCCCGGCTCTCCAGCACCTCCAGGGCGTTGCGGACGGTCGCGCGCAGCTCGTCCAGCGAGTGCACCAGGTCGTTCAGCATGAGCTGGCGGCCGCGATGGTTGTGGATCTTCAGGAAGGAGAACAGCTTCTTGCGACCGCCGCTCCCGTCCTGGAACAGCAGGTGGGAGAGGTGGCGGTTGAGGTACTCGACGCCCCGCCCGATCGAGCGGGTCGAGCCGAGCTTCGGGAAGCCGCGCTCGAAGGGACTGAGGTCGACCTCCAGGGCCCAGGGATCGGCCGCCGCGGCGGGGTCGACGAGCCTCTCCTTGAACTTCAGGTACTCCTGGACCGGCACCGGCCGGCACTGGCCGGCATCCACCTGGACGTGGACGTACTGCCAGTGGGCCACGCCGGCGCGCAGGGCCAGGTAGAGGTCCGGCGGGGCCGCCGCCGCCTCCTGGGTGGCGTTGATCAGGGCGCGGATGTCCTCGTCGCAGGCCTGGCCGTGCCGCTCGTTCTCCTGGCAGAACGCGTGGAACTCCCTGAGGATATCCGGTCGCTGCAGCAGGGGACGGCCGAGGGCCAGGCAACGGCGGAACAGGGTGTACGCCTCGCGGCGGTGATCGCGGATGAAGCGCTCCAGGTGCGTGATCATCGCTGCTCCTTCAGGATGTCGTTCTCGGTCGGGCGGTGCCGGAGACGGCCTGGTCGGCCTTCAGGGCGACCCAGTGGGCCGGTTCGACGACGGGCTCCCGCAGGTACGGACGCAGGGCCGTCAGGTAACGATCGACGTGGGCCCGCCAGCTGTAGAGCCGGCGGACGTTGCGGACCCCCTGCTCGGACCACTGGTGCCAGCGCCGGCGATCCGCCAGGGCGGAACGCAGGGTGGCGGCGATGTCGCCGGGATCGAGGGGGTCGATCAGCAGCCCGTTCCGGCAACCGGCCACGATGTCGACCGGTCCCCCGTCCGTCGTCGCCACGACCGGCAGGCCGCTGGCGGCCGCCTCCAGCAGCGTCAGGCCGAACGGCTCGGTCAGCGCCGGGTTGACCAGCAAGCCGCCGCTGTGGGCGGCCAGGCGGTAGAGGTCGGGGACGTCGGCGGCAGTGTGGTGCTTGGGATAGGCGACCGATCCGTAGAGATCGTAGTCGTCGATCAGCTGCAGGATTTCCCGCCAGACCTCCCGGGCAGGTTCGGGCAGGTCCTCGAGCGCCTCCCGGTTGCCGGCCACGATGACAAGGTTGGCCCGGTGCCGCAGCTCCGGATCCCGTCCGAAGGCGTGCAGCAGGTTGTGGAAGTTCTTCCGCCGGTCGGGCCTGGCCAGCGCCAGGATCAGCGGCAGGCGGGGTCGCCGCAGGAACCGCCGGAGCTCTTGGGCGATGGGCGGTTGCCGCCAGTCGGGACCGGCAGGTCGGAAGCGCGCGAGGTCGACACCGGGCGGGATGACGACGGTCCGTTCAGGACGGCGCCAGCGGTAGAGGCCGTACTGCCGGGTCGCCTCCTGGCGGGTGCTGGCGACGCAGACGGCGGCGGAGGCCAGGGCCTGTTCCTCGGCGGCGAAGCGGCGCCGGAAGCAGAAGCGTTCCTCCAGCTGCCCCGGATCCTCGCCGGCTGCCAGCAGTCGCGCCAGCTTGACCTTGCCCAGGGAATGGGCGGTGAAGACGAAGGGGATCCCGAGGGTCCTGGCCAGCCGCACGCCGACATACGCGGCGTCGGCGTAGTGGGCATGGATGACGTCGGGGACGCGGCCGCTCTCCTGCAGCCACGCCAGGGCGCGCGTGGTGAACTCGTCCAGATGGGGCCAGAGCCGCTCCTTGGGCAGGTATTCCGGCGGGCCGCACGGGATGCGGACGATCGAGGCGCCGGGCGCCAGGGCCTCACGGGGCCGCGCGTAGTCCGCGGAGACGCCGGGATCGCGGATCAGCCTTGTCAGCACGTCGACCCGACCGACCCCGGGGTGGGTGGCCAGGGCCCTGGCCAGCTCGATGACATAGGTGATCTGTCCGCCGGTGTCGGCGTCCCGTCCCAGCTCGATGTCGTGGCCGCGGACCAGGCCGTGCAGGCTCAGCAGGACGATGTGCCGGCCGGGTCTCTCTATGACGGGGTGTGCTGTCGTCGCTCCCATGCTCGCCAACCTCCCTGCAGGCGATCGTAGAGATTTCGGTCGTCGGTGACGGCGCCAGGCCGCTGACAGATCTCGGCCGCGAAAGCGTTGGCCTGGGCCAGGATGGTCGAAGGGGACCAGTGGGAGAGGATTCCGTGGATGCAGACGGCGCTGAAGGCGTCACCGGCGCCGACCGTATCGGCGGCAGCGGCCAGGGGAACGGCGCGGGCATGTTCGACGGTGGATCCGTCGGCGTACCAGGCGCCTGCGTTCCCCCCGGTGACGATGGCTGCTGCCAGGTGGTGCCGCTCGACGAGCGCCGCGGCTGCCGCGCCGGGGTCCGTCTCGTCGAGACCCAGCTGCGGCAGCTCCTCCACGCTGGCCTTCAACCATGTGGCCCTGTCCGCTAACACGTGAAATGCCTCCGGGTTCCACCACGGCTGCCTGACGTTGACGTCCAGGAAGACGGGGGCTCCCGTCTCCCCGATCAGCTCCGTCAGGACCCTGTCGTTGCTCGGTTCGCGCAGGGCCAGGGTCCCGTGATAGACCAGGGCGATACGCTGGCCGGCGAGGGCCCGCAGGGCCTCTCCTGAATCGATTGCGTCGTAGGCCTGGCGGGGGGCGATCCGGAACTCCGGGACCCCGCCCTCGAGCGTGACCTCGACGCGACCGGTGGGGCGGTGCGGATCGGTCTGGATGCCGGTGGTGTCCAGTCCCCAGCGCTGCATGGAGCGGCGGGCCTGTTGCCCCGGATCGTCCCGACCGATGCGGCTGACGAGCAACGGGTCGTGGCCGAAACCACGCAAGTGCCATGCCACGTTGAAGGGGGCTCCGCCCAGGACGCGGCGTCCGTCGGGATAGGTGTCGAATAGGAGTTCTCCGAACACGAGGGGACGAACCCGACTCCTGACGGTCATGAGATACCTCCTCGGGGGGAATTCCCCATGCCGTCCAGAAAGTTGCCAGTCCGCCGGATGGTGTGGCCGGGGCCGTCACGGTCCCCCGACCCATCCTAGTCGAAATGAGAGGGACTGTCAATTATCCGGAGACAAGGGGACGTCGTCCCGCTGCACGAGCAATCCCCGGGCCACCTCTCCGGGACGATCGTTCTTGGCACGGTAGGCCGGTGGGCCTATGGTGGCGGCGAGGCACAAAGATGACGACACGTTTCCTGCTGGCCTGCGACATGGACGGGACCCTGTTCCCCGTCCGCCGCGATCCCCGTCATCCCCGGGCGGTGATCCGTTTCCAGCGCCTGCTCGCCACCCGGCCCGACCTCGTCCTGGCCTACGTGACCGGTCGCAGCCTCCTGCTGGCGCAGCAGGCCATCGAGGAATGGCACCTCCCGTGGCCCGACTTCCTCTGCACCGACGTGGGGACGGCCATCCACCGACGGTACGGCGATCGCTGGCAGGAGGACGGGCGCTACCGGCAGCTGATGACCGACCGGATGTGCGGCCTGACGGGGGACGACGTGCGCGAGCTGCTGGAGGGGACGCGGTATCTGGAGCCCCAGGATCCGTCCCGGCAGTCCCCCTTCAAGGCCAGCTACGAGCTACCGTCCGGGCCGGTGGGCAGCAGGACCGCGGAATGGGCCCGGCGCTCCCTCCAGGACCTGGGCTACGATCTCTCCTTCGTCCTCAGCCACGACGTCTACGGCCACCGCCTCCTGCTGGACATCCTGCCCCGGGAGGTGGACAAGGGGACGGCCGTCGACTATCTCCAGGGTTGCCTGGGACTGGCGGACGAGCAGGTCGTCTACTGCGGGGACGGGCTCAACGACCTGGGAGCCATGCAGGGGAACCATCGCGTCGTCCTGCCGGCCAACGCCGACCCGCGCCTGCGCCGGGCCCTGCGCGAGGCCGGCTGCTTCGGGGGCGATCGTCCCCGCTGTCTCCTGTCCCAGCTGCCCCACCTGTGGGGCGTGCTGGACGGCTGCCGCCATTTCGGAATCGACGCTGAACAGTGAGGGCGGCCGGTCCGGCCGCCGGAGAGGAAACCGAGAGGATGGAAACCGCTACCTATCGGGCCCGCCGCCGGGCCCTGCGCGAGAACGTCGCCGACGGCCTGATCCTGCTGCCCGGCAACGAAGAGGCCCCGCGCAACTACACGGCCAACACCTACCCCTTCCGACAGGATTCGACCTTTCTCTACTACACGGGGTGCGTGACTCCCGGGCTGGTCCTGGTGCTGACGGCCGACGGGACGGAGATCCTGTTCGGGGATCCCCAGGACCCCGACGATATCGTCTGGAGCGGCAGGCTGCCCGGACCCGGGGAGTCCGCCGCGGCGGCGGGGATCGACCGCTGGGAACGCCGCGAGGCCCTGGCCGGGATCCTGGCCGACGCCGCGGCGGCGGGCCAGCGGATCCACTACCTGCCGCCCTACCGGGCGAGCACCGTTCTCCAGCTGGCGGCCTGGCTCTCGACACCGCCCGCCGCCGTGGCCGAGGGGGCGTCGGGGGAGCTGATCCGGGCCGTCGTCGCCCAGCGGGAGATCAAGTCGGCCGCCGAGGTGGCCGAGATCGAGTACGCCCTGGGCTGCAGCGCCTTGATGTATCGCGCGGCGATGAGCGTCGCCGGCCCCGGGCTGACCGAGGCCCGGGTGGCGGGGATGATGCAGGGCGTGGCCCTGATGGAGGACCTGCCCCAGGCTTTCCCGCCCATCGTCACCGTCCACGGGGAGATCCTCCACTGCACCCGCCGGGACCGCACGCTGCAGGAGGGCCAGCTCCTGTTGCTGGACAGCGGCGTCGAGTCCCCACGCGGCTACTGCAGCGACATCACCAGGACGATCCCCGTCAGCGGCGTCTACTCGCCGCGCCAGCGCGGGATCTACGAGGTCGTCCTGCGCGCCCAGCAGACGGCGATCGACATGGCGGCTCCGGGCGTGACGAACCGCGCCCTGCACCTGGCCGCGGCCCGCACCCTGGTCGAGGGCCTGCGCGACGTCGGGCTGATGCGCGGCGACATCGACGAGGCGGTCGCCTGCGGCGCCCATGCCCTGTTCTTCCCCCACGGCCTGGGTCACATGCTCGGCCTGGACGTCCACGACATGGAGAACCTGGGTGACGCGGTGGGCTACGCCGAGGGGGAGACCCGCTCCGACCAGTTCGGGCTGAACTACCTGAGGCTGGCCAAGGAGCTGCGGCCGGGGTTCGTCCTGACCGTCGAGCCGGGCTGCTACTTCATTCCCGCCCTGATCGACGCCTGGCGCGCGCAGCGGCGCCACGAGGCGTTCATCGACTACGCCGCCGTGGAAAAGTACCGCGACTTCGGGGGGATCCGCATCGAGGACGACATCCTGGTCACCGAGGACGGCTGCCGGGTCCTGGGAACGCCCATTCCCAAGACGGCCGACGACATCGAGCTGTTCATGCAGCAGGCCAGGGAGCAGCGCCAGCCGACGCCGGGCCCGTCGCCGGAGGGATCCTGAGCCTCACCTGAACAGGCGCCGGATCTGCCTGAGGACCTCGTCGCGGTTGGGGGGGCGCTTGCGGCGGGACCAGCGCTGGTCGTCGAGGTGGTAACCGTAGCGCTGGAAGCGGCCCATCCGGTGGCCGTCCTCGCTGTCGTCGTAGGTGTAGATGTCGATCCAGCGATCCCCAGGCTCGAAGGCGAACACCAGGTGGCGGCCGACGGAGTGGTAGCAGCGCCGGGGCGAGCGGTTCAACAGGATGCAGGTCAGCAGGCCATGCTTGACGGCGCCGATCTGGACCAGGGCCCTGGCGATGTGGTCGCACATCCGGTCGATGGATCCCCACTTGGCGTGCCGCCGGCGCTGGAATTCCTCGCAGGTGCAGGTCATGCGGTGGGGATTGACGACGTAGACGACCTCGGGGTCGGTGAAACTGGGGATCTCCACCGGTCGGCTCCACTTGCGGGGCACGTCGACCATCACCGTGCCGCAGCGCGGGTAGCGGGGCGTCCGGCGCCGGTGGGACCAGATGCCCCAGGCGGCGACGGCGGCGGCCCCCATGACGATGGTCCAGAACATCACGCTCAGCGACATCCCACGTTCTCCGTCTGCATCTGTCGGAACGGTCCGTCCGTCACGGGGATCGGCCGTCGGTAGTGAATCTGTAGCCCGGATCGGGTCGTCGGCCCCTGTCGCGGCCGGCCGCCCGGCCGGGCGGGCGACGTCCCCGTTCCCCGCACAGCGGACTGGCGCGCCTTGATCGGATGTAGTATTTTCAGCCGTGGTGCGCCCTGCTGGGCGCATCTTGACGCCGGTCGAAACCCACCACAGGAGAACGCACATGCGTGGATCTGTCGTGTCCGGAGGTCTGTTGCTCGTTCTGGCGGCAGGGCTGCTGTTCGTGTTCGGCTGCAACGACGACAGCACACCGACGGGATTGACGAGCAACGGCTCGATCATGATCAATGCCGAGCCCAACACGCTCGACTTCCCCTGGTCGCTGACCGGGGCCGGCGGGACGCAGCTGGCCGGAGAGGGCGATACCCTCCTGGTGGACATGACACCGGGCGACTACACGATCCAGTGGCACGACGAGGCCGGCTGGATCACGCCCCCCGACAGCATCCAGATCAAGCGCCTGGGCGCGGGGGCGGTCGTCACCTTCAACGCCACCTACCGTCCCACCGCCGGCAACGTCTCGGCCGGGCAGATCATCATCGACACCAGTCCCGATTCCCTCCAGGCGCCCTGGACCCTGACCGGGCCCAACGGGTTCACCCAGAGCGGCAACGGTGACCTGACATTCAACGACATGGATCCGGGTACCTACTCGATCTCCTGGGGCGAGGTGGACGGTTTCGCCGCGCCCCTGGACGAGACCAAGGAGCTGGCCGAGGACGAGGGGATCGTCTTCCTGGGGCAATACGTCTCCCAGGAGGCCTCCCAGATCCGGTTCGTCACGATCCCCGCCGGCGAGTTCCAGATGGGCAGCTCGGTCGGCGCCGACGGGGCCCAGGCCAACGAGTACCCGCGCCATCTCGTGCGGCTGACCCGGGCGTTCGAGATGTCGGTGACGGAGATCAACTGGGCCCAGTTCGAGCGGGTCATGGGCTACAACCCCAGCGCCTACGGCGATTACTGCGCGAGTTGTCCCCGGCACCCCGTGGAGTCGGTGACCTGGCTGGAGGCCGTCCAGTTCTGCAACACTCTCTCCGAGCTGGAGGGCCTGACCCCCGCCTACACCATCAGCGGCACCTCGGTCACCTGGGACCCCGCGGCCGACGGCTATCGCCTGCCGACGGAGGCCGAGTGGGAGTACGCCTGCCGGGCCGGGACCGTGACGAGCTTCGCCAGCGGTGACATCGATCTCTTCTCGGCCAGCTGCTACCAGGAGACGCACCTGGACACCATGGGCTGGTACTGCGACAACTCCATGCAGGTGCCGCACGAGGTGGCCACTCTCAGTCCCAACGGCTGGGGCCTCTACGACATGCACGGGAACGTCTGGGAGTGGGTCTGGGACTGGGTCACGCCCCACTATGATCGGGTGACCCAGACCGTCGGCCAGCTCCAGCAGGTCGACGGCAGCCCGGTGGTCGAGGGGAGCGTCGTGGTCGGCAACGCGCAGCCGTATGCCGGTTCC